>MDTG01187760.1_pt1 | contig 40846 bp, 39 predicted proteins | sample 811421 | NCBI WGS metagenome assembly MDTG01 (sample SAMN05326645, study PRJNA326480) | marine metagenome | isolation source: seawater | place: Pacific Ocean: South East | collected 2011 | reverse complement strand
TTTGCATTTTAGGCAGTCAATTAAGAGTATTTTTGAACTAGTAGATATCTGTAATAAGGATAATTCAGGAAAATAAGTTTTTCTCCAATTGAACTCTGTATCTATGCCAATATATTTTTCTTCTTTTAATGATTCCTTTACAAACTCTTCATCTTCTTCAGATTCAACAAGATATATTGTTTTTTTATTTTTTAGCTTGAAGCCTAATTTTTTTAAAATGCTTATCAAGATTACTTTGTTTTTAGATGATCTCTGATTCTAGTTTTCATTATAGGATCCTTCATTGCAAATTTTAAATTAGCTAAAATATATTCAACGTTATCTCCACAGTCAAATACCTCTCCATCTAAAAAAAAAGCATTAACTTTATTGTCATCTTTAATGTAATTGTCAATTGCATCAGTTAGCTGGATTTCATTTAATTTATCTGGCTGAACTTTAGATAGATATCTAAAAAAATTGTTATTAAAAATATATCTCCCTACTGCATATAAATTAGACGGAGCTTTCTTTATTGAGGGCTTTTCAATAATTTTTTCAACCAATCCAAGTCCAGGTAATTTAGAGTTATTTTTTATTTGTGCGATTCCGTATTTTGAAATATCTGTTTTTTTGGCCTTGCCAAGAAGAATAGAAGAACATTTATGCTTTTCAAAATTTAACTTCATCTCTTTAAAAGAATCTCCAGCATTTCCATCATCTTTATAAATTAACATATCAGGCAATATTACTGCGAAGGGATCTTTGCCTATCATTTTTTTAGAGCAAAGAATTGCATGTCCCAAACCTTTTGTTTCTCCTTGTCTAATGCTTTGAATTGAAATATTTAATTTAGATATAGATCTTATTTCTTTCAACATTCCTCTTTTTACCCTCTTATTCAAAGTTGCTTCTAATTCAAAGCTTGTATCAAAATGATTTTCAATGGAATACTTGCTTGAATGTGTCACTAAAATAATTTCCTTGAATCCTGCATAAATTGCTTCCTCAACAATATATTGAATGATTGGTTTATTTACTACAGGAAGCATTTCTTTTGGAATGGCTTTTGTGGCAGGAAGCATTCTTGTACCTAAGCCAGCAACTGGGATAACAATTTTTTTCAAATTAAACATTTTTAATATAATTCGTCGTCTTTTTTGAAAAACTGATGAATAATATTAAATATTTCACCAACATGAATAATTTTTTTTGAGATAAATTCTTTGAAGTGTTGAGAATAAAATAGCAACCCTTCTTGAGAATGTTCGCCATTTTTAATGGCTACAAAATTTACTAAATCAAATAAATTAAATGATTTGCCTTCTATAGAAAAACTGGTGGGGTTTTTTATTTCTTTTGAATATGTAAAAGTTACAAATAGAGAATTGCCCCTGTTATCAATTGAGTTAAAAATTTTCTCTCCGCTACTTTCTAATTTAATGATTGAAAGTTTTTTTTCTGCAGATTTAGCACTTTCTCTATTTTTGAAATTTATTAAAAAATCTCTTGTCATCCTGGGTATTATTGATTCAAAAGAAATTCCAATTAAATTTAAGAAGTATCCATGATCTTTAAGTCTGTAATAGAAATTAACTTCTTGATGAGGAATCTGACTTAATCCAGTTCCAATTAAAACTGCCTTTTCTTCATTAACCAAATGGTCACTTAAAATTAAATCATAGATTTCAAGCATCTCAAATATAGGGTCCTCTTTTGGATTTATATACCATGATGGGTTAACTTTTTTTGTTTTATCCAAAAACTCAGAATTAAAAAAATAATGATGTTGTATGTGAGCACCTGCATTAAAAAAAACAGTAGAAAAATTCGGTTTAAATTTGTTATAAAAGCCAAAGTGAATATCATTTATTAGTAAATCTAAAAATAAGGCCTTTCTCCATGGTCTTTTATATGAAGTTAACGCCAATTTAAAATATTTATTTATATGTTTAAACCTAGCAAATCTCAAAAAAGTAATTGCCAAAATAAAAATAGATAAAAAAGTTATTTTTGATTTAGAGTTATCGTTTACAGTTTGAGAAAACGCTTTATAAAATAACTTAGGCCAGATATTTTTCCCTGATGCTATAGTTTTTGTCCACGGATCAGGAATAAAGTAAAGCGAATTTCTTAAGGAATTTTTTGTATTCATCGGAGAGACACAACCTACTGAAAATCCCATATCTTCTACTTTTTCAAAAATTTGGGTAGTTTTTTTATTTACAATATCTCCTAATCTAAAAACTTTATGATCATTAAATTTTTTTCCTGTGTGAGCAGAAACCCATTGAATCCATGGTTCTAAATTTTGATATTCTTCTTCTGATTTAGTTTTTACGAAGGAAGAAGCTAAAAGTTTTCTAAGACTGAAAAAATTTTTTTTATATTTTTTGCAATATTTTTCTACAAAATTAAAATTTATCTCATTTAATTCGACTAAAACTAAAGACTTTTTAGGATTTTTCATAAACAGCAATTTGAGGATAGAAAATTTTACTGTGATTATTAAATTTTTACAGTATCTGATTCTTTTATTTATATCAACTATTTACTCCAATTTTTAAATCTTTAGATTTTTCATTAATCTGCGTAGATAATTTTTGATCCATCCAAATCAAATTTAAAATCTATTTCTTTAAATTTAGACATAGCTTTTTTTAATGATTTGTGAAATTTTGGTTCAGCATAAAATAATATAAAACCCCCTCCACCAGCTCCTAAAATTTTTCCTCCCAAAGCTCCTGCTGAAATACCTTCGTTATATATAGAATCTAAGAAATGCGAAGAGATTCCTTTCGATAGCATTTTTTTTAATTGCCATGTCTCATTTAATAAAAGACCAAAATCGTTTAAGGAATTCGATAATAGAGAATCTTTTCCATTAATTACAAGATCACTTATTTTGCAAAGAATATCAAAAGTGAACTCATCATTAATTGTTCGATTTTTCTGATCTTGCAAAATGCTAGAAGTATTGCGAGTTTTACCTGTGTAAAACATGAATAAGTTTTTTTGAAGTTCTTTTAATGTTTCTTTACGTACATCTATTCTTTCTACCTTTACAGAGTCATCCTGATTAAAACTAATAAGATTTAAACCCCCAAAAGCAGCTGCATATTGATCTTGTTTGCCTATAGGCTCATTTAGAAGGTTTATCTCAATTTCACTTGCGCTTTCAGCTAAGTTAGCTTTGTTAGATTTTTTTCCAATGTGCGTATTAAGAACATGTATTAAACCTACAGTATAAGAGCTTGATGATCCAAGGCCAGTTCCTGCAGGAATATCTGCTATAGAATTTATATCAATACCTGATATTTTAAAGTTTTTTAAAACTTCCCTTGCTATGGGGTGTTTAATTTCCTCAGGCTTAGATACTAATTCTGTTTTTGAATATTTAATTTGAATTCTTTCATCAAAAAACTTGTGAACAAATAGATACATATACTTGTCTATAGAAGTACATAAAACTCTTCCTTGATATTTCTTATAGAAATCTGGTAAATCAGTCCCTCCTCCAAAAAAACTAACTCTAAAAGGTGTTCTACAACCTTTCACTTCAGGAATTTGATAATTGAGTTAAAGTTTTTCTTAAAGCTTCCAAAGAACTCTTTTTAGGAGTCCAACCCAATTCTTTCAGTTTTTTAATATCATAATCATATTTTGCAATATCTCCTCTCCAACCAGATTTATTTTTTCCATACGAAATTACTGTATTTTCCCCAAAAATTTTAATTGTTTCTTCCGCAATATTTTTAACTTTCAAACAATCTTTAGAAGAAACATTGAATTCATTGAATTTATTTTTAGAGTTTTTAATTATAAAAAAAATACAATCTATCAAATCTTCTACATGTAAATAAGGCTTTTCTTGATTTCCATCTCCAAGAACTTTTAATTTTTTTTTATCTTTTTTAAGCTTTTCAATAAAGTCATAAATTATTCCATGAGTGGTTCTAGGACCAATAATATTTGCTAACCTTAAAGTCCATACATTTATATCAAATAAGTAACTAAAAGCACTTAAATAAGCTTCGGATGATAACTTTGCTGAGCCATAAAGAGATAACGGTTTTTTAGAAGTTCCCTCAATAATTTTATTTTTAATATCTCCATAGACAGCTGAACTACTAGGGAAAAAAATATTTTTAACATTATTATTTTTCATTTGATTTAAAATATTAAACGTTGTTAAAAAAGTATTTTCTAAATCAGTTTTTGTTTGAGAAGTCCCTTTTGAAATATCTGAATTTGCCGCCATATGATACACAAAATTGAAATTATATTTTTTAAATATTTTAGACAAAGTCTCAATATCATTTAAATTCTTTTTTATGAGAATAAATGAAGAATTTTTTTTTGCCGATTTTAAATTTTCTAACTTACCTAGACTAAAATCATCAATACATACAACCTTGTTATTATTTTGTAAAAGCTTATCAATTAGATGACTTCCGATAAAGCCAGCACCTCCAGTAACAAGAATCTTCATCTATTAATTTTAATTTGCTGAATAATAAGCATCGCCAATTAAAAGATCGCATAAAGATAATATCCATATGTGATGAGTCATTTCTACAATATTATAAGCATTACTATTTACCCAAAAATTAAAATTTCCTTCTTTCCTAAGTAAATTTTTTTTTGAAAAACCTGTAAAGGTAGTCAAAAAAAGGTCATTAGCTTTAACAAATTTTGCAGCATTAAGCATATTTTTTGAATTTCCACTTGAACTGAAAAGCACTACGTGATCTCCCTCATCTGCATACATTTCTATAGCAGAGCTGACCCAGTTTTCATAACCGTAATCATTTGATAAACATGTTATTAAGTCTGGTTCGTTGAAATTTATTGCTCTTATGTTTGCATTTTTTGTAAAATCTACTGCGCAGTGACTAGCCATAGCTGCACTACCTCCATTCCCTGCAAAAATTATCTTTTTTCCTTTTTGTCTACAATCTTTTTCCCAAATTTCAGAGAGATCCACCATTTTTTTTAAAATTGATTTGTCGAAAATCGATTCTTTATATAAAGAATAATAAGAATTAAGCCAATCCAACTTGTCTTTTTGATTCATTTTTGAATTAAATTTTTATAAAGTGAATAAATTTTATTATACATATTATCAACATTAAACTCTTTTCTTACTTTTCTGGAACTACTTTCTAAATTGCCTTTTAACAAATAATATTTTTGAAATTTACTTAATATTAAATCCGCCATAATTTTAGGATTTCTGCTTTCAACTAAAAATACTGTTGAAAATAAATTTTTTAAATCCTTCATACCATTTATTTTATATCCAAATATTAAAGAGTTACATGAAATAGCTTTTAAGGCGGTTACTGGTAATCCCTCGTATTTAGAAGTTATAAGAAAAGCATCAAAAATAGAGAAATAGTGCTCTACATTTTCTATATATCCAGTAAAAACAAAATGATCTTTTATGCCTAAATCCTCAACCATATTTTTTACTTTTTCTTCAAGCAAACCTGAACCAATTAAAACAAATTTAAATTTTTTATCTGATTTTAAAATTATTTCCTTTGCTATGTTTACGAATAACTCAGGGTCTTTTTGATGATCCAATCTTGCTATATTTCCAACGACAATATCTTGTGAATCTATGGATAAACTTTTTCTAATATGAAGTTTTGCCCTTTTAAAGTTTTCTAAATCTATAAATTTTGCCCCAGGATATATTACAGATGACTTACTATTTAAATTTTTAAGGTTGCCTTTTTTTTTGAAATCAATTCTGTCCTGATTACAAACAAAAATAAAATGGTCTGTAAAGAAATAAAGCAGCCATTCAATAAAAAAATAAATTTTACTTTTAAAGTCAGATGACCTTGAAAAGCTCCAACCATGAACATGAAAAATAACTTTTGTGTTTAAAAAAATACAAGCTAACCTACCTAAGACACCAGTTTTGGAGCTATGGATATGTAAAAGTTCGGGTTTATTTTTTCTTAAAATTTTAAAAATTTTAAGTAATGAAATAAAATCATTTTTTAAGGAAATTTTATCATTTAGATCTGGAATAATTTCTAATTTTAATTCCTTGTTTACTTCTTGAAGAAGATAATTATTTGGAGCATCTGACCTTTCTTCATTTGAAAGACCCGTAATAAAAAGATTCTTTTTTCCAAGCTCTGGGGAATTATTTGCAATACCTAACGCAACTTGTTGAGCTCCGCCCATACAAAGACGTGTTATAAGGTGGGCAATCATAAATAAAGACTTCCTATTTCTGATTTTTTTAAACAAGTCTTCATTAAAGATTACTTTTGAGAAAATATTTTTTTTACTGCTTCGTAAAGATCTTTTTCTATGAAAGAAGATTTTATGGGAAGATCAAAATCCTCCAAGGACTTATTGGAAATGTAAATAGAATTAATACCTAATTTATTCCCTGCTTCAATATCTCTAAAGGAGTCTCCTATAATCCAGGAATTATTCATATCAATATTTAAATCTTTCATAGCCAGTTTAAAAAGACCTGTTTTTGGTTTTCTACAATTACAGTTAATTTTATATTTTAGTTTTTCGCCTTTATAGCCCTTATCAGGATGATGAGGACAAAAATATAACCTATCAAGAAAAGCTTTTTTTTCTGAGATAAGAAATTCCATCTTATTATGAATGAGCTTCAGGTTTTTTATAGAACTCTCTCCTCTTGCAATTATAGGCTGGTTAGTAATTAAAACTGCAAGATAATTTGAATCGTTTATTAATTTTATTGCCTCAGCAGCTTTAGGCAATAACTCAAAATTTTTATGTTTTGAAATATATCCCCTTTCTTTATTAATAGTTCCATCTCTATCTAAAAAAATACATGGTCTCAAATTTCTAAGATTTCTTTTTTGAATTAAATTTGATTTAAAATGTTTTTTTGTTAATTTTATTCTTTCCGGTGTGCCTACATCTTTTACATATTCTGAGCTTTGATAACCAAATATTTTTTTATTTTTAAGCATTTTTGGGAAAATATCTTTTCCGAAATCTAATTTCTTAGAAACGTTTTCGTGCTTATAAAGGCTTTTCTTTTTAACTATATAAAAAGCTGCGTTAACTAAATTTGGCAAAAAAGTACTTTTTTGATGAGGATACTTATGAAATTTTATTATTTTTTTATCATCATTTATTTCTACGAGATCAGAATCTTTTGGATGATCATTAGGATGTAATAAAAGACTAATATCCGATTTTTTAGAGATATGGAATTGATAAAACTTTCTCAAATCAACATCGAAAATTATATCTCCATAAACAATACAAAATTCATCATCCAATTTATCTAAATTTGCTAGTAAAGAACCAGCTGTTCCTAGAGGAGTTTTTTCTTTAATACACTTAATTGTTAATTTATTTGAAAAATATTTAGAAACAAATTCTTCTATCTTCTCTGATAAATGGTGGGTAAAAATCAAAATTTCTTTAATATTCTCTCTTTCAAAAACCTCAAGCTGATGACGTAAAATAGCTTTTTCAGCTATTTTTACTAGGCTTTTTGGAGTATTTTTGTAAATTTTAGATATTCTCTCTCCTTTTCCACCTGCAAGGATTATGGCTTGTTTTATCATATCAAGTTGTCTTTTTTTTCAGGAAGCTATTTTTTAAGATTCTATTCCACTTTTCAATAACTAAGTTTATATCGTAAGTTTCAGGAATTTTGCTTTTTTTGGATAACTCAAAAAGTAGTTTCTCATTACTGATAAGTTTTTCCATTTCAATCGATAAATTTAAAGTGTTACTCTCAGAATTTTTTATAGAGATTCCATTTTCCATATTTTTTACAAGTCCCAAAACATTAGAATCTTCAAAAAGAATTACTGGCAATCCGCATGCTAATGATTCGGCAGTTACTAGACTAAAACCTTCATATTCAGATGATAAAACAGAAAATTTAGCTTGAGCATATTCTTCAACGATATTAATAACTTCTTTTTTTAAAAAAATTTTATTTTCAACTTTCTTTTTTAAAATAATTTTTTTTATTTCTTCCTCTAATGGTCCTGAACCTATGATTTTCAATTTCCAAGATGGGTATTTATTAGAAATTTTGCTAAATGCTTCTATTAATCTTAGGTGATTTTTTTCTGGTGAAAGTCTTCCAACCGAAAGAATTAAATTTCTTTTTTTGCTCAAGCTCGCTAAGGGTTCAGTTCTAACAGATATTGGATTTTCTATTACTTCAGAGATTTTTTGTATTCGTTTAGGAAATGAATTAAAAGCGTAAAGACTGACCATAATGAACTTAACTTGAAAGAATGGAATAAATTTTAAAAGTATTAATGCTAAAAAGTTTTTTTTAAAACTTTTATAAGTTGAATGTTCTGAACATATTAATCTTATTTTTAACCCAATTGAGCTTATTACAAGAGGTAAATAAATACTGTAATTAAATCCAATAACAACGCTAGAATTACAAAGTTTAATTTTTTTTCTGAGTAAATATATTCTTTTAAATAACTCAAAAGTTAAAATTTTCTTATTAGAAAAATTATCACCTAGTTTTATTTCTTCAATTCCTTTATCAATTTGATAAAAAGAACGCTCACTAGTTTTATCAAATGATAAAATAGACACTTCATATCCAAGGCTAGATAGTCTATTGGAAATTTCTGCTAGAACTCTTTCAGAACCTCCAGAAATTGTCATAGACTTAATAGCAAATATTATTTTCATCAAGGTTCATTATTGTATTTTTGAAATGACTTTATTATAAAAGGACTTAGAGCAAATCCAAAAAGTGATATCGCCAAGGTGTCCTGCAAGAAAGGGATAGCTAATTGAATTAATAAAGTTATGAAAATTAAAAAAGAAATTTCCTTAAAAGACATTAAATTTGAGAGGATTTCTTCATTCTTTTTGTAATAAAAAATAAATAAAAGACCAGAACTTATTAATAAAATAAATAAAGGCAAAAATAAATTGTATTTAAGAATTACACTTAAAATACTATAAGATTGCTCGCCAGGATCGAAAACATATTCAATGTAAGAGGCATAATTATAGGTCAAAGTAAAAAATTCATAAAATCCTATTCCATAAGCGAACTCGTAAAACCTTGAAAAAATTTTAGAAAATAAAGAAGTTTCTGAAAAGTTGTTTATAAATATTCCTGGAAAAAACAAGTAGTATAGGAAAGAGAAGAAAGAAAATAAAAGTAACAATTTAAGCCCTTTTTTTCTAGAGCCAGTACTCTCGATAATGAGATAAAAAATTGTTATAAAAAAAATAATAAATACTGTAAAGCTCATAGTGAGAATAGAGATTATTACTAATATATTATCTTGAACGCTTAAAAAATTATTTTCTTTTTTTAATACAACATTCAGTGCTAAGCCAATACAAACTAAATATGACAAAAGATTATTTGCATGCAGAAGTCCTGAGGGCCTTCCTTGACCTATAAGCAAAGTTAAATCTTCAAAATTAACAAAAAGAGTTGGATAGAGTTCTATTATTTTTAATGTCCCAAGTTCTTCTGGAGAAAGTATTTCAGGGGAATGAAGATAGTCTGTATTCCAAAACATAAAGAATGGCGATGCTCCAGAGATTTGTAAAAGCATTATGGGAATACAAAAAAGAAAAAAAAGATAAAGCTGATTAGGAATCAATCTAGGATTAGTTATAAATATCTTTGCACCAGCTAAAAAAAATAGCATATCTAAAAAGATGATTTTTAGAACAGATATAGCAATACTGTCTTGAAAATTTTCTAGAAAGTAAAAAATAAAACTTAGGAAAAAAAGTATTATTCCAGAAGTTGCAAAAGGCGATTGAATTAAAACTATTAAAGCGGCAAAAATAGACAACATAAAAAAAATAAATCCTAAATCTAATGAAAGAATTTCAAATTTATTTGCTGCTAAGACTATTTTTATTAAAAGAATCGGAAAGAATATTTTAGAAAAAAATTCACTCATTTTCTGTGAAATAAATTAAAAAAAGATTTTAGAAAATTTAATAAAAGAAACATATAGAATCTTGTATGACTAGCTTGCACCTTGTTACGAAAAATTTTTTTTGGTTTAAAAGAATTAAAAATTATCATGAAATAAGAGTTAAAATTTTTTGATTTGCTGCTTGAAAAATCAACATAACACTTTGCATTATCATCTCTTAAAAGAGAAATTCCTCTTTTTTTTAATTCAAAGGAGTGATATAAATCTTCCGCAAAAGCTTTCCCTTTAAAATTATAATAATCATACAAAATAAGATTCTTTTTTTCATGCAAAATACATGCTCCAGGCAACCAATCTAAACCTTCGAAAAAACCATCTTCAACTATGCCCATTGGCTCTCCGGACTTCGAGATTTTTCCAGATTTAAATCCTTCTTTTCCATTCATGTTAAAGAAAAAGATTTTTTCACTTAAAGATAATTTTGTATTATCGTTAGGAATGCTAGTAGAAAAATATTTTTTTGTTTTTATATCAAATAATTTTGGGCCCACCGCAGAGGCATCAGAGTTTTTTATTCTTTTAAATAAATTTTCTAAGCAAAATTTATCTAAAACTAAATCACTATCCACTTGCAAAACATAGTCAAAGGAAATATTTTTAAATCCTTCAATCCTTTGTTGTACTTGGCCTTTAACTTTTGTTTTAAGAATTTTTATATTATTTGAAATCGAACTCAAATCATCTGAAGCATATCCTTCAGGAATACAAATTAAGATTTCTTCTGGAATAATGCTACTTCTGTTTAAAGAAAAAATTGTTTGTTTAAGGGTTTCTTCACCTAAAGTTGGTATAACTACTGAAATTTTAGGACTTACCATTTAGTTAAAATAATTATTTAAAAAAAATAGAATTGCTGGATCCTAATCTAAACCATAGATGATTTTCAGAAATATCTCTCTCATGTGTGCTTAAACGACCCAACAAAAAACTAGACGAGCCGCTATTTACACCATTTGAAGCAGAGAAAATTTTCTCAGGTTTCAACTCTTCTAAAATTTTTATATGCTCTTTAGAAAAACATGTCCCTGGCTTGCCATTGGTAAAAGCAAATAAATTTAAGTAGTTTTTAAAAGAAATTAGAACTTCGTTATTTTTATTGTATTCATTAATAAATTCATTTTTTGTAAGAGCTTTTGCATTCCAATGATCGTACAAATGATTTCCATAAAAAATATTTTCTTCCTCTTCCCACTTTTTTAAAATATTCATGCTAGCTAATTTACCTTGAAACATTTGTATTTCTTTTTCCAAATGACCGTTATATTCCTGTTTAAAAACTTTTAAATGTTGAGGTGTAAGAGATAAATGAAAAGGTTTTTTTAAAAAATTTTTCTTAGCATATTTTAAAAAATTATTTTTTCTCCCCAAATATATGGCTGTTGCAGCTAGATTTGGTTTACTTTCAATAATTGGTTTGCAGTTTAAAAAAATAATTGAAGGTAATTTATATTTTTTAAGAATTTTTAATCCATTTTTAAAGGTGCCTTCATAACCATCATCAAATGTTATCAAAGCAGCATATTTAGGCAGTTTTTTTTCTGTAAATAAATCTTTTGGGCTTATTACATTAAAATTTTTTTTAATCCATTTCACGTGTCTTTCAAATTGAAATACAGAATGGGCAATACTATTTGAAAAAGTGAACTCACTTTGTGAATTTGAAACTTCATGAAAAACAAAAATTACTAATTTATTTTTTAAACTATATCTAAAAAAAGGATTAGCTCTATAAACTAATCCTAAAATCGACCTGAATAATTTTTTTAAAAGTTGCATATTTTTAAATAGTATCTGAAGAACCAAGAAAAAATTTAAATATGGATTTCCTTTTTTCTATTTTACTAACAGAATTTGATTTTAAAAAGATAATAGGAATATTGTGCGTTGGTATAAATCCAGAAAAAAAAGCTTGAAAATAATCACTAGTATTTTTTCCTGTCCATAAATTATATTTTATTATCCCTTTTTCGTTGTGTTGTTTTATCAAAAATCGCAAAATAAAGTAAAAACTAACTTTATCACTAGTCATCCATTCTACGATGTATAAGGTCTCTTGATTCTTAATTTTTTCAACTCGAGTTGTTACTAAAGCTTCTAGACCATATTCTGAATAGATTGAAAAAAATTTATAATTGCCATTCGGATGATTAAGATACCTATGTTTCCAATATTGATAATCTCTTACCAGAGAAAACCCTTTCGCGTTTAAGTTATTCTGCCATAATTTTTCAATATTAATTTTTGAGGGAGCTTCCTGTAAATAATAAAAACCTTTTTTTTTGAAAAGAAATCGAGTTAAATGATAAAAAATTTTATTTATTAAGAATTTTATGCAATTTAAAAGAAAAGCAGTTTTTAACAGCTTTTTATATTTTAGATAGTTTATTAATTCAATTTTTGACATAGAAATATTTGAATAATTTTTAAGTTTTTTAAAATCTAAATTTTTTAAATAGCCTTTAATAGAATTTTGGTTGGGAGTACCATAAATTAAATCAATTTTTTCTTTTTTTAGCTCTATTTTTAATTCAGAAACTAATCTTCCAAATATACTTTTATTGACATAATCATTGGGGTCGCTGATATTAATAAATAAGTTTATAGGTTTTATATTTTTTCTAAAATCTGGGTGAGTATAGGTTTCACCAATTTCACAACCAATAAATCTTTTTCCATCTAATAAAATTCTTTTTTTAACAATTGCCGCAGTACCAACTATTTCACCATCTACTTCAGCCAAAGCTAAGTGACCAGATCCAGAAGGATTTCTCTTCGAAAGTTTCCATTCAAATATATTCTCAGTCCAAATATCTGAAGAAATCAGATGCCCAAATTCTTTATTTAAGAACTCACTTGCCCTTTTGAAATCTGATTTTTTGTTTGAAATATAAACTCTATATTTTTTTTTCATAAATGAGACATTAACAAATTATAAAATTCTTTTTCTTTAAAAGGCTCAAAGTAATTTAAACTGAAATTTTTTAAATCATATAGTTGAGAAAGGAATTTATCTTCGTTTAACAATTTATCCTTTTTAAGGATTTTTTCTAAATCTTGCATATTAGAAATAATCTCTTTTGGATTTCCAAATTTGTATAAAGGATCAATTGGCAAAGTTTCTCTTTCTGCTTGAAGATAAATTGGTTTCAAGTCATTTTGGATAGCATAAATTATAGCTCCAGTTCCTCTATAAACAGCCCAAGAGCAATCGCAAAGATCATCTTCAATTTTTTTATTAGATGAAAAAGTAATATTTTTATTTTTGTTGAGAAAAAACTTATATTTTTGTTGAAGTTTCTTAAGAGAGTGAGCTGGATGCAATCTTACTAAAAAATTATGATTAGTTTCAGATAAATCACATAATAATTTAGAGAAGTTTTCGATATCTTCTATATTTCCATCAGGTAAAATCAAACACTTTTTATTTTCAAGTCTTATGTTTGTTTCTTTTTTTATTATATTTGAAGACCTATATGTTCCAGCATTTAATATTTTTGGCCTATTTTTTAATTTAATTTTATCTTCCAGAACTGATTTATTAATCATTCCCGATGTTAAAATAATATCAGGAACATACTTATCTGAAGGATGAAAAAATATTGAGTTTTGATTAGGAAATAAAATTGTATGCTGATATCCAATACATAAGGATTTAGGATTTATTGATTTAGCTAAATTAAAAACTAATTTTTCTTGAGAATGTCCTTCTAAAGTGGTTATTATTATTTTTGGTTTAATTTTAATCACAAGGTTCTTGAGTTGTTGATTAAATAAAATAGCTTTAAAAGATTCAACAGATAACATTTGCATTGATGCTTCCAAAAGTATTTTTTTTTCAAATGCCCCTCTATTACTTTTTGATAATCTTCTTAATTTATTTGATTCTTTAATAAGGCTATAAAAAATTTTTAACAATTTAAAAAAAGATAAATTTTCTGAGAAAAAAAGTTTATGTGTATCAAGTCTATGAGAAATTTTTTTTTGTAAAAAGCTGTAAGATTTTCTTGAATGATTTCTAAGTAAAATTTTTACATTTAATCCTTTTTTTATTAAATAATTTGGAGCATCGCCAAAATAAAAGTCTTCATTTTCAAATATCTGATCTTCATTAAAAATGTGAGAAATAAAGAGAACATCTTCATTTTTATTTAATTCCAATTTAGATTTTGGTGGCTTTATAATTATAGAGAGCAAAAAATTTATAAGAAAATAAAAAAAAAGATGCAATATTTCTTTTCTAATAAGATTCTTGAGCCAAAAATTGTCTCTAAAAAGATTTTTATATTTTTTAAGAGTAGTAGGATGTTCATTTAAAACGTGCAACCATGGGAGGGATAAAATATCTGTATTATCAGAAAAGTTTTTCAGAATTTGGTTGCATTCAGAACATAATTTTTTGTAATCCTCATTGGAAAAATTCATAATATATACTTTATCAAAATTAGAGATAAATCTTTTAAAAATTAAAAATAAGAATTGTGAAATTCAAAAAAAAATTAATATTATTTGATCTTGATGGAGTAATAATAGATTCTAGAGATAATATGCAACACGCATGGAATGAAGTTAAAAAAAAACATGAACTTGATATAAAATTTGAAAATTATTTTCAGTTAATTGGAAAGCCTTTTAGAGAAATTCTGAAAGAATTGGGTATAAAAAGAAATAAAAAACAAATAGAGTCTGATTTTTCAATTTTTTCATCATCAAAAATTCATGAAATTCCTTTTTTTGAAAATGTAGAAAAAACGTTAACTTTTTTTAAAAAATCTAAAAAACATAAGGTTGGTATTGTTACCTCTAAAGATTTTCATAGAACAAACGCGATAATATCTCGTCTTCCAAAATTTGATATAGTTTCTTCCCCGGAAAAAGAATTAAAAGGAAAGCCCTTTCCCGACCAACTATTATTTGCCATGGCTCACACGAATTGTAAGCCCTCCGAAACTATTTATATTGGAGATATGGCAGTTGATGAATGCGCTGCTGAAAGAGCTGGAATTGATTTTCTTTATGCTAAGTGGGGATATGGAAATTTAAAAAACAAGAATCACTTAAAAAAAATTTCTGATTTAATGGAAATTATAAATTGAAAAATAAGCTAAAAATTATAGGTTTGATACCTGCTAGGTGGGGTTCTACTCGATTTATTGGAAAACCATTAGCTAAAATTGCTGGCAAATCAATGATAAGAAGAGTTTATGAGCAAGCAAAAAAGTCAAAACTTCTAGACAATGTCTGTGTTGTAACAGACGATGGAAGAATAGAAAAAGAATGCTTATCTAATTCACTAGATTGTATTTTTGAAGAATTAGATTGTCTTACAGGTACAGATAGAATATCGCATGCGATGAAAAATTTGAAGGCAGATATTTATGTAAATATTCAAGGTGATGAGCCTTTAATTAATCCTGATGCTATTGATGAAGTTTTAAAAAATATGATAAACGATGATTCAGTCGAAATATCCAATGCTTTCACTAAAATTACAGAGCCATATAAAGTTACTGACAAAGATGTTGTAAAAGTAGTTTTCGATAGGGATTTAAATGCTCTATTTTATTCAAGAAATGCTATTCCTTATCCAAAAGATTCTAATAATATTTTTTTTCAGCAGTTGGGTCTTTATGCTTTTAGAAAAAATGCACTTGAGAAATTTTCATCATTTAGGCCAGGAAAATTAGAGCTCGTTGAAGGAGTCGAAATGTTAAGATTTGTTGAGAATGGCATAAAAGTTAAAATGGTTGAAGTTGAAGATGATGGTCTCTCGGTAGATACTCCGAAGGATATATCTTATATTGAAAATTTTCTTAAAAAGAAGAAATGAGTTTCAAATTTAAATATAAAATTATAGATAATTTCTTTGATAAGAAAGATTTAGATTTAATATTAAATTCTATTACTAAAGAAACCAAAAGACGAGTTAAAGATGACGAAATTAAAATTTTTCCAAATCGGGTTTTTAAGAATAATGTTGAAACCTCTTTGTTTTCTGAAACTAATCTAAAATATTTAAACGAAAAATATCATTCAAAGTGTATTGAAATATTGAAAATATTAAGCCCAAAAAAAGTAGATCTTTATGATTATTCTGAATTTGATTTAAATCTTACTGGTAAAAATTATAAATTCCCAATTCATTCTGACACCCCAAACAAATTATTGAGTTGTGTCGTTTATCTGGATCCTTTAGAAAATAGTGGCACCTTCTTGTATACAGATAAAAAAGGAAATGGAAAAAGAGAAATAAAATGGAAAAAAAATAGAGCTTTATTTTTTTCTAGAAAAGAAAATGAGTCTTGGCATTCTTACGAAGGAAACAGAGATTCCTTAAGAATTGTTCTAGTTTACAATTTAATGACTACTAAGATAAAACAAGTTTATAAAATTGAAAATAAAAGTTTCTATTTAGGTGCTCTCAAAGCTAAACTAAACCCTTACATATATAAATATTTTAATTTTACAATTTAGTATTTTTTTGAAATAGACCTACAAACTTTTTTTCCCAAGGTAAATTGAAATCATGTCCTAATCGTTTTGGAATCAAGTTGAAATTGCTAATCAAATTTGAGTCCTTTAAAATTTTAATTGTTTCATAAGAAGCTATGCTCTTATAATAACCATCGTCAGAATCGACCTTCTGCCAGACATCATCAACGTATATCCACCCTTCTTCATTTATCATTCTTAAAGAATTTATTATGTCAATGGTTACTACTGGGTAACCATGTGCACCGTCAACCCAAATTAAGTCAAATTTATTGTCTGAATTAATTAATTGAACTGAATTAATCGGAAGAAATTTAATTTTTTTATTCTTTAAAATGATTGAATCTCTTTTTTGGCAAAATTTTTCAGAATCTAGACTTCTGTTATAAATGCTTTTAAATTCTGAGTTTTCGTCAAGATCAACAGTTAATATATTTGCTTCTTTAAAAAGTTCAGACAAAATCAAAGCAGTCCTTCCATCGAAGGTACCAATTTCTAATATATTTTTAATCAAGTCTTTTGTGTTAATAGAAAAAGAGGATAATAAGATTAAATGTTCAGAGAACATTCCATTTTTTTCGTTATATTCTTCATTAAATAATTTTTTTAAAACGAAATTAAGTTTTTCGAGCCCCTCTTGACGGTTTAGGCCAATATTTTCAAAATTTTTATTTTGCTGTTTTAAACTAATTTCTGAGGAAAAAAAATTTTTTGAAAGTTTATAGATTATTTTTCTATAAATTTTTTTAAATATATTTATTTTTTCCACTTTAAAATATTTTGCTACTTTTTTTTGATGTTATTAAAAAACCACACATAAATTAAAAAAGTTTTATTAGATATGAAAAAAATTTAAGGATTTATATAAGCTTGCACAAAAAACATTAGGCGATCTTTCCCAGTTAAGAAAAGACCCTATCTGTGCATTATTCCAATGCATCTTTCTGGTAAGAAGATTTTTTAAAATTAAACTTTCAGTTTTTAAAGTTAGAATTTTTTTTTGATTATTTTTCTTCGATGTTAATTTTTTAGTTTCAAAGTCTATTAAAAAAATATTTTTTTCTAATTTTATTTCTAAAATCCATTCATCTAATTTAGCTAAGTTTAAATTGTAATCATTTAGCCTTTTGAACATCTTTTCTAGACTCTTTTCGACCAATACTTGTATTTTTTCATTATTTTCTGAATATTGTGAAGGCAAATCAAGATTTACAGATGCTCTTTTAGAACTAGTTTCATACTTATTTTTTTTTAAATCTATTTTTAAATTATTATTTAAATAAGCTTCATCACTTGAATCTAAATATAAAGATTTAATATTTAAATTATTTTTTTGAATTATTTTTTGAACTCTTGAGGCATAAAGATCTCTTTTCAAAAACTCTTCGGGATGAATTTTATTAAATAAATCTTTATATGGACCATTTTGGATGAAATCTGATGAATGAGGAAATATAAATTTAGGTTTTAAAGTTTTAAGCGTCTCTATTAAAAAATTTTCTCTTTCAATGGATAAACCTTCTGAAATATTTGCTCTCTCTTCAATAGAAAAATTCTCAAAACACAGGGGATAATCCTGTGCAAATCCATTAAACGGATAAAATAAAGTCGTAATTTTTCTATTTCTTAATAAAAGCTTTAATTTTTCTATATCGTAAGGAGAATTGTCACATAACAAAAGATGGTCTGAATTAGTTTTATTATGATTAACTAAAATTGCTGTATCAATATTGGTAACATCTCTCTCGTAACCTTTTATATAATTTTCACTCAAGGCAAGAGCATTCAAAGGCTCTAGAAACTCTATTTTAAAATCTTCATTTAAATTATAGGATGTATTCAAGGGAAGCATTTTTGATTTTAACCCTAATTTATCTAAACCTCTTTCTATAACTTTGTTCATTTTCATTTCGGGTATAAAAATTTTTACATCTTTATTTACTAATTTTAAAGTTTCAAAATCCCAATGATCTTCATGCAGATGAGATATCAAAATATGAGTTACCTCTTTCAGAAAGTTTAGATCTTTAGGTGTGCTTGTTGGGGACCACGAGCCATAATATAAATCTCCTATTATCCATGGATCAATTAAAATAGAAGTTCTATTATCTGATATTAACGTTGTCGCGTTATTTAAGGATCTTATTTTTAAATTCATAGAAATTGTATTTTAGTTCTGAGAAATATATTTATCTAGATTTATTTTCTTTTATTAATCTTTCTATTCTTTCATGCCCCTTAGAATCTAGAAAAGGATCAAGCTTTTTAAAAGATGAAAATTCTATATTTCTTTTTTTCTTGTCTCCCGAATCTTTTATTTTTAAAATTTCTCGTTCTAGATTTTTTAAATTATCAAAAATATAGTTTTTACCTATCAAATATTTTTCCCAAAAAACATTTTCTTTGTCATTTTTCAAATCTAAAAGAATAGAATTAGTTCCTGTTAGTGCTGATTCCAGAAAAGCCGTACCTCCAACTACATGACTTATTGAAAGGTTGGATACTGAAGATGTCATGGCAGGATAAATTAAATTTAAATTATGAGAATAATTTTCAGTGGAAGGATGAATTGCTTCAAAAAGCCTTCCTGTATTTAAAGCTTTTAATATCAAATTATTATCAAAAAATTTATTTAATAAATCTAAAGTTTTTTGAGGTTTTAAAATAACGGCGATTTCCGGATTTTCAATAATCATTTTAGAAAAAAACATTAAGATCTCTTTATTGTAATCTGAGCTGTAATGACCCCACTTTCCTAATTGTTCCGATTCATTGAAATAGGAGATAATAAAACTTACGTTTTCTTTTTTTAATCTACTTCTTATTACATTAGACAACTCAATTATTTCTTTATCTTTAAAGTTTATAGGGTATCCGTTTTCAATAAATTCTCCTGGACCGACTCCTTTGTAACGATATATATTTTCATAATTTTTTGAGAATAATAAAAATTTATCCGCTGTAGTTACCATCATCGGAGTCATATATCCCATATTTGAATATTGAAAACCTACAGTTTCTATATTTAAATCTTTGGAAATCAATTGAACTGCATCAGTTGAAGCTAAATCAGTTTTATAGAATAGGAATTTATTTGATTTTGTTAAAATAGCAACGCTGCTAATTAATTCAGAAAGAAAAAGTAACTTATAAATTTCAAAATAAACCTGTTTTTGATAATTTCTTTTCTTTAAAGAATCTCTAAGAATTAATTTTCTGACTTTACGTATTTTTTTTATAAGAACTTCTTCTTTGAAACGTTTTCTTAAAAAAAACATCTCACTGGGAGAAAAAACAAGAAGAGACTTTTTATTTTCTTCACTTTTGATTTTTCTTAAACCTTCGCTAATAACAACGTATTTTATTTCTTCATTTAATTTATCTGAGCTCCAAAAAAATTGATTTTTCAATCCTTTTCTTTTTACTAGATCTTGTTCAAGAGGACACATAACGCATTTAGAAGAAAATTTATGAATAAAATAATTCTTGTTCGTAAAAAAACTTTTAATTTTTGAATAAAGGTTTCTGATAAAAAAAATCAAAATATTTGTGTAAAGAAAATTTTGATAATTAAATCTTTTGCCTGAATACATCTGAGTATTTATAAAAGGAAAATAATAAAATCTTAAATCTATTTCAGGAAATTCTTCTTGAAGAATTTTTTTGTCAAAAACTAATGGCGTTGATAATAAAACTAACGGGTTTTTTTGTTTTGAAAAATGCTGAACTACTAAAACTTTTAGAATAAAAAACTCTAAATAATGAAGAAGTTTTTTTGCTATAAATAACTCAATTGTTCTTCTTCCAAATTCTTCATTAATTTTTTTTAACAATCCCTCAGAACACAGTTGTTGAGATATTTCAAAAGACAGTTTGGCTGATATTTTTCTTGAATACGTGTGCAGATTTATTCCGCTGCAATGAACAATATCGCCACAGTAAAAATCTATTTCTTCTACTTTGTAGTTTAAAGACAAAAGCAAAAAATGTGCCAAACGATTTTTCTTAGACAAATCATCTAAAACAAAGATAGTATTATTTTTACCTATAAACAACAGTTTGAGTAAGTTAGATAATCTTAAATTATCTATAAAAATTTCTTTTTTCAAAGGACTTTTTTAGGAAAAAATTACCGTGTCTTGTAAAGCAATATTATAGAGATCATACATTTCATCACCTTTTAATTCTTCGTTTGCTAAATATCTTTTAACTAAACCATCTACATAAGAAAGGTTAAAATATTTAGAATCCAGAAAATCTTTATACCTTTTTCTTTTAAGCGACTTCTTCCAAAAAACAGCAAGAGAAGAATGATGCAAGAGCTCTCCCGCATGAGTAAAAGATGGATCTACGTCGTAGGTATAAGAATGCGCTCCCTCTTGAAGATGCATTGGGTAATCTATCCGATTTTGAAGCATCCATTTTAAAGGATATTTTGTTGGTTTTAGTTCTAATCCCCTTCCATACGATTCTGGCATTTGAGATAAATAATTTATAAGTTCATGATCATGAAAAGGCAATTTGCATTCTAAATTATGTTGTTCACAAGCATGATAAAGAGTCGCAACTGTTGCCCCTTGCCAATGAAAACTATTGTAAAGGTCTAGATAGGTAGCATAAAGATTTTCCTGTTTTAACCCCCTTGTGTATTTTTTTAAATAAGTTTCGAAAGAAATTTTATCAAATGTTTTTTTACCTAAATTTGTTAACAATTTAGAGTTATTCTTTGCCAATGGCATTCTGCCAGATCTTAGAAAGAAACTTTTTAGAAATTGCATTTTAATAGAATTTCTATCTTTAGATATTTTTTCAAAAAAATCTTTTGGCTTTTGAGATTTGAAAAGGTTCCAAACAGGATCACTATTTTGTTTATTATCCAATAATACTTTTAGAAATGTAGGCCCGAACAGATAGGTTGCCATCTTGTCACTGTACTCCCTAAATTCATATGAATTTGGATGAAACATTGTTGCATATTGGCTAAATCCAAAGTTATGGGCTCCATCACTCATTTCACCAGCAAAAACTGTTTTTGCCCCAGATATATTCTTAGAAGTATATTCAGCTAATTTCCAATGATTTAAACCTGTCACATTAGCAAATTGTTGAGATTTATATGTTTCTCTTACCTTATCAATAATTTCCTGGCCGTTTTTTCTATAATCTAAATCAACTACCTTCAATTCTACATCAAAATATTTAGCCATCTTTTTAGCTCTTTCTATTTCAAATTTATTTGCTACACCGCTTCTTTCTGAGTATTTCATTCTTCCAATTACAGCTTTTACTTTTTTCTTATTAAACAGATGAACCAATGTTGCAAGAATAGAGGTTGAATCCCAACCTGAAGAGAGAAAAACTACATTCATTTTTTTTGAGGCTCTTGATCTTACTGATTCAATAAATATATCCGAATATTTATTTAAGGCTTCGACCTCGGATACGAAATTTATTTTTTTTAATGGAATTGAATAATTTTGAATAGATAAATTATTTGTTTTAAAGTTAAAGCTAAGTATTTCTCTTACTCCTAATCTTGAAACTCCATGAATTGAAGTATGTTTTTTTGCTGGCCTGCCGCCATAAATATACATTGCTTGCATAAGACCAATGCTATCAATTTTTCTTGAATCAAAATCTTTTATCGGTAAAAATTTTAAACCAGATGATAAAAATATTTTGTTTCTTTCATTTTGAATATAAACATCTGATGTAGCGAACTGATCTGTCATTAAAGAAAAAGAATTTTTTGCTACGCAAATACATACAAATCTTCCTTCCAAAGGTCTTAAATCTTTATTTATTACAAATTTTTCTAATTCTTTTTTTAAAAAAGTGTTTTTTACAATACCTTTAGAATTTCTAAGGCCAGTAACTTTTCCGATTATGAAATATTCAGATCCTTTCGATGAAAAAGTGTGAAATAAATTATTTGTAAAAATATTAACCTTATTTTTAAGTATAGGAGGGAGTAAAACTTCAAAATCTGAGTCGTTTGTTACTAAAAAGTCCATTTCATCTAATATATTTTATAACACATCAAAAATATAGTTTCACCTTTATCATCTTTAAAAGAAGAATTTCTTTTAAATCCTATTTTTTTATATGCTTTCAGAGCAGGAGTATTTTTTTCCTTAACCCCGAGATTTATTTTTTTAATTTTATAGTTTTCTTTTAAATATTTTGAACTAGCCAGCAATACTTCTTCAAAAACATTTTTACCCCTCCATTTGTTATCGCCAAGCAAAACACCCATAGTTGCTGAACTTTTATTGAAATCTATTGGTTCATACTTAATATTTCCAATATGTATATTTTTTTTAATTGTGAATATTCCTAAAAATAAACAATCACTATTGTAAAATTTTTCATTAATATAATTTTTTAAGTAAGCAAGGTTTTGAGGTCTGTTAGCAGGCTCAATAAATTTTTTTACGGCTTCATCGTTCATCCAATTCAAATACTTTTTTGTTGCATCCTCATCAGATAATGTCCTTAATAAAAACCTAGTTGTTCTTATTTCAATAAAGGTTTCCATACAATCTAAATCATATCTAAAGAAGCAGGTGTTCCTCTCTTTAAACTCTTTTTAGCTTTTTTTCCTAAAAACTTTTTTAAAAATTTTGGGTGAGCGCCTTTTGCTGGTCTGATGCTTCTAATATTTTTATTGGTGAATTTATCTCCTTTAGTTATGTCTTCAACTATATAAAGTGATCTTCTAAAAAAAAGCATAGAATTTTCAGATCTTGTTGGTCCAAATTTTTCTTTTCCTATGGCTAAATATACTTTGAAAGATTCTTTAACTAGACTTGATAGTTCATTTGATTCAAGTGAAAAAGCAGAATCTACACCTTCATTTGCTTTAGAATCAGTAAAGTGTTTTTCTATTATAGTTGCTCCGAAAGGAATAGAGGCAAGTGCTATACCAATTCCAGTAGAGTGATCTGACAACCCTACTTCACACTTAAATTTTTTTCTTAAGCTTTCTATTGTTTTTAGGTTCATATCATTAGGATTAGTGGGATAAGTAGAATTACAGTGCAAAATAGCTATTTTTTTATTTCCATATTTATGACAAACTTTAATTGCTTCAGAAATTTCCTTGAGATTTGCCATTCCCGTGGAGATTATTATTGGTTTTTTAGTTTTAGCAACTTTTTCAATCAAGCCATGATCAATAATTTCTGGAGATGCTATCTTGTAAGCAGGAACGTTAAAGGATTCTAAAAAATCTACTGCAGTTGAGTCGAAAGGAGAACTAAAACAAATTAACTTTAGCTTTTTACAATAACTAAAAATTTGTTCATGCCATTCCCATGGCAAAGATGCTTCTTCATAAAGTGAATGCAAAGTTTTTCCAAACCATAAGCTTTTCTTATCTTTTATTAAAAATTCTTTTGAAGGAATGTTTAAAGTCAATGTATCAGCAGTATAAGTCTGTAATTTGATGGCATCAGCTCCAGCCTCTTTAGCAATTTTTATCAAATTTAAAGCCCTTTTTATAGAACCGTTATGATTTCCTGACATTTCAGCAATTATAAATGGCTTAAAAGCGAGACCTATTTTTTTCTCTTCAATTTTAAATATTTTCAATTTAATCTCTTAAAGCTTTGTTTGCTTTTTTTATTAGTAAGAAATTTTAGATTTTTAGATCCATTTTCGTATTTTGATAAATTATTAAAGGTTTGATCTAAAATAGAAAAATAATCTTTTAGTTTGTTTTCGTCGTGAGCTGTGGAAACATATATTGTATTACTAGCCAGCAGACCTTTTTTTAACATCTCCTGCGTAAGATATGTCTTATATTCTAAATGACAATTTGACTCAAATGTGAATAGAGGAAGAGCATCTAAGCCAGAAATTTTAATATTTATATTATTGTTATTAGCTATCTCTTTCCATCCATTTTTAATTTTTTTTCCTAAATTTGTAATGTAATTCCAAGTTTTTTCTCTTTTCATAATTTCTAATGTTTTCAATGAAGCAACAGATCCTATCCTTTCTGTCCAGAAGGTGCTGCTAATGAAAGTGGAAAGAGAATTTTCCATAATTTCTTTTTTTCCTATAATTGCAGTTAAAGCGTAGCCATTTCCTATAGCTTTTCCAAAAATTGCCATATCAGGGTTAACTTTATACTTTTTGTGCAAACCTCCATAAGTTTCTCTAAATCCTGATGTACATTCATCAAAAATTAGAATTATATTCTTTTGATTGCATAATTTTCTAACTTTTAAGAGGAAGTCATTTTTTGGTGGTTCTGATCTTGAAACCTCCATTTTTATAATTCCTATCTTTTTTTCCATAACTAATTTTTTTAATTCATCGAATTTATTATATTCAAACGTATAAATACTATTTTTTAAATCCCTTGGAACACCATTTGCTTTTAGTCCTGGCAAAAGATGATTATCTAAATTTTTATTACTAGAAAGGTTTGCAGCTAAATACCAATCATGCCATCCATGATAGCCACATACTGCAACTGTGTGATTAGCAGTTGCTGCCCTTGCTATCCTTATTGCAATAGTATTCGCCTCCCCCCCTGTTCTAGCGAATTTAACCATGTCTGACCAAGGGTGCATTTTTATTAATTCTTCAGCTAAATAGACTTCTTCTGGACAATTAAATGTGCTCATATTACTTTTTTTAATTGAATTTTTAACTGCTAGATCAACTTCTCTATTTGCGTATCCAAGAATATTTGTACCTACGCCCATTATGCTAAAGTCTTTATAGAGATTTCCTTCTAGATCCCAAATCTTAACTCCAGATGCTTTGCTATAGTAGGTAGGCCAAATATCGGGGATGAATTGATCTGGATTTTTAGAAAGAAGCATATTTCCATTTGGGATTATTTTTTTTGCTCTTTTCCATAAATCTTTATTTTTATTTTTCTTCACCATCATAAATACATGCTTTTGTAACCATCCTCTGTAAAAGGTAAAGTTAAATTTATTAAGTCAGGATTTTTATCCAAAAATTCTATTATTTTCTTAATAGGAATATTTGGAGCATAATCTATGAGAGCATTATAAATTCTCCTACAAACAACTAAATCTTCTGGATTATCAACAGTCAATCTTAACTCTTTCCTAAAAAAATCTTTCTGAGAATCTAATTTTATAATTTTAAACTTATCTGGATTTTCTCTTATAAAAAGACTACAAAGTTCTGATCTATGTTTATTCTCTCCTTTAGAGTGAGAAATTTTTAAAGCTTTGAGTTTAAAAATTTCAAAATTACATCCATCAATAACATCATCTAGAAAAGTTGCATCTGCTTTTGATTCTTTGTGAATCTTCCATCCCTCCTCAATCCTTTCGAAGCTTGGAAATGGCGATTCACTTGTTACTCTAAAAACATCAGTTCCTGAAGCCTTCTCACAACTTAAGATTAACCTAGATAAAACATCTTTTTTATTTCCTGTAATCGATAGAATATTATTATTCTGTGCATATGTATGAAATATTTCATTTTCTATTCCTTCGGAGACTCCAAGGACTATATCTGAGATTTGATCAATTGTTTTTAAGCACTGGATTATGTTGTCTAGAATTGAGATATTATCTTCTATATTAAGATTTTGTAATGGCTTTCCGTATAGTCTAGACCCATCATTCCTGCAAGCCAGAGCAAGTATAAGTTTTCTGTCTTCAATTTTTTTATTCAATATCTTTTTTTGTTATCGAACAATTTTTCTTTAAGTTTCTCAAAACCTTTTTCCCAATTATAATATCAAAGTTTTTTAAAGCATTTTGATTTGACGTTCTTTTTAAAGACAAGTGTGAATGGTTTATCTTTACTCCTTTTTTTATATTTTTACTAGCTACAACATCCCTTCTTATCATTTTTCTATACGAACTCTCTGAGGAGCTCATTCCAAAATCTTCTATATTCTTGTATGTTCCTAACGCTTGATATGATTGTTTCAATGCAGTAGAAAATATTTTAAATTCATCTGGATTTAAAGCAGATTCAAAATCTTCTATTTTCATTAATTTCCCAAGTGTTAAATGTTTTTCAATCACTGCTGCTCCTAAAGTCATAGCAACAGAAGGCAAAATATAACTTATTTTTTCTTGCGGATTTGAATGATCTGCAAAACCCAATTCTTTATCCTTAAAAATTTTTTTAAACAAATGCATCCTAGATAATTGATTTGCCTTATTGGGAGTGGGATAGCTCTGAAAACCTAGCATTAGATTTATTTTTTTATTTTTAAGGATTTTTATTGCGATTGATATTTCTTTTTTATTTGCGCCTCCTACGCCAAGAAAAACTTTAGGGATTTTACTTTTTGCAATCTCTTTTAAAAAACTTATATTAGATATATCTGTACCATGAACTTTGATAGCTTTAAGATTCATTTTCTCAGATAATTTCAAACTTTTTTTTCCAAAAACGTCTGTATAAAGATTTAATTTATTTTTAATTGCAAATTCATTAAGCTCAATCCAATCTGAATCTTTCATTTCTAAGGAAGAAAAGAGCTGATAGTGCTTGTAATCCTTAGTAGCTAATTCTTCAGCAAAAACGATTTGAAACTTTGCGGAATCAGCTCCCGAACTTGCTGCTGCTTTCAAAAGAAGCATGGCTTGTTGTTTGCTACCTTCAAAGCCTTGAGCTAATTCAGCAATAATTTCTGGTTTCATAATCTATAACTTTTACCATCTCCTAGGATCAATTAAATTTTTATCATTACTTGATAAAAACTTTAAGTCTTCTTCGATAAGAATTTGTTTATTTAAACTAGATGCTATCATTTTTAGCTGATTTATGGAGTCAATCCCAATCAAAAATTTTTCTATGTGTTCGTTAGAATTAATAAACCCTAGGCAAAGCTCCAGCAAAGAAATATTATTATTTGAAGCTATTTTTTTTACTTCTAAAAATTTTTTTTTCCATTTTAAAAAATATTTACTTTCAAAATTTTTTTCATCTAGAAGTAATCCCTGTAAAAAAATCGATCTAGCATGGATATCAACTTTATTTTTTTTTAGTAAGTCTAAATATTTTTGCGATAAGATTCTTTGATCAAAAAGATTGATCGGAGCCTGAATAATATCTAATTTGTACTCTGGAAATATTTTTTTTAAAATTTTAGGTGAGTAAATTGAAGCTCCTACAGAAGAAAGAATTTTTTCTTCTTTTAATTTGCACAAAATTTTATAAATTTGTTTTGCCTCATTTTTATAAAAAATTTGAGGATCGTGAAAAAGAACAGCATGAAAAGAGCTTAGGTTTAATTTTTTTAAAGATCTACATAAAATTTCTGAAATCCATTTTTCTTTATTTTTAACTTCTAAAGGCATTTGGGGTAATTTTGTAATCACAGACATTTTTTTTAAATTAGATTTACCTAATATCGCTTCGGCTTCTCCATAAGACGGTGAGGTATCTACTAAATCAATATTTAAAGATTTAGATAATAGAATTATTTCTCTTGCGTCATCCTCAGATATATTTATTTTTTTTATTCCATAGGTTTGGCCAAAATGTGCCGTACCTATAATTATTTTTTTTAAATGATTAGATTTCAAATTGATTAAAACTTATCTGTTAAAATGATTGTCAAAATTTTAAATTTTAATTTAAATTAGTTATGAGCATAACAAATATAGATGACTTCAATAAAATTTTTAAGGATTTAGTTTCAGAAATAATGGAAATTTCTCTAGAAGAAGTCCAAGAAAATATGAACATTGAAGATTTTGATAATTGGGATTCATTTAATCATATAAAATTTATTTTGAGTTTAGAAGAAGAATTTGATGTTAGTTTTTCAGATAAAGAAATTGAACTATCTACAGATTTAATATTTTTAAAGCAGAATTTATTAAATAAGTTGGGTCTTGCTGAATGATAGAAAAAATTAAAATTTCTTTTGCTGATTTATCTTTTCATCATATTGGGTTGATTGCAAAAGATTTGGAAGAAGGAAAAAATTATTTAGAAAATAATTTAGGTGTAACGTCTTGGAGCGAAATAATAAAAGATGAAACTCAAAAGGTTAATATAAGATTTGGAAAAATAAGTGATAAAGGAATATTTTACGAACTTTTGTCTCCATCAGAATCATCTTCTCCAATAATGAACTCTTTAAAAAAAAATAAAAACATAATCAATCATGTTGCATATACTTTAAAAAATTTTGATGAAAATATTAAAATCTTAAAAAAACTTGGCTCTATTCAATTAATCAAACCAGTTAAAGCAATTGCATTTAACGAAGCTAAAATAGTTTTCTTTATGAACAAGCTAGGCTTTGTAACTGAATTTATAGAAGATAATGATAAATTAAATTCCTTTGATATATGGATGGGTGGAATTTAGTGCTCTTTCAGTTTGCAAAAAATATCTTTTCTTTACCAAGGTCAATAACAGGTAATGGCGTAAGGCAGACTCTTGCAAAAATAAAAGAGTTAATTCCTGAACTGAAAATATATGAAATAAAAACTGGAAAAAAAATTTTCGATTGGGAGATTCCTAAAGAATGGAATGTAAATAAAGCTTTTATAGAATGTCCGGATGGAAAAAAAATATGTGACTTTAGTAAAAATAATTTACATTTACTTAATTACTCCTCTCCTATTAAAGGAAAATTCTCTTTAAAAGAATTAGAAAAGCATCTTTACTATTTAAAAGAACAACCTGAAGCTGTTCCTTACGTAACATCTTATTATGAAGATAGGTGGGGATTTTGTTTAAGCTACAAAGAAAGAAAAAACCTGAAAGAAGGTTCTTACAAAGTAGTAATTGATTCTACAAAAGAAGAAGGTAGTTTGACAATTGGAGAAATAATTCTTAAAGGAAAGTCAAAAAAAGAGGTTTTCATATCTACTTATACTTGTCATCCATCTATGGGCAACAATGAAACTTCAGGAATAACTATTGCTGTTTTTCTAGCAAAATGGATAAAAGAATCTTTATTGGATAGAAATTATACTTACCGCATAGTTTTTGCTCCAGAGACTATAGGCGCCCTTTCTTACCTTGATTTGAATGCAAACCTTGAAAAATTAAAAAGGAATGTAAAGTTTGCTTTCAATATTACGTGCGTTGGAGACAATAACAATTTTTCATATTTGCCGTCTAGAAATGGCAATCTTGAAATAGACAAAATATCTAGACATGTGTTGAAACATTTAAAAATAGATTTTAAAGAATATAGTTTTTTTAAAGATAGAGGCAGCGACGAATGTCAATATTGTTCTCCTGGAATAGACCTACCAATGGTATCTTTAATGAGATCTAAATATGGTGAGTATGATGAGTATCATACTTCTTTAGATAATTTGAATTTTATTTCACAAAAAGGCTTAGAAGGTTCTTTATCATTGCACAAAAAATGTATAGAAATAATTGAAAAAAACTGTTTTTTTATGACAGAAAAAATCGGAGAGCCTTTTTTTAGTAAATATAATTTGAGATCAACTTTATCGGCTACTTCAAAGGACATGAATCAAATAAAAAAATATTCTACGATAGTAAATTGCGCTGACGGAGAAACTAGCTTGGTCGATGTTGCTGATTTTCTAGATATTCCTGTCTGGGATTTATTTAATGAATTTGATAATTTACTTGAAGCTAAAATTATAAAACAACTATGAGAAAAGCTTTTGAAAAAGACTTTATTAAAGACCTTAATAAATTACTAAATAGTCTAAAAATAAAAAAAGGCGATATTGTAATGCTTCACTTAGATTCAAAATTTATTGGACAGTACTTCCCTAAAAATAGAGAAGAAGCCTTTAGAATTTTTTTTTTAGAAGTTTTAAATAAAATAGGCAAAAGCGGAACCTTAATAGTTCCAACCTTTTCAATGAGTTATACAGAAAATAAGCCTTATGATATTACAAATTCTAAATCTGAGTTAGGTCCGTTATCTGAATATTTTAGGTTAAATATGGGGGCTAAAAGAACCATGGATCCTATTTACAGCTTTTCTGTTCTCGGCAAACATTCAGATTTACTTTCTCAAAATATATCAAAATCCTGTTTTGGGGATGATTCCATTTTTTCTTTTTGCTTTAAAATGAAAGCTAAACTTTTATTTATGGGATGCTCTCTAGATAGAGCAACCTTTGTTCACTTCGTAGAAGAAAAGATAGGGGTTAATTATAGATATTTCAAAGAATTTTCTGGCGAAACTATTTTTCCAAATAATTCAAAAAGAAATACACAAATTTCCTTGTATGTGAGGAAACTAAATATTGACTCAAATCCCAATCATGATGAATTAAAGAAATCATTAACAAAATCAAACCTTTTAAATTTTTCAACCTTGAACAGAGTAAAATGCATGTCCGTAAAAATGAAAGATTTTTTTAACATATCAGCTAAATTATTATCCATGAATGAATACTCTTTAATTAACGAAAAAATATGAGATATTCTGAGGTTAAAAAACTCAATAAAAAAATTATAAAGAATCTTAAGGGCAAAGAGATAAATATAGCTGTTCTTAGCAACGTAACTGTCAATTCCCTGAAGGAGATTCTTGAACTAGAGCTTAGAAAAGAAGGACTAAATGCTAAAGTTTCTATTGGTAACTTTGATTCTTTTTTATCAGAAAGTGAAAAATATAGCTCCTTCGACGCAGTAATTTTTTTTTGGGAAATTGTTAATTTAGTTCCTGAAATTTCTGAAGAATATTATTTTTACTCTAAAAAAGAAATGATTCAAATAGCGAGACAAAAGGAAGCGGAAATAAAACAAACTCTAAAAAACTTAAAGCATGTCCCTTTGGTAATATTTAACAAATTTTCAACTTATAAATTTGATAAAAACCCTATAGCAGAAAGTTCATTATCTGATCTTACTGAAAGATTAAATTTATTTTTGAAACAAGAAAAAGAAAAAAATTCTTTTTTAGTTGATTTAAATAAAATTTTTTTTAGCGTAAATTTTCCAATAAATGAAAAACAGTATTTTTTGACTTCAGAATTATATAAAGATGATTTTTATTTCAAATACTCAGAATCAATAAAGTACCTTTTCCTTGCTTTGTATGGAAAAACTAAAAAAGTATTAGTTTTGGATTGTGATAACACTCTTTGGGGAGGAATTATAGGTGAAGATGGAGAGGATGAACTTAAATTAGGAGGTTCTAGTAACGAAGGAAAAATTTTCAAGAGAGTTCAAAATATTGTAAAAAGATATAAAGATCAAGGCGTACTAATTGCTTTATGTAGTAAAAATAATGCTGAAGACGTAGATTCAGTTTTTTTTAATAATAAAAATATGATTTTGAATAATGAAGATATTGTTGTAAAAAAAATTAATTGGAAAGATAAAGCTTCTAACTTGAAAGAAATATCAAAGGAATTAAATCTTTCGTTAGATAGTTTTATCTTTGTTGATGATTCAAAATTTGAAATTGGCTTAATTAATAAAGCGCTTCCTGAAGTAAAAACAATTTTAGTCCCTAGTAATTTGTATGATTTTCCCGAAAAAATGAAAAATCTTAGTATAGATTTCTTTAATATCTCTGGATCAAAAGAAGACAGTGAAAGAACTTCACTTTATATCAATGAAAGAAGAAGAAAAGAAAAGAAAAATTCATTTGATTCTCTTGAAAACTATTTAAATTCCTTAGAGCTAATCTTAAAAATACAGAAGAAAAAAGAAATATCTATCTCAAGGGCAGCTCAAATGTGTCAAAAAACTAATCAGTTTAATTTAACTACTATTAGACATACAGAACAGGACATTAAGAATTTCATAGAAGACGATGAGACAAAAATTTATACTTTTGAGCTTTCAGATAAGTTTGGAAGTTACGGAATAACAGGGCTGTCTATATGTAAAGTAGATAAGGTAAAACAAATAGCTAAAATAGATAGTTTTTTAATGAGCTGTAGAGTAATAGGAAGAAATATAGAAATTAAATTTCTCGAAAAAATTATAGAAGATTTAAAAAAAGATAATGTAAATCTTGTAAAAGCCAAATACATTGAAACAAAAAAAAATACACAATTTAAGGATTTCTATTTAAAAATGGGTTTTAAACAAACCAAAGATCCTGAAATATTTTCTCTTGAGATCAAAAAATTTAAATCAAAGAATTTAAAATATATAAAAATAGTTTAAATTTCAAAATAAAGATTGATAACCACTTCCAAATGGGGTTTCAATGATCTTGATAACTTCATTAATTTGTTTTTTAGTCATATTTGGAAATATTGGTATGCTTATTGCCTGAGAATAATAAGATTCTGACTCAGGAAAATCTTCTTTTTTATATCCCATTTTTGCATAAAATGGATGCCTATAAACAGGTATATAGTGAAGGTTTACAAGAATTCCAGCATTTCTTAATTTTTCAAATACTTCCTTATGAGAAATATTATTTTTATTTTCTATTATTCTAATAATAAATAAATGAAAAGAAGAAAATGTTTTTTTATCTTGAAAAGGAATAGATATCCATTTATGTTTTTTTAATTTTTCAATATATATATTTGCAATTTCGTGTCTTTTTCTCACAAAATTATCTAGTCTATTCATTTGACTGATGCCTAAAGCAGCGTATAAATCTGTCATTCTGTAATTAAAACCCAAATCTACTTGCTCATAATACCAGGGTCCATCAGATATTTTTTTCATCTCTTGAGAGGTTCTTACAATTCCATGACTTCTATATTTAGCCATACTTAGTGCAAGTTCTTCTTTATTTGTTAAAGCCATCCCTCCTTCGGCAGTTGTTATTATTTTTACAGGGTGAAAACTAAATACAGTAATATCACTGTAAAGACATGATCCAATTGGTTTATTTAAATATTTTCCTCCTATTCCATGAGAAGCGTCTTCCAAGATCTTAAACCCATATTTTTTACTAAGAGTTTTAATTCTTTTCATATCGCAAGACTGTCCTGCTAAATGCACAGGAATAACTACTTTAGGAAGCTTCTTATTTTTTTTTGCTTCGATAAGTTTTTTTTCAAGTTTTTTGACGCAAATATTAAAAGTATCTTTATTAATATCTACAAAATCAATTGAGGCTCCGCAGTAAACTCCGCAATTTGCACTCGCAACGAAGGTTATAGGTGAAGTCCAAACAATATCGCCTTTTTTAATTCCAAGAGCTAAACAAGCAATGTGCAAAGCACTAGTTGCACTATTAACAGCAACTCCAAATTTTGCACCAGTATAAGCAGCAACTTTTTTTTCGAATTGAGGAACTAAAGGTCCTTGAGTCAAAAAGTCAGATTTAAGAACTTCTGTAACTGCTTTGATATCTTCTTGGTTTATGTTTTGTCTGCCGTAGGGGATCATAATTTTTTTAATATTAAATAATCCTCAGAGTTTAACTCTTCTTTTAATTCAATAAGATTGCTTCTTACTGAATTAAGTCTAATATTCAATTCTTTTAGTAATTTTAAATTACTTAAACACATATTTTTTGGTCTTGAAATAAGATCTAATCTTGAATTTATTAAAGATGAACTAATTAAACTTTTTTTAAATTTAAATACATCCGATAAAAGCATTCCAAAATTATATTTTGATAATCTCTCAGAAGATACTACATTAAATATTCCTTTAGAATTTATATTAATTAGACTTTGAATAATAAATATTAATTCTTTTACTTTGATTGGAGAATAAAAAACATCTTCAAATAAATGTATTTTCTTATTTGATGATAGAGCATCGAAAATAAAATCGCTAAAAGATTTTCTATAAGCAGGACCCCAACAATAAAAATTAGTCCTAATTATAAGAGCATTTTTATTTTCTTTTAAAATAAATTCTTCTGCCAATGCCTTGGTTTTGCCATAGAAATTAAGGGGAGATAAATTATTATCTTCAGTATAAATTTCTTTTTTTCCATCAAATAATTGATCAGTAGAAATATGGACGAACTTAATAGACCTTTCGAAGCAAATTCTTGCAAAAATTTTTGGTATTTCTACGTTTATATTAATTGCCTTTTCTTGATTTTTTTCGCATTCTTCAATGTTAGTCATTCCTATTGTGTTAATGATTTTTTTTGGTTTTATTTCGCTTAATAAAACATTTATATATTTTTCGTCAAAGGCCTCAAACTTAAAGTTATCTACTTTTTCTAATCTAATTATTTTTTTATGAATTGAAGTGGCTAGATTTTCTTTTTGCCTATTACTTACTAGCCAGTTTGAACCTAAAAGCCCTGAGCCGCCTAAAATAAATGAATCGTAAACCATTTAAATAATGCCAATATCATTCAAGTTCTCTTTAATCCATTTTCTTAAAAATTTTACATTCATCCATTCTTTGTTTTTATTTGAAGAGTATATGAAATCAGAATCTACTTTTTTTCCTTTTCCTATTCTTTTTTTATCTTTATTCCAATTATTTATCATTGGTAATATTTTATAATAATTCTCATATTCAAAAGTATAAGGAGAGTCTTCTATCCCTATCATCTGTTCGTGTAATTTTTCTCCAGGCCTTATTCCAACTATCTTAATTTTTGCTTTTTCATTAATTGCTTTTGCAATATCCGTAACCAAAATAGATGGTATTTTTTTTACATATATTTCTCCACCACTCATGTCTTCAAAAGCCTTCCATACCAATTTTATTCCATCTTCTAAAGAAATCATAAATCTTGTCATCCTTTCATCTGTTATAGGGATATGATTTTTTTCAGATAATGATAAAAAGAAAGGAATCACTGACCCCCTTGATCCCATTACATTTCCATATCTAACAACAGAAAATTTAGTATTATGAGAATTATTATTTGAGTTTGATGCAACAAATAACTTATCTGAAGCAAGCTTTGTAGCACCATAAAGGTTTATAGGATTGCTTGCTTTATCTGTAGATAAAGCTACAACTTTTTTTATATTCGATTCGATTGCACAATCAATAACATTCATAGCTCCATTTATATTAGTTTTAATGCATTCGAACGGATTATATTCGGCAGTAGGCACTATTTTTGTCGCAGCTGCATGCACTATATAATCTATCCCGTCCAAGGCTCTGTATAGTCTTTCTTTATCTCTAACATCTCCTATTACAAATTTTACTCTACTGTCGTTTTCAAATTTTTGAGCCATTTCCCACTGTTTCATTTCGTCTCTTGAAAAAATAACAATGTTTTTGGGAGAATATTTTTTAAGAGAAAGAGGAACAAACTTCTTGCCAAAAGAGCCTGTTCCTCCAGTTATTAAAATAGAACTATTTTTTAACATTATTTAAAGCTTTTGGATTACAAAATTTCATCTGGTTGTCCTACTTCTTCTATCTTACCTTTTTTAAGTTTAATTATTAAATCACAATTTCTTACAGATTCTTTTTTATGCGAAATTATAAATTTAGTGTATTCAGATCCTAATTTATCTATTTCTTTATTGATTTCTTTTTCGGATTCATAATCTAGAGAACTAGTTGATTCATCCATAAATATAACTTTTCTATCTTTGTAGAAAAATCTTGAAAGAGCAATTCTTTGTCTTTGTCCTCCAGATAGTCTTTCACCTCTATCTCCAAATTTAGTATCAACTCCGTCTTCTAACCCTTCCAAAAAATCCGATAACCCTGATCTATTAATAGATTCAATTACCTTTTCTATATTTATTTCCTCTTCGCCTAGAGCTATATTTTGTTTTAAGGAATCATCTGATATGAAAACTTCTTGAGGCATATAAGCAATAGATTCTCTCCAGTTATCTAAACTCATTTTTGCAGGGTCATTATCAAGAAAAATTTTTCCTTCTTGAGGCTTTAAAATTCCTAATAAAATATCTATGAGTGTTGTTTTTCCAGATCCAGATTCTCCGATTATTCCTACTGACGTTCCTTGTTTAATGTTTAAAGAAATATTTTCTATTGCAAACTCTTTCTGATTTTTATATTTAAATGATATGTTTTCAAGATGAAGAGAAGAAAAATTTAATTTTTTATTGGAAATTTTTCTTTCTTCTTTAAAATATTTTTTTTCATTTTTCAAATCTAAAAATATAATATCTATAGTATCAAAGTTAAATCTTATAATTGAAATACTGGAGGATATACTGCTTATAATAGGAAGAAGCCTTAATGAAGCAACAGCAAAAATTACTAATGTTGCAAATAATTTTTCTTTAGAAAAGTCTAAAATAAAAGTAATTGAAATAATTAGGCAAAGAAATATAACAAAAATTAATTCAACCAAAAACTTAGGCGCTTGAGAAATTAGCGCACTTGGTACATAAAAATTTTTAAACTTTTGAGCGCTTTTTTCCAATCCATCAAAAAAAAATTTTTCTATTTTATAAATTTTAATCTCCTTAAAGCCCTGCATACTCTCATTTATAAATTTAAGAAGTGAATTATTTTCTTTATTAACCATTTTTCCATTTCTAATTAGTTTTTTTTGAAAATATAAGTTGTAGATAAAAGTAAAAAGGATAAGCAAGGAAGCCATTAGTGAAAAAGCCAAAAAGTTTTGATATATAAGGAAGATTGATATGAAAACAATGAAAATCAAATCAGAACTCAACTTCATAAAGTAATAAAGAGTATTTCCAGCATAATTGGATGCAACAGTGCCAATATTAAAAATATAATCAGAGCTTTTTCTTCTTGAGTATTCTTCGTAGGGAAGATTTTGATAAAAATTCATTAATTTAGTTCTAGTTTTTAATCTTTGCTCTTCTGAGAAACTAATTAAAAAATAATTAAGAGTTATAGAAAAAATTAGTTTTAAAACAAATACAACTACCAACAATAAACTAAATAGATAAACCCACTTATTTATTGAGAAATTTACATCAAAGAAAATATTTAATTGTTGAAATGAATTTTCTTCCGAAATCAAAGAAATATAAGGAGCTATTAATCCTAAACCAACTATCTCAATCAGGGATAAAAAAATAAATGCCATAATCAATAAAGGCACTTTCTTCTTATCATCCCCTAATAGAAAAAAAATCTTTGAAATATAATTTTTTAATTTCAATACTTAGTTAATTTTTTATAAAAATAAGGGAATTCTTTCGTTAATGACTCTTCATAGTTTAGTTTCCTCATCATAAAAGCTAACAAGAAAAAGAAGATACCAGACAAAAAGCCAATACTCAGAACGATAATAGATCTTAAGGGTTCAGATTTTAACTCTGGCGCAATAGGTGGATCTATGACTCTAAATACATATTCTTTTCTTGACTCTGCTATCATAATCTTTCTAATTTGTTGTTTTTTGAGATTCGAAAGAACAATTCTCATTTCTGAAAAAGAAGTTTTAGCTAACTCATTATCTAAAAATAAAATTTTTCGATTGGCCTCAATAACATCCTCTTCTTTCATTTTTCTATTCAAATTTTCCACAATTTTTTTTGCCCAATCTCTAGCTAAAGAAGGCGAAAAGAATTTAATTCTCAGCTTGATAAATCCTGTTTGTCTATCTTTATTTAGAACTAAAAAGCTTATAAATTTTTTATAAATTTCCTGATCTGAAGGAAGTTTTATTCTTCCATTAACTTTTCTGGTCCATTTTTGAGTTGAAGTATCAAATATACTTTTATTGATTTTAAGTTTGTTGGTTTCTTCATCCCATCCATATGAAGCCATAATATCTACCAAAATATTTTCTTTTTTAATAAAATCTAAAATAAATTTTCTAGACTTTATGATTTCCATTCCTTCTAAGGAAAGGTTTCTTTCTCCAGAAAGAGATGAGAGATTTATTCCAGCTAGAGCGCCTATATCTATACCTCCTCCTAATATTTCAGAGCCCCCGCCTTCGAAATCTTGAGAAGGAAACAATAAAGCTTCTGAGGTATATTGATTTGGAATAGAAAGAGAATAAAAAATTGCGATAATTGAAAAAAATAAAGGCGGAAATATAATGGTTTTATAAAATTCTGTTACCATATTGAACAAGTCTTTTATTGTTGATTCTAAATCATTATCAGATTCTATTTTTGTGTTAACTAAATCGTTCATTCTAAATCAAAAAAATTTGGTACCCGGGGCCGGACTTGAACCGGCACGAAGTTGCCTTCGAGGGATTTTAAGTCCCTTGTGTCTACCAATTCCACCACCCGGGCTGAGATCGTCATTCTATAACATTTTATTATTTTTTAATAAGAAAGTTATTTAATGAGAAAAGTAGATTGAATATGAATTAACCCAAAATCAAGAAGAATTTTTTTTGTCTTCTCATCACCATTTGCTATATTAATAAAGAAATTACCATTTCTTTCTGAGGGGATCTTCTTCAAAGGTTTGTGTTTGTTTAGAATTTTTTCCAAAAAAAAAGGTATTTTATTTCTATATTTATTTTTAAAATTTATTCCTATCGAGTTATCATTCTTAAGGTAAATTGATCCAACATAATCATTATTAAACATAGCTAAATACCATGCTCTATAACTGTTTTTTTTTACAAATTTTATGTGATCTTTGAATGAAGGAGTTTTTTTATTACTTATATTAAATTTTCTATTTTTTAAAAGTTCGTATAACACTTCAAAATCTAATTGATTATTATCTACTTTCTTTAAAAAAACTTTATCTTTCATAAATTAACTTATACCTGTTAAAAAAATTTTCTTCTTCTACATATTCAAATTCATTCGAGGTAAAAATATCTATACTTCTTAAATTTGTTTTTTTTACATCAGCAATAATTTCTCTACATTGAGGATATATTGATTTCATATATGTAATTCCTTGCTTTAAACAAACTTTTGAATATTTTTTTCCTCTTTCTTCAGGAGAAATATTAATAGAAATAGTAGATTTTATAAAACTTCTATTAAAGTCGAATCTAATTATACCAATCTTGTTTTTTGTAAAAGAATTTTCGCAGATTAAAATTAAAACTCTCTTTTTAGATATATTTTTTTTTAACCATAAGTCGTGATCTCTTTTTAATATTTTTGAAGAGTTTTTTGACATTTCTAGTGCAAGGGGATCATTCCTCCATTTAAACAAGTCTATTGAATCTTGAAGCAATGCTTTTCTAATTGTTATTTGGCCTGCCATTTAAAAAATAAAAATTTTTAAAGATGTAAAAACTGCAACATTGTGTGAATATCAGGGGAGTAATAATTAGGGGAACGATTAAAATCTATGTGACAACCAATTTCTGCATTATTCCAGTGAGATTCTTTATGTAGAATTCTTTTTAAAAGTCTACTATCCAATCTGCACTCTAGACTTCCTTTGGAAGTTTTCGGCTTAGAAACGTAAATTTCTTTTTTTTCTATGAAAATTGAAACCGTCATATCAGGTTTTAAGTTTATTTTTTTCATTCTAGATTTTAAAAGCTCAATTGATTTCTTTAAATCTTTTTCTAAAGAATCAATATTGGGTTTTTTGTCTTTTTCGTAAGGATATTCAATATTACTTAAGTTATTCTCTATGTAGTTTTTCATTTTCACAGTGTCTATCTCTTCGTACTTTTTATTTGATTTGCAAGATGTCAAATCGAAAGTATCTTTTTCTCTCAAGCAAATTATATTGGCTTCAATTTGACCTGATTTTCTTAGTCTTTTTGCACACTCATCCCAAGTTGTTGTTCCAAGATAATCGTTTTTTTTAAACCTTTTCCCGCCAATTACATATGCGCCTGCAAAGGGCATAAAATTTTTCGGCTCTAAAACTCTAATATTTTCTTTTAGAAAATTTATATTTCTTTCGAGGTTCAAAAAATGCTCTTCCTTTTTTTCCTTATCAGACAAATTATCAAAACAAGATGGATATGGACCTGCATTATTATAATTCATCATAGCTAAGTCTATCTTTCCAAATTTTTCTTTTAAGAATTTACAAGCCTCTATATTAGGAGAATTGTCATTTGCATTAAAGATAATTTGTTCGTCGCTTTCTAAGACAATTGCAGAATCAATTAAATTACCTAATTTTGTATTCTCCTCAAAAAAATTATGTTTTGAAAATGGTTTAAACATTGTAATTTTAAAATCCAAAAAAGATTCAGTCTCATTATTTTTTATCTTAATTAAATTTTTATAACCTAATTTTTCAAGGTTTTTATGAAGAAAGTTAAATCCATGATCTAAAACTATAATGGGCATGTCTTTACTAAAATTAAAAAATCTTTCATCGAAATGATCAGGATGTACATGACTCACATATATCGCATCAACATCTTGAAGATCACTCAATGAAGTTTCTAAAGCATGGAAATGACACCAAGATCCATCAAAAACTCCATCCTTTATCCAAGGGTCCGAAAGAATTTTTGTTCCCTTAGAAGATTCAAAAATTGCGCATGCGTTGGATATAAAAGTAACTTTCATAATATGATTTTAATGATACTAGATTATTATTTTATAAATCTCAAAAAAAATTCTATTTATATAATATAGTTGGAGGCTGAGGTCGGAATCGAACCGGCGTAGACGGATTTGCAGTCCGCTGCATGACCACTCTGCCACTCAGCCAAAAAAATTAAATTGTAG
>MDTG01284117.1_pt1 | contig 40867 bp, 37 predicted proteins | sample 811421 | NCBI WGS metagenome assembly MDTG01 (sample SAMN05326645, study PRJNA326480) | marine metagenome | isolation source: seawater | place: Pacific Ocean: South East | collected 2011 | reverse complement strand
TACGTCCAGTGCCGGATTAGACCGATAGGCAAGTGCCCAAAAAATAGCATCACCATTGTTAGGATCAATATCCTCATTTATAGCAATAATATACTTGCCGCAGATCGGTTGAAATGCTGCTAGGCCATACAGTGCGCGCCAAATCTCGGTATTCGGAATAGTGCGATCACATTGTACAAACAAAACTGGCCGGAGATTGGTTAAAGGCTCGTGCAATAAAACTTTGGTTATTCCGTTAATCCCTAATGTTGAGCGCAAATGATTAAGGAAAAGGGGTTCCATCGCAACTCTCTTTATCACGCTCGACTCCGAGGGTGTAACTTGGCTAATAATTGAAGTTAAAATAGGGTTTTTGCGGTGAGTAATGCAAGTAACGTTCAGTGCCAAATTGTAGTCCTCTAATGCAACGTATCCATGGCTCTCACCAAAGGGACCCTCCGGTTCAAGATATTCCGTTTCGATATATCCTTCTATTATAATTTCAGCCTCCGCTGGAACTATAAGATCATTTGTTTTGCATTTCGTTACATTGATCGGGCAGCCAGCTATACCTCCAGCAACTGCAAATTCATCAACACCGTGAGGAATTTTTTGTGGGCCAAGATACGCAATCACGGGTGGGGCTCCCAAAACAACTGCTACAGGCATCGGTTTATTTTTTTCTTTGTACTTTTCCCAGTCAAGATAGCCGCCATTTCGTCCTGGTGAGAAAATCATCATACCCAAACGACGGCACGATTTGATACCGGCCCGATATGTTCCCATATTATAAATTCTGGTGTCAGGGTCACAGGTCACGACATTGGTAGCTGTGAGATATGGAGCACAATCATAGCCAGGTGTGGATACCGGCACTGGAATCATATCAAGACCATTCCCTTCACCTTTAAGCATATCTGATGTAATTACGATTTCCTGACAAGGCGGGTTAATAATAATTTTTGGGTTAATAGGGTGAGATATACCGTTGTTCCAAGTTTGGTTGATTTCTTCAATTGAGACGTTCATTCCAATCGAATAAATCTCGGGGTTAGTTGCAAGAGCGCCGATGAGCACTGGTATGTCATAGGTCCTGTTATCACTGCCAGTTACATTGGTGAAAAGAAATGCTTTGCGGTCTTTTTCTGGAATACCACCTCGAAATTGCCAGCGAACTAAAGGATACATCTCTGTATCTTTGTTTATTGGGTCACTGATCCTGACAAGCAACCCTGCCGAATCAAGTGCTTCGATGTGTTCACGAAGATCTCGATATCCAGTCAGTGGCCCGCTCATGATCTCCCTCGTGTCCTAGGCGGCAGTTTTTTGAACAACTTCGCTGGGTGTTAACATACCCTTACCTTTTATATGGTCAGAGACTTTTTCCCCAATCATAAGAACGCAAGCGTTAATGTTACCAGAAACTAGATCTGGCATCGAAGATGCGTCAATTACTCGTAGAGCTTCAGCACCTTTAACCCTACATTCCGTGTCTAGCGGTTTTTCATCCTCAATGCCCATTGCACATGAACATGAGGGGTGATGGGCAGTGACTGCCGTCTTTTTTATCCAATTGGAAATATCTTGATCACTTTTAACGTCAGAACCTGGAGCGATCTCTACCCCGCGCCACTTGTCTAGTGCTGTTTGACTAATTATTTCTCTAACTATTTTCACCCCTTTAATTAATTTCGGTAAATCATTTGGAGAGTGAAGAAAATTTTGAATAATTCTTGGTTTATCTCGAGGGTCTGTGGATCGCAGTAAAACTTGGCCTGTGCTCTTTGGATGCAAAAGAACGGGTCGCATGCCAAACCCTTCCTCATATTTTTTAGAAATTCCCGGAAACCACATACCAGCTTTTGGAGATGTACCTCGGAACAAGAATTGGATATCGGGTACTGCTAATTCAGGTACCGTCTTTATATACCCATGCAATCCAGAAGGCAGCACTGTCGCCGGTCCATCATTAAATATAAAAGCACGTGCCATTGCTAAGGCTATACGATCAAAACGCATTAATTTTTGAAAGGGGCTTCCAGTGGTGCGTGCGTAATGAACTAGCACAGCAAGATGATCCTGTAGATTTTTCCCAACTCCAGGCGAGTCGATTATTGGATCGATACCTACTTCCCTTAAATGATCACCAGGACCAATACCTGAGAGCATTAACAACTGCGGTGAATTAAATACTCCTCCGGAGAGGATAACCTCTCTACTTGCACGAACTTCTCTGGTTTTTCCATTTTTTTCATAGGTTATTCCAATGGCACGTTTGTTTTCCATAAGAACTTTTCTAGCGTGCGCGTTTGTCTCTACAGTGAGGTTTGAACGTTTTGACGCCGGGTGCAAATAAGCATATGACGCTGAACAACGTCTTCCACCATCAATAGTTGACTGTGAGTCTCCAAAACCTTCAGGACACTGCCCATTGTAATCATCGGTAAGAGAAAAACCAGCCTGTACACAAGCATTCTTCCAGTCAGCTAACAATGGATCATCATTTCGTGCCCATTGGGTTTTAATAGGCCCCGAACCCCCTCGCCATGGACTTTCACCATCCTCCCAACTTTCACATTTTTTCATGTATGGCAAAACATCAGCGTATGACCAACCTGTTACTCCATTTTCAGCCCATCGGTCATAATCTCCCATGTGGCCACGAACGTAAGCCATGACATTGATTGAACTTGAGCCTCCAAGTACCTTTCCACGCATGGCTTCTATTCTTCGATTTTCCATTCGTTCTTCAGACTCAGCATCGTAGCCCCAGTCGTGCTTCCGAACCTCGTGCATCTTACCCATGCCGAGAGGAATACGTATTAATGGGTCGTTATCTTTTCCACCGGCCTCTAAAATTAAAACATTGACATTCTTATCTTCTGAAAGTCGTGCAGCCACGGTGCATCCAGCTGATCCAGCTCCGACAATTACGTAATCAAATTCCTCAACAATACCCATAACAAACCTTCACTTTTTTAATAACTCTTTAAATTTTTACACCCATATAGAGAGAACGAAAAGGGCATGGCATTGACTGCTCGTTTATACCACGGCACTCTTTATAAAAATTCCCAAGGAGAACTAAAAATGCCCCATACTTTGCGCTCTTTTTTGGAACAGGTCGATAACAGAATCCTAAAGATAACAGATTCGATTGATCCTATAAACCAACTGGGGTATCTGTGCTCTGAAAGCAATGGTCCATTGTTGTTTGAAAATTTAAAAGGATTTAAGAATTGGCGTTTAACGGATATTTTAATAAAGGATAGGAATGGGCAGGCAGCAGCTTTTGGGTTGAATAACAAAAAAGAAGTATGCCCATTCCTTGCTGATCGCATGCTGCGAGGGTCTGGAACTTCAAAATTAGTCGAAGATGGTCCTGTAAAAGAAGTAAAGCTTATTGGTGAAAAAGCCGATTTACGGAAACTTCCTATTCCAATTCATTCCAAAGGAGATTCTGGTCGTTATCTTGGTTCCGGGGTGACAATTACTCGTGATCCCGAGACGGGAATAAGGAATGAATCGATTTTGCGCACTCAATTGATTGACGATCCACACAAAGCACCTTTTTGGATGGCTGCACGACATAACTACCAACATTTTTTAAAGTACAAAGCAAAAGGTGAACCGATGCCCATGGCCTTTGCTATCGGATTGCATCCTGTTTACGAAATAATGTCCAATTGGTCTGGTTTGCATCCGGACTTTGATGAATTGGAGTACGCGGCAGGTATTCTTGGTGAAACCGTTGAGATGGTTAGATGTGAAACGATTGATTTAGAGGTTCCTGCACACTCTGAAATAGTCATAGAGGGACTCGTATATCCTGATGAAGAATTACCCGAAGGACCTTTTGGTGAGTTCACAACACTAGGAACCGGCGCAGAAGGACCTGCACCAGTATTCACCTGTACGGCAATTACCCATCGAAAAAACCCAATATTCCGCCACATGCAAGCGACTTGGTTTACTGATCATCAGCCACTGATAACGCTGCCTATGGAGGCAGCATATTATAATCGTTTGAGAGAAACGCATGGAAATACAAATGTTATTGATGTTTTCGTACCTCCCTGGGCATCACAATTTATAATGTTCGTTCAGGTGGAGGCAAGGTGGGATGGGCAAGTGCAGGACATGCTTATGAGTGCACTTTCTGGACCTAACCTGCACGTAAAGACCGTGATAGCGGTTGATGAAGATGTTGATATCTATAATGCTGAAGATGTTTTTTGGGCGCTATCATGCCGTTGTGATCCTGCTCAAGATGTGTTTGTGCATCCCAATTCTCGACTTCACCCTCTAGATGTCTCTATTCCTCAGATTGGTGATGAGTATACCGTAATGAGAATTGGAGGAAAAATGGGTATTGATGCGACTAAACCTCCTACCTGGCGAAAGGAACAACGGAAAAAACTTGGACGGGTCGATCCAATGGGTAAGGGCGACGCCCTAGTGGAAAGTTTGATAAACATGGTAAGGCAACAGCGGTAACAAAACTTTTTCTGTATAGCGGCACCTGATTTTTACATGGAAAAGCGTTGTAATTTTGACTATCTATATCAAAAAGAAAAATAGTTTTTTAGTTTAACATCAGTCATGGTGACGGGGAATAATAACTAAGTTTTTAGTATACAAATTAACATCAAGGCAAACAAGAATAGTTGGAGAAAAATATGTCGAATGGTTCCATTGCTTTAGACATTAATAAACTCACCCCGCATATTGGTGCAGAAATTAAAGGGCTCGACTTATCAGAAACTTTTGACTCTGCAACGATAGATGCTCTGTATAAAGCGTGGATGGAAAATATTGTACTAGTTTTCCGGGGGGTGGATATAACGCAAGAAGATCAAATTCGTCTGACTAAATATTTTGGACGACATGCGAAAATTGCTCGGCCTCAGAAATATTTTCCGCCAGGTTACTCAAACATTCTACCCAATATAATGTTAATTTCTAATATCCGTGAAAATGGTGAGCCTATCGGAGCATTGCCGGATGGAGAAATGATGTTTCATCATGATATGCTGCATTCCGCGGTTCCGGACAAAGGAACCATGTTATATAGTCGTGAAATTCCAAGCACAGGTGGGGACACCCTTTTTGCGTCAGGCTATGCGGCCTATGATTCCCTCCCTGATGAAATCCGTATGCCGTTGGAAAATAAAATGGCTTTCCATCATTACAATTATGGATCGGTAAAGAAGGGTGATAATAAAGGAATCGATGCTTTTTCAGAGTCCTTACATCCCGTTTTTAGAACACATGAAGAGACTAAACGAAAGGCAATATATGTTAATCGGTTGATGACGGAGCGAGTTGAAGATATAAAACCTGTTGAGAGTAAGCGTTTGCTTGAATTGCTTTTTGATCATATGGAAAAGGTAGAATTTGTATACAGACATAAGTGGCAGATAGGTGACTTGCTTCTATGGGATAATCGATGTTCGTCTCATGCGCGAGAGGATTTTCCAAATGGAGAGCGACGGTTGATGCTGCGTACAACTATTGAGGGTGATGTGGTACCTTTTTAGATTTTTGGGTGAAGTTAATATTCACAACTTCTAATGTAGATTTTATTCCGTTTGAAGGGGATTTTGATGTCGATTGTTGGTATTGATGCAGTTACATATGGTATAACAAATCTCAAGAAAAGTGCAACATTTTACACAGATTTTGGTCTTAGAAAGCGATCATCTAAAGGTGGGCAGTTCCTTTTTGAAGCGCAGGATGGATCTCAGATTATTTTAATGAAGAGTAATGACAAATCATTGCCACCTGCGTTCCAGACCGGAAACGGTGTACGTGAAGTGACTTGGGGGGTTTCAACAAAAACTGAATTGGCACGCATAAAACGGGAACTGGCTAAAGACAGAAATGTTATTGAAGAAAATGATGGAACAATTCGTACCGTGGATCCGGCAGGAGTACCCATTGCATTTCGTAAGACTCAGCGCAAAAAGCTGAAAAATTCCGGTCGTACGGATGTAAATGCGCCCCAGGCTCCATCACGGGTTGATCAGCGTGCAATTTATTATGATAGAGCGAGACCTTTAACTGTAGGCCACATTGTTTTCAATGTACCTGACCGCAAGGCACAACAAGATTTTTATGTAAAACGATTAGGTTTTGTTGTGACCGATTATTATTTAGGTCGGGGAGTGTTTCTTCGGGTTGCTCCACGCTCTAATCATCACAGTGTATTTTTTTTAGAGGACGAGTCTGGAAAAACATCAATAAATCACATTGGATTTGGTGTCCGTGATATACATGAACTATTGGCCGGCGGCATCGCCTTTTCTGGAAAAGGGTGGAACACGGCAGTTGGTCCTGGTAGGCATATCGTTTCATCATGTTATTTCTGGTATTTCAATAATCCCGCTGGTGGCAATTCAGAATATTTTTGTGATGAAGATTATTGTTCAGAAAACTGGAAGGTAGGACGGTTTAATCCTGCACCAGGTAATTTTGCAGAGTGGGCTTTAGGGGATGGAATTAAAACGTTTCGAGGGTTGCCACCGACCCGTACTAAACAGGACTCCTAGTGGTATTTAAGCAAATAGGAAACAAGCGAGAGTGCAAAATTTATTTTACCATCAAGTCTGATGATTTAAGGCAGGCAATTACTGCGGGCTATCAGCAATAAAAAATTATCACACCTTAACAAGACCTCTATAAATTAGCGCTCCTGCTCCAGTTAATAAAATGGCCTGAAGTACGACATAAAATACCTTTGGTGTTGAGCATTTAAAAGCAGAAGAACCTAACCAAGTTGCTGTAAGGACTACAGGCCACAGAATCAGTCCCTCGATTATTAGCTTCGGATTTATAAAACCAAGTGCACTAAGTGATATTATTCGTATTATCATGGTAATTGAAGATAGTATAACATTTGTACCCCGCAGAGACGATGGAGAAGCACATGCATGTTTTAAATAGACTACTAAAAAATAAAATGCCCCTGCACCTGTCAAGCCTCCAATCAGGCCGCTTATAATAGCCAGAATGGCAGCAAGTTTTTTTGACCTTAAATTAGTATATTTGACAATTCTTTCAATTAGCCGAAATGTGTCTAAAATTATAATTACCACTACGCCGCCTCCAAGAATGATCACTAAATCTTCAGGGGTCAATATTGAGAATAGCCAAGTGCCTGCCGCGGTGCCAAAAATTAATCCAGCCACTAGAGGCTTGGTGACTTCCCAGTCTGCTGTTCTGAAACCGTCTGGGATAAGTTGTATCTGTGCAGCAACAGTAGTCATTAAAGCCAGTAGGACTGCATGATGAGGCGGCAGCAAGAAAGCGCTTATTACAACTATGGGTACATTTGAACCAAAGCCAAATGCACCTCTTATAAAGCAACCAAAAGCATGGGTGACTGCAAGGCATACTAAAACCCACCATTCAATTCCTTGAAAAGGTATAATGTTAAAATTCAAATCCATTTATTTTCTTAAGTATATTTGGAACGGCCTAGTTTTAGTATCAAAAGCAAATGATTTATTGTGTTCCTGGAATTGGAATATCAATTTCAATACCACGTCCCTCGTTCTTGGCTCGCTCAAAAACGACTTTGGCAAGCGCCATATCTGCTGCGGCTGTACCATTATTGTTAAAGTGGAAGGTAATTTGCTCGTCAGACGTGCGTCCAGGATGTGTGCCTGAGAGAATTGCGCCAAGAGGATGAATCTCATCAGGGGTAATAACGCCATGTTCCATTGGATCATAAAGCCCTGCTTGTTTTTCTTGTTCAATGGACTCTACGTGATTCACACAAATAATATCTGCCCGTTTTACGGTTTCGTCATCATTTTCTCGGCGACCACTTTTTAGCCATCCACCTTCAACTAATGCGCGATTTGAGCCAACTACAGTGACCACGTGCATGCCAGGTTCAAGCCATTCTCCTTTAAAAGTTGGTACGTTAGAATTGGTTGCTGAAATTACTACGTCCGATCCTCTTACAGTTTCTTCCGCGGTTTCCATTGGTACGATGTTTTTTTGAATAATTTTTTCCATCGCATCGCAAAACTTACGTCGATTATCGGGATTCCTGCTAAAAACTTTTATCATCGAGATGTCACGAACAGCATCAATGGCAAGTATCTTATTGATTGCCTGTCCCCCAGTGCCAAGGAGACCAAAAACGCTTGACTTAGGACGGGAAAGCGCTTTTACGCCAACTCCCGTTGTTGCGCCCGTTCGAAAAGCCATTACACTAGAAAATCCTGTACGTGCATCGAAAAGTTCACCCATCATTATACCATCGAGTTTCGCTGTCTTAGAGTCCCAAAGTAAATAAACTGGATGCTCTCGATACGGATATGTCTGATTTTCCTGGTCATGAGCTACAGATTCCGCACGGGTAAGAGATCCGATCACACCTAACCCAGGAATTCCACCAGGAAAGTTGGAAACTCTTACTCCTTCTGGTGAGTGAACTCGACGTCTCGGGGCGTTCCCAATAGGATGGGTATCGGCTTCGCTGTACCCTTGAGCGATAGCTGCGATGGCTTCTTCCATGCTAATTAGACCCTTAACTTCTTCTGGGCCGAGGAATAAGATCGTATTTCTGTTTGAACGGTCAAAAACCATATTACTCATGTCTTTTTCAATTTCTAGGTTATAATATGTCTGAGAAGAAGGACACGCAAGCGTGGGCGATTTTCGACCCGACCTTAGTATTAATGCTATGCTCAGGTCTCATTAGCTCTGCGTTTACACATTAAACAGGAAAGAATTTGTTGAGCCACGTTTTAACTATTTCGCGTACTCTTATATTATCTTCTGCAAACATGAAATGATCTGTCTCTGCAAACAAATGTAGGTCACATGGCATGCCTGCCTTTTGAAACAAAGAGATTGATTGTTCAGTTGGAGTGACGCTGTCGTTTGAAGAGTGCAGTAACAAAAGAGGACGCGGTGATATATCGGCCACAACATCCTCAGCAGTAAAATTGTACATGCTCTGGGCAACTTCAGCCGGAAAGCTAGTGATTGAATGTTTGCTTAGATTATTCCGCAGATGTTTAGGTACTGGAACGATATCATATCTGTCAACCATCATTGAAACTCCGGTATTTTCCCGATGCCGTCTGCTTTCTTCTAACATACTAGTAAAACTTAGCCAGGCTTTCTTACTTGGATGTTGACCGCGAAATTTTCGCTCACCGTGTCCCCAGCCACCGGATGAAATTACGCACGCAAAACGTTTGTCTATACCACCGGTATAAATTGCAACTGCAGCACCGAAGCTAGACCCCAAAACACCTACACGGCATGGATCGATTTCTGATCGGGTTTGCAGGTAATCCATTGCCGCACGGGTATCGTCGACTTGTTCTTGGCATATCACTCGACCAAAATCACCCTCTGATGTTCCGCAACCTCGCATGTCGAACCGGAAGGCGGCATAACCCCAGTCGTTAAGCATTTTGCAAGGGCCTTTTACATTTCCAGATTCTTTGTTTGAACCAAATCCGTGCAAAACCATAATGCAAGGCAGTTTTTTGGACGCCTGGCCCTTCGGCAAGTGAAGAACTCCGGAGAGTGAGAAGTTGCTTGATTTAAAGGTTGTTTCATCTTCCATTTCGGTGTTCCCTGCCTATGAGTTAATTTTTAATTTTTTCAAAAAATAAAAAGAATATCTCTGCACCGTAATTGGTGAAGAACCACAATGCAAAAGTAAAATTATTATAAAGAGTGAGATATAGATGGCACAAAATATTATTATAAAAAGAAATCCAGCGTTGGTTCTTTGCAAAGGTATTTTTGAAGCAAAAGGGCTCCCTACTGACGGAGCAAAGAAGGTAGCAGAGGGTCTTATCTGGGCTAATATGCGTGGGATAGACTCGCACGGGCTTATTCGGCTGAGTTCATACGTTCGTCGCCTTGACCAAGGTGTGGTAAATCCAAAGCCAGATATGAAAATTTTAAAAGATTTCCCAGGCGCAATGATAATTGAAGGAGATCATGGTCACGGGCAGATTACTCTAACTTGGGCCATGGAGAAAGCGATCGAGAAAGCCCGGCAAGCTGCAATAGGATGGGCGCTCGTGCGCCAATCCAAGCATGCTGGTGCCGTTGGATATTATACAAGAATGGCTGCAGAAGCGGGAATGGTTGGTCTATACATGGGCGCATCCCAGCCGAATATGCAATACTATGGTGCAAAAGTTGAAGGGGTTGCAACAAATCCCCTTGCGATTTCAGTGCCTCGTGAGCAGGGACGAATATTATCCCTTGATATGGCTACTGCGGTAGCGGGTGTTGGAAAGTTAATGCATTACAAAGCAATCAATGAGACATTAGGTGAGGGATGGGCGTTAGACTCTAATGGAAAAGAAACAACTGATCCGCAGAAAGCATCAATTCCTACCTCTCTCGGTGGCGTCAAAGGTTCGGCAATGTCGCTGTTATTTGAATGCATAACTAGTTTAATGGTTGCGAGCCCGTTAGTTTCCTGTTGGCATAGTGGTTCTAACCGCAATCACCAGCAAAACGGTTTAGTCGCTGCGCTCGACATTTCGCAATTTACCGACCTAAGCGCATATAAACAAGATGTTGAAGCCCTTATTAATACAATCAAAAAATTACCAAAAGCAGACAAGATTGATGAGATCCTAGTCCCGGGCGAACGGGGTGACACCATTATGCAGAAAAGATTAAAGCGCGGTTTCCCGGTTCCAAGGAAGATATGGAATGATGTTTGCTCGATTGCTGAGAGATTAAGGGTGCCTATTCCGGAGGTTCGAGAGGAATATAACGAATAATAAGCTTAATTCATTACACACAGAATAATGCAAGAAGTAAGTTATTCGCCGGGGATTGGCTCTCTTGCCATGCTTATACCAGTGTACAAAAACCCCTAAAGTTATCATATTATCAAACCAAAGTCTTTTTGTGTTTGGTAAAGGCTTCTATTACTGTCACTATAGAGGCATACCATAAAAGGAAATGGAGTTTTCGTTGACAGCCATTTAAGTCTTGGGCTTTTGGTTACCGACTTAAAATCCTCTCCAACTATGGCCAGGTCAAAATTCTTTAAAAAACGAGATCACTTAATCCTTTTCGTCGTAAGCAATCGGCTTTGGAAAAATGTGGCTTAGTTGTTTACACCAAGGACCCGCATATTATCTTTTATCATCTCTGCAACCTCTGAAACTCATTCACCATCTGTATCGTCTGTGCTTACAGTAATGGGTGTGTTGGAGACCATTCGAGCTTGCCTTAATATTTAGAAGTTGTATGTACTTTTAAACAATGATTTTGAAATTTTGTGTGTTTTCGATCATTATGGTTGCACCGAAAGTTTATCTCCAAGCCATATTTGATTTAGAACACCTCTACAATAATGTGAAACTGGTAAATAATCTCTTTTAATTATGAAAAATAGCTTACGAATACTCGCATGTTGGCACATTAGTTTTATGCGCTGCAAATAAAGTTTGTTGCTTTTCCAAGCATTAAGAATCGCAGTTTTATCCCATGTTCCATTTCAAACTGTTTCAGCTGCGGCATTTAAGCTATCGATAAGTTGTGCCCTGCGGAGATATGCCCTACTAAGTTTTTTATCATCACTAATGCGCCGCAGCTTTTCAAATCGGGCCTGGCGACTAAACGGGTCTTTATCTTCCATCATTTTTTTATTTGCAATTGTTTGACATTGTATAAAGTCTGTAGCTGCCTTGTGGCGCTGTCGCGAGTAAAGTGAAAGTAAAGTATCATCAGCTTCTCCCCGAATGACTTTTCCAAGTTTTTCTGAAAGATTAATTGCATCGTGTATTCCACCATTGAGTCCCATTCCACCTATTGGATTGTTAGAATGCGCAGAGTCTCCAGCCAGTAAGACACGTCCCTTACGCATGGTTTCTGCTACTCGCTGATGTACTGTGTAAACATTTGAGTATGCTATTTGATAATCGCCGGTTTTTGGAAAAAAGCGCTGTAACCTCGTTTGCACCCCTTGCGGGCTTTTTGCTTGCTTTTGGGACTCGCCAATTTTCATGGGAAAAACACCCCGCCAAATTGGTGGATCGGGAGCTTCCCCGTTGACTTTGAAAAGATTACACCATTCATCGGGGCCCAACCAAAAATTACGATATTGAACGCCTGATATGCTCCCGAAATCAAAATATGTTCCGATTTTGATAAAGTTCTCATCGTAGGTAAAACCAGAATAATTTATAGCAGCTTCTTTTCGTACAGTTGAACCGGCACCGTCGCATGCTATCAAGTAGGCAGCACGCATTAGTTCAATTGATCCATCAGGCATGGAAACGGTTATGTCAATATGATCAGAATATTGTTTCAGCGATAACACCTCATGAAGGAAACGCATGTCATATCCTGATTGATTGCCGTATAACTCTAGTATTTTACGCACTGTCTTATATTGTTCATACTGAAGTACAAATGGGTAGGGTAGTTCGTTTTTGAGATCAGCCAAATCAAATTCTGCAATAGTTTCCCTAGTTTCTCTATCCCATATTCGATAGGTTGGTGCCTTTAATCCTTCCTCCAGAATTTCTTCGAGCCCCAGAGAAACAAGCATCTCAACGGTCGGAGGATGGTTTGAAGCGGCACGTTGATCCATTAGGGGTTCCTTCTCTTTTTCCAGTATAATCACAGGGATATCCTGTTTCCAAAGTGCAAGACCAAGAACAACTGCTACAGGACCACCGCCGGCGATTATAACAGGATTAATTGGTTTCATGGTTAACCTTCTTCATAAGAATTTGTGTTTTATCAATTTCTAGTTACACCAAGATATGACTCCATGATCTCTGCATACACTTTCGCCGCGTCACGTGTTCGATCCACTGAGGCACAATCTTCATTCGTATGAGCAAACCGGTCTTCGCCACATCCGTAATTAACACATGGAATGCCCAAATGGTTTAGGTAACCTTGGTCGAAGGCGGTGGTTGTATAAAAAACTTCCGGTTTTTTACCAAGTATTTTTTTTGCAGAGTTTGAGATAAGTTGCACAATTGGAGCTTCCACCTCAACTAGCGATGGGTACATGAATGGACCCCTTTCGAACTCTACCTGCCAAGGCATATTGCTTGCGGGATCCTTATCACCGTGGACTTGCATAACAATATTTTCAATATCACTCCATGCTTTTTCTGGATTATCCCCAGGTAAAAGTCTGCGATCTAGAGTGATTTCACATTTATTTTGAATTGTGTGTGTTGAGTCTGGAAAGCTTCGAATGTGATTGACAGCAAAACTTGGCCGTCCCAAATGTGGATGTTCACCTTTCAGCACTAGTTTTCTCTCAAGTCTACGGAGAATCTCGACTGCACCCGTGACTGCGTTGCATCCGCTCGAGGGTGAACTTGAGTGGCAAGGAGAACCACTTACACTAATAAAGCTATCAATCCGACCTCGATTGCCCAAGGTAATTTTCAAGCTTGAGCCGCCAAGGATTGCCATATCAGCGCGCACATTTTCTTTTTCAATAACATTCGCAATAGCATCATGTCGTCCACTTTCCCCAGAAACACAGCAGATGAATATCAATTTTCCGGTTATTTGTATTTTTCTTGAAACAATATATTCAATAGCTTGAAGCATAGCCGCCAGATTTGCTTTTTGTTCGCTGGCACCTTTTCCTAGGACTACTTCACCCGGAAGTCCAAATTGTTTGCCATCCTTGACGCATCCTTTGTACGCGTTTTCCATTGTATTCTTAGGTTGGTTCATCGCATTCCCGATGAACATGAGCGACTTTCCTGAGATGCCTTCTCCATAAGTCGCAATGAGATTTTGCATCCCGTCATAACGAATTGATTTTACCCCCACATCCCGAAGCCGGGGTTCAATTGCAGTTCTAATAAATTTTGACAGCAAAGGCTCTCTTTCCAATAATTTAGTTTGGGGACTTGGGACCTTTACCAACTCAACAAGAATCTTTTTTGCACCTTCTGCAGTTAAAGACTTTATAATAGTGTTGTCGTTTTCCATGGTAATCTCGTCCCTAAACAATAATTCAAAAATTTGTATATTTACATATTTTAATTTTAATCTACGAGTAGTTTGTTTGAAGAACAAACTTTGGTTGTATATCGGCTATAAAAATTTTGGATTGAAACAACATTGTTGCATTTTGAAGATCCTATTTCGTGTTTAAGGAGTTTGTTAAAATTTTTAATTATAGGTGGAATATTGATCTTGTTATTGACAGTTTGTTCGTACCTAATTAATTAATACAAAACGTTGTAGTTAAATTATAAAAAAGTTTTTGAGATGAAAGTAGCAAATTCCCTTAAGACGTTGAAAAATAGAGATAAAAACTGCCGAGTAATTCGTCGTAAGGGGCGAGTTTATGTCATTAATAAGCGCAATCCGCGATTTAAAGCCCGCCAAGGTTAAACCAGATAAAGTTACCCGCCTTGTAGACAAGCGTAATAAAACCCCGTTTGAATAAACAATCTATGCATAGCGACCTTCGAAAGTTTTATACTCATAATAGGATTTCGATAACTAAAAACACTCAGATGTGTTTGAAAACCCTAACTTTGGTAATGTTTTCGTTATTTTAATTTTAAAATTAAGGGGACAGTGACGGTTACCTTTATTAGTTAACATGTCTATAACCAGAGTGGATAAATGCAAAAAATAAAGAATTGGTTAAATTCTTCAGCGAAATTAGTTTTTGACTGCATCTACTACGATGAAAGCATAACCGATCCACGACTCGATGCTTTGTTCGTTGCACTTGGACAAGCTGTTTCGCAAAATGAAGCGGCGTCAATTGAATCAATGATTTGGGGTATCTGGCTTAGATCTGGGGATAATCAAGTCGATGTATTAATGGAAAAGGGTGTGTCTGCACTTCGCAAAGAAAATTTTTCAGATGCTTTAATTATCTTTGACACCGTTGTTGAAACACTTCCTGAGTTTGCCGAGGGTTGGAATAAGAGAGCTACGGCAAATTACCTACTAGGTGATCTCGACAGTTCAATCAGTGATGTTGAGCAGACGTTGGCTCTTGAGCCTCGTCATTTTGGTGCTCTATCAGGGCTAGGTATGATTGCATTGTCACTTGGGCAGGAGCAACAGGCTCTTGAAGCATTCGAAGCAGCTCTCGATATACATCCATTTTTGCCTGGCGCGGACATTCATACTCGCAAACTACGTGAAAAAATCTGTGGTAGTGGCTATTGAAACTGACATGAGTTCACATTTTTTTAAAAGTTTCAATATATGAATAATATAATTTCTGTTTTGTATGTTTCTAAACAAAATCCAGTTTTCAAATTAAAGTCTCTCAATCCTCAGCACGTTGGTGGCACCCGGTGTCCCAAATGGAACCCCCGCTGTAACAATTAGATGTTGAGTAGGTGTTGCAAATTCGAAACGTCTAGCCATTTCTCGCGCTTTATCAATCATGGCAGAGAAATCTCGAACATCTTCCGCAACAACACACTGTACGCCCCATACTACTGAGAGCTTTCGTGCTGTACGAAGTCTCTCCGTAAGGCATAAAATTGGCACATTTGGCCTTTCTCGTGCAGCTCTTATGGAGGTGGATCCTGATGTAGTGTACGTAACAATTACTGCCGCGGAGATTGTCTTTGCAACCTGTCGTGCAGCAGCAGAAATAGCATCGGCTGTAGTAGCTTCTGGCGCAGTATTTTGGGCAGCTGTTTGTTCCCAAAAACCTGGGTCACGTTCCACGCGGCAAATAATCTTATGCATAATTTCCACTGCTTCAACTGAATATTCACCAATAGCTGTTTCTGCCGATAGCATCACTGCATCTGCTTGGTCATAGATTGCTGTTGCAATGTCAGAGGCCTCCGCGCGAGTTGGCGTCGGAGAGGAAATCATTGACTCTAACATTTGTGTGGCAACAACAACTGGTACTCCCTGTTTTCGGCATGCACGAATTATTCTTTTCTGTATTATTGGCACGTCCTCGGCCGGCATTTCAACACCAAGATCGCCACGTGCTACCATAACAGCATCTGACATGGATACAATTTCATCAAGATGGTCTATGGAACTTGGCTTCTCAATCTTTGCCATCACCGCGGCTCTATTATTGATAAGCTTTTTTGCTTCTTCGATGTCTTCTGGCCGCTGAATAAAGCTTAGTCCAATGTAATCAACCTGTTGCGCGAGTGCAAAATCCAAATCAGTTTGGTCCTTTTCGGTAATTGCAGAAATAGGAAGTACCACGTTGGGAATATTTAAACCTTTATTGTTCGAAAGTCTTCCACCAGTTATGACATATGTATCAGCATAATCTTCACCCACCTTTTTCACACAAAGGCATAATTTTCCGTCATCGAGAAGAATATGCGTGCCCTCTGTTATAGATTGGAAAATTTCTGGATGAGGTATACCGACCCGGGTTTTGTCGCCCGCAAACTCGTTAAGGTCAAGTCTGAATAGTGCACCTGCCTCCAAATACACTGAGCCGTCAACAAAATCACCCACTCGGAGCTTCGGACCTTGCAGGTCTGTTAAAATACCAATTGGTCGACCGATATCTTTTTCTAAAGAACGGATAGTTTTTATTCGCTTCGCTTGCTCGTTATAATCCCCATGACTGAAGTTAAGTCTAAAGACATCTGCTCCAGCATCAAAAAGGGCTCTTATTTTCTCCGGGGTCTCCGAGTTAGGGCCCAAAGTGCTAATTATTTTTGCCTGTTTATAACGGCGCATGATACTACTTATACCCGCGGATTGCTTTAAGATCCAGACCAGGAGTGAATACAAAAAGATCTTTTTTATATATTTTGGTTGAACCAGTTAAAAAAAGCCCAGAAGGCTGGAAAAGAAGATGCATATTATATCGTTTGTGCACAAACTCCTTTTCAGCGTATTTCGTCAAGACTGTGTGGTATTGTCTGAGCTCACCTCCGTTTATCGCAAGTGAGTTCATTTATATCACCCTTTCCCTCAGATCCCAGAGAGTGCAAGAGGTCATTCTGTCTTTCTGCTGCCAGTTCAATTCGAGCCCCGTGCTTAGAGGCCAAAATATTATCTTACCGCCAGTAGAAGTAATTTGTCATCGGGCAAAATGGAAAGCTTTCAATTGCTCTGGGCATACGAACAATTGATTTTTCAGCTCCAACTGCTGCTAATGTGCAAAAAGGTGGTGGAGGTAGAAAGGACTTAATGGTTTCACAGATCGGCCGATCAAAGAGCTTCAAAAAAATTCTAATAGAAGGGTTATTATTATTCTGTTATATTGGTGGATTTTTTGGCAATCTTACTACAACGTAAAAACCTTTGACATATGGGAGATAACATTATGACTGAAATTGATGAGGTAACACGAATAAAATTGGAGTCTGCTGCATTTCGAAAACTAGTGGCACATCTGCAAAAACGCAATGATGTGCAAAACATTGATTTAATGAATTTGTCTGGATTTTGCAGAAATTGCCTCAGCAAGTGGTACAAAGGCGCTGCGGCAGAGCAGGGTTTAGAAATTGATATAGATCTTGCCCGGGAACATGTGTACGGTATGACTTACGATGAATGGAAAGATAAATATCAAGAGGAGGCAACGGCACAGCAGCAGGCAGATTTTAAAAAAGTTTTGGCAAATCCAAATCTGACATCGTAACAAGCAAGAAAACCTAAAAAATGTTAATTGAAATATTAAACGAGCTTGGTTGATTGCATCTCCCAGACCATAAAATTTTGATGGAAAGATATGATGACACAGGTTACTGGAACAATAGCTAAAAATCAGCTGCGCGCATTTATCGAGAGTATTGAAAGACTTGAAGATGAGAAGTTAGATCTGATGGCTGATATAAGGGAGGTTTATGCTGAAGCGAAGGGAATGGGTTATGATACAAAAATTATGCGACAAGTTGTCAGCATACGCAAAAAGGATTTCGAGAAGCGTCGGGAAGAAGAGTTTGTTTTAGAGACCTATCTAAGTGCACTTGATATGCTAGACAAGTCCGGAGGTACAACCGGAGAAATCAGGAAAACTGTAAACCTAATTGAATGAAATGTTTCAAAACACCTCTCCATTAGGACGAAGTTCAATCTCCCATGCCCATGCATTTGAAGGTTGTTGCAGGAACTGCCAATACACGTCAGCTATTGCATCAGGGTCAAGTGACCTATCATTAAGTTCCGCATCGGCGGATGTCTCATCTAATTTTTTTTTGATTCTACCATCTATAATGAAATGACCCACATGTATTTTTTTTGGGTGTAGTTCACGAGCAAGAGATTGTGCAAGCCCTCTAAGACCAAATTTTCCCATCGCAAATGCTGCTGACTTAGGGTAACCCTTTATACTAGCAGAAGCACCGGTAAAAAATATAGCTCCTTTACCTCGAGGTACCATTCGCTTGGCGGCTTGCTGCGCGACAAGAAACCCTCCGAAACAAGAAGTTGTTAAAGCCTGAAGAACTTGTTCGGGTTTAATTTCGGTTATTGGTCCTCTTACTCGGCTAGATGCGTTATATATTACGACATCTGGGTCCCCAAAGTGCTTATTGATTTTGGAGAATAATAACTCGACTTCATTTTGGTTTGTTGCGTCACAACGATAAGCTGTGGCTTTTGTATGATTGCAAAATGTTGAGAGTTTGTGAGTATTTCTTGCTGCAAGAACGACTTGCATGTCCTCTGATAAAAAACGTTGGGTCAAGCAAGCGCTTAAACCGGATCCAGCTCCGACTATTAAGGCAAGCTTTTCTTTTGGCATCGTTTGCTCTCCTAATTTGTTTTTACACGATCAACTATTCCGCGAACCCTGCTTGTTTGCCTTATAATGCGAACTATCTCCGCTTTTTCAGACGGAAAACGAGCGTATCCCAAAATATAAACGGTGTCGTTTACCACTCGCCATCTGTAATTAAGGGATTTAATATTCTTTGTTGCAAGCAATTGCGCCCTGATTTTTGCGTCAATCCAGATATCATTTGATGTATTTCTTGGGCTTTGTGTCACTTGAATATCATTGTAGAGTTTCTGTACTCCGATCAATCCTCTTACTAGACTACCAGCATTTTGTTTCTTGATTTCATTTTCTACTGTGCCGGTAAGCATCACCCTTCCGGCGAAAACATCAACTTTTATGGAGAAGAAAAGCGGCCGGTTTTTGCCACTTAAAAGTCGTTTGTTGATGTTAAGTATTATCTCAGTATCCGTCAAAGTTTGTTCGCGGGAGCGATTATCACCGAATGTGGCTAAGGTGCCGCTGCAATTCGTTAGTGCAGGTACAAATGCCAATAAAAACAATGCAATAAGGCTTTTAACAAAAAAATTATTACCCATAGAGACTCTCCAATTTATTCATGTAATAATTGCGTATTACGTGTCTTCTTACCTTAAGCGTAGGTGTCAGCATTTCGTTCTCTATGGTGAATTCTTCATTTGAAATAATAAAACTTCTTATGCGTTCAATCGATGACAATTTTGAGTTAACACGGTCAACGACCTTTGTTATTTCTTTTTTCAAGTTTACATCTTCGAATAAAGATTCGGCATTCTCATTATATTTTAAACTTTTCTCCGCCCACGCTTTTAAGAATTCTGCATCTAAGATTAAAAGAGCTACCAAATGTGGCCGTGCATCACCGTGAACCATAGCTTGATGTATTTCGGGTTCGGCCACCAAATAACCCTCTACACGTTGTGGTGAAATGTTATCGCCACCTGAATTGATAATTATATCCTTTTTACGGTCGGTGATACGCAGATGCCCATCCAGATCAATAGTTCCAATGTCTCCGGTATGCAGCCAATTATCTACAATTGTATCTTTTGTGGCTGAGGCATTATTCCAATATCCTTGCATGACGAGTGCACCTTTAACCAAAATTTCCCCATCTTCCGCTATTTTTACCTCTGCTTCACTAAATGGAATGCCAACAGTATCAATACGAAATCCTGTCGGCGGATTAACACTTATTACAGGACCAGACTCAGTTTGGCCGTATCCCTGCAGCAGTCTGATACCTAGCCCAGTGAAGAACATACCAACTTCATAATTAAGGGGTGCACCACCTGAGATAAAAGCTTTCAGGTTGCCGCCAAATTTTTCTGCAATTTTTTTCCTTACAAGTTTTTCAAGAAACAAATCCTGTAATTTTTGAAAGGGGCTGAGATAACCTGACTCGAATTGTTTTTGCCCTAACTGCAAACATTTTAGGAATAGTCTCTTTTGCATACCCCCAGTTTTTTCAATATTTCTTAAAATACGATCACGTATAGTCTCGTACAGTCTAGGGACCGCGGTCATCAGTGTAGGTTTTACCTCTTCAATATTAGCTATCAGTTTGTCTATGCTCTCTGCATAAAAAATCTGCGCACCAAGACTGATTGGCCAGAAAAGACCTGCGGTATGCTCATAGGAGTGTGATAATGGTAAAAATGAAAGAAACTTTTCATCAGTTAATCCGATTTTACTCAACGTACGAGTTGCGTCTCTGCAATTACTTAAAATTCCGCCATGGGAACAAATAACTCCTTTTGGAGTACCCCCAGTTCCCGATGTATAAATTAGGCACGCTATACTTTCACTGGTAAGCTCTGATGCAAACTTACGCAATACTTCAGTACCATTATCAAGTTCACTGGACAGAATATCGTTTAACAAAAGCACTTTTTTTTTGCTTGTTATTTCTGGAATGCTGCCTTCAATTAGTAAAATTAATTTGACACTGTCGGCTCTCTCCGCAGCTGGAAGGACACGGTTGAGTAAGTTAGTATTAGAAACAATGATTATTGCGGCACCACTGTCATTCATAACATGCAAATGATCATTTGCAGTATTGGTTGTATATGCAGGAACTGTAATGCCACCTGAGGCCATAATTGCTAAATCAGCCATCGGCCATTCTACTCGGTTTTCAGACACGAGTAACACTCGATCTTTAGCCTTAATTCCATTTGATTTTAGGGCTTTCGCAATTCTAGCAGTCAAATTTGCACTTTCTGTCCAGCTATGCGGTGTCCATGTTCCGTTGATTTTTTCCCACGCAAAGGGTTTATTCTGTTTTTCATCGGCTTTGTCGGCAAAAAGTGTTACTAAGTCTTTCTGTTCAGTTTGATTCATTTATTTATCCGAAAATGTATAATTAATATTTTAATGTTGTTTGGGTTGCGAGCACTGAAGCCCTATATCAAGAGACATATTATTCAGTTATTTTGTTAGGAAAACCCGTGAACCAAATTATACCCAAAAAAAGTGAAACCTTACCTTCTTGGGATTTATCAGATTTGTATGCGTCGCCAGATGATGCAGCTCTTAAGAAGGATTTATTGTCAGTAGAACGAAAGGCGAAAAACTTTCACAAGAAATTTCGCAATAAAATCAAACAAATGGACGGGGCAGCGGTGGCACGAAGCATAGTTTTGTATGAAAAAATTGACGAGGATCTAAGCCGTATAATGAGCTACGCTCAGTTAGTCCATGCGGGACAAGTAACCGATTCCAAAATTGGAAAATTCTATCAGACAATTCAAGAACGAGTGATGGCAATTTCTGCTAATCTTGTTTTTTTTACTATTGAACTTAACGCAATTGGGGAACGATCGTTATCACAGAAGCTGAAATCAAATCATTTGAAGAATTATGCTTCCTGGTTATCTGACTTGCGGGCATTTAGAAATTATCAGTTAGATGAAAAAACAGAACGTTTGTTGATTGACAAACAGATTTCTGGGCGGTCAGCTTGGAATAGGCTCTTTGATGAAACTATGGCTCGGATGAGTTTCAGGGTGATGGGTAAACAAAAAACCATCGAACAGGTTTTAAATATGCTATCCGACTCGGATGGAAAAAACAGGAAAGCGGGTGCAAAGGCCCTTGGCAAAGAGTTAGAAAAAAAGCAGGAGCTATTTGCTCTCATAACAAACACACTTGCAAAAGATAAAGAAATTGAGGATCGTTGGCGGGGTTATCCATCTGCTCAGTCGTCACGAAATCTCAGTAACCAAGTAGACGATGAAGTCGTTAACGCACTTACGGCGGCAGTAAAAACTTCCTATACAGATTTGTCTCATCGTTATTACAAATTAAAAGCTGAATGGTTTGGTAAACGCGCATTAGACTATTGGGATCGAAATGCACCGTTACCCAATACAGGAAATACTTTTTATAGTTGGGATGATGCTAAAGCTCTCGTGATAGAAGCATATACAAATTTTTCACCAAAACTTGGGAGTATTGGAAAACTTTTTTTTGTTAATAACTGGATTGATGCCGAGCCCAGAGCGGGTAAAATGTCCGGTGCATTTGCTCATCCTACAGTTCCTTCGGCACATCCTTATTTGTTACTCAATTTCATGGGGCGCCCACGCGATGTAATGACCCTCGCGCACGAACTGGGACATGGAATCCATCAAATTCTGGCCGGTGCACAAGGGCATCTGAAATGTGAAACACCGCTCACATTAGCAGAGACAGCAAGTGTTTTTGGCGAAATGCTTACGTTTCGGTCATTGCTCGATCAGGAAAAAGATCCTGCACAGCGCAAAACGTTTTTAGCGGGCAAAGTTGAAGACATGCTTAACACAGTGGTCCGACAAATTGCATTCTATGACTTTGAGTTACGTGTTCACGAACAAAGGCGCCAGGGTGAATTATCTGTTGACCAAATTTGCGATATTTGGTTGACCGTGCAAAGTGAGAGCTTAGGGCCTGCAATTCGCTTGCATAATGAATATAAATATTTCTGGTGTTATATTCCACATTTCATTCATTCACCTTTCTACGTATACGCTTATGCATTCGGCGATTGTCTTGTAAATGCTTTGTATTCCCAGTATGAAAAGTCTAAACATGGGTTTTCTGAGCATTACATTAAAATGCTGAAGGCGGGTGGAACTCTTCGGCACAAGGAGTTGTTAGCCCCTTTTAACTTAGATGCCTCCGATCCTCTTTTTTGGTCAAAAGGTCTAGGGGTTATAGCAAATTTAATCGATCAACTTGAAGAATTAGGATAAATTATTGAGTAAAAAACCCATGTTTGAAGGATCAACGGTGCGCGGTCGATTGAAGCGCTACGCGAAAGTCGGATCTGCAGTTAGCGGGTTGGCGGTAAAAATGGCTGGAAACCGATATCTCGGTATGGAGCTAGATAAAGATAAGCATGCGCGAGATCTCAAAGAGGCCCTTGGGGGCCTTAAAGGGCCTCTTATGAAAGTTGCACAAATCATGTCTACTGTTCCCGACATGCTACCTCCAGAGTATGTAGAGGAATTGGGAGAATTACAGTCTAATGCTCCTTCAATGGGATGGTTATTTGTTCGGCGAAGAATGGCAATGGAGTTGGGTCAAAATTGGCAAAAACATTTTGTAAAGTTTGGTCGCGAGGCGGCGGCTGCAGCTTCGCTTGGTCAAGTGCACAAGGCTTCAGACGGGAAAAATGATTTAGCATGCAAGCTTCAATACCCGGACATGCAATCGGCAGTTGAAGCTGATCTTAAACAGCTTAAATTGATTTTTGCAATTTATCGGCGGTACGATAAGGCAATCGATCCCTCTGAAATTCATTCGGAAGTGGCATCGCGTTTACTCGAAGAGCTCGATTATAACCGTGAAGCTGCCCATATGCGTATGTATAGAGACATACTTCGATCTGTAAAAAAAGTTCATGTGCCTGAGGAATTTCCCAGTCTTTCGACCTCGCGCCTACTAACTATGACGTGGTTGCAGGGGAAAAACTTACTAACTATTAAGGATAAACCTCAGGAATACCGGAATAAGGTTGCTGAAAATCTTTTTCGCGCTTGGTATGTGCCATTTTATGGTTATGGTGTTATTCACGGAGATCCGCATCTTGGTAATTATTCTGTGAGGTCTGATGGATCGATAAACCTTTTAGATTTTGGTTGTATTAGGGTATTTACTGGAAAGTTTGTAAGGGGAGTCATTGATCTTTATCGTGCTTTAGAAAAAAATAATGAGGAAATGGCTGTACATGCTTTTGAAACCTGGGGTTTTAAAAAACTGTCCAAAGAAAAAATAGATGTGCTGGTTCAGTGGGCTGAGTTTCTCTACGCACCTTTATTAGAAGACGCGGCTCGACCAATTCAGGATGGAGATGGGAAGATGTACGGTGCTGAAGTTGCTGCCAAAGTTCATCGCGAGTTACAACTCCTAGGAGGTGTCAAACCACCGCGCGAATTCGTGCTTATGGATCGTGCAGCAATTGGTCTTGGGTCTGTGTTCACGCATTTGAGGGCGGAAGTTAATTGGCACAGATTGTTTCATGGTCTCATAGATGACTTTGATGGGAGAATTCTTGAAGATAAACAGAATTGTGCATTGAGAAAGGCGGGCGTGCCTCAAGTATTATGAGTTAAACAAAACATTAGGCTTGCAATGCCCTCTCATTCTGGTAAAACAGAAAAATTGGGGCAAAAGCCTATATTATTTTTATGTTTCGGAAGGGGAAGCCGAGCACTTGCAGGTATTCGTACGAGATAACAACATAGACGGTGCTCTCAAAGCACTTAAAAAAAAGATGCAAAGGGAAGGCGTTTGGCGTGAAATGAAACGCCACCGCTCTTATGAAAAGCCTTCTGAACGACGAGTTCGAAAGAAAGCAGAGGCTATCAGAAGATCAAGAAAGCTGGAACGAAAGCGCCAGCAGATAGAGGGTTTTTGATGTGCATTTAAGTGCACATTATAATTTCAATAGTCTTTAGACCACTCTTCCAATACTTTTATGATGCTATCAGTGAGATGATGCATCTGTTGTTTATTTAAGATGAAGGGTGGCATAAGGTAAACAATGTCCCCAAAAGGTCTGACCCATACCCCTTCTTCAACAAAACGCTTTCTGAGCAAAGGTAAATTTTTCCCATTGGCGACTTGAACTACCCCTATTGCACCTTTAACTCGAACGTCTACGATACCTGGGATTTTTAGGCATGATTTAAGTTCAGAGCTAAAATGTTTTTCGAGAGCTAATACCTTATTTTTCCATTCCCCGGTTGCAAACAAACTTATAGAGGCCTGTGCGGCTGCACAACCGAGTGGATTGGCCATATAAGTTGGCCCATGCATGAAAGCATCCAGAGCTTTATTTGTTTGAAACGCTTTCCATACACGCTTGTTGGCTGCTGTTGCCGCCATGCTTATTACACCTCCAGTCATAGCTTTTCCGATGCAGATTATATCGGGGGCGATAGCCGCTTGATTGCAGGCAAACATAGTTCCTGTTCTTCCAAAACCAGTGGCAATTTCATCAGCTATGAAAAGAATATTTTGGAGGCTGCAAATATTTCTTATCTTTGATAAAATTTCAGCATCATGAAACTTCATTCCACCAGCTCCTTGAACTAAAGGTTCAAGGATAACTCCTGCAATTTCTTTATTTCGTGAATTTAAAAGGTTCTCAAAATTACAAAATGCTGTGCTACTGCGGGGGAGGTCGACCATTATTTGTTCTGGGAAAAATCCAGAAAAATGGGAGTGCATGCCTTCATCGGGATCGCATACCGACATTGCGCCCATCGTGTCACCATGATAGGCGTAGCGGAAACAAATAAATTTCCGACGCTCACTTTGACCTTTGTTGTACCAGAACTGCACCGCCATTTTTAGTGCCACTTCCACTGCGACTGAACCGGAATCACAAAAAAAGATATGCTCCAGAGCTTGTTCTGTCTCTGCACCCGGTAAAATATTTGATAATGTTTTAGCCAGTGACAAAGCCGGTTCATGGGTCAAACCACCAAACATTACGTGCGGCATTATATCTAGTTGTTTCTGAATTGCTTCGGTAATTTTAGGATGATTATATCCGTGACAGGCTGTCCACCAAGAAGCAATTCCATCCGTTAGCTTACTTCCATCTTCGAGAATAATCTCCGCGCCGTTTGTAGCCATGGCTTTTAGTGGAGGATCTTCTATATGCATTTGTGTATAAGGACGCCAAAGATGACGTAATCTGCGATCAATCTTTTTCATTGGCCACTTTTGGAACCATGGGTCGTAAACCCAGTCGGTCAAACAAAGCTTGGTCCTGCAACATTTGTGGGTTTTCCGTTGTTAGCAGAGAATCGCCGTAAAAAATTGAATTCGCTCCGGCGAGGAAACAAAGTGCTTGAGTGCTGTCATTCATCTCATTTCGTCCTGCGGATAGTCGAACAATGGAACCTGGCATCATTATTCGGCTTACCGCTATTGTACGAATGAATTCAAATGGATCTACATTATTCACATTGGCTAAGGGCGTTCCTGGCGCACGAACAAGCATGTTGATGGGTACACTTTCGGGGTGACTGGGCATATTGGCCAGTGTTTTTAGCATACCTGCACGATCTTCTTTAGATTCACCAATGCCGACTATCCCCCCGGCGCAGACGTTAATTCCTGCTTTTCGGACATGAGAAATTGTATCGATGCGATCATTAAATGTTCTTGTAGAAATTATTTCACTGTAATAATTTTCCGAAGTGTCGATATTATGATTATAATAATCCAGTCCTGATTCCTTTAACACTTTTGCTTGATTCTCCTTCAGCATGCCAAGTGTGACACAGGTTTCAAGCCCAATATTCTGAACTGCCTTTACCATTTTGCAAACTTGGTCTAGGTCCTTATCAGTAGGACGGCGCCATGCTGCTCCCATGCAGAAACGAGTAGCGCCAGCTTCTTTGGCTGCATTTGCAGCCTCTAAGACTCTCTCAACTGAAATCAATTTTTCTTTTTCAAGACCAGTATTATAATGGGCACTTTGTGGGCAGTATGCGCAATCCTCAGGACAAGATCCAGTTTTTATAGATAATAAAGTGCTAATCTGTAATTCATTTGGATTAAAAAATTGGCGATGTAACTTTTGCGCTCGGTAGAGTAAGTCATTAAAAGGCTGATTAAACAGAGCCTCTGCTTCCTCTTGAGTCCAATTGTGCCGGATCGGATTGGAGGTTGGGCTTGGGAACTCGATATTTAAACTTTTTGTTGCCATGTGTCGTTTTCCAATTCTTACCCTATACTAAGGTGTCTCCACGGATCGGCAAGGTTGAAGATCCAAACATATTGCAGAACTCGGTGTCTTAAATGTATTCTATAGATGATTTTGCTGAATTGAAATTACAAGAATTAGAAAAAAAGTCGTTGCGTCGCCGGCTTGCCTCCACTGCACGTCGGGATAGAGGTACTACGGAGCGTGATGGTAAATCATTAATTTCCTTCTGTTGCAATGATTATTTAGGCCTATCAAAACATCCTCAGGTAAAAAAAGACGCCATAGATGCATTATCTAATTATGGTGTGGGAGCAGGCGCGTCGCGTTTAGTGACTGGAAATCACCCGCTGTATGAAAGTCTTGAGAGGGGTCTAGCTGAAATCAAGAGCACAGAAGCGGCAACGGTTTTCGGCAGCGGTTATCTTTCTAACCTCGGAATAATTCCATCCTTTATGGGCTCTAATGATCTTTGCATTGGTGATGAGCTTTGTCATTCTAGTTTGCATGCTGGAATGCAGTCGTCTCGGGCAAAAGTTCAACTTTTTAGGCATAATGATATGGAGAATTGTAAATCAATATTAACTAGTCTTCGTGGTTCTTATGAAAAATGTCTGTTGATTACAGAAGGAGTTTTTAGTATGGACGGTGATCGTGCGCCGCTTCTAAATCTTTGCAATTTGGCTGATGAATTTGACTCTTGGCTATTCGTTGATGACGCGCATGGTTTTGGAGTCTTAGGAAATGGTGCCGGAAGTGCCGCGGAGGCGGGTGTGGGGTCGCGAGTGGACCTGCAAATGGGCACACTCTCGAAATCAGTTGGTTCGTACGGCGGCTTTCTATGTGGGTCTCAACCCGTTTGCAACCTTGCAGTTAACCGCGCTCGCACACTAATTTATGAGACCGGACTGCCGCCTGCATCCGTTGCCGCCTCATTAGCTTCGTTAAAACTGATCAAGAATGATTCAGGGTTGGTTTCTAGACCTTTGAAAAAGGCCCGTTATTTTACCAATCAACTTAGTCTGCCTGAAGCACAAAGCGCAATTGTTCCCCTTATTTTAGGCCAGCCCAAAGATACGCTTGCTGCATCGGCTCAGTTAATGGAAGAAGGTTTTTTGGTTACACCAATTCGTCCGCCAACGGTTCCGGCAGGAACATCACGGTTACGTTTTACTTTTTGTGCTGATCAGCCTGATGAGGATATAGAGATGCTAATTCAATGCATTCGTAAGCTAGGAATTGCCGGTTGAAAAAATATTTTGTTACGGGCACAGGAACAGGCATAGGAAAAACCTATGTAACTTGTCAATTAATCAGAGCATTAAAGAAAAGAGGATTCTCTGTATCTGCAACTAAGCCTATTATAAGTGGATACGATAAATCTGTTCTAACTGAGAGTGACACTGGACTAATTTTATCTGCGTTAAATCTAACTTTGACTCAAAATAATATTTCGAAGATTTCACCTTATCGCTTCAGTGAACCTTTATCTCCTGACATGGCAGCAGCCAGAGAAAATCGTAAGATTAATTTTAATAAACTTGTTGATTTCTCTCTAGATGTGGATTTCGGAAAAGATTTTCACTTTATTGAGGGTGTAGGCGGTATTCTCGTGCCATTAACTAAAAACAAAACAGTCCTTGATTGGATTAACACAGTAAATTTTTCCGTAATTCTTGTGGCGGGAAGTTATCTTGGTACCTTAAGCCATACACTCTCTGCATTACATGTATTAAATGCTTCTGGCGCAAAAGTTGTTGTCGTGGTAAGCGAATCTGAAGAACAACCTGTTCCATTATTAGAAACAGTCAATACTCTCAAACGTTTTTGCAACCCTGTGCCTGTTTTAGGTTTGTCAAGATTTGAGAACGCAAGGACTATTATCAGTCTAATCACTTAGTTTTATTTTGAGCAAGTTGTTTATCAATCCAATTCGAAATTGTGGAAACAGCTACGTCTTCAACCCCCAGATAACCATGATAGGATAGCCCTCCACATATTCTTCCATCTCCGCTATGCCCCCCTTTAATTAATACCTTTTGTAAAGAGGATGCGCTCGTAAGAGTTTTTTCTAACATTGTAACGCCGGTTGTAGGGGCTACAATGCACTGATCGTCCACATGATGCATTAATAAAGTTGGACTGATGATGTTACTAAGTTCAGCATCGAAAATTGTAGGTCGATTGCGATAAGATTTTCTTGTAACAGAGGCACTAAATACCACTCCTGCCACTGAGAGACGGCTTGCCAAGGCGGCAACCGCTATACTGCCCCGGCTTGTTCCGACAAGAAAAATCGGCCGGTTTGTTCGTTTTCTTATCCACCGGAGAACCTCACGTATATGTATTGCATAATCATTCGTGGTCCGATAACCAATAATTCCACGTTTTGATTTGATCGTAGGCGCGCCGACAATAACCGTAAGATACCCCTTGTTAGCAAATGATTGTCTTGAACGTATCAGAAAGTTTTTTGAACTGATTGGACTTTGTCGTCTGAATTTTAGTATTCCGCGCCCCCCAGAAAAAAGCACAACTGCAGCTTTTATTATTTGCGTCGGCGCTAGAGCCATTATTTTTAAGCCAGATTTTTTCTCATTTTCGATGTTAGTTACTACGAGAAAGTGAATATTTTCCTGAATAGTAATTGCCCTAGTACCCGGCGCCAGTAAAAGAAACATCAACATCATAAAATTAAAATATGATAGAGTTTTCATCATGCTTTTGTTGGCAAACATTTAAGATATCGTTATAATCGAAATTAGGCAGAAAGATAAACCTATATAAAACGCATTAATACTAAATAAATCAAACTCAATTGTAGAATGTTTTAGAATGAAGATCGCGGTAATAAAGGAACGTAGACCAAATGAAGCGCGCGTAGCTACATCTCCGGATGTTGTTAAGAGATTTAAAAAGCTTGGTTTCGACGTGTCTATTGAGACTGGAGCTGGATTGGGAGCTTCTATTGTTGATCAGGCGTTTATTGATGCTGGTGCTACGATTGCAGATGAAGCAGAGTCTGCAGTTAAAAATGCTAACATAGTTTTGAAAGTGCAACGACCCCTTTCAGCAGAGGAGGGTGGGATAGATGAAATTGAGCTCTTAGAGCCAGGAATGATTCTCGTGGGCACAATGCAAAGTCTCTCTCATCCAGATCAGGCCAAGAAATTAGCAGAGTCCAAAATTACTGTATTCGCGATGGAGTTACTTCCACGCATTTCGCGTGCGCAATCAATGGATGTTTTGTCTTCCCAGTCAAGTCTTGCGGGATATAAGGCAGTTTTAGATGCGTGCAATGAATATACTCGCGCATTTCCTATGATGATGACAGCGGCTGGAACTATCCCGCCAGCTCGAGTTTTAGTTCTTGGTGCTGGTGTGGCAGGTCTCCAAGCAGTTGCGACTGCAAAGCGTTTGGGGGCTGTTGTTCATGCTTACGATGTTCGTCCAGCTGTAAAGGAACAGGTTGAAAGTCTTGGTGCCAAATTCGTTGAAGTTGATACTGCGGCGGCGGCGGATGCTGAGACATCCGGTGGTTATGCAAAAGAAATGGCAGAAGATTATAAGGTAAAGCAAGATCAAGTACTAGCTGATGTTGTAGCAAACACTGATATTGTAATATGCACAGCGCTTATCCCCGGACGCCCCGCACCTGTTCTTGTGACACCAGAAATGGTGCGAAACATGAAATCAGGATCAGTGATTGTCGACCTCGCTGTTGAACAGGGTGGAAATTGTCCATTGAGTGAATTAGGCAAGGTAGTTGAGAAAGAGGGTGTAATTTTAGTGGGGCATGCGAATGTGCCAAGCCGCATCGCAACCGACGCCAGTGCGATGTATGCTAAAAACTTATATAACTTCATCGAGCCGATGGTTAATGCAGAAACTAAAGACCTGAATATCAATTGGGAGGATGAAATTATTAGTGGAAGCCTTATATCACGTGATGGTAGTATCGTTCATCCCATGCTTAGTTTGGATATTGATAATGAGGAAAGAGGGAAATAGAAGCTAATGAAAATGGAGAAAATAGCAGGTGTCATGGAAACTGCTAACGCTTCGCACGGAGGCGATGAGTTAATGCTTATGGTGACAGTTTTTGTTCTGGCAATCTTCGTAGGGTATTATGTCGTATGGAACGTGACTCCGGCGCTTCATTCGCCCCTGATGAGCGTAACTAATGCGATTTCTTCTGTAATAATTGTTGGGGCACTTATAGCGTCTGGTCCATTAGAGATTCATTTGTCTAAAATTATGGGTTTTTTTGCTGTAATACTCGCCAGCATAAACATTTTTGGCGGCTTTTTCGTTTCTCAGCGAATGCTCCAAATGTACAAGAAAAAGAGTTAGGAGGATTTTTTGAGTGAAAACCTCACAGCTTTAGCCTATCTGATTGCTGCAATTTGTTTCATTTCGGCATTACGCGGTTTGTCGTCTCCTGAGACGGCTAGAAAAGGAAACTTAATTGGTATTGCCGGCATGGTAATTGCCATCGCAACTACACTGGCATCCCCAAATGTGTTGTCTTATAGTTGGATTGCGGCAGGTATTTTAATTGGTGGCGCAATAGGCACTGTAATTGCACTGAAAATTCAGATGACTGCTTTACCTCAGCTTGTTGCGGCTTTTCACAGCTTGGTCGGATTAGCAGCTGTTTTTGTCGCAAGCGCGGCGCTTTTTGCGCCGGAGGCCTATGGGATTGGGACCGTTGGTAACATCAAAACGGTGAGTTTAGTTGAAATGTCAATTGGAACCGCAATCGGTGCAATTACCTTCACCGGATCTATTATCGCGTTCGCTAAGCTTCAGGGTATACTTTCTGGAACCCCTCTAGTGTTTACGGGACAACATTTTCTGAATGCGATTATTGGTTTATCAACTATTGCATTAGTTGTGTGGTTTTCAACCAGTGAGGCATATTGGGCCTATTGGATGATTGTCGCGCTAGCGCTTGTCTTAGGGTTTTTAATCATACTCCCAATTGGTGGAGCCGATATGCCGGTAGTGGTTTCAATGCTTAATTCTTACTCAGGATGGGCAGCATGCGGTATTGGATTTACCCTAGGCAATACACTTCTCATTATAACAGGAGCATTAGTTGGTTCGTCAGGCGCAATTCTAAGTTATATAATGTGCAAAGGTATGAACCGATCCTTTATTTCAGTTATTCTTGGTGGTTTTGGAGGAGGAGAAGAAGTTAATGCAGCGCAAACTACCGGTGACCGGACGGTTCGGCGGGGGTCGGCAGAGGATGCGGCATTTATAATGAAGAATGCTGGCAAGGTTATAATTGTTCCTGGATATGGTATGGCAGTAGCTCAGGCGCAGCATTCGGTGCGTGAAATGGCGGATTCTTTGAAGGCTGCAGGCGTAGATGTCGCCTATGCAATACACCCCGTTGCAGGTCGAATGCCAGGACATATGAATGTGCTTTTAGCGGAAGCAAATGTTCCATACGATGAGGTTTTCGAACTCGAAGAAATTAATCATGAGTTTACTACAGCTGATGTAGCATATGTTATCGGAGCAAATGATGTAACCAATCCAGCCGCTAAGAATGATGCGGCTAGCCCAATATTTGGAATGCCGATCCTTGATGTTGAGAAGGCACAGACTGTTCTGTTTGTAAAGCGGTCTATGGGAGCAGGCTATGCTGGAGTTGATAACGAACTGTTTTTCCGAGACAATACAATGATGCTATTTGGTGATGCAAAAAAAATGACTGAAGAGATAATTCAGTCGCTTGATTGAAAATTCTGCTTTCTTTTAATTCCTGATTTTCGACTCGTACTATGACATTATTGAAAATTGCTAAAATGGGTGATCCGGTCCTATCCGAGGTCTCAAATGTAGTTGACGATCCTACTTCAGAGCCAGTAAAAAAACTGTTGAAAGATATGCATGATACTATGTTTGATGCTGATGGGACCGGCCTAGCCGCACCTCAGGTGCATTCGGGAAAACGAGTTATAATGTTTATGGCTCAAAATAGTAATCAAAAAAATGAAAAGAATATTGATACAGATTTTGCCCCTCTGACTTCATTAATTAACCCATCTTGGAAACCTCTTTCTGAAGCAATGGAAATTGGTTGGGAAGGGTGTCTTTCTATACCAGGTCTCACCGGGGCTGTTCCGCGATATGTTAATATCAAATATCAAGGTTATCTTGTGGATGGTACGATTTTAGAACGTCAGGCTACGGGATTCCATGCACGTGTGTTTCAGCATGAGTATGACCACTTAGATGGTGTATTATATCCCCAGAGAATGGAAAATCTTAAACATTTGGTATTTACTGATGAGGCAATGCGTCACGGGCTGCCCTCATAAAGGCAAACCTGCAGAATAGGGAGGGATCATTTTGGAGAGGCGAACTGAACTTCGAACAAAACTACTTTTGGCAGCTTTGAGACACGTTACTTTTGATGGTTGGACTGATGTAGCGTTTCATAGAGCCATATCAGATTTGGGTTGGAGCATAGAAGAATATGACCGTCTTTTCCCATCCGGTCCGCCAGAAGCTGGCATTTTACTTTTTCAGTTAGCTGATCTTTCGATGAGCTCGGCGCTAACTCAAAAACAGTCTGCTGATTTCCGGACCCGCGATCGTGTTTCATTGGCATTGAGAATTTGGTTGACATTTTTAAACCCATACAAAGATGCCGTTCGTAGACTGGTGCCCTTTATGTCTCTCTCAGGAAATAATCTGCTTGGTTTGGAATGTCTTTATCATACTGTTGATACCATCTGGTATTCTGCTGGGGACAAATCTACTGACTTTAATTTTTATACCAAGCGAGCTTTATTAGCGAGTGTTTTATCATCCTCGATACTTTTTTGGCTGAATGATAATTCATTTGAATCAGAAGATACTTGGGGGTTTATTGATCGCCGGATAGAAAATATTATGAGTCTTCAAAAATTACGCACCAAAGTGGATGGACTTTGCTCTCGCCTTCCAGATTTAAGCAGTTTACTGAGGGTAATCCGACCCATTAACCGATAAAAAATGTAGCCGCAGAGATACTTTTTCTATTCCACTGAGATGTCAGCGGAACTAAACGTGTAACATGGCCCATTTTTCTACCTGATCTGATGTCTTTTTTTCCGTAGAGATGTAATTTGTTTTCCGGTTCACTTATAATCTGTTTCCAATTTTCTACATCATCACCGATCAAGTTTCGCATTACAGCATTAGAGTGTCGCTGCGTTTTCCCAAGTGGCAAACCACATACAGCCCGAACCATTTGTTCAAACTGATTAGTATGGCATGCATCAATTGTCCAATGCCCAGAATTGTGGGGGCGCGGAGCAATTTCATTAACCAAAATCCTTCCTCCTTGTAAAACAAACATTTCTACAGCAATGAGTCCAACGAGGGATAGCGAATTAGCCACTTTCTCGGCTATCTTTACGGCGCGTTCTGCTGTTCCCTTATCTATTGCTGCTGGAGCAATGGTGATATCTAACACATGGTTCTTGTGCTGGTTTTCAACAACATCAAAACAACAGGTTTGCCCGGTGCATGAACGGGCAACTAATACTGATATTTCACATTTAAAATCGATTAATTCCTCAACGATTGCAAGCTTATGGTCTACTGCGCCCCATGCTTTGTCGAGATCAGCTTTGCCATAAAATGTTATCTGGCCCTTACCGTCGTACCCGAATCTAGCGGTTTTAAAGACACCGTTTTGTCCTAATTTTTTTATTGCTTCCGATGGATGATTTCTTTTACTTAACTCAGCCCAAGCTGCAGTTTCAATACCATTTTTGTTAAGAAACTCCTTTTCATATATACGGTTTTGGGAAATAAAAAGAATTTCTGGACTGGGCCTTACCAGTATTCTTGAAGAAAGGTATTCAGCCGCTTTGGCAGGGATATTTTCGAATTCGAAAGTGACTACGTCTACCATCGAAATGAATTTTTCAAGATAACCCTGGTCTTCATAATCTGCAATTATACTGTCAAGGCACACCTGAACTGCCGGCTCCTCTCTAGATTCACAATAAATCACTGCTTTATAGCCTAATTGGGAAGCTGCTACAGCGATCATTCGTCCAAGTTGCCCTCCCCCCATGATACCAATTGTTGATCCAGGCGGTATTTTGTAGAGATCACTTGTTTTCATTTGTTTCTATCCGGTTCTTCTGCAACTGTTTGTGTCTGCATAAGACGCCATTTGTCTAGGGCTTCTCTAATTTTTGGATTTGTGCTCGCAAGAATTGCAGCTGATAATAGTGCTGCGTTGATCGCCCCTGATTGCCCAATGGAGAGTGTTCCTACTGGAATTCCTGCTGGCATCTGACATATTGATAACAGGCTATCTATACCTTTCAAAGCATGACTTTCAATGGGAACGCCGAGTATGGGAAGTGTTGTCATTGCTGCCATCATTCCTGGCAGATGTGCAGCACCACCAGCACCAGCGATAATAACTTTAAGCCCTCTAGTGCGTGCGGTTTTCGCATAATCTGTTAAACGTTCTGGGGTTCTGTGCGCAGACACTATTTTAGTTTCATGTGAAATATTGAGCTTAATTAATATTTCCTCGGCATGTTTCATGGTTTTCCAATCAGACTGACTTCCCATCACAAGTCCGACTAGCGGCGACTCCGGTAATTTAGGCATTTTTTTCTCCGGACTTCAAATACTGTATATTATAGTCCTGTGGTGTTAAGCTGCAAAGCGTAGTGTTTTAATTTAAGTGCAATAGTCGACAGATTGTGCGTATACACACCGATTTTCATGGAAAAAAATTACATAAACGTATAAAAACGATTATTCATCTATAGATATACACCTAAAATACATAGACTCTGTAATACAGGTCTTCTAATTATTTGGTTTCTTTTTACGGGTTATATAGTGAAGGCTATGCTATGTTGTCGGGTATTAATCCTGACCTAAGGGTCTTAATTTCATCTTTTAACTTTAATTTATTTTTTTTTAGACGTTGTATTTCAATGTGGTTGTGTTTTCCATTCATTATAAAATTATTAATTGCAGTTTTTAATTCCGCGTGTTCAATCTCAGCTTCTTTAAGCCTTTGTATTATTTCAAATTTTTTTAGCATTCCGTTTGGTTACAGATCTTCTAATTGGCCGTTAAGACGATTTGTACAAAATCGAAAGATTTTTTTCAATTTAATATTTTACAATTGCAATCCCAGAACAGAGTATAACAGTTTACAAGGCTAGAATACATCTTTGCGGTTTCTGATTTCAGCAAATACGGAAACTGCATCATTCGGTTTTAACGACACCGCTTTCGCAACCTCAAAGCGATCGCATCGTAAGAATGGATTAGTTTTTTTCTCTTCACCCAGAAATGAAGGTACAGTGGGCTTATTTTCAGCGCGTAAGGCATCAATATTTTTTACCCTTTTTTTCAAGTTCTGATTCCCTGTTTCAATGGTAACAGCAAATCTTGCATTGGATTGCGTGTATTCGTGACCACAAAAAACTTGGGTGTCATCAGGTAAGTCACGTAACTTTTTCAAGCTAGTCCACATTTGTTCTGGTGTACCTTCAAAAATACGTCCACATCCTAGAGCAAATAGTGTGTCCCCGCAAAATAATGCTTTGGTTTCTTCAAACCAAAATGCGATATGGCCACTAGTATGACCGGGTGTATCGAAAACTTTTGCATTCGCATTACCCAAGCTAAACAGGTCACCATCCCCAACTTTTATGTCAATTCCAGCTATTCGGGATTGATCCGCCAATGGTCCCACAACAGAGCATTTATATTTTGTTTTTAATTCCAAATTGCCACCAGTATGGTCATTATGATGATGGGTGTTAATTATATCAGTCAAGGTCCAACCGAGGTTATCAAGTGCATTTGCAATAGGTTGAAAGTCTGATGGGTCGACAGCAGCTACGCGGTTTTGAATTGGGTCCCGTAATAAATAAACATAATTATCTTCGCGAGTAGCAATTTGCTTTATCTCAAGTATTGACATTGAATGCATCCCTCACTTAAGCAGGAAAAGGTATAAACTTAGCAAAGCTTATTGATGACGCCAATAGAACTGCTAAATAATCACCTCTACCCATAGTTAATGAATTTTCTGAAAAACAAATCAAAAGCTTTATTATGTAGGCCGTTGGACTAATAGTTAAATTAGTGATGGCGCTATTTTTTTGAGGCAAATTGTTCAGAATCACAAGTTCAAATGGCACCATAGTAGACTTTATAAATGCCAGAAAGACACAATCATGCCTTAATTTTTTTAGTTAAACTTTTTTAAAACTAAAAGGGTTATTTAGGAACACCGTAAATTCTCATTTTTTCAAATTGTCCTGTGACGGATTGAATTTGTTTTTACAGTCAAATAAGGGTTCTAAGCTAAATTATTTTTTCCCTATAAAATAATAAAACACAGTATTCAAAATCGTTCTCGGCTCAATAAAAAAATAGCTTGCTCGCCGCATAAATTTGCAGAAATCCCATTTGTAGAGATAGTCTTTTTTGTTCCTTGACTATCAACTGTCATTGCCTCTTCGACAGTTAAACCAAGATTTTTACATATCATCACAAAATCGAGAATTGTACATGGATGAATATCTTGGGAATTATACCAATTCACCATTTGCCCGTTCACCGGAAAACGACCGCGAAATAGGAGCTCTATCCTTTTTTTCCAGTGGCCAAAATTTACAAAAGAGACCAATGCGTGTTTCCCAATACGCACAAGATTAGATAAGACAACCTCTGGCTGCCTTGTTGCCTGAAGCGTACGGCTGAGAACTACATAATCAAAAGCTTGTTCCGGGTAATCTAAAAGATCAGTGTCAGCATCACCTTGAATCACGGACAGGCCCCGAGAAACGCATGCATTTACGCCATTTTGGCTGAGTTCTATACCTCGCGCATCACTCCCCTTGTGGTTAACTAAATAATCAAGAAGTGCACCATCTCCGCAGCCAACATCAAGAACCCGGCAGTTTTCTGCTATCAAACCCGCTATCAGACGTAAGTCATGCCTTAAGGATTTTAGCATTACGGAAGGTGTTTCGGGGGTATTCATTAAAGTCCCATCTGAAGGGCACATCCATCAATAAAACCAGATAAAGTTCGGTGCATCTCGGGTTCATCAAGAAGAAACGCGTCGTGCCCTTTATCGGTTTCAATTTCAATAAAACTTACATTAGCGGCGACTGCATTTAGAGCACGCACTAAAGTTCTACTTTCTGTTGTTGGGTACAGCCAATCACTGGAAAATGACATTACACAAAACCGAACATCGGTCCCAACAAAAGCTTGAGCTAGGTTCCCATTGTGGCCTTCACTTAAATCAAAATAATCCATCGCCCGAGTGATGTAGAGGTAAGAATTAGGATCAAATCTATCTACAAAGGTGCTGCCCTGATGACGTAAATATGACTCAACCTGAAAATCCGCATCGAATCCGAAAGCGAGTTCCTCCCTTCCTTGCAGCCTGCGACCAAATTTTCTATGAAGTGCTGGTTCGGAAAGGTAGGTGATGTGGGCTTCCATGCGAGCAACTGCTAAACCTCGTGTTGGACACTTATCATTGTTAAGGTAACCACCCTGACACCAGTCAGGATCCGCCATAATTGCTTGCCTTCCAACTTCATGAAATGCGATATTTTGCGCAGAATGTCGAGGTGCAGCTGCTATTGGAACTGCTGCAAAAATACGGTCACTGTAGCGAGAGGCAAGATCAAGTACCTGCATGCCTCCCATTGACCCACCAATAGCTAAAAATAATTTGTCGATACCTAAATGATCTAAGAGTCTTATTTGAGCGCGAACCATATCACTAATTGTGATTACTGGAAAATCAAGACCCCAAGGCTTTCCGGTACTTGGGTTGATTGATGCAGGTCCGGTGCTACCAAGGCATCCTCCTAATATGTTAGCGCAAATCACAAAGAACCGATTTGTATCAAGTATTTTATCTGGGCCAATCATATGATCCCACCAACCTGGTTTACCAGTGAGCGGATGAGGGTTAGCAGCAAATTGATCCCCTGTAAGTGCATGGCAAACAAGCACGGCATTTGTATGATCTTGATTAAGTTTACCGTAGGTCTCATAAGCTACTACAAATGGACTTAAGCTTTTACCACTATCTAAATATAGTGGTTTATCCAGACCCATTTTAACCAAATGTCCTGGTAGATTGCCGTTAGCTACTTGTAATAAAGATAATGATGTTGTTGCCATAACGCACAATTATATTAGAAAAACACTCAAGTTGAAAGCAAATAGCCATTACCTAGTATATAAAAGATCAATGATTTCTTTGCTTTTCGAAAATAGTCCTTCAAGATATAAACCTCTACTTTCGGCTATTCAACTAGAAACCGGGTGTAACACATATGACGAAGAGTGAACCTAATCTCTCTGCGATCAGAAATGAAATCGATGAGCTTGATAAATCTTTGCATGAACTATTGATGAGACGTGCAGAAATAATTGAACGCGTAAAAGTTGCAAAGACAGGGTCAGATATTTCCGCTTACAGGCCTCGCAGAGAATCTGAGGTCTTAAAACAATTGGTTGAAAGACATAGCGGAAAGTTCCCGGTTGTTTCGATTTATCGCATTTGGCGAGAAATAATGGCTGCCTCCGTAGTTATGCAGGATAAGTTTTCATGCGCGGTTTGGGACGGAAATAATGGAATCTTTCGTACAATTGCGCGCAATCATTTTGGCGCTGTAACCCCTCTTCATTTTTATTCGTCGCCAGTAAGAGTTCTTAACGCGGTATCTCAAGGTGAAACAGTAGTAGGTTTACTGCCTATGCCACAGCAGGATGATTTATCTCCATGGTGGGCATCTCTATATGGCAGTGATATTAAAAGAGTAGCAATCTGTGGTAGCGTGCCCCGTTATGGGTTCGAGATAGATGCAGGAGCAATAATTGTCGGAAACATCGGATTAGAAGAATCAAGTCTTGATAACATTTATTTGATTATTGAAACGGATGGTTCCTTAAGCCAATCCGGTCTTAGGAATGTGCTTAAAAGATTGGATTTGGAAATTCGCTCATTGTTTCAGGATCCAATGTCATCTCGTGTTGAGGGTAGAGCACTGTTTCTGGCGAAAATAAAAGGGTTCGGAAGGGTCATCCGAAGTTTAGAAGCTGATATACTTAAAATATCCGGCGCAGTAAAAAATGTTGTATTTATTGGCACATCATTTCAATCACTAAAGGAAACAGAATGAAACCCCTTGTTCCTAAACCGGGAATACTAGAAATTAAGCCTTATGTCTCAGGTGAGTCGCGCATTCAAGGCATAGAACACGTCATTAAACTATCTTCCAATGAAAGTGCACTGGGCGCGAGTGCTGAAGCAGTCTCAGCTTACAATGCTGTAAAAAATGGTTTACATTTATATCCGGATGGAAATGCAGTTGAATTGCGAGAGGCTATTGGCGTTCAGCACGGCCTAGATCCGAGCCGAATTATATGTGGTGCTGGATCTGATGAATTATTCTATAACTTAGCACGGGCTTACGCCGGTGTGGGTGACGAAATAATATACAGTAAGCATGGTTTTAATATCTATCCCATAGTTGCTCGCACTGTTGGCGCAACACCTGTTGTGGCACCAGAAACTAGTCTAACCTTCAATGTTGATGCTGTTTTATCTAAAGTTACTTCGAATACAAAAATAGTTTTTATTGCTAATCCTAATAATCCGACTGGATCATATATCTCAGAAAATGAATTATACCGTTTGCGAAGGGATCTGCCTGAAGATATTTTATTTGTAGTAGATGGTGCGTACGCGGAATATGTCACACAGGATGACTATTCTGACGGCATTTCATTGGTTGACGCTTCAGAGAATACCGTGATGACTCGAACCTTTTCAAAAATTTACGGTCTAGCAGCACTTCGAATAGGGTGGGGTTACTGTCCTCCCTCAATTGCAGATGTGTTAAATCGATTGCGCGCTCCTTTTAATTTAACCGTTGCAGCTC
>MDTG01201027.1_pt1 | contig 40897 bp, 35 predicted proteins | sample 811421 | NCBI WGS metagenome assembly MDTG01 (sample SAMN05326645, study PRJNA326480) | marine metagenome | isolation source: seawater | place: Pacific Ocean: South East | collected 2011 | reverse complement strand
GACGAAGGCGTTCTGGTGCCTTTTCCTGAGACCGGCATGTGGAATTCCCTCGATGGATCGGGAACGGGAATAATCCTGGAGCTTCAGGCCGGGACCATGGTCGGTGCGCTGTTCGGGGCCGATGCGAACGGGGATAACACCTGGCTGCTGTTCAGCGGCGAGGTGGCACCGCGGATCAGCGAGGAATTCGGGACCCCGGTCCAGATCGGCTGGACGCTGGAGACAACCCTGTTCAGAACTACCGGCAGCGGTTGCATTGTGGAGTGTCCGCCGGAAGCAAACAACGGGGCGCCGGTCACGAGCGAAGCGGGCCAGATCACGCTTCAGTTTACAGGTCGCGCTTCGGCCACTTACAGGATCGACGACGGCGATGCCAAGCATATTGCGCCTTTCTACTTCGGATTGCTTGCCCGACGATTCGACCCAAACGACCCGCTTGCCATGATGCCGGATATTACCGGCACCTGGCTTTTTGTCTTGGATGCGGGCATTGACAATCCGGACATTTCTGACGGTAACGGGATCGTGAGAATTACCGCGCCCGAGGTGACCCGGGTCCCGGCGGAATCTGGCGGCCAGATCCTGCAGGAGATCGTCTATCCGGTTGAATTCCCGTCCGGCAACGACGGCGAGATTAGATGCGAATTTGCACGGGCTATGAATGATAACGCAGATTTTCCGCAGTGCTTCATGGCGCCCGGATTCGCTGCAATGTCAGTCGGTGTTATCTTTTTTCAAGACTTGACCGATTCCAGGTTTACCGTGCTCTCGTCCGACGACGTCAACAACGTAACGCGTGCGGACTTTTTTCGAGTCGGGTACGACTAGCCTCTGGATTTCTTCGCCCGCGGATGGGTCTTGTCGTAGACCTCGGCCAGGTGGGCGAAGTCGAGGTGGGTGTAGATCTGGGTGGTCGACAGGTTGGCGTGGCCGAGCAGTTCCTGCACGGCCCTGAGGTCGCCGGACGATTCCAGGATGTGCGAGGCGAACGAGTGCCGCAACTGGTGCGGGTGCACGTGCTGGTCCAGGCCCTGGCTGACGGCGCGCTCGCCGATGCGCTTCTGGATCGCGCGGATGCCCAGCGGGGTGCCCTTGGCGGTGGTGAACATGTAGCGTGAATCGCCGCGGCTGAAGGTGGCCGCCACGCGCCGCCATTCCTCGAGCGCCGCCAGCGCGTGCCGACCCACCGGCACGATGCGTTCCTTGTCGCCCTTGCCGATCACCCGCAGCAGGCCCTGGGCCCGGTCCAGCCGGTCCCAGCGCGCGTCGGCCAGCTCGCTCACCCGCAGCCCCGAGGAATAACAGAGTTCCAGCATCGCCCGGTCGCGCGCGTCCAGCGGCGCGTCGCCCTTGATTTCAAGCAGCTGCAGCACCTGGTCCGGGTCCAGCGTGCGCGGCAGCTTGCGCCGGGCGCGCGGGGCCTTGAGGTCGGCCGCCGGGTTGGCGTCCATCCGTCCGTGGTCGACCAGGTAACGAAAGAACTTGCGCAGCGCCGACAGGTGCCGCTGGATGGAGTGCGGATCCAGCCCGGCGCGGCCCATGCTGGCGGCGAATCCCCGGAGCGCGGTGGCGTCGAGGCCGTCCAGCGTTTCGATTTCGTGCCTGGCGCACCAGGTCTGCAATCGCTTGAGGTCGCGCCGGTAGGCGGATATGCTGGCGCGGGCCAGCCGGCCGCGGGCGCTGCAGTCGGCGAGAAACGAATCGATCGCCGAGCCTACTGAATCGCCTGTGGAGTCGGCCATGAGACCCGCCCGACGTCGGTCAGGCGCGCTGGCGCCGCTTTTCCTCTTCGGGGTCGTCCAGGGCGAGGCGGAACTGCAGGGTTTCGCGCAGCAGGTCGAGGAACAGCGTGCCCATGTCGGGATGGAAGCGGTCGTCGGATCTCGAGCCGATGCCGAGCAGGCCCCGGTCGGCCAGCGGCACCAGCGCGGCGGAACCGAGCTCCGCGCCGTCGGCGCCGAACACCGCTTCGCGCTTCTCGCGGGTCAGCCGGCCGCACTGCGGCGTGCCCGAAGCCAGCAGCTTCTGCATCCAGTCGGGTTGTTTTCCAGGCAGCGGCGCGATGTCGGCGTCGGTGAAGTTCCCGGCCGTCTCGGCATCGAGCATCAGGCAGACCGCGTCTGCGCGAAAATCGCCGCTCAGGCCCTCTTTCAGACGCTGGTAGAGCGCATCGAAGGAGTCGGTCGCCACCAGGCCCAGCGCCATGCGGTGCAGGCGCTGCATCAGCCGCTCGTTTTCGCCGGCCACGCCGCTCAAGTGCTCGAGCTGGCGCTTCAGGCGCCGGTTGTCGCCGCGCAGGATATCGACCTGCTTTTCGATCAGCGAGGCCGTGCCCGCCTCGTGCGGCACTTCCAGCTCGGCAAACAGCTCGGGCTGCCGGCTGAGGAAATCCGGGTGTTCGCGAAGCCAGGCGATGACTTCGGCTTCGCTGGGGCTTTGATCGGTCATGCAAGAGTTCCCTCGAAAACGACTGAGGCCGGACCGGTGGTGACCACGTGCCCGGCACGCGAGGCCAAATCTACCACAAGCGTGCCGCCGGGTTGCTCGACGGCCACGGGCGAGTCGGACGGATGCTGCCGCCGGAGCGTCCACGCCGCGGCGCAGGCGGCGCTGCCGCAGGCTTGGGTGGGGCCGGCGCCGCGTTCGTGCACGCGCAATACGGCGAGATCGGCGGACGCCGCGTGCATCAATCCGATGTTGATACGCCCGCGCCAGGGCCCGTTTTCCAGGATCGCGACTAGGGCGGCGAGATCGTCCGAAGATGGCGGCTGGTCGGAATTCAGGATCAGGTGCGGGTTGCCCAGCGACACCAGCGCCCAGTCGGCGAGGCCTTCGGAAAGCCCTGGTGCGGGAAGGCCCAGCGCTTCCGGTTCCAGCGCCCGCGGGGGCGGCAGCACCGCGGTGTAGCCGCCTTCGGCGTGCCGGGACAGTTCCACCGGTCCGGCCGGGGTGGCCAGCCCGGTCCCGGGCGCCAGTTCGCCGCGGCGGTCCAGCCACGCGGCGATCGCCCGCATGCCGTTGCCGCACTGCTCGGCGCGCGAGCCGTCGGCGTTGAAGATCTCGACGTCGGCCAGGACGCCGTCGTCGCCCGGTCGCAGGATCAGCATCTGGTCGAAGCCGACGCCGGTCCGGCGGTCGGCGATCCGCACGACCGAATCGGGCGTCGGCGCGAAAGGCGTCGAGCGGGCGTCGACCAGCATGAAGTCGTTGCCCAGCGCCTGGAGCTTGAAAAAGTGCATCCCCGCGTCGACCGATGCGGTCATCCGGGCAGCCGGCCGCTCACCAGCCAGTGGCGGTCCGAGGCCTTTTCGCAGTCCAGCGACAGGCCGACCCGTTGCAGCTGGCCGCGGACCTCGTCGACGCGCCAGGCGGCGTGCAGGCTGTTGCGGAAGTCGGCTTTCAGGACCTCCGGCTCGTCGCCCGAATACATTTCGACCAGCGCGTCGGCCTGCTCGGCGGTTTCCGGGCGGTCGAGATCCATCACCTGGATCCAGGCGCCCGGCGCGGCGAGCTGGCGCATGGCCTGCCATAGCGTGTCCGGGTCGGGCAGATGGTGCAGCAGGCTGTTGGAAACCACGCTGTCGAAGGTCTGACGCCCGAGTTCCGGGTCGGGCAGGCGGGCCAGGCGGAACGTTACTTGCCGCTCGAGCCCGGCCTGCGTGACGGCGCGGCGCGCGGTGGTCAGCATGTTGGCGCCGGCATCCACGCCTTCGATCCGCCAGCCCGGCAGCGCGTGCGCCAGGCGGATGCAGATGTCGCCGGGCCCGCAGCCGAGGTCCACGAGGCGGCCCTGCTCGGGTCGCGGCTGGAATTGTTCGACAAGCCGGTCGACAAACCACTGGTTGGACGCGGAAAAATCGGCCGAGGCGTAGGCGTCGACCTGGGCCTCGCTGTCCATCAGCTCCGGTTCGGGGGTGCGCGCCAGAGTCTCGCCAGTCATTCGGGTGCGCCTTCGGGGTCTCGGGCATCTTCATCGTCGGCGTCCCGCTCGCCTTCGGGCTGCGAGGAAGGAGCCTCGTCCGGGGCGGGCAGCACGAGGTCGCCCTTGAGGCCGCAACCGCCGATCACGAACAGCGGCAACATGGCCGATGCGAACAGCAGCACGCGTAGCGCAGGTAGAATCGACGGCATGACATCTTCCCGAAATGAATTGCTTGAATGCGTCGTCACCGAGACCGGTCCGGACCCCGATCACGCCGTGATCTGGCTGCACGGGCTGGGGGCCGACGGCAACGATTTCGCGCCGATTGTACCGCAGCTCCGCTGCGCGCAAACCCGGGCGGTCCGGTTCGTTTTTCCGCATGCGCCGGTGCGCCCGGTCACGGTCAACGGCGGCATGAGGATGCGCGCGTGGTACGACATCATGGGCTTCGAGATCGCGCGCGACCAGGACAGCGAGGGCATTGCCGATTCGCTGGAGCATGTCGAGCGGCTGATCCGCCACGAGCTGGAGCACGGCATTTCGCCGGACAAGCTGCTGCTGGCGGGCTTTTCGCAGGGCGGGGCGGTGGCGCTGAGGCTTGCGCTGGGTCGCGAGCAGCGGCTGGCCGGCACGGTCGCGCTTTCGTGCTACCTGCTGGACGGCGCCAATCTGGCCGACTGGCTGACGCCGGCCGGTCGCGAAACGCCGGTGTTCATGGCGCACGGGACGCACGATCCCATCGTGCCGGTCGCGCTGGGCCGCGACGCCGCCAGGATGCTTGCCGAGAACCAGGTCCAGGTGGCCTGGAGCGAATGGCCGATGCAGCACGCCGTGTGCCCCGACGAGATCGCGGCGCTGGATCGCTGGATCGAGGATCGTTTCTCGGGCAGCGAATCCGCCGGAGACGGAGCTGCCTGAATGGACGAGGCCGGCCGCATACGGGTGCTGATCGTCGATGACGAACCGCCGGCCGTCGAAAGGTTGAGCGCCCTGGTATCGGGGTTTTCCGACTGCCGCGTCGTGGGCTGCGAATCGCGCTCCGAACGGGTCCTGGACCGGTGCCGGCAGTTGCGCCCCGACGCGGTGCTGCTGGACGTCGAGATGCCGGGCCGCAGCGGCCTGGACATCGCGGCCGGCATTCGCGATCTCGATCCCGTGCCCGCCGTCATCTTCATCACCGCCCACGATCAGTACGCGGTCGAGGCGTTCGACGTCGAGGCCGTGGACTATGTGGTCAAGCCGGTGCGCGAGGCGCGCCTGCGCCATGCGCTGGACAGGGTGGCCTCGGCACGGGGGTTCGACCAGGGCTGGGTCTCGGCGCGTATCGGCGAGCGGCTGGTGCGGATCGCCCTCGACCAGATTCGCGCCTTTACCGCGGAGGACAAGTGCACGCTGGTGCATGCGGTCGGCGCCCAGGCCGTGATGGATGATCCGCTGAAGTCGATAGAGGCTGAATTCGGCGATCGATTCGTGCGAATCCATCGAAATGCGCTGGCCAGCCGCTATCATCTCAGGTCGCTGTATACCGACCGGGGCGACGTGGCCCGGGTCGAAATCGAGGGGATAGACCTCCAGCCCGAGGTCTCCAGGCGCAATCACACGCTGGTCAAGAAGTTGCTGTCGGGCGCGCTTTGAAGGTTCAACGGGAATCAATCCGGGCGGGTCGTCCCGGGAAATCGTTGCAAGGAGAGTCATGAACATGCAGGTCATTACAATCGCGACGCGCAAGAGCCGCCTGGCGCTGTGGCAGAGCGAACACGTTGCCGATGCGCTGTCGCGGCTCAATCCCGGGCTGGAGGTTCGACTGCTGCCGCTGAGCACGAAAGGCGACGAAATCCTCGACAGGTCGCTGGCCGAGATTGGCGGCAAGGGACTTTTTCTCAAGGAGCTGGAAAAGGCGTTGCTGGACGGTCGCGCCGACCTGGCGGTGCATTCGCTGAAAGACGTGCCGGCCGAACAGCCCGACGGGCTCGCGCTGGGCGCCTTTCTGCCGCGGGCCAACCCGGCCGACCTGTGGATCACGGACGAGGGACGGCCGATAGCGGACCTGCCGGAAGGCAGCCGCGTGGGCAGTTCCAGCCTGCGCCGAATCAGCCAGCTGCGCGCGCTTCGCCCCGATCTTGAAGTCACCGCGTTGCGCGGAAACGTGGAGACGCGCCTGGCCGCGGTCCGCGAGGGCCGGGTCAATGCGACCATCCTGGCCGCGGCGGGCCTCGAGCGCCTCGGCGTCGTGCCGGAGCAGGCGATCGAACTGGACACGTCGAGCTGGCTCCCGGCCCCCGGCCAGGGCGTGATCGTCGTTCAGCAGCGGTCCGATGATGAAGCCGTGCGCGACTTGATTTCGGCGCTGGAGTGCACGACCACGGCGGAGCAGGCGCGCGCCGAGCGGGAAGTGGTACGGGTCCTCGGCGGCGACTGCAGAATGCCGCTGGCGGTCCACGCGTTCGTCGACGGGTCGCGGATGCGCTTGCACGCGCGGCTTGGCGACGAGCGAGGGAGATTGATCGATGCCGAGGCGGTCGGCCGTGTCGAGGACGCCGTCGGGCTGGGTGGCGAAGCCGCGAGGCGTCTGCTCGAAAGTGGCGGGGCCGAGCTGCTGAAACGGTTAAACCTGTCACAGAATTGAAACGTACTGATTTATTTTTTTGAAATTGCACTGGACATCGGCAGGGAAGTTGTGCCAGACTAGACTCAAGATTTAGGGGAAAGGCAGATACAGTTAGCTTTCCGGGTGTCGTCCACGACGTTTCTGATTGATGTGCGTCCCCCTACTGCCAACGCCAACACGCAAGCCCCCTGCACGTTGGTCAGTTGCGTCAGACACCCGGATTTATTCAAGGCCCGTCATTCGTGACGGGCCTTTGCTTTTCTGCCCCGTCGCGGCTTGCGGCAAGATTGGACCAGGCAGGCAGTGCCGGGTCGTGCGGTTGTCTGGTTCGAATTTTCTGTTGCGAACGGGAGGCCCCGATTGAAATCGCCTGAAGTGCCTTTCGTCGTGACCCGCCCGGCGCCGGACCATCGGGCGCTGATGGCGCGCCTGGGCGACGCCGGCATCGACGCGATCCACAGCCCCGCGTTCGAAATCGAGCAAGTGCCGGAACCGTTGCTGCGGGAGCGTATCGACGGCCTGAAGGCGTACGACCTCGTCATTGTCACCAGCCCGGTTGCCGCAAGGCTCATCGCGCGCGGGGCGTCGGCTTCGGATATCCGGGAACTTGGTTTTTTTGCACCGGGACGGGGCACCGCCTCGGTGCTCGAGGCCGTGGGCCTTCGATGCAGGTTTCCGGAGAGCGGCGGGACCAGTGAAGACATTCTGGCAATGCCGGATTTTGCCGGGATCGAAGGCGTCGGGATCGCGATTGTCGGCGCCCCCGGGGGTCGAGGCCTGCTCGCAAGCGAGCTGTCCCGGCGCGGTGCTCGCGTCGAGGCGCTGCACATCTACCGCAGAAAGCCGGTTGCCCCGGCGCCGGCGTTGATCACTGCTCTTCGGCGCAGCAGCGGCGCGGTGGTCCTGATCAGCAGTCGCCAGGCCTTCGACATGATCGGCGAGGCGCTGGCTGAAGATTTACGGCCCGCCTGGCTGGGCTCGCGCTTCGTTGTGTCGTCCGAGCGGCTGGAGCGCGCCTGCCGCGAGGCCGGCGTGTCCCGAATCCGTCGCGCTTCCGGTGCGGCCGACGAACTCATGCTGACAGCGGCCCTGGAGGCCGGATGGATGCGCGGGTAGGCCTTTGGGTGTCGATGTGCTGCTCCATACGGGGCCGGATGCAACACGACAGGGCGATTTCCGTTAGCATCCTGAAATGACCCGAAAAAATTTCGCCGCCGAATCATGACCGAACCCGAAAAGCCCGCCAGCAAACGTGGCAAGAAGCGCGACGACGCTCGCGAGAGTGCTCGCGACGAGATTCGTGACGATGACGATGGTCGCGACAATGGTCGGAACACCGGTGAAGACGCGCTCGACGACCCGCAGGAATCCAGCCCGCAAGATCGGTCCGATGACCCCGGCGAGCCTGAACCCCCCGTCGCGGAGAACGACGCCGGTTCGGTGGCCGTCGGCCGGCGCGCCCGATCGGGCCCGCTGGTCTGGCTGACGATGCTGGTCGCGCTGGTCGCCCTGGGGCTGGCGTCGTACCCGTTCTGGGCGCACTGGTTGCAGCCGGGTGCCGCCGAGCCGGCCGGTCCGTCGGCGTCCGAATTCGAGCGGCTCGCCGGCCGCGTCGACACGATCCGACAGGACAGCGCCGCCGAAATCGCGACGATGCGCGAACAACTGGAAGAACTTTCATCGGCGTTCGAAGCCGACGCGCAGGGGCCCGCCGCAGGCGATCTCGCCGATCGAATCGATCAACTGTCTGTCCGCCTCGAGCGCCTGCAGGGTGAGCGCAATACAGCCATTGGCGGTCTGCGCACCCGGCTCGAGGACCTCGAGTCCGAAGTCGGACGGCGGCTGGAGCAGTTCGAGCTCCGGTTGTCGAATGTCGGCAGCAACCTCGATCGAGCCGATCGGGATCTCGCCACGCGCCTTCTGCTCATGGAAGTGGACAGCCTGTTCGCGATTGCGCAGAACCACCTGATGGCCGGCGGTGACGCGGGCGTCGCGCTGCAGGCCTGGGAGCGGGCGATGAGCCGCATGGCTGCGCTGGATGGCGTCGAATTCGAAGGCTTGAAGGAGGCCGCACGGCGCGAATTCAGTCAGCTTCAGGCCTACAGCCCGCCGGATCTTTCGCTGCAGATGGACCGACTCTTCGAGATGGCCGATTCGGTTGCCGAATGGCCGGCGAACACGATCCAGCCTGGAAGTCGGTCCGTCGAACCGGGCAGCGACGAGGGCTGGCGGGCACGCCTGGGCCGGGTGGTCGGCGGCCTTGTCAGGGTCGAAAGCGTGGACCGGGAATTCCTCGGTCCGGATGAAGTCGATATGGCCCGGGAGCGGGTACGCGGAATGCTGCAGACCGCCGCTTTGGCGATCGCCCGTTCGCGTCCCGAGCTGGCTCGCAAAGTGATAGGCCAGGCGGTGGACGCCGCGAAAAGCGTCTTCGACAGCGATGCGGCTTCGGTTGCGGAGGCGGTCGGCCGGCTGGAAGAGATTGCCGCGAATGTCGGCCGGGTCGAACTGCCGGAGCTCGGCGACAGTCGCGCCGAGATATCCCGGCTGCTGGGAGGAATGCGGTGAAACGGCGCCTTTTGCTGGTCGCGGTTGCGGTCATTGCAGTCATTGCCGTAGTCGCCGGCGCATGGCTGGGCCCGACGCTTATCCAGAATCCGGGTTATGTCCTGATCGAAATCGGCGGTTGGCGGGTGCAGATGTCGTTCGTGGTGCTGGCCGGCGCCGTGATCGGCGCCTGGCTCCTGATCTCGCTGCTGATCGGCCTGTTGCGCGCGCCCGGGCGCGCCGTGCGCAGATTTCGGGCGGCTCGCGACCGGCGTAACCTCGACCGGGGGCTACTGGCGCTTTCGGAAGGCGACTGGGCGCGGGCCGAGCGTGCGCTCGCCAGGGCAATGAAGGGCCCCGGCGCCAGTACCTCGGGTTACCTCGCTGCGGCGCGTGCGGCCCAGGGGCTTGCGGCGCCCGAACGGCGGGACCAGTACCTGGCGCTGGCCGACCGCCGATTCGGCCAGCGGCATTTCGCCACGGCGCTTGCTCGGGCGCGATTGCTGGTGGGCGAGGGCGAGCCGCAGGCGGCGATCGAATTGCTCGAGCAGCTTCATATCAAGCGGCCGAAGCACGAAGGCGTGCTGAAGCTGCTGCTTCAGAGCTACCAGGCATGCGACCGCTGGCACGATGTCCGTCTGCTGGTCCCGGCGATTCGCAAGGCGGGAATCGTTTCGGGCGAGCGTGCCGAGGAACTCGCCAGCCTGGCGGCCGCCCGCGAGCTGGAGGCCGCCCGGGACGTGGCCGAACTGACTGCCGCGCATGACTCGATGAAGCGTGCGTTGAAGCACCGGCCGGAAGTGGTTGCCGCGTTCGCCGGTCGTGCGCTGGAGCTCGATCGGCCGGAACTGGCCGAGCCGGATCTCCGCCGCGCGATAGAAGCCACGTTCGATCCGCGGCTGCTGGGGCTTTATTCGCAGAGCGACGCAGGCGATCGGGCGGTTCGGATTCGAAAGTGCGAACAGTGGTTGGCCGACAAGCCGGAATCGGCCGATCTGCACCTGGCGCTCGGACGAATGTACCTGGATGAGCGCGATGACGACAAGGCGCGCGAGCACCTGGAGTTCGCGGTACGCAAGAGCCCGAACCCGGCAGCGTATGCTGCGCTTGGCCAGGTGCTGGATCGTGCCGGCCAGTTGGAGCCGGCCACGCAGTGCTACAGGAATGCACTCAGGCTGGAGCAGGGAAGGGCGCCGGAGCCTTTGCCGCCGGCTTCGGCCCAGTCAAAATGACCGATGGCGCGAGCATGGTGTCGATCGTCACGAATTGTTAGACTATTAGCCAAATTCATCCAGCTTGATTTTACTCGTTGAACGCTCATTTAATCTTTCGTGTGAGATACTTGGCGCGTTTATGTCAACCGTGTTGGAGAACTGACTCAAGTATGATCAAGCAAAAAACCACGTTCATGGTCGCGGCCTTGTTGCTGGGGGGCAGCGTTGCCCACGCGCAGTTCGGTCTGGAAATAGACGGTCAGACCGTCGTGCCTGCCGGCCAGCTGAACGGCATTCGCTACAACCCCGACTTGCGCACGTTCGTCATCGACTCGGTGCATGCCGACTGGCGATGTGTTGCGAACGGCGGGCCGACGCCTGTCGTCTCTCCGGGAGATTTCCGCCTGATGCTCGACAGCGTCAATCCCCTGACCGAGGCGGATGCCGTCTACCGGATCGCCAGCGCCGCGAACGGCGGCTCGATCGTGCATGATTTCGCCAGTGGGCGAATCGTGATTCAGACGAGTTCCGACCCGTCCGAGCAGTTGAACTGCGCGCCGTTTCGCGCTTCGTTTTCCTCCTCCGGCTTCGAAAGTTCCCTGGCTACCGAATCGGCGACACCGCCGTCGCCGTTCACGGCGGGCGGCACGCTGACGATTCCGGTCACCGTCACCAATGATTCGGCGAGCGATGTTGTCACCGACGTGGCTGTCGACCTGACCTGGTCGACTGATCCGGCGGGCGCGGCGGGAATCGACCCACCCACGTTCAGCGAATCGGTTATCCCGATTGCAGCCGGCACTCATCGATGGACGGTGGACGTGCTTTTCCCGGGTGAATCGCGCACGATCGACGTGGAATTCAACGTGGGCTCCCAGACCGCGCCTGGCACGGTAATCCGCACCGAGTCGGTGGTTGCCGAGGCGATGAATCGGGTGGGCGACGCCGCCTACGCCGTGGGCAATCCCGCGGTCGACGTCTCCGAGGTTACCGTGGGTGTCGCAAGCGGCGACCTGACCGCCGGACTGCAGACCAACAACCCTGTGGCGGGCCTTGGATCCGACAACGTGACCTTGAGCTACGCGATCACCAACAACGCCGGTATCCCGATGAGCTCGGTCCAGGCTACTGTCGCGGCGGTCAACCTGCCTTCGGGGCTGTCGATCGGCAGCGTGACGCCGTCGGCGGGCAGCTTTATCGGCGATCAGTGGAGCGTGCCCGAGATCCCGCCCGGGCAGACCGTGACGCTGGAGCAGGCCTTTACGGCTGCCGCTTTCACTGCGGCGAGTTCGCAGGTCTGCGGCTCGTTCTCTATCGATTCGGCTGCCGAGCAGCTGCTGGATACCGGCGATGATACGGCCGCGGGGTGCGCGGTCGTGGCGCGCGAGGTCGACCTGGTTTCCATCACGCCTGTCGTTGCACCTTCGTTCGGCGCCGCCACGGTGAACGCCGGAGAGGTGTTCGCGATACAGCTGCAGATCGACAACGAAGGACCGTCGAATGCCAGTGCGGTGGGTGCATCGGTCGTGCTGTCGGTCGATCCACCGGACGCAGGCGTGTCGATCAATCAGTCAACGTCTTCGAGCAGTTTCGGAGTGTTGACCGGCGGTGGATCCTCGATCGATTACGACGTATCGGGCGAAATCGAACCCAACGGATTCGCGCGAACGGCCGTCATCAACGTCGATATTCCGCAGACGGTGGCCGATCAGACCAGCGTCTGTCTCCAGGTCACATTGCTGTCCGGGACCGAAATCGATACCACCCCGGGAAACAACCTGCCGGCGCCGGCCTGCATTACAGTAGTCAATACCGGCCCCTGAAGCCACGCCTACACGCTCTATTCAGGCACGGTCCCGTCGCGCATCCTCAACCTCGGCGCGATCCTGCCCGAACCGCTCCATCCCGCTCCGATCCCCGCCTCAGTCTATCCCGTACTTGTCCAGCTTGTAGCGAAACGAGCGGAACGTAATGCCGAGCTTGCGCGCGGCCTCGGTCTTGTTGTACTTGGCCTCCTTCAGCGCGTTCTCCAGGATGCGACGCTCGATGCTTTCCATGTAGTCGTCCAGATTCTTGTCGCCCGGATCGGCGTCGATCCGGTCGTTGTTCTCCAGTGCCGTATGGTCGAGTTGGAGATCGTCGGCCGTGATCCTGTCCCCGTCGCAAAGCGTGACTGCGCGCTGCAGAATGTTGAACAGTTCCCTGACGTTGCCGGAAAACGAGTGCTCCAGCAGCGCTTTCTTGGCGCTGTCGTCGAGTTGGCGAGGTTCGTCGCCCCACTGTTCGGCTATGACCTCCAGGAAATGGTTTACCAACGGCGGGATGTCCGAGCGTCGCTGAGCCAGCGACGGCATGTTGAGTTCGATCACGTTGAGGCGAAAATAAAGGTCGCTTCGAAACTGATCGGCCTCGACCATCGGCTTGAGCGGCTTGTGCGATGCCGACAGGATTCGGACATCGATCGGGACTTCCTGCTTGTCGCCGATCGCCCGGACGCGTTTTTCCTGGATGACGCGCAGAAGCTTGACCTGCATGTTCAGGGGCAGGTCGGCGACTTCGTCCAGGAACAGGGTTCCGCCGTTGGCCGTCTGGAACAGGCCCTCCTTGTCGGCATCCGCGCCGGTGAAGCTACCCTTCTTGTGGCCGAAGAATTCGCTTTCCATCAGTTCCGATGGGATCGCCCCGCAGTTGACGGCAACGAACGGTTGTTCGGACCGCGGCCCGAGGTCGTGAATCAATCGGGCCGCCAGTTCTTTTCCGGTGCCCGAATCGCCGCTGATCATGACCGGCGCCTGTGAGCGCGCCAGTTTCAGAATCGTCTGTCGTACCCGCATCATCGCGTCGGATCTGCCGATCATGCGGTCGAGGATGCTGTTCTGGTCCTCGACAGGCATGGTGGCCGTGCTGGCATCGTCGCCGGCATCCGGCGGGGATTCGGGCACGATCGGCGAAGCGGTCTGCTTTTCGGCGTCGTCCTGTCTGAGCTTGATCGCGGTCTTGACCAGGTTACGCAGCGCTTCGAGATCCACCGGCTTGGAGACGAAGTCGAAGGCCCCGTACTTGAGGGCGGTGACGGCATCTTCGACCTTTCCATAGGCGGTGATCATGGCGACCGGCATTTCTGGATAGTCACGATTGATCTGCTTGATCAGGCTCAGCCCGTTGCCGTCCGGGAGTCGCATGTCGGTCAGGCAGAAGTCGTAGGTGTTTTCGGCCAGCTTGCGGCGCGCCTCCGCCAGGTCCTCGGCGGGATCCACGTCCACCCCCATCCGGGTGAGCGTGAGCTCGAGCAGTTCCCGCAGGTCGGGCTCGTCGTCGACTATGAGTGCGCTTGATTCTGCCATTCGGTTCCCCGGAAATTCAAAGAATTCGCCCTTGTTATTCTGCTACAAATTGGCCAGCTCTGCCGGCTGGCTCAACGGCGAATCGGACCCGCTGCGCCTCAGGAGTATTCGGAAACAGGCGCCCGCATTCGGAATCTGCACGTATTCCAGCGGCGCCTGGTTCGCATCGCACAGCTGGCGGGCCAGGAAGAGACCGAGCCCCGAACCCTGCTTGTGCGTGGTGAAGAAGGGTTCGAAGATCTGGCTTCGTTTTTCCAGCGGAATGCCCGGGCCGTCGTCGATGATGTCCAGTGCCATTTCGCGATGCCCGCGTATCGGGCTCAGCCGCAGCGTGATGGTCGGCTGGTGGTTGTCGGTCGCCGCGTGGCGCAGGGCGTTGTCGAGCAGGTTGGTCACGGCCTGTTGCAGCTGACCGGGATCCATCAGCACCTCGATTCCGCTGCGCGGCGCCTCGATCCGGACTCTTGCTTCCGGCAGCCGGTGTTCCAGGCGGAATTCCTCGGCCAGGGTCCTCAGCCAGTCGGTCACGTTCGTCTGCTCGATCTGGGCGCGCTCGCGGCGCGAGAGCTTGAGCACGTTCTCGACGATGTCGTTCATTCGGCTGGTGTGGTTGCGGATGATCTCTATGAGCCTCAAGTCCTGGGCCGGGAGGTCGGGCGATTCGCCCAGAAGCTGCGAGGCGTGACTCAGCGCGCCGAGCGGATTCCGGATTTCATGTGCAATCGACGCCGATAGCCTGGCCAGCGACGCCTGCGCCAGGTCGCGGGCGCGGCGGCTGACCACCGAGGTATCTTCAAGGAATATGAGCGTCGCCTCGCCGAGCACGCCGGGCAGGCGGACGAACTGGGGGACTACCGCAGCCTGGGTGGCCTTCAGCAAAAGGCCTTCGTCGTCGGCCCGGCCGGTCTTTTTCCACAGGTTGAGTCGCTCGATCAGCGCTGGCGCGATGACATTGAGGCGACGCTCGCTGACCGGTGGATTGCCCAGCAGGTACCAGGCGGATTCGTTCATTTGCCGAACCTCCAGCTTCGCATCGACGACCATGACCCCCGAACGCATGCGACGGATGATCAGGTCGTTGACCTGTTCGAGTCCGACCAGGTCGTCGCGCCGACGCTCGGCCAGAAGCTGGTACTCCCGGCCCCAGCGGCCGAGCAGCGAACAGCCCAGTGCCGTGACGAAAGTGGCGATGCCGTAGATGCCGGCCTGAAGCGCGGGGCCGTTGGCAAAATCGCCGCCGGAAGCCAGCCAGGCCTCGAACACGATCCCGATCGAGATGAGCGAGGCGAAGAACAATGCCACCTGCAGCGGCAGCAGGAGACCGGCGATTCCGACCGTGAAGATCAACAGGATCACCAGGCCGCTGCCCAGGCCGCCGAAGCAGTGCAGCACCAGCAGCAGGATGACGATATCGGTCATCAGCGAGAACCTGGCGAGTTCCTGGGGCGTGAAGCCGGGACGCCACTGGAACCAGGCGAATGCGAGCGCGGCCATGACGTAGGTCAACGATGTCGCCTGGGCCAGGAATACCTTGTATTCGGGCGCCAGGGCCTGGCCGAGCGGGCCGAACGCGACGGCCAGAATGACGCTTGCCAGCACCAGCCTGAACACGGTCATGTAGTTCATCGAACGCTGGATCAGATCCGCATCCGCTTCGGTTTTCTGGAACAACTGGGTCAAATCACGAACTCCGACGGCCGCATTCGGCCTGCCTGCATGACGGCAACTATATCTCAAGGCGCCGTCGGGGTGAACTCCTCACCCGCTGGCTGGATGCATTTGTTATATTTCGTCGGTTACTTTTGCTGCTTGCCGGAAAAGGTCGGAGGGCCGGGCGGCAGCGTGTTTTCCATTCATCAAGCGGGACTCTGCAATGAATTTTCATGAATACCAGGCCAAGGCGCTGTTTGCCGATTACGGCATTCCCGTGCCGCGCGGCGAACTTGCCACGACGGCCGACGAAGCCGTGGCCGCGGCCGAGAAGGTCGGCGGTCGCGAATGGGTGGTCAAAGCGCAGGTGCACGCCGGCGGGCGGGGCAAGGCGGGCGGTGTCAAGCTGGCCTCCAGCCTCGACGAAGTCCGGGAGCTGGCCGACAAGATGCTTGGCATGAAAATCGAAACCTACCAGACGGGCGGTCGCGCGCTGCCGGTCAATTCGGTACTGATCGCCGAGGCCACCGACATCAAGCACGAGCTCTACCTGTCTGCCCTGGTCGATCGCGCCCAGCGGGCGGTCGTTTTCATGGGTTCGTCGGCCGGCGGCGTGGATATCGAGCAGGTGGCCGAGGAAGCCCCCGAAAAGATCATTTCCGTGGCGGTCGACAACGCCGCCGGATTCATGCCCTACCAGGCGCGCCAGATCGGTTTCGGCATGGGCCTGAACGCCAAGCAGGTGCGCCAGCTGACCCGCATCATGGAAGGCCTTTACCGGCTGTTCATCGACAAGGACCTGGCCATCGTAGAGGTCAACCCGCTGATCATCGACGGCGAGGGCAACCTGATTGCGCTGGACGCCAAGATCAACGCCGACGGCAGCGCGCTTTTCCGGCACTCGGACCTGCAGGAGATGCGCGACGAGTCGCAGGAGGACCCGACCGAACTGGCCGCCAGCAAGCACGACCTCAACTACGTGACGCTTGACGGCAACATCGCCTGCATGGTCAACGGCGCCGGACTGGCGATGGCCACCATGGACGTCATCAAGCTGGCTGGCGGCGAACCGGCCAACTTCCTCGACGTCGGCGGCGGTGCCACCAAGGAACGCGTGACCGAGGCCTTCAAGCTGATCCTGTCGTCGGACAAGGTCAAGGCCATCCTGGTCAACATCTTCGGCGGCATCGTCCGCTGCGACCTGATCGCCGACGGCATCATCGGGGCGGTCAAGGAGATCGGCGTCGAAGTGCCGGTAGTCGTTCGTCTCGAAGGCACCAACGTCGAGAAGGGCAAGCAGCTACTGGCCGACAGCGGCATGAAAATCATCACAGCCGACGACTTGAACGACGGCGCGAAAAAGGCCGTCGAAGCGGCGGCCTGAGGCAAGGAATCACAATGAGCGTATTGGTCAACAAGAAAACCCGCGTCATATGCCAGGGCTTTACCGGCTCGCAGGGTACCTTCCACTCGGAACAGGCAATCGAATACGGGACCCGCATGGTCGGCGGCGTCACGCCGGGCAAGGGCGGTTCCGAGCATCTCGGCCTGCCGGTCTTCAACACCGTCGAACAGGCGGTCGAGGAAACCGGCGCGGACGCGTCGATGATCTTCGTGCCGCCGCCGTTCGCGGCCGACGCGATCCTCGAGGCGGCCGACGCCGGCATCCGCATCATCGTCACCATCACCGAAGGTATTCCGGTACTCGACATGATGCGGGTCAAGGCGGCCCTCAAGGACTACGACGACGTGACCCTGATCGGTCCGAACTGTCCCGGCATCATCACGCCGGGCGAGTGCAAGATCGGCATCATGCCCGGAAGCATCCACAAGCCCGGCAGAGTGGGCGTGGTGTCGCGTTCGGGCACGCTGACCTACGAGGCTGTGTTCCAGACGACCAACGCGGGACTGGGGCAGACCACCTGCATCGGCATCGGCGGAGACCCGATCAACGGCATGAGTTTCGTCGACTGTCTCGACCTGTTTCAGCAGGACCCGGAGACCGAGGGCATCATCATGGTGGGCGAGATCGGTGGCACGGCCGAAGAGCAGGCCGCTGAGTTCATTGCCGACCAGGTCGACAAGCCGGTGGTCGCCTATATCGCCGGCGTCACCGCACCCCCGGGGAAGCGCATGGGCCATGCGGGCGCGATCATTGCCGGTGGGAAGGGCACGGCCGACGCCAAGTATGCCGCGCTCGAGGAAGCCGGCGTCACCACGGTCAGGTCGCCGGTGGAACTCGGCTCTGCAATCGCCGACCTGCTGAAGTAAATCGTTCGGGTAGCTCGGTCGGGGCGGTGTCTGCCGCCCCGATTTCGGTCGGCAGGGTCTTGACTGCCGGGCCGCCGGCTCGTCGCCCGAAGCCCGGTATCCAACGGCCTGGAACCTTGAAACATGCTCCGAATCGCGCTTGCGCAGGACGATTTTCAGGTCGGCCATCTCTCGGCCAACCGCGACCTGGTTCTTGAGCTGATCAGGCGGGCGCGGGACGAACAGCGCGCCGATCTCATCGTGTTTCCCGAGCTGGCACTGACCGGGTATCCGCCCGAGGACCTGCTTCTTCGGCCGGGCTTCATGCGACGCAGCGAGGAGGTTTTCCGGGAAATCGTCGCGGCGGTAGACGGGATCGACGTCGTGCTGCCTTGGCCTCGCTGCGAGGGCGACGACCGGTACAATTCCGCTGCCTGGGTTCGTGCGGGGCGCGTCCTGGCCGTCTACGACAAGTGGGAACTTCCCAACTACGCCGTTTTCGACGAACAGCGCTACTTCATCTCCGGTCGAAAGCCCATGGTCGTGGCACTCGGCGGCGTAAAGGTCGGCGTGGTCATCTGCGAGGATGCCTGGAGCAGGCAGGCCGTAGACGCATCGGCCGCGGCAGGCGCCGATATCATCGTCTCGATCAATGCCTCGCCTTTCTATCGCTCCAAGCACGTCGACAGGGGCGAGGTGCTGAAGCGCCGCAACGCCGAGTCGGGGTTGCCGCTGATTTACCTCAATTGCGTCGGCGGCCAGGACGAACTGGTGTTCGACGGCCATTCGCTGGCAATCGACGCGTCCGGGAATCTGTCTTCACCGGCGCCGCTGTGCGACAGCAGGCTGCTTCTGGTCGGCTTCGACCTGCCAAGCGGCACGCTGGCATACCTCGACTGGCCGGCCGGGGAAACCGAAGAACTACCCATCACCTACGCCGTGCTTCAAAGGGGCTTGCGCGATTACGTTTCGAAGAACGGCTTCGAGTCCTGCCTGCTGGGCCTTTCCGGGGGCATCGACTCGGCGCTGACCGCTGCGCTCGCGGCCGACGCATTGGGCCCGGACGCTGTGCATGCGGTCATGATGCCCTCGCGTCACACCAGCGAGCTGTCGCTGGTGCTCGCGACCGAGCAGATCGACATGCTGGGCATTCGGGGCGACAACATTTCCATCGAGCCGGTCTACCAGGCGTCTGTGCAGCAACTCTCGACGGCTTTCGCGGGGACCCGCGAAAACATCGCAGAAGAAAACCTCCAGGCCAGGGCCCGCGGGATGCTGTTGATGGCGCTTTCGAACAAGTTCGGGCACATTTTGCTGGCGACCGGCAACAAGAGCGAGCTGGCGGTCGGGTTCAGTACGCTTTACGGCGACATGTGCGGTGGCTTCAGTCCGCTCAAGGACTGCCTCAAGGGCCTGGTGTACCGGCTTGCGATCTGGCGCAACGGCGTATCGCCGGCAATTCCCGAGGGCGTGATCCAGCGGCCGCCGTCGGCCGAGCTTGCGCCCGGCCAGAAGGATCAGGACAGTCTGCCGCCATACGACATTCTGGACAGGGTCATCGAGGCTTACGTCGAGCGCGACGAGTCCATCCTCGAGATCGTCGAATCGACCGAAATCGCCGAGGCGACGGTCCGACGCATTGCCGGAATGGTGCTGGCGGCCGAATTCAAGCGGCGCCAGGGAGCGCCCGGTCCGAGGGTCACGCGCAAGGCGTTCGGCCGCGACCGGCGTTATCCGATCACGTCGGGGTGGCACGACAGCGGCGTCAAGCGATAGGCGCCCGCGTAATTCCGCCGGCCGCCTTCGCGATCGGCTTGCCGGCCTCGTACTTTCGGCACTTGAACGAGATATGAATTCGAGCGAGAGTCTTGTCATGAACCAACACGATGAAACGGCGTTCTCCAACCCCGCGCTTGCGCCGACGGGCGTGCCTGACTATCGCGAGGTGGAATTCGAGCCGCCGGCGTCGAGCTTCAGGCGCTACACGCTTGTTTCGACGACGATCTTCGCGGCGCCCGCAGTCCTGGCGGCCCTGGTGGCCTGGGCCTTGCCGTTCATCCCGCTTGCGGGCTGGAAGGTGCTGGTCATCGCCGGCGGCCTCCTGCTTCCGCTCGCCCTGGTCGGCGTCTATCGCTGGATCGACGCCGGCTACCGTGGATGGGCGCTTCGGCGGCACGACATCATTGCCCGCTCCGGGGTGTTCTGGCGCAGCGTTACGGCGCTGCCGGTTGCACGCATCCAGCACGTGGAGACCACGCACGGGCCGCTGGAGCGCGCCTACGGTCTGGCGCGGCTCAAGCTTTACACGGCGGGCGGGCTGACCGCCGACCTGGTGGTAATCGGACTGGATCGGGAAACGGCCGACCGCTTGCGCGAATACCTGGTCGAGCAGATCAGGAAGCGGGACGCGGAAACCGGCCAGAACGTTGAGGCGGAAACCAGCCAGGGTTCCGATGACTGAGATCGAATCGACCTGGAAGGCGCTGCCCCTGTCAGCCGTCGGGGCGCTGTACGTCAACGGCATCCAGCGTTTCATTCGGGAAAACCTGATCGCGTTCTTCGGCGCCGGCACCGGCTTTGCCGTGAGCGAATCGCTGGGCTGGCGGGAATTCGGCCTGGGCGCGGGACTGGTGCTTCTGGCCGGTCTGTTAATCGCCCTGGTCTACCATCGGCGCTTCCGCTACCGGGTCGACGGCGATTCCGTACGCGTTCGCAAGGGATTGTTCGAACAGCAGGAAATCAAGGTGCGGTTCGAGCGCGTGCAGAACGTCGGGTTCAGCCAGCCGATCTATCTGAGGCCGCTGGGGCTGACCCGGGTCACGCTGGAAACACCGGGCGCGTCGCAGACCGAGGTCAGTCTGCCCGGAATCGCGTCGGGCGAAGCGACGGCGCTACGCGATCTGATATCGGGCGCAGCCGGCCGCCGCGCGGACTCGGACCAATCGACGGATTCGGATGACGCCGAGCGGACGGAGGCCGAGCCGGCGGCCGCGTTTGAGGCCAGCGCGGCCGATCTGTTCAAGTACGGGATGACATCGAACCAGATCTGGATCCTGCTGGCCGTCTTCGGTGCGCCGGCGTCCAGCTGGATCGAGTCCAGGGTATCGAGCTGGATCGAGCAACTCAGCGCCAGCGGGCTGCTGGATATGGAAATGCTCAGGGGGGCACCGCTGATGCTCGCCCTGCTTGTCGGCCTCCTGATCGTATCGGTCGCGCTGCTGCTGATGGCATTGTCCGGTCTGCTGGCGATCGTTCGGTTCAGCGGATATCGGCTCGTCAGGGAAACCGACCGGTTCAAGTCCCGTTTCGGCTTGCTCGACGCGCGCGAAAAATCATTGAAGCTGTCCAAGCTTCACGGCATTCAGACAGTGCAGACCGCCGTGGGCCGGATGCTGGGGCAGTGGCATGCGATAGGCCATCAGACAGGCGCTGTCGCGCTCGAAGGGGCGATGAACGACGACCGCCGTTTCCTCATACCCGGAATCGACAATGATCGGCTGGAGGGCGTTGTAGGCACGCTCAGGGGTCGCTCGTGGGATGCCCCGGCGTGGCAAGGCATACATCCGCGGTTCCGGTCGATGCTATGGGGCCGAACCAGTGTTGCGATGGTCATTGCGGCACTTCTGGTCTGGCTACTGCTGCCGGGCCACGTGGCATGGCCGCCGCTGACGATACTCGGATTGAATTTGCTGATCCTCGGCTTGATCCACCTCCACTGGCGACGATGGGCGTTTGCCCACGACGGGCAACGCATGCGAATCCGCAGTGGGCTGGTCGGTCAGAAGATCGTTGAATTCGATCTGGCGTCATGTCAGCAGGTCGCAATCAGCACGAGCCCGTACCAGCGTCGGCACCAACTGGCCTCTCTGACGATTCGTCTCCCGCACGGCGAACAGCCGTTACCCTACCTGGGGCGCGAGGCCGCCGATGAAATCGCCAACCTCCTGCTTTACCGAGCCGAGAGCTCGGCCAAACACAGTCTTTGACGACGTGTCGGGGCCGTCATGCGGCTTCGTCGATGCCGAGCACCAATTGTTCAAGGCGGGCCGGATCGTGGACTCGAATGTCCCTGTTGGTGGAACTGGCGATTCCGTCCTGACGAAATGTTCGCAAGCATCGCGAAAGCGTTTCGGGCTGCAGCGAGAGATAGCTTGCGATGTATTTCTTGCTTGCGTTCAGGCGGAACGAGCATTTGTTCCCGTTGCGCCGATACTCGTTGAACAGGAACGAGGCGACTCGGAAGTGCGCCTTGTCGACTGAAAGCAGCTCGACGTGGTCGATGAGATCGTCGACCCGCCGGACAAGCGACTCGACCAGCTGAGTCCTTGCGCGTTGCGAGCGGTGGAAGACGTCGCCGACGACTTCGGAGTCCACAGAGAGTGCCTCGGCGTCGGAGATTGCGGTTGCGTTGAGTGGGTGGAATCGTTCGGATTTCAGCGAAATGGTGTCGCACAGCCCATCGCCCGGCCGAGCGATCAAAAAGATCTTTTCCGATCCGGTGCGCGTCAGCCTGAACAGCTTGACCTGTCCGGACAGGCAAAAGTAGCTGCGGCGGATCGCATCGTTTTGCCTGAAGAGCACTTCATTGGCCTTGAGCGAGATGGTCCACGCGTTGTGCCGGACCTCTTCGATCAATTCGTCGGGGAGCTCGCGGAACAGATCGAATTGCCGGATCTGCTCATGTGGGACCAGTTTTCTTTCGAGCATGAGTGCACGTTTCCTTGAATCGGCCTGCATCGGTTCTTCGGCTCGGGCCGCCATTTCGATCCATCGTCGACCCGTTGTTCAAGGACAGTATGCGCTCAGGATCACGCTGGGCTTTGATGTGAGTCAATCCCGGGATGCTTGTATGAGTCTCTGGAAATGCTCACATTTGTGAAGGCGTCGCGCGGCGCCGCGGTGGGCGCCGTGAGACTGGTAGTCCGCGATGCCGCGGCTATCGGCAGGTTACTCGACGACCTCGTCGATCGTGATCGTTATCCGGTCGGTGTCCTGGACCGTGACCGGTCCGGACTGGCCCTGAAGGTCGCCGCTCGATGCGATCGCGTTGCCGGTGCGACTGATCCGCGCCGAGATCTGCACCTGCGGAAACACGCTCAGGGACAGGCCCTGGGCCATGGAATCGCTGTCGCTGAGGGTTACCGAGGCTGGCAGATCGGATGCCGAGAGACGCTTGACCGCAAGCGGAGCGGGCGGGCCGTTGACCGCGCGCGCGAAGATGAACACCGTTTCCGAGCCCGCCAGTCTGCCGGCCAGCGTCGGATCCACGGCAACTTCGACCTGTATGCTGGCGCCGCCGGTTTCGGCCGAATCTTCGTCCCGGGATGCGGCCTGCATGCCTGCGCCGCCCGTGGACATGCCCGGAATACCTGCGTGCGGGTTGGTCATGGGCGCCGGCGCGGATTCTGCGACGGGTTCGGGCTGGGGCGCGTCGCTGACCTGTGCGATCTGTTCCGTGACGCGCTGGCGGACGTTGCCTTCCGGCAGCAGGTCGCGCAGGCGTATCCACAAGCCGAGGGCGCGACGCTCGTCGCCTTCGTGGAATGCCCCCAACCCTGCCAGCCACAAGGCCTTCTGGTTATCCGGATTGTCTGCGAGAACCGAATCGAGCAATTCCCGGCTCTCCGGCGGCAATTGCGCGCGATTGGAGGCGTAAAGCAGCGTTTCGGCCAGTTCGACCCGCGCAAACTCGTTTTCGGGCTCGATGTAAATGACGCGCCTGAACGCGCCCTCGGACGCCGGGTACTGCTGCAGCTGCTTCCAGATCATGCCGAGGCGGTTCCACGCATCGATGTCTTCCGGCTCGTTGCGGACCCGCGAGGTCAGTTCGCCGAGGATCTGGCGCAGTTCCCCGTTCGGCCCCGGTTCCGGATCGATGCCGTCGGGCCGGCCGAGCTGGGTATACAGGAAAAGCGTGAGCAGCGGTACCGACACCAGCAGCAGTCCGGCCAGGCCGCGCGACGAGATCGCCGAGCCGCCCGAATCGGCCTGTTCCTGTTCCAGCTTCGCCAGCCGCTTGCGATAGTCGGACGGGTCCAGGTCTTCGCGCAGCTCTTCAAGCGCTCGCCGGCGGCGCGCCAGCCGTGTGGCTGCCGAGCCGCCGCGTACGACCGGGAGAAGCACAAAGAACAGTGCAAGCAGAATCAGCGCCACGGTGCCCAGCAGGAAAAGGGGCGACGACAGAATTTCGGACAAGATTGTTCTCCTTGGAATCTCGGTATGGAAAGGCGTCGCCGGGAAGTGCCGCGCGACGCTTGATCGATGGTCAGTTGAAAATTGCGAAGTGTTCCGGCATCAGGCTTTCTGTTGGTCTGCGAGCATTCGCCGGCGACGGCGGATCATCACGGCGCCGGTAATCAGGCCGATGAGCAGGAGCACGATCGGACCGAACCACAGAATCATCGTATGCCCGGCCAGCGGCGGGTTGTACAGGACGAAATCTCCGTATCGGTCGCGCATGTACTGCCGGATCTCGAAATCCGAGCGGCCGTCCATGATCTGCACATAGACCTGTTCCCGAAGGTCCGCCGCGAGCGGTGCGTTCGAACTTTCCAGCGGCTCGTTCTGGCACACCGTACAGCGGAGTTCGCCAATAAGTGCCCGGTAACGGGTCTCCTGAACTTCGCTGTTGAAGGAACGCGGCTCGATTGCGCTTTCGGCCGCAACCAGAGAACTCAGGAAAAGTGCCAGGATCATCAATGTCTTTTGCATGTTCAACTGCCTGCTTCTGTCTTGAGCTTGCGGATTCGATCCAGCAGATCGTCATAGGACTGGGCGGTCACCGGTCCGATGTGCTTGTGACGGATCGTTCCCGTATGGTCGACCAGGAAAGTTTCGGGGGCGCCGTAGACGCCGAGATCGATTCCGAAATTGCCGGGATTGTCGAAAAGGTGGAAATCCCAGGCATCACCGAACTGGGTGAGCCAGCGCAGGGCGTCTTCTCGTTCATCCTTCCAGTTCAGACCGACCAGCGGTACGTCGATCTCGCGCCCCATTCGCGTGATCAGCGGATGCTCCACGCGGCAGGACGGGCACCAGCTGCCCCAGACATTGATCACGAATGGCTGGCCCAGCAGGTCCGCAAGCGCGATGCTTCTTTGCTCGTCGTGCAGCGAAGGCAGGCTGAAATCCGGGACCGGCTTGCCGATCAGCGGACTGTCGATGACCTGCCGCTGATCGGCCGTCTGCAAGCCGGCCAGCAAAAGCACCACCAGCGCGACAAACACGCCCAGCGGCAAGAGCATCCTGGTCATGTTGCCGCGGCTCCTGCAACGCCGACGCCGGCGGTCATGCGCTCGCCCTCGGTCGATTCCGCGCGGCGCCTGATCCAGTAGCGCCTATCGGATGCCGCGATCAGGCCGCCGGCCAGCATGAAGATCGCACCGCCCCAGATCCAGCGGATGAACGGCTTGATATGGATGCGCACCGACCAGGCGCCGCCGTTGCCCAGCGGTTCGCCAAGCGCGACGTAGAGATCGCGCGTGAACCCGGGCCTCAGTTCGATCTGCGACATGACCTGGCCCGAGCGATAGTAACGACGTTTCTGCGGCGCCATCAGGAGACGCTCCTCACCGTTCTTGAGAACGCTGATGCTGGCTTCTTCGGCGGCCCAGTTCGGGCCCTTGACCGTCTTGACTTCGTTCAGGCGGAAGACCAGTCCGGCCGCCTGTACTTCCTGGCCGGGCTCCATTCGCAAATCCTTCTCGAAGGTCGTCGATTCGACCATGGCGACGCCGATCACGAACACGCCGACGCCGAAATGCGCAAGCGACATGCCCCATTGGCCTCGCGTCAGCCGGCCGGCAGTTTGCCTGCGCTGGCGCATCACGAACGCCACCGCCCCGGCCATGACCCACAATCCGCCGATCCAGCCTGCGATGGCCCTGAGGTTCCATGAGCCCAGCAAGGCGGTGATGATCAGCGCCAGGACCAGGGCGGCGACCGCGGCCCACATCAGCGGTCGGGCGGCGCGCCCGAACTCGTCCTTCTGCCAGCGCGACATCGGGCCCAGCGGCAGCATCAGCACGATCGGGGTCATCAACAGCACGAACATCGCGCCGAAGTAGGGCGGGCCCACCGAGACCTGGCCCCAGCCCATGAAGTCGATGATCAGCGGGTAGAGGGTGCCGATCAGGACCATGGCCGCGGAGACCACGAAGAAGATGTTGTTCAGCAGCAGCGCCGACTCGCGGCTGACAAGGTCGAAACCTTCGCCGGTGGCGATGCGCGGCGCTCGAAGCGCATACAGCAGCAACGCGCCGCCGGTCACCGCGCCCAGGAAGACCAGGATGAACAGGCCGCGCTCCGGGTCGTTGGCGAAAGCGTGCACCGAAGTCAGGACGCCCGAGCGCACCAGGAAAGTGCCCAGCAGCGACAGGGAGAAGGCCGCGATCGAAAGCAGGATGGTCCAGGCCGGGAAGGCGCCGCGCTTTTCCGTAACCGCCTGCGAATGGATCAGTGCGGTCCCGACGAGCCAGGGCATGAACGAGGCGTTCTCGACCGGGTCCCAGAACCACCAGCCGCCCCAGCCGAGTTCGTAGTAAGCCCACCACGAGCCCAGCGCGATGCCGCCGGTCAGGAACGACCACGCGGCCAGCGTCCAGGGCTTGGCCCATCGAATCCATTCGCGCTCGACGCGCCCGCCCAGCAGCCCCGCGATTGCGAAAGCGAACGCGACGGCGAAACCGACGTAGCCCATGTAAAGCAACGGCGGGTGAAAGATCATGCCCGGATCCTGCAGCAGCGGATTCAGGTCGTTGCCGTCCGGAACGCCGGGAAGAATGCGCGAGAATGGATTGGACGTGAAGGCGGTGAACGACAGGAATCCGACCGCGATCATGCCCATGACCGCCAGTACCCGGGCGCGAAAAGCCTGGGGCAACGGGCCCGACAGGGCCACCACGGCGACCATCCAGCCGGTCAGCATCAGAATCCAGAGCAGCAGCGAACCTTCGTGGCCGCCCCACACCGCGCTCAGGCGGTAATACCAGGGCAGGAGCAGGTTCGAGTTGGCAGCAACGTACTCGATCGTGAAATCGTGCACCAGGAAGCCGGCCGAGAGCAGCCCATACGCCAGCAGCGCGAACACGAACAATCCGATCGCCAGCGACGGCGCCGTTGCGATCAGTCGGTCATCGTCGATCCATGCGCCGATGAGCGGAAGAATCGAAAGGCAGACCGCCAGCACCAGCGACAGCAGCAATACCATCTGGCCGAGCTCGCCGATCATTGTCCGGCTCCCGTCTTGGCCGAGTTACCCGAGCCCATGGGATGCCCGGTCTTGTCCAGAGCCCTCTGAACTTCGGGCGGCATGTAGTTCTCGTCGTGCTTTGCCAGCACTTCATGCGCCTCGAACCGTCCGTCGCGCATGACGCCGTGGGCCACGATGCCCTGTCCCTCGCGGAACAGGTCGGGCAGGATGCCGTTGAACACGACGGGGACATCGTAGGCGCCGTCGGTCACGCTGAACTGCACCTGGAGACCCTCGCTGGCGTGTTCGATGCTGCCGTCCACCACCAGTCCGCCGAGCCGGAACTGGCGATCCGGCGGAAGCTCCTGCGTGTGGACTTCGCTGGGGCTGATGAAGAACATCATGTTTTCGTTCAGCGACATCACGGCAACCGTAGTGGCCGCGCCGATGCCCACGACCAGGGCCAGAACGATCAGCGCGCGTTTCTTGCGTGTGGGTGTCATGCTCTGTTCCTCCCGGCGGCTCTGCGCTCGGCTTCTGCTTCGATCATCGAATTGACAAGTCGCTTGCGACGCAACAGCGGCTGGAGAAACTGCCATGCCACGATCGCGCCGAATATGGAATAGCTGGTCCAAACGTATGAGGCGTGACTGAGTTCCGGAATCATCTCGACTTCCCTGTCGGTTTTGAACAATGGTGCGCGAGCCCTTGGTCGTTCGTGTGCGCGCGCCGAAATTCGGAAAATACTACATTGACGCGGCCGTGGCCGCCTTGCGCTGGATCAAGTCGGCTCATTGGTCGGCCTGGAGCACTTTTCGTGCAACCCAACTCTTTGACCGATCCTGGTCCAACAGTTCATTCCGGGCCCGGTCGAGCAGGGCTGCCCCGAAGAACAGCTTGGTCGAGATCACCATCCAGATCAACGGCGGCAGCATCGAGGGATCCATCGACGATTCGCCCGTCAGCTTGATGGTTGCCGGCTGGTGCAGCGTGTTCCACCATTCGACCGAAAAGTGGATGATGGGAATGTTGACCGCGCCGGCCAGAACCAGCACCGAAGCGATTCTTGCGCCCTTGCGCCGGTCGTCGAACGCCGCGTAGAGGCCCATGATGCCGATGTAGATGAACAGCAGCACCAGCATGGAGGTCAGGCGCGCGTCCCACTCCCACCAGGTGCCCCACATCGGCTTGCCCCAGAGCGAGCCGGTCGCCAGGCAGACCAGCGTGAGCGCAGCACCGATCGGCGCGCAGGACATGGCCAGAATTTCGGTCAGCCGAATTCTCCAGACCAGCGCGATGGCCGCGAGGATCGTCATAACGACATAGATGAACATGGCCTGCCACGCCGCCGGCACATGGATATAGAGTATGCGCGCGCTGTCGCCCTGCTGGTAATCGGGCGGAACCACGTAAAGCGCGAGATACATTCCGTAGGCGGTGGTGACGGCGAAACCGACCCACAGCCACGGTGCGACGGTCTTCGAGAAGTTGTAGAAACTCGGCGCGGAGCCGAGCTTGTGAAACCATAGCTTCAGCGTTTTCCAGATCATTCCAGGTTCATCCTCAGAGCTGCTGCGATTCCAATGGGTGCGAGCGTCAGGCTCAGTATTGTAAAGGCCGCCAGCAGTCCGAGATGTGCACTCGGATCAAGGCTGTCGGCGGCCATTGAAACCGCGCCGGTGGCGAAGATCACCAGCGGCACGATCAGCGGAAAGATCAGGATGGACAACAGCACACTGGCGCCGCGGGTCGACAGCGTCAACGCCGCCGCCAGGCCGCCCAGAAGACTCAGTGCGGGCGTGCCGATCAGCAGGCTGACGATCAGCGTGCCAAGCGCGTGGCGCGGCAGGTGCAGCATTTCGGCGGCAAGCGGCGAAAACACGATGACCGGAAGCCCTGTTATCAGCCAGTGCGAGAACAGTCGCGCCAGCACGCGCCGGTAGACCGAATGCTCGCCGACGAACCATTGCTCCAGCGTGCCGTCTTCCAGGTCCGGCCTGAACAAGTGCTCCAGCGCCAGCAGGCTGGCCAGCAATGCCGCCACCCAGACCATGCCCGGCGCCATTCGCGCCAGCAGGGTGGGGCCGGGCCCGACACCAAGCGGGATCAGCACGATCACCGTGAACAGAAAGAACAGCGGCAACAGGGACTCGCCGAGCCGCCGAAACGCCAGTTTCATGTCGCGCCTGAACAGCGCAGTGGCCGAGCCGGTACCGATCATTGCGATTCCTCGACGACGCCGACTTCCAGCACGATGTTGTCGAGCAGTCCCGGCTCGACGCGCGGGTGGCGCTGATGGGTTGCCAGCACCACGCCGCCGCCGTCGGCCAGGTGCCGGTTGATCAGGGTGTCTACACCGGTGCAGCCGGCGTCGTCCAGGCTGGCGTAAGGTTCGTCTAGCAGCCAAATCGGCGTCTTGCGAACCAGCAGCCGGGCCAGCCCCAGCCTTCTCTTCTGCCCTGCCGACAGCGCTCGCGACGGTCGCGATCCCAGCCCGGCCAGACCGACCTGCGCAAGCGCTTCGGCCAGCGCGATTCCAGGCGGCCCGACGCGGCGCTCGTAGTCGAGATTCTCGCGGCAGGTGAGGTCGCCCTTGACCGCCGGCAGGTGGCCGACGAAGGCGACCCGGGCATTGTGGCGGAGAGTCCCGCTCACCGGGGCGAGAATGCCCGCAAGGAGCCTGAGCAGAGTCGTCTTGCCGACGCCGTTGGGGCCGGTCAGCACGATCGCGCGACCGGCTTCGAGGGCAACGTCCACCGGCCGGAAGACCGGGTTGCCGTAGCGATGAAACTCGAGTTGGCGGGCTTCCAGCAGTGGGCTCACGACACCACCGCCGGTGTCGTTCCGGAGGCGTTGTTCGATTCGCCGTATATCCTGAGTTCCGTCGGCAGGCCGGGTCGACCGGTCAGAACCGCGCGCTGGCCGAAGCGTCGTGCAAGCGAGTCGACCTGGCCGATGCTTTGCGGGGTGAACAGCCAGGCGGGTTCGTCGGGCCAAAGGTCGGCGGGATCGTGGTTGCAGACATTAAGAAGAACTGCGGGCTGCAGCTCGCGCAGGCATTCTTCCAGCGACCTCTGCGCAGCGGCGTTGGTTTCGGCGTCGCACGGCCTGCCGTCCGGATTGTGGGCGGTGATCACGGCCCACTGAGCGTCATCCAGCAGGCGATCGAGGGCGGGCGTCGTCTCCCCGACGCGGATCACGATCGGGCCATCAGGGGCTTCGACGACGTATTCGGCCGCCGCGAAAGCCGCTACCAATGCATCGATTCGGTCGGAGGTTCTGGCAAGATTCTGCATCGATTTCCGGTCACGGTGAATGGTGGCCAATGGGCTACAATTGAAATTGCCGGCGTTACCTGCTGGCCGGCTTCCTTTTATCCTATTTTACCCGCCTGGGTTTCGACAACTTGATTAATGACAAATTTTGACTACGACCAAGTTTGATTACGACCTGTTTGTGATCGGCGGCGGCTCCGGCGGTGTCCGGGCGGCGCGCATTTCCGCCGGCCACGGCGCCAGGGTCGGCCTGTGCGAGGAATCGAGGCTGGGCGGCACCTGCGTCATCCGGGGGTGCGTACCCAAGAAGCTGCTCGTTTTCGCCAGCCAGTTCAGCGAAGCCTTCGAAGACGCCGCCGGCTACGGCTGGAGCGTTGGCGAGACCAGCTTCTCCTGGACCGACATGGTGGCCGCCAAGGAGCGAGAGATCACACGCCTGGAGGCCGTCTACGGCCGACTTCTGGCCAACGCCGGGGTGGAGGTGCATCCGGGCCGCGGCACGCTGGTGGACGAGCACACCGTGCTGGTCGGCGAGCGACGGATCACCGCCGAGAAGATCCTGATTGCCGTCGGCGGCCGACCTTATCGTCTCGACATACCAGGCGCCGAACTCGGCATCGTGTCCGACGACGCGTTCGACCTGCCCGAGTATCCACAGCGTGTTCTGGTCGTAGGCGGCGGTTATATCGCGGTGGAGTTTGCCGGCATATTCCGCGGGCTCGGTTCGCAGGTAACGCTCAACTATCGCCGCGAACGCATTCTGCGCAGTTTCGACGGCGACGTTCGGCGCGTGGTCGAGGCGGGCATGCTGAGCAGGGGAATCGAGTTCCGTTACAACAACCTGCCGACAAGGATCACCGAAACGCCCGACGGCAAGCGCCGGGTGGATTTCTCCGACGGCGCTTCGGGCGAATTCGACATCGTCCTGTTCGCGACCGGCAGGCACCCGTATACCGGGGGCCTCGGGCTCGAGAACGCCGGCGTTGCGACTGGTCCCAAGGGCCTTGTCGCGGTGGACGAATACAGTCGCACCTCGGTCCAGAGCATCTTTGCCGTCGGCGACGTCACCGACCGGATCGCGTTGACGCCGGTGGCCCTGATGGAAGGGCATGCGTTTGCAGATACCCAGTTCGGCGGCATCGATCGCCCGGTCGATCACGCCAACGTGCCGGCCGCGGTGTTCAGCCAGCCGCCGTCGTCCAGCGTTGGTCTGACCGAGGAAGAAGCGCGCAACCAGTGCGATTCGGTCCGGGTGTTCCGCTCGGAGTTCACGCCGATGAAATACACGTTGAGCGGCCGCGACGAAAAAGCCCTGATGAAGATCCTGGTCGACGGCGCGACCGACCGCGTGATCGGGCTGCACGTGGTCGGGCCCGAGGCCGCAGAAATGGTCCAGGGCTTCGCGGTCGCAGTGCGCGCAGGTTTGACCAAAACCGATTTTGACCGCACTATAGGTATTCATCCGACCAGCGCCGAAGAACTGGTCACGATGCGCGAAGCCGTCGCCTGAGACGGACAAGGCGTTACAAGCTTTAGACGAACTCACTCATTCAAAACATATCAATCATTGGTGAAGGCATGTCGAATAGACGGATAGTACAGGGGCTGCTGGCGTTGGCCGTCGTAGTAGCATCGGGATCGTCGTGGGCGGGCAAGCCCGTGGTCGATGAATCAATGTGGATCATCGAGCTCGAAGACGCGCCGACGATCGAGTTTCGAGGCGAATCCGCGCAATCGGTTATGGCCGACGGCCGAACCGGCGGAAAGACCCTCGAGGCGACGGCGCCTTCGGTGACCGGTGAGCGCCGGTTGCGAACCGATTCGCCAGCGGTCAGGCGCTATGTCGAGTATCTCGATATCAGGCGCGCGCAGGTGCTCCAGCGGGCGGAGACCGAGCTGGGCATGTCGATCAAGCCGAAATTCGTCTACCGACACATCCGGAACGGATTTGCCGCGCGCATGAGTCCCGAGCAAGCCGCACGGCTGGCTGAAATGCCCGGCGTGCGCTCGATTCAGCCCGATATCATCCAGCACGTCCAGACCGACGCCGGACCGCAGTGGATCGGCGCGGACGACCTGTGGACCGGCGCCACCGGCGCGCCGAACCCGACGCGCGGCGAGGGCACCGTTCTCGGCGTCATCGATACCGGCGTCAACTGGGAGTCGATATTCTTCGACGTCTCGCAGTCGTCTCTGACCATCACCAATCCCCGGGGACAGTTCTTCGGGCTTTGCACCGACGCATCGCTGAACATTCCGTGCAACGAGAAGCTGATCGGCGTCTACGATTTCACCGACGAGGACACCAACGGTTTCGACCCGGACGGCCACGGCTCGCACGTGGCCTCGACGGCGGTCGGATTGCCGCTTTCCTTCAACCTCAACTTCGGCACCGGCAATATCCAGTTTCAGACTTCGGGTGTCGCGCCGCGCGCCAGCTTCATCGCCTACAAGGCCTGCGAGGCCGATCCCGACGAGCCCGCCGGCAACTTCGTTTGTCCCGGCACGGCAACCTCCGCGGCGCTCGAGCAGGCCATCGAGGACGGCGTCGACGCGGTCAATTTCTCGATCGGCGGCGATCCGTTCAGCCCATGGAGCCAACAGGGTAACCAGCGCGTTTTCCTGAACCTGCGCGAAGCCGGCGTGGTGCCGGTGACCTCGGCCGGCAATTCCGGGCCGGAAGACTTCACCGTGGGCAGCCCGGCCAACGTGCCCTGGGTCATGGCTGTGGCCAACGCGCTTCACGGGCGAATCCTGGCCAATCGCCTGATCGACGTCAGCGGCGGCCCGTTCCCGCTCGGCAACCTGGTCGGCCAGGGCATCACCAACGGCACCGCGACGCTGCCGATCGTGCATGCGCGCGATTTCGGCAACGCGCTGTGCGGCGCGGGTCCGGCCGAATCCGGCCCGACCTGCGGCGACAACACCGGCGCCAGCAACCCGTTTCCGCCCGGCACCTTCGACGGCCAGATCGTGGTCTGCGATCGCGGCCAGTACGGCCGGGTCGAAAAGGGCAAGAACGTGCAGCTGGCCGGTGCGGCCGCAATGATCCTGGCCAATACCGATGCAGAAGGCGAATCGACCAATGCCGACCAGCACTGTCTTCCGGCCACGCACGTAGGCGACGCCGACGGTGATCGGCTGCGCGACTGGCTGGCCTCGGGCAGCGGCCAGCAGGGGCGCCTGACCGGCACCCAGCGGTTCGTCGATCAATCCGCCGCCGGGCGGCTCAACGATTCGAGCTCGCGCGGTCCGGCCGCCGGTGCGCCCGACCTGATGAAGCCCAACGTGACCGCGCCGGGCACCAGCATCCTGGCTGCCGGCACCGAGACCAACCTTTCGGGTACGGGCCCGGGTGCCGACGCGGCCAACCAGATTCTTTTCCTGACCGGCACCTCGATGTCCTCTCCGCACGTGGCCGGCGCCGCACTGTTGCTGCGCTCGGGCAACCCCGGCTGGGGCGTGGACGAAGTGATTTCTGCCCTGGAGACGACTGCGATTGCCGATATCGTTCGAAATTCGGACGACTCCGAAGCGCGCGTCCCTGATCGTGGGGCGGGCGGTGTACAGGTCGACCTCGCTGCCCAGGCGGGGCTGTTCCTGCCGGTTTCCGAGGCCGATTTCCTGGCCGCGAATCCGTTCGACGGCGGCGATCCGGGCGCGTTGAACCTGCCGGGCGTGGTCAGCGACAACTGTGTCGGCACCTGCGTGTTCACGCGCACCGTGCAGGCCCTCGGTGCGGGCACCTGGAACGTCAGCAGCGAAGGCGATCTCGATATCGAGGTCACGCCGACCTCGTTCACGCTCAGCGAAGGCCAGCAGCGAGAGCTGCGCATCGAAATCTCGCGCGGCCGGGTCGATCTCGGGGAGTGGGGCGCCGGCAGCGTGGTGCTGACCCCGAGCCTGGGCAGTTTCACCACCCAGCGTCTTCCGGTCGGTGCACTGATCGCCGCCGGCGAGGTGCCTGGTCCGCAGTCCTTTACCTCCCAGGGCAACCGCGGGCGCGATGAGCTCGTGATTCCCGAGTTGGTCGATGTCGAGGAACTGGTTGTCCGCACCAGTTCGCTGCTGCTGCCGCAGCGGCGCTCGCCCACCCTTGCCCAGGATCCGACCCAGTCGAACCCGTTCGACGGCCCGGCCGGCACGGTTACCGAGATCGTCGAAGTTCCCGCCGACGCACTGCTGCTTTATGCCGAAACCTTCGCCTCGACGGCGTCGGACATCGACCTTTACGTCGGACGCGACGACAACGGGGACGGCGTGGCCCAGGAAGACGAAATCGTATGCTCCTCGCTGTCGCTCGATGACCTGGAGCGCTGCGACGTCGAATTCCCCGCGGCCGGTGACTGGTGGGTGCTGGTGCAGAATTTCTCCGCCGGCGGCTTCAACAGCACCAACGACGTGCCCTTCGAATTCGCCGTTTTCGCCGAGGAACGCGATCCGAGCCTGGTGGTGAGCGCCCCCGGCGCGCATCCGGGCGGTCCGTTGACCGTCCCGGTCTACTGGGACCAGCCGGCCATGAAGCGCGGTGAGGGCTGGCAGGGCGTCATCGCCATTGCTTCCTCTCCCGATCAGTTGGCCGACGTCGGCGTGGTGCCGGTGCGCGTGACGCGCGTCGGGGACAACCTGCCTGCCGAAACCGCGCTGTTCGAGAGTCAGCCCTATCCCGTAGTGCTGCCTTCGGGCGCGGTTCACGACCTGATGTTCATCGACGTGCCGCCGGGCATGGTCGAGCTGAACGTTACGGTCGAGGGTTCGATTTCCGACGTCACGATTCGTCGGCGCACTTTCGACGAACTCGCAGGCAGCGTACCCCAGACCCCGCCTGCACCCGACCAGGTCGTCTTGCAGGCGACCCAGGACGGCGGGCAGTGGACGGCCAGTCTGGACAGCCCGTCTGCCGGCCGTTATTACGTGGTGCTGGACAACGCCTCACCGGTGGAAACCGATGTGGTCGTCACGGCAAGCGTGGGCGAGGCCCAGGTGGGCACGCCGCCGCCCGGTTCCGAAACGACGGGTCGTGGCCTGTGGGGACCCGCGGAACGCGCTATCAACCAGGGGCTGGATTGGCAGGCCGGCGGCGGTGGCCGCTTCGCTGTCTGGTATACCTATGACGAGGCGGGTTCTCCGACTTTCTACATTACCGATACGGTGCCGGATGACGGCAGCAGCTTCTTCAGGGCCGTGCTTTTCCGCGCCACCAGCGACGATGCAAGATCGTCGCTCAAGGTCGTAGGCGAGGTGCAGGTCACCCGCATCAGGGAACAGCGCTTCATGTACGCCTGGCGCCTGAACGGCAACCACGGCGCGGAGATGTTCAGCCCGGTCAGTGGCAGTACCTGCCCGACGATTCCGGAACTGGGCAACGATCCGGTACCCCTTCTGGGTCACTGGTTCTCGCCCGATACGGCCGCCGGCGGCGTGACGCTGTTGATCACCGATTCGACCGAGGCCTGGATTCGCTACTACTACGACAACGCCAATTCGCCGCGCTGGGTCCTGGCCGACACAGAGTTGCCGCCCACGGTGCCCGGCGGCAACCGGATGGAGGTGCTCGATTTCCGCGGCTTCTGCATCTACTGCGACGAAGTGACAGTCACCAACGACGTGGTCGGAACCCTGGAGCGCCAGTTCATCGATGAAAGCACGGTGCGGGAGATTTCCGACTTCGTCGCCGGGCCGCCGCTGAACAGCAGCGTCGATATCGATCGTGAGATCATCCGGCTTTCCAACCCGGTAAATTGCACCAACCAATGAGCGACACCAAGATGAATGAATGCCGTTTGACGATGCAGGGGCGTGAGCTGTGCCTGGCCGGCTCATGACGGACAGGACACCCGAATCCAATCCGCAGGGCGACTCGTGCGACCTGCGCGATCTCGTGCTGCAGGTCCTCGACGATGCCAAGGCGCAGGACGTGGAAGTGTTCGATCTTCGCGAACGCAACACGTTCGCCGATTTCATGGTCGTGGCCAGCGGCACCTCCAGCCGCCAGAACAAGGCCATGGCGGATCGGCTGGGCATGAAGATCAAGGCGCTGGGTCTGCCGGCGCCGCTGGGCGTGGAAGGCCAGCAGGAAGGCGAATGGGTGCTGGTCGATCTCAACGACGTGGTCGTGCACCTGATGCTGCCCCAGACCCGGGCCTTCTACAACCTCGAGAAGCTGTGGGACGAAACGACTCGTAGCCGTCCGGCGCAGTCAAACTGAAGGAAGCACGCGATTGCAGATTCGACTGGTTGCAATCGGCCGATCGATGCCGGACTGGATCGCCCGGGGCTGGCACGAATATGCGCGTCGAATGCCGCCGCAGCTCGGGCTGGAACTCGTCGAGGTTGCACCACCTCGTGCGACCGGCGGAGACGAGCGGAAGCGCGAAGGCGAGGCGCTGATCGCCAGGTGCGCCGGCTCCGGCCCCCGGATCGCGCTGGACGAGCGCGGCACGGAGTGGTCCACTCGTGACCTGGCCGGCCGGCTCGACGACTGGATGATGACCGGGGAGACGGTTTCCCTGGTCGTCGGCGGCGCCACCGGACATTCGAAGGAACTGCTCTCGGGCTGCACGGCCAGGTGGTCGCTCAGCAAGCTGACCTTTCCCCACATGCTGGTGCGCGTCGTCGTGGCCGAGCAGGTGTATCGCGCCTGGACGCTTCTGTCCGGACACCCCTACCATCGTGAATGAATTCGTCGAATGAATCCGGTGAGCGAACCAGGCCGGGAAACCGGCGCCGACCTCGCCGGGAGCAGGCTGATTCTCGCGTCGGCTTCGCCCAGGCGTCGCGAGCTGCTGGCGGTGCTCGTCGAGGATTTCGAGGTGCGTCCTGCCGACATCGACGAGCGGCGGCGAGACGGCGAACAGCCGGAGGACCATGTACCGAGGCTGGCGGTGGACAAGGCCCGCGCGCTCGCGCGTGTCTCGCCGCACGCCTGGGTGATAGGATCGGATACCGAGGTCGTTCTCGACGGCGCCTGTCTCGGGAAGCCCGGCGACGAGGCCCGGGCCTGCGAGATGCTTCGAAGTCTCTCCGGCCGAAGCCACCAGGTCTATTCGGCGGTTGCGCTGGTCGGCCCGGATTGTTCGATGAAAACCGCCCTCAGCGTATCCGAGGTTCGATTCGAGGCGATCCCGGAGGATTGGATACGCCGATACGCCGCGTCCGGCGAGCCGCTGGACAAGGCCGGCGGGTATGCGATCCAGGGCCGGGCGGCGGCCTGGATCTCGAATCTCGACGGAAGCTATAGCGGCGTGGTCGGTCTGCCGCTGTTCGAGACAGCACGCCTTCTCCGCGATGCCGGGCTGATGCCCGCTTGATCGGCGATCGACGCGGCATTTCGCCAGGCTCGACGCTCGCGTGCCGTCTGCGCGAGTGCGTATATGATTGCCGGACACGCCAGGAGCTCTCGCCTTGAGCAGCAATGAGTAACGAAATACTTGTCAACGTCACGCCCTCGGAAAGCCGTGTCGCGCTGGTCGAGAACGGTTTGCTGCAGGAGCTGCACCTCGAGCGCATGGGTGACATCAGCTACGTCGGCAATATCTACATGGGGCGCGTGGAGCGAGTTCTGCCCGGGATGCAGGCGGCTTTCGTCGACATCGGGCTCAGCCGCACCGCTTTTCTTCACGCCGGCGAGATCGCGCGGTCGCGACCGGAACTGGAGTCGGACGCGCTCGATGAGCACGGTGAACCGCAGATTCCGCCCATCGGCGAAATGATCAGGGAAGGCCAGAGCCTTCCGGTGCAGGTGGTCAAGGACCCCATGGGTTCGAAAGGCGCGCGGCTGACCACCCAGCTCAGCCTGCCGTCCCGGTACCTGGTCTACCTGCCGGGCTCCAGCAGCATCGGCGTTTCGCTCCGGATAGAAAACGAAGTCGAACGCGCCCGGCTGCGCGATCTCGTAGGTGAAATTCTCGAAGAGCACGGCCAGGCGGGCAACGGCCTGATCCTCAGAACCAATGCCGAAGGAGTGGGCGCGACCGAACTGAAGCGGGATCTCGACTACCTGCGACGCCTCTGGTCGGGTGTGGCGAAGAAGCTCGAGAACGGCTGCGAGCCGGGCACCTGCATTTACGAGGACCTGTCGCTCCCGCTACGGGCGCTGCGCGACCTGATGCATGCCGGCATCGAGCGGGTCCGCTTCGACGCCGCCGAGACTTATGCGCATGCGCGAAGTTTCTCCGATACCTTCATCGGAGAATGGTCCGACCGCCTGGAGTCGTTTTCGGGCCCCGGCCCGCTGTTCGACCTTTACGGCGTCGAAGACGAAATATCGCGCGCGCTCAGGCGCAACGTCTCGCTCAAGTCGGGCGGTCACCTGACCATCGACCAGACCGAGGCCATGACGACGATAGACGTCAATACCGGCGGTTACGTGGGCACCCGCAACTTCGCCGAGACTGTCTACAAGACGAACATGGAGGCGGCCCAGGCACTGGCACGCCAGCTCAGGTTGCGAAATCTCGGCGGCATCATCATCATCGATTTCATCGACATGGACGACGAAGAGCACAAGCGCCAGGTCATGCGCATGCTCAACCAGTCGCTGGCGCGCGATCCGGCGCGGACCACGGTATCCGAGATCTCGGCGCTGGGCCTGGTGGAGATGACGCGCAAGCGGACCACCGAGAGCCTCGAGCATCGCTTGTGCAACCCGTGCCCGCAGTGCAACGGCCGTGGCTGGCAAAAGTCTCCCGAAACCGTCTGCTCGGAGATATTCCGCGAAATCCTGCGCGCCGTTCGCCAGTTCGAGACCGGGCGCCTGATGGTGCTGGCCGCACCCCCGGTGGTCGACAAGATGCTGGATGAATACACCGGCCCGCTGGCCGAAGTCACCGAACAACTGGGCACGAACATTCGTTTTCAGTCCGAAGAACAGTACGCCCAGGAGCAGTTCGACGTGGTACTGCTTTGAGCGAAAGGACCCGCAGCATCAGGGATTGGCGGATTCTGCGCGCCCTCAGGCGACTGCGCCGCGGGTGCTGGAAACTCGGAATCTGGTTCATCATCGGCTCGGCTGTACTGGTCAGCATCGGTCGGCTGGTCGCGCCGTATGCCGATTCCTTTCGTCCCGTCGTGGAGCGGTTCCTGGCCGAGACACTGGAGCGGCCGGTCAGCATCGAACGCATAGAGGCCCGGTGGCCACGACTCTCGCCCCAGATCACGCTGATCGGCCTGGAGGTGGGGCGGCCGGGCGAGCAGCTGCTGGATCTGGATCGGGCAAGACTGGAGGTCAAGCTCTACAACCTGCTTCGTCCCGACCGCAACAGCTTCGAGCTTGTCGTGCTCGGCCTGAACGTTGTGCTGGCGCAGGACGACCAGGGGCGGTGGAGTTGGCGACTGGACCGCGGCGGTACGTTTGCCGAGGGCTGGGAGCAGGCGGTTTCGGCCGGAGATGTACTGCTCCGCGACGCCGGAATCCGGATAGCGCCGCGCGGCTTGCCGGAACTGCGACTGGCCGTGCCGGAAGCGCGCCTGAGCCGGGATGACGACAGGCTGCAGGTACGCCTCGACGCAGTTCCCGACGGTGGGGCGGGCGACATGCTGGAGGTCAGGCTTGTGCTCCACATGCCCGGATCGCGACTGGACTCGCTTTCCGGCTACGCGCGCGCAGCCAATATCGGCCTGTCGAGCATGGCGCTGGAGTCCACCGCCGACAGCGTGGTAGATCTGCGCGCCCAGATGCAGTGGTGGGTGAACTGGAATCGCGTTGACGGCGCCCGACTGCACGGTGAAGTCGATCTGCATTCGCTGGCCGAAGACGGGATCGCCGGCAGGATGTCCAGCCACTTCAAGCTCGACGGAACATGGCGCCGGGAAGAATTGGCCCTCGAACTCAACGCCCGCGAGTTCGGCGAAGGCGAAGCGGTATTGATCGACGGCCTGGCATACGGAACCGGCGGTGGCATGCACGGCGTGGCTGCCGAACGCATCGAGCTGGATTACCTTCATGCGCTGCTCCAGCCCTGGCTGGGATTCTCGCGCTACTGGCCCGACAGCGTGGCGGGGACGGTCACCGGTCTGCGCCTGGGCGCGACCGAGGCGGGTTCCCTTTACCTTGCCGAGGGGCATGTCGCGGCACTCGATGTGCGCGTGGCCGATCCCGAGTTCAGTGCGTCTGTGGAACAAGTCGATCTGGCGCTCGCCGGCGACCGGCTGGTGGTCCGGCCATCGGGGTCGGCGGTCATTGGGATGCCGGCACTTTACCCGCAACCTCCGACGTTCACCGACGTTTCCGGCGCGCTGGTGCTCGGCGGCACGCGCGTCGATATCAAGCACATTTCGGTTGTGCATCCCGAGTTTCGTCTGATCGCCGACGGCGCGATCGAACTTGGCGGCGAAACCCCCTTTCTCGACCTGGTCGTCGACGTGCCCCGATTGAGTTCGCAGAACCCGCGTCGCTGGTTGCCGCAGCGGGGCCTGGGGCCCAACACCAGAAAGTGGCTGAACGAGGCGCTGCTGGAGGTCGGTTCGGCCCAGGCGGTCACGACGCTGTTCGGCGAGCCGGTTGGCTGGAAGGAATACGTGCCCGTCGGTTCGGTCAACAGCAGGGCCGTTTTTTCCGGCCTGAGGCTGGCCTACGCGAAGGGCTGGCCGGTGGCGGAGAATATATCCGGCCAGGTCGAGTTTTCGGGGGAATCGATGACCGCGGTCGGTGAATCCGGGGAGGTCGCCGGCGTGACGCTCACGGCTCCCCGGGTGCGCATTGCCGAGGCACGCAACGCCGAGATCGAACTTCAGCTGGAATCGGTGAACGCCGGCGCCGACGGGCTGGCGCGTTTGACCAGTGCGCTTCCGCTGGCCGGCGTCGACCGTGCGCTGGCGCGGTTGCAATGGCAAGGCGCGGCGTCGGCGGCGGCCAGTATCTGGTTTCCGGTCAAGCGAAAGAACGACTGGCGGCTGG
>MDTG01014753.1_pt1 | contig 40910 bp, 36 predicted proteins | sample 811421 | NCBI WGS metagenome assembly MDTG01 (sample SAMN05326645, study PRJNA326480) | marine metagenome | isolation source: seawater | place: Pacific Ocean: South East | collected 2011 | reverse complement strand
ACCGGCTGCCAAGTTGATATCGCCTTCGTATACACCGTCACCGTCTGGATCAGTCAACTGGTTTGCATTTCCGCTCCAGCTATTTAGAGTACCACTTACGTAAACGTTGGTGAATGAAGAGGCCACTCCATTCATGTCTACGCTAAATGTTACGTCAGGGTTGGTTGGCAATGTTGGACATACAGTATCTGTTGCACAAGATCCGAAACAGAACAACAAAGTAGTGTCCTGCGTGAAGCTTGGTAAAATACGGTCGTTGTAATTGTTGGCATCTGCACAAGAAAGACCTGTAAGATTTTCCTTAGCTCCCCAGTCTCCGCCCCAAGAAGGACTGTTCAAGAAGATGAAATTTCCTCCACCTGCTCCGCTTAATGTATCGGTGCCTTCATATACACCATTTCCATCTGGGTCACTAAGTTGAACGGCGTTCGCTCCACCGATTACACCGCCACCTAGATAAAGCCCGTTTGACCCTACTGTAATGTTCGCAGTGTTCACTTTAAATGTGACCACATAGTTAGTCTGTGCAAACCCCATATAAGAGAGGCAAACCAGTACTATCGCTAGATACTTTCTCATGATTTTTAGTTAATTGAGTGTTATTTGTGGTTGCTAAAATTAGCGGCTAGAATATACATAGAAATCCTCATTCTTTTGCTATTCAAAGTCTAAGGTTAGTTTAAATCTTGAAACCGTTCCGCTTTGAGCGTCAGCCGCATAGAGAATCCGGTCATAATAAGCCACAGCACGTAAATCGCCGAAGCCGCCCAAAGTGGATATTGCGTTGAGTTCCGCGGTGCTCGCAGGAGGTGGTGGCACGCCTTCTAATCCGGTCGAGGTGAATTGGTATATCGAATCAACACCTGCGTCTGCGACAAAGAGAAATTGGCTTGCATCACCTGCAAAAGCGAGGTCACAAGGCTCCGAAAATCTATTGGCCGTTTGCAGGTACCCTTTGGTATTTGGATCAGTGGTCGAATAGAAAACCGGTTGATAAACCGCGCCAAACGGCCCTTCTTCAAACTGAATGTGTTGAATCTGAATGGCTTGATCTGGATCGCTATTGGCTACCCAAAAGTCTTGTGAAGGACGTGCCGCAATCTGAGGCGGTTGGGTAAAACTCGCCAACGCTAAGGGACGCTTAAAATAATCGCCGTAAACAGCACCGGCAGCAGTCACCGGGATACCAGAAACGAATTCGTCCGTATTTGAAAAAGTCAAGACGGCGTTATCTGGACCAAAACCAGCATTGTTTTGATTTTCACCAGTTCTACTAACATAATAACGGTTGTTGAGCTGACCGCTCACGCCACCTTGTACCGCGATGTCTGTAAATTTCACAAAAGCGTCTGAAGAGGAAAATGAGTTCTTGAAGTAAAACGGATGTACCGCCACCTTTTCCATAGAGGCTTGTGTAAAGTCCAGGATGCTGTTTTTTTCAAAATCGATTCTATAAATCGTCGTCAAATCATAATCCACCCCGTTGACTGTCGTATCGGAGGTACCAATAGCTAATAGATTTAAACGGCGGTCTTGCACTACTTTAGTAACCCCAGGTACGAATAAGCGGCCTTGTGGCTGGAACGCCATGTCGTATCGAGCAATCTCCGAGGTGGCGCTGTCCACAACATAAATAAATTCATCGTATCCAATAGTCACATCTATAGGCGCAGCTGCATCATAAAGCCCGGGCTCCACAGGCACATAAGCAATCTCACGAACCTCATAATTCGGAATGTCAATAAAGCTGATATCGGTCTTATTTCCCCAGTAGTTCTCACAGGAAGAAAGCATTGCAGCGGCAACAAATAGTGAGATTACTCTTCTCATAACAGCCAGTTTAATGGGGTAATGGTCAAACCAAATACCGTTTGATAATTTCCTGCAGGAGATGGAATGGCACTCACGCCCATCTTCATCGGCCAACCACCCACTTGGGTCTTGGTTGAAAACCCAAAACTAGGAGCTCCCCAGCGACTTACCATGCGGTAACCCAACTGCACCTCAATGATTTCTTTGTACGAGTACTCAGCGCCAACACTGTAATTTTCGTTATTGTCCGAAGGGTGGTTCAATTGGAACGAAGTATAGATCTTGTGATCACCCCTGTCCATAGCGTTAAATCGCATCCCCATAGCAAACACTTGAGGCGGTGCTGCTACCGAAGAAACTGTCGTATCAGTATTAATGGTAGTCGGCAATGACCCTATCTGAACGATAGACGTTGAAGGACCAAAATTCAAAATAGCCGCAGCGAAGCTCAGTCCTCGATAGTCCAACTCGTAATGGAATCCGAGATCGAGCGCCACAGAATGTGCGGTGAATGCCCCTAACTGCTCTTGCCCATACTTCAACTGAACGCCAGCATTGAAATAATCCGAGAATCTTTGACTCACACCGACACCAACAGAGTGTAAGACGCCATTTACAATTCGTCCTGTTCCCTCTGGCTGCCAAACGGTGCGTTCAACAATTCCTCCAGAAGTCAATGAGTTTAAGGAAACACCTACCACTTGGTTCGGGTTGCGCGCCTTCGAAATGCTAAAGAAGTTGTGCCCGATAGATCCGCCCAACATTCTAGAGCCTGCAAAGACGCCCTGCTGCATTCCTGCGGAGAGCAATGCTGGATTAGTAACTAACCCGTACGAAGATGTGTTTGCCAAAGCAGTTCCACCCAAGCCAGCACTCCATGGATCTACTGGAGATTTCATATACGTAAAAGAACTAAGTCCTGCGCGCTCTTCCCCATAATTTGGAAGTAGCTGTGCGTGAAGTCCAGGACCTAAGGCCAATGACAAGAAGAGTAGTATACGCTTTACCATGACATCTGAATTCCAATCATACATTGAATCGGGGCGGCATACCGCGCAGGATTCCGAGGATCCGTTCCGCTTTCTTGGGGGCCATTAAATTCAGGTCGAGGATCGCGCCATGTTAGCGGCACATCGTCACCATACTCGTAGGCTCTTCCCGTAATCGGGTTAATGATCTGTGCATTTCTTCTATTGGTGAAGTTTGTAACCTCAGCATTTAATGCCACCCCTCGTCCACCGACAAGCGTGACCAACTGATAGCTTGCTTTGGCATCCATAGTGAACCAGTAGGCACCTCTTCCTTCAAGGAATCGACTGTTGTCTACCTCAAACTGAGGGCGACCTAAATCATTATAGCTGACCAAATTCTGAGGTGTATATCTGTATCCCGAAGAATAGCGAGCACTCACTGTAGCACGCCACTTGCTGCTGTCGTTTGCATAGGTGATCCCCGCGTTAAATTTCCAGGGCCTGTCCCAAGCCAAGAATTGCTCCTGAGACAACGGTACCTCACCGGTCTGAGCAATCTGCAAGGCACTTTCTCGAGCCGAATTACTCTTACCGCGCGCCTGCTGGTAGCTACCATTAATAAACGTCTGGAAACTCTCACCCAAGCGGGCATTAAACTGAGTCTCCACGCCCAATACTTTTGCGTAATCCTGATTGATGTACATCGTCTTGGTCACAGGACGGCCTGTCGCATCCGTGGTAATAACACGGCGCGCCACGATGTAATCAAAGCGGTTGTTATTGAATGCATTTAAAGTCCAACCTAAGCGAGTTCCTAAGAGGGTCTTGTATCCAATTTCATAAGAAATATTGACCTCTGGATTCAAGTTCGGATTCCCAAGATTCGAGAGGAAGGAACGGTCTTGGTATTCGGGATCAAGACCAGCATACAAGAAACGCGGGTGTGGCGTTCGCATGCTGTGTCCATAGTTGAAGTACAAGACATTGTTTTCGGTTACTGGAAAACTCACGTTCAAACGCGGCAACATACGCAGTTTCCAACGAAGGCCAGCAACACCAATGGTCTGCTGCATGTAATCTTCACGCACCTGATCCAATACCGGTGAAGAAGGGTCGTTCACTGCATTATCCGCAAATGCTCCTGGTGCCCAATAATTCAAACGCATCCCTAAGGTTGCTTTAATCCCTTGGTATTCGATACGGTCTTGAATGAAGAAGCCACCTTTTTGAGGGTTTACCTTCCAGATATCATTGCTTGAACCAATAGATATCGACGGTGTAGTCGTACTGTCATTTAGTGCAATCGGAGCGCCTACCCATGGACGGAACACGTCGACCCACTGGTATTCTGTAAATGCATGCTCCCAACCTGCAGAGGTTTGATGAATCTTGTTTGGCGTGTAAGTGAATTTGACTTTAAGTGTGTTCTCTTGGGCGTAGTGGTCGTGCCAAATAGGTGTAATACCACCATTATTGACCAATCCGTCCCCAGGAATGAGGTAATAGGTACCAGAAGGATCATCCGGGTTAAACAAGGTCATTTGCCCAGTGTAAATGTAATCCTCGTCGTAAATCTGATCTACCGTTGCCGCTCGGAACGGACGACCATTAGCATCCGCACGAAGGTTCGTAAAGAGACGGCCCGCTGAGATATTCAATCCTGACTTTGTATTCAAACGCTTCTGCCATTGCAAAACGCTCAAATTACTATGGTGAGTGTAGGTAGTCGCGTTATCCAGATTGTTGGAGCGGTTGTACTGGAATCCTGGTGCTAGCAATGCGTCAAACCCTACAATCTGAAGCGTCCGTGAATTTTGATTGACTTTAAGACTGTGACTGTTAGTCAAGCTGATCTTCCCTGCGCCCTTTGAGCGCCAAGTCAATTTAGTAGTGTGCGTGTAATCGTTGCTCTGTCGAGGTGACCACAGCATAGGGTTCCCCAGAAATAGAGAGCTGTTTAATTGAGACGCCGTAGCGCCAAAATAGTGATCTGTAATATCCGCGTTGGCGCTGGTGAACAGCGTTAATTTCTTCTTGGTAAATGGAATAGGCGTACTTAGCGTGACCTCGGCACGGTCGGTATTGAAGCTCGCCGGCGTGAAATTATCAGAACTGTACTGAGCGCTCCAACGAAGTTTTTGTCCACCTTCTTTAATGGTCGTATTGACGACGCCAGAGGATCCGCCGCCGTATTCTGCACTTGCACCACCGGTCATCAAATTGATGGATTGCAGTGAAGACGAACTTACACTCACACCGCCACCGGTGCCGGCCAAAGGATCTTGAGCCGAAATACCATCCACCAAATACTCCGTTTCGTAAACACGCGCACCACGAATTTGGATACCGTCCGTAGTTTTCTGGACACCAGCCTGTTGGGCTACGATATCCTCAACTCCTTTGGCAACTAAAGAACTGATCTCCTCTGAAGAGAAAGTAATTGCTGACGAGGCTTGCTCAAGATCTACCTGATTTTTTCGACCCACAACAGTCACTGTATTGAGCATTTCATTCTGCTCAGCCAATACTACACGTAGGGGTTTGTTTTGACCTGTCTTGACTCTGACCCCATTGATTTGTGTTGGGCTAAACCCAATGAATTGGACCTTGACGGTGTAGGTTCCCGGTTTTATGTCTTTAATTTCAAATTCACCTGAGAAATCCGTCAAAGTCTGATAATAGGTACCGACGATGGTCACCGAAGCATTCGGTAAAGTTTCACCAGTTGCCTTTTCAACCACCACACCTTTAAGCACACCTTTGCCCTGAGCAAAAGCCATCTGGCTAAAGGCGATGAAAATGAATATGTGAAAATTCCTAAAATTCATTTTCGAGAACATGTTTTATGAGGTCACCACCATTGGTAGAATTAGACCTTGAAAATTGATGTAATGGAACAGAGAAAAATACCTCATACACTTCCCCGTTTCTCGAACGAATGGTACCCACGGTGTTGCCTCCGGTCCAACCCGCAATTTTAGTCAACTGCCCCGTGTAATAGGCATTGGCATCTGCCGCCGGATTCACTGGAGTCACACCTAAAACGATGTTTTTTGGCCTTACTGATGGAGCGCCTCCTGTTGTATCTACAGGAACTATCGAACTGTCATTGGTCAGACGCGCTTGACCGGTAGAAGTGATGGACCCACTAACCGGATAGACGTCATTAATCGCACCCATATCCATAGAACTGGTTATCTGTGCACTCGTTAATACTTTTCCTCCTCCTTGGACATACGACTGTACCGAAGGGCTAAGAATATTGAGAAGGAAATCTGTACCGCCGTTGTTCGGAAACTGAGTAGCATCCGTAAATAGTAGTACGCGCTCGTACTGCTCAAAAAGCAGCTTCATAGAAGGGTTCCAATATGTAGGAATCCCAATTCCAGTAATCGCATCCATCTGCACATAGTCGTAGGCTTCACCAATGGTGTCTAGCCACTCTTTATACTGCGCCCCGATGTATGCCGGTTGACTATTCAACACCAACATATCTGCAGCCTTCGCCGACCAATAGAAGGTACTTGATGTATCCACCTCTGAGTACGAACCTGCCCAGTCTTTCACTCGAAGGAAAACTCTGTTGGTGTCGTTGGCAACTGCTCCTGACAGCGCGGTATCCACTAAGAATCCATTTTGATAAACGGCTGCCGAGCTACCGCTAGAATTCAGGGTAAAACTCAGCAGTCCTTGTCCTAAATCAATCTGTGCCCAAGGTCCATTGTTTAGGCGTACCTCAGCTTCAACAATAGTTTCATTGCCGTCGATATCCTCTGCATCCCAGCGAAGCGTAAGGACAATCTTTGCGCTATCTGGGGCAATCTCATCGGCATCAATGCGGCATGAAGGCGCGGCGTTTTTCAGCGGTACCCGCAGCTTTGCTGGCGTAGGATCTTCTAACCCTTCATGATCCACTGCACTCACTTGAATAAGAATATCCGCTGAATCTAAGCCCGCATCAATAACAAACGTAAAGATGCTATCGTTGGAGCGCGTTTTACCTGCCGGATTTTCATTGACCTGTACATTAAAATAATCTATGTAGCCGTCGGCATCAGACCCGTACCAATTCAAATGCACATTCGCATTCAATCGAAGATCTCCTGAACGCTGAATACTGTCCACACTAATGGTCGTCTCCGGCGCCAAGTTATCTATGGATCCTTGAGGCTTCTGACACCCCAAGGCCGCAAATAAAATACTACATATGACCGCTATTCTCTTCAAGGTCTATCGCTGTACAATAAAGACGATGGTTCCAGCCCTTTCGTCGCCGCTGAATCGAGCAACATAGGTTCCTTCTGCTAGTGAAGTCGTAGAAATCCTGAATGAACCTTCACTCTCGTAAGTAGCTACCTGCTGACCCAAAACATTGGTAATGGTCCAAGTACCAGCTCCTGAGCTTTCCAGCTGCATCCAATCTTTCGACGGGTTTGGATAGGCTTTAAGATTCGAAGTAGCCCATTCGTCTAGACTGATAGGCGACGTTGCTACAGTAACGCTGTCAAGAGTCACAGATGGATTAATAAAGTCATTGTTGTTTCGTGGCAATAGACGATAATTGCTAAAGCCGAAGAAAAGAATCCCTTCAATAGCCTCAAAGGTCATCGTGTTATCCACAACGATTGGTGTAACGTCCATCTCACCATCAATTGAAGCATACGAGGTATCTGTTACTAGCTGAACATTCAGCGAAGAATAAGCAGTTGTGGACTGACGTCCAGCCAATACACGTCCGCTGCTCCATACCGGTGCAGAGGCGCTATTACTTACTGCATAATCTCCAAAACCAAGATTGGTTTGACTCACATACAAAGAACTGTTGTTTGGATCCTCGTAACGAACTAACATACTCTCGTAAGGCTCCCAACCGAAGTTTGCATAGCTCGCTGAATCCGATGGATCAATTACCAAAGGTGTAATAGAACCCAGGTTACCAGTCTTGCTCGAAGAAGTCACATTTAATCGAGTCATTCCATAGAACTCTTCAACAAAGCCTGTAACCTCAACTTCTTCATTGCGGTAATAGGTGTTAAGGCCAATTCCGACACACCAGATACCCGCCCAAGATGTTGCATTTTCATCTTGGATGTACAAGAAGCCTAGATCGCCAATTTTAGTTGAAGCCGTCACAATACCTTTCACAGTTACCTCCGCACCATTCAAAGAAGAAGCTCCGTTTGAATTATACGTGAACTGAATATCCGGGATAATCAAACCGTTATCACGAACAGTATAGAAGTCAAAGTTTGGTGTTGCCTGATTGATCGGCTTCGAAGGCAAGTAACTTTCATTGCCGTCGTCGTCTTTTGCATAGATGTAGTAACGCACCAGCGTACCGTTGGCCTGCTGTGGAATCTCAAATTCAAATTCATCGGTAGTACCCGTTACTAATGTCATAGGGTCTACAGTGAAATTAGCCACCGATTGCGTGTCAATAGCACTCCATACAAAGGCTACAGAATCTACGCTACCGTCAAAATCTGTAATGGTACATACAATCTCGACATCCTGGTTTGAGGTGGGAATCGAAGGATCGCGCTCAAAGTTGGCGATGTAGGGCGGCGCATAGCCAATATCATAGTGTGAAGCGGCAAACGGGTTGATCTCGTAACCACGACCGTTATCCCCTGTACATCCGTTTGCATCGTGACGGACCACACCCGAAATCGAGTTGTAGAATGTCCCAGGTACTGGTGGCACAAATGAACCTTGAGTCTGGGGAGAATTAGGGTTTACCGTCGTCCATGAGCTCAATTTTTGAGCAAGGAATCGATCACTTACGTTCATTGCATTACCGTTTCCATCGACAATGTTGAAGCTCACACGGTTTCCACTGAATGGAATCACCTGCGTAACAGTCACGTCTGACAAAGTCACAAAAGACCCCTCATACTGCTCACCCGTTGTAACGTTATTCACGAACTGTGCGTCGTTAAGATCACCAACGGTAATCGTATCGCTTACCACAGGATCTGTAGTCGTATTCACAATGCTAAACGAGTTGGCATCAGCCAATGACAATTGGTTGGAGCCGTTGTACTCGCCAACCACACCTTTAACCTCCACGATATCTCCCGGTAGCGCTTGGGTAAATGTTGCGGGTACTTGCAATGAACCTGTGCTGCTCGTGTATACACCCATCACCTCAATACCTGCGAATGGAGAACTCTGACCCCCGACTGTGGTATCTTGAATGAAGATAAAAGGGCGGGCTCCACCGGTTACTGAACCTGAAGCTACTTCCGTCACATTACCTGGTGTCACTACAACACCGCGAGTAATTACTGTCTGGCCCAGATAGGACGAAGTATCATTACATGCTGCCAAATCTGTTGGGCTTACATAGTTAATGTCCGAAATGGACACGTAGCTCTGTGCATTGACTGACAAGCCAAAAAGCACTACAAAAAGTAAAACGACTCTTTTCATTATTTCACGATTAAAAAAGTTCCTGTAAATGATTTTCCTGTTTCTAAATCCTCAACGGTATAGAGGTACATACCGCGCGCAATAATCTGACTCTCTCTGGAAAGCAAATCCCACGCATGTTCACCACCTGAGAATACGTTTCGCGACGGATCTTCTGACCCAAAGCTGCGGAACCAGCGAATGTCTGTTCCATCGTACTCTTCATGATGCTCAAAACTGTCTATGTAATCACCACCAGCGGTACCGATGGTGATTTTTGAATTTCTTGGAAGGTTAGAAAAGACCAATTTTCGACTCTCCTCCTGGAAGTTACTCGGCCCTTCCCAACTCGCACCGAGGTAATACGGGTTCGGGTACACATATGGCTCCACACTATCAAGATTGCTCGCCCCAGCACCAGGGAATGCCCTCACCGCGTTCGACAGTGCGGCACTCTCGAGCGATTCTAGTCCGCTGTTCAAATCGCCTTTATCAAATGCCGTTACCGCTACTGCTGTCTGCCAACCGTTGGGAAGTGGGTTTAACGTGTAGGCAAATGCATATTCATTGGTATCGCCATCAAACGTTACAGGCGTGACCAATTTAACTGGTAAAAACCCATTGTTAAAGCCATAGTCATTAGCCAATGAATCAAAACTTGCTACCAATTCTAAATCGTTCTGTAAATCCGGTGTTCCGAACACATCAAATCCGGTTTGCGTTGCATAAATATTATACCCCTCAAAGTCCTGCTTTTTGGAAATAGGATCTACGCTCAATCGAGAATTATCTGCCCAATAAATGGTACACTCGCCGTCGCCTGGTTCAACTCGAATGATCGGAGTCTCTGGCGGCGAAGGTAAAATGAATCGTGTAATAATACCGTTGCCGTCTTTATCCTCACCTTCATCTAGTATTCCATTAAAGTTGGCATCCTCACCATTATACGTGCGCTGCGCCCAGTTGGCAGCGTCTAACAAATAAGTTTGTTGTGTGGCGTTGTTGGAGCCGTTAGGTAAACCGTCCTCGTATTTCTTAGCCACGACATAGGCAAAACTTGCCTTGATTTCATCGCCAGGCTGATAGTCGTCAAATGGTCCTACAGAAACTAAATCCGAACGGTTGCCCAAAGCGTTGAGCTCAGACTGTAAGTCGACGTCCATAGTCGTTACACAAGCCGCACTTGTAGGATCGTTCCAACACGGATGCTGATTAAACCCGTCCGACATCTTTAAATAACGCTGCTGGTCTGAGGTTGGAAAGAAGAAGGTATTGGCACCACTATTATTAAACACCCAAGCGTTGTAATTCACCTTAGTACCAGTACTCACCTGAGGGTGTTGGAACCCGTTCTTATCTTCAGCGCCTAGGAACATTTGACCTACATAGCTGTCTGTAAAACCAACATCTCCATTACGATCGTAACAATAGGCTAAATTCAAACTGTCTATAAAGCCATTCCCGCCTTGCGAATAGAAGGTTGCACCTCCTGCACCCGCTGGAGTAATATTAATATTGCGAACTACGGTATTGTTCCACAGCCCTACATAAAAATCCTCGTAGGTATTGTTCGAACCATTCGTAATGGTGAGGTCAACAATGACCATAAAATCGGTAAATGAATATTCCCAGTTATAAACCGCCATATCCACTTGAAGATTCATAGGGTTAATGTGATTATTAATCGGAATACTAGTACCTGGGACTAGAATTTCACTGTCGTTAAAGCTTGCAATAAAATCTTGGTGACTGACGCCATCTGCTCTATAGTTAGGCGACGAACGCAATGAGCTTTTTTCAACAACATTTGCACCTTGTACAGCATTAAACTCAAAGCCGCCGCGCCCCGGAGCATATCCCTGCGGCGCATCATATGCCGAGGTGCTGACGCGAACAACCCCATTGTCCAAGCCGCCAAGCCAAAGTCCACCTTCAAAAAGGTGTTCAATCCCTGACCCCGCCGGATATTCCATCGACGGTGTTCCAGATCCGTCGCGGTAACCACGGAAAGCGTTTCCAAACGTTCCTACATTGGTGGCACTCAAACGAACATTAGCTCTGGTGGTTTGAAATTCTTCAAATCCTTGACCGAACCCAAGAACAGGTAAGAGAAGTAAAACAGTAAATAACCTTCTTACCATAGCATCAATTTTGAAGTTGTGCTTTGGCTGTCTTTCGACCAACGAGCAATGTAAAGTCCTGATGGGAGCCCCTGTACAGTGGCAGGCTGACCTTCTGGTTTTTCAAATAATTTTCTTCCGTCTAAGGAATATATCTCGAGACTATAACGCAGGTAGTAATCAGCCAATTGGGCCGGCTGATACATCGGGTTTTCTAATTTGGGCACTTTCAACTCTGTTGTGTTCAAACCTAGAAGATCAACATCGAAATCTGCAATGACGGGAAGGTGGTCGCTTAAGGCGTAAAGTGCCGATAATACAGTACTACTTACGCTGTAATTTGTACCCGCATTTATGCGATTATTAAAATGATTTCCGTCATTACCTATGGCAAAGTAGGTATTAGGAACATAAGCCATTCCATCGTCACCCTCTATGATTTCTTCTGAGCAGAGAATTTGATCGAATCGATCATCCAATCCGCCTCCAGAAAAACAGCTGTTAGAACCGCCATTTCTAGTACTCTGTGTATGAATTGCCGCAAAAGAACTGTTGTTGTTCCAGCTCCCAGAGCTGTTTATTGGGTCCTCAAAACGATAACCATTTCCTGCAATTAAGGTTTGATAACCACTTTCCGAAGATGCGTACATGTTAAAGTCGCCCATCAACATAATGTTGGGATCGACTGCGTCGTTTTCGATATAATCGATAATGGCACCAGCCATCGCATCGCGCTGTGAAGAATTTGAAGTTCCACTACCGGCCTTAAAATGTGCTACTATGACCGAGAACGTCACCGTGTCACTCTGGGCACTTAGCAGCGGGTCCTTGTAATAGAATCGAGCCACATCCACCACGCGAACAAGATTGTTACTATTCAAATCTTTGGAGATGACTTCCTGAGAAATTAAACCGAAAATGTCACTGCGGTAGGCAATGACATTAGTTAGAGAAGAAAAGCTATTATTCGTGTAATTCGTAGTCGTCCAATTGATCGCGCTCGACGTATTCAACGCATTATTCAACAAATACGTAGAGTTGTTTGCAGATGCGCCAACCTCCTGAAAACAAATGATATGAGGATGTATGTTACGAACAATAGTATCCAAGGCTATTTCTTTGTTGCTTGCAGAGTTTGTATTCCCGTTGCACTCGTTGGTGGAATTTCTGTAATTCAAGATATTGTAAGTCATTATTCGAACCGTAGTCACCTGAGCTGTAACTAACTGGTAACCAAAGGAAAATAGTAATAGAAGACCCAATCGTTTCATTGCCTTGAAGATGCAACATAATCTTGTCAAAAGGAAGCGCTTCAGTATAAAATTCCCGCGAAATCAGTAGCTTGCCCGTATGGTAAAAAAAGATGGTGTTTTATTTGAATCAAACCAACTGTTAGTGGTCGAAAAACCTGCAGGAGTAATCACTGAGGACAACCCCTTCGAACACAATAATCTCGAATCAAATTACCGAGAATACCTAAGGCAAAAAATTAATAATCCCTATATCGGGGTCGTTCATCGACTAGACCGGGTAACTAGTGGAGTTGTTCTCTTCGCGAAAAAGAGAGAAACTTTGAAAACCTTGAACAAGTGGTTTGAGCAGCGGAAAATTCAAAAAACGTATTGGGCTATTACTAACAAAGTGCCTAGAGAAGAAAAGGGTGTGCTCACCCACTACCTATTAACAGATCAAAAGAACAAAAAAGCATTGGTCACGGACACCAAGGTGAAAGGTGCCAAAAAAGCTGAACTGAGCTATAGAATCTTATCATCATCTAGCAAGGGTCACTTGCTTGAAATAAAACCCAAAACGGGACGATTTCATCAAATCAGAGCTCAGCTAAGCCAAATCGGGTGCCCTATAATTGGCGACGAGAAATACAAATCGGAAGCTGAATATCAACCGCTGCAAATCGCGCTTCACGCAAGATCAATCGAACTTCCTAGTGCCATCAACGGAAGCCCCTTAGTTTTTGAAGCACCATCACCGAACAGAGATATTTGGAATTCCTAATTGAAATAAAAAAGCACCTCCAAATGGAAGTGCTTTTTTCAAAAAATGATGATTCAATTAGAATCCCCAAGCAAATGTTATTTGAGCATTCGGAAAGAATGGAAGTTCATGATTACGGGCGGTAAGCTCCAAACTAGCCGCTGCTGCTGCTGCATCAACTCCGTCAGTTTGCGTCGTAAAGCCTGGTCCGCGTATCCAACCAATATCAATCCCCCATTGGAATCCTTTAACAGGTTTTAATCCATAACCTATACCCATGTAGGCAAAAGGTCCAGCACCATTAATAAAATAGGTGTTCTCATCTGTCAACCCTTTAAGTGTTCCTCCTAATCGACCTACACCTAATCCCGAAGCAACTCTAAATGCCTGGAAATTATCTAATGGACGGAAGTTTAAGATAAAGCTAGTCCAAGAGCTATTCTGAAAGGTTTCTCCCGAATATCCCTGTCCGGATTGATCATCATTCGGGTAGTAAGGATTGTCACTAGTCCATTCCTGTGCAACAGCCTGGCCATAATAAGCCGTAAAGGTTGTTTTCTCAGTAAGCTGATGATTCCATTGCAAGCCAAAACCTTGGAAGGGTCCTGATGTGTTTATCCCGAAGGAATTTTTCGCATAGTCCTGGGCGTACGAAGTCAACCCAAAACCAAATGCGAATAGAAAAATAAATGTTGATTTTTTCATTACATAATGTTTTAAATGATTAGGAATCTAGCATTTATACGATGATATTTTGTTTCATTTTGACCCCAATAAACTCATTATTAAACAAACGACAATAACACATAGACATCTACATAAGTAATAATAGGGCTACAGCAGCGGCGGCTAACAGAAATAATCTGTTTTTTTGGTTTGATTTTTAGTTTAACCATATATATATCAAAACCTTCACCGAAGTGGGTGACACTAAAGGTGACATATTGAGCAAGAAAAAAAGAAAGCAGAGCGAAGTATACTAATTGCTTACCCTCCCTAAGGGCAAGTGCCCCAAACTGGATGATTTGAAAGAGTCAATAAACTGTATTTCGAAAAACCAAACGGTGCAACAAATAAGTTTGGCACACACCAACCACTTAAATCTTGATTAAAAATCGTCGCTCCGTAGAACATATTTAACATATTACCTACTCTGCTCACATCCCAATCACCTATATACTGATTGAAGGTTATTGCTCCTTGAAACATACTGCTCATATTATTGACAGAGCCAACATCCCAACCACCTATAGGACTATCAAATGCTTTAGCAGATAAAAACATTCCGCTCATATCAACGACTTTTTCGACATTCCATTCACTTAAATTCTGATTAAATGATTCAGCTGATTTAAACATACTGTTCATGTTATCGACATTACTTACATCCCAACTACCAATATCTTGATTGAAGGAGGAAGCCGACCAGAACATACCTTCCATATTGGTTACATTACTCACATCCCAAGTACTTATATCCTCATTGTAGGTTATTAGGTCCTTGAATAAGGATGACATATCATTAATTAATGAAGTGCAATACTTGGTTAAATCTTCATCATTTGCTATTGCCGTAGCTAACATTGTTCTATCAGCTACTATATATTCAAAGCCGTCTAAAATAAAGGTTTCGCCAGCAGTGTAATTATCACATTCAAGGCAACCGCTGCTGTTGAATCTGGCTCTGTGCGGATTGTTAGAATCAGTACAACTAATAATTAGAAGAAGTGGTAAAATAAAAAGTAGTTTCTTCATTGTTTTGGTTCTATTGATTCAATCAAATATAGGAAAAGCCCCCACCGAAGTGAGTGAAACCGCGTATTGTTATTGACCAAAAAAAACTGAAAGAGCCTTTCTGGCGGCCATTCGGGGTTGCCGCCCTGTCCTTTCTTATGGCATTGTTGTTCTGTCGTGATACACTAATATCAACCAAAGACTCAAATTGTATCCCTAGACTCTTTTTAGAAGTTCCAATATCGTTGATATGAATCGTTAGCAATGTTAATTGACCTCTTCCTTATGGTCTGCAAATCCCAATTTGAAAAGTCATCACGATAATCATTCAAGAATTCATCCATATAACGAAGATTACCCCAATGCTTTTTATCGGATTCTATCTTCAATACTTTTTCAGATGGTGGTAAGTCTCCAAGAGAGGAATTTGTATGTCTACTTATGACAATTAAGTTCCCTATTTCATTAAATCGTTCCTGGTCTTTCTCGTTATAATTGGTCTTATTGCTCTGAGCTAAAATATGTTCAATGTTGTAGTTTCTTTTCTTATAGTTGACATCAGGACGAAATATTGAGACATATTGAGACCCCTTTGTCTGATAATTATTTATTCGGTCAAAGACATAATTAACCAAAGCAAAGTTTTTCTGTCCATAGGTGATTACATCAATAAAATTGGAGGTAAATTCTTCCTTGTTTGCCTTTTTCTTTCTGAGTTTGTCCAGAAATGACGATGTGTTTTGACCGATCGGTTTGTCTGAATCAAAAACTTTAGGGGCCAAATCTGAATAAAATCTTTCAACTTCGTTACCTACCCTACCTGATATTACATTATTAACAAAGTGATATTTTTCTATGGCAATCAATGCTTTAACCAATTTATCTGGTGACTTGCAGTGCACCTTGTAATTGACAAAAAAGGAAAAAATTAATGGAATTGGTTGAGAAACCCTAAATAACTTCAGCGCTTGGAAAACTCTAACTACATTATCAAAGTAATCTTCATTATTCACTATGCTATTTAGTCCAAAATCAGATAGCCAATCTCTAAGTTTTTCTTTGGACTGGTCTGTAACAGCAGAATAATATTGAGAAAATAAAAGCAGATCATTTACAAAAATTGTGATCCCTTCTTCGTTTGATTCAATCGTCTCAAGTTCTCGGCAATATTCCTTTAGACTTCTGTACAATTTGGATTGTTGAATGTACCCCTTGCGAGAAACCCAAAAATACTTTAGCATGCGAGGAAGCTGACCGTTAGCATTGTCTACTATTGCTTCCCATTTCTCTTCAAATCCACTTTTCTGATAAGAGAAGATATAATTCTTGAGTAGATCACCAATATTTAAATCTAGACCCCTAGCATTGGTTCTTTCAAATACAGCAAATACATCTTCTGTATTTTCAACTTTGATAACCACAACATACGCATCCCAAAGCGATTCTATGAATCCTTTAAGGTCATTTGAGTTGAATGTCTCTAAAGAGGAATAGAGGAAATTAAAGATGGGTCTGACCTTGTTCACTTGTCTTTTTACTCCTTTTCCATTTAGCTCTGAAGGAAAAGATAAATCCCATTTTGGGTCTGCCATGAACTCATAGATCTCCCTTATGTTCTCCGCAACTTTAAACTTAATCTGATTCGTACCTCTTGTTGAAGAGTAGATACTAATATTGTCTTGAATTTCACCGGCTATATCAATTTCATTAATCCTCTTAGCATGTTCACGAATTGCTATAAACAGTATTGATATACTTGTTAGTCTCTGTTGTCCATCAACTATTTGATATTCTGAATCATTAGAAACATCAAAAATCAAATTACCTAAGAAAAGCTTTTGACTTTGATCGCTTTTCAATTGAATCAAATCATCCATCAATTCTTGAAGCTCTGTCATACCCCAATTATAGGCTCGCTGATAATTTGGAACGGTATATTTGACTCTTGTTCCTCCTAAAATCTCTTCAATATTCTTTCGCTCAGGTGAGATCATCTTTTATTTCTTGATTTATTTCTAAGGTAACAAAATCAGCACAGTAGCATTCTTTAGTGACAGGAAAAGTGACAGAATGGAAATTCAGATTGATTACCTTTCTTTTAATACTAATCCGTCTCTTGGATTATCCATTATTGGTGAAGGCAGTAATTAAAGGACCCAATTAAAATAAAAAGCACCTCCAAATGGAAGTGCTTTAAAGTGGGCCCAGCAGGGCTCGAACCTGCGACCACCTGATTATGAGTCAGGTGCTCTAACCAACTGAGCTATGAGCCCAAGGGGACAAATATAATGCAGATGTATAGATACTAGATAATAATTTGAGCGCCTTTTACTCATTGAATAGTTGGGGTAAAAACTAGCATTCCTTTAGCACCAACCTTTACTTATTGGTATGTAATTTTACCAAACATATATCAGCCGGTAGCTTAAATGTAGGAACTACCTTGCGTTTGAATTTAAGCCCCAGACCATGATAAAACAGATTTGGTTCGACTTCGGAAACGTCTTCATTCCCATCTTTCCACAACGCACGAAAGAGGCGTTTGAGGAACAGGGGGTTCAATTCACTGAGGAATCCATTCAGCGCCTCAACCAGGAATACGAATTAGGTGTAATTACTTCCGGGCAATTTTTCCAAGAGATTGCCTCGAGCTGCAAGTGTCTTCAGGGCTCAAAAGATATTGCGCGTGCTTGGAATGCTTTGCTCGGTAAAATGACTGACCCAACGCTTTTTCTGAAACGATTGGCTGCCTCTTATAATCTGTGTTTGGTGAGCAACACTAATGAGGCGCACATCAGATCTATTCGCAAACAAGCTGGTCCCTTTTTATGGAATAGCTTCGTTGAGAAATTTGAAGCGTTGTTTTTGTCGTATGAAATTGGCCTCAGAAAACCGGACGACGGGTATTTCAACTACGTCCTAGAATATATGGATGCGAAACCTGAAGAAGTACTTTTCGTGGACGACTCTCCTAATAATATCAAGGCGGCTGAAGCCCTAGGCATAAACACCGTCCTTTTCAATATACAAGAGCAAGATTTAACTAAAGAATTACCCGCGGTCCTGGCAAAGTTCAATTAATGTGCCGCCAGTCCCCTTTGGATGTAAGAAGCACACCCATTTGTTGTCTGCGCCGACCTTTGGCTGAGTATTGAGCAAGGTTAATCCCTCACCTTCAAGACGTGCCATCTCCGCCTTAATGTCTTCAACCGCATAGGCAACGTGGTGTATACCTTCGCCGCGCTTTTCTATGAATTTCGCGATGGGGCTGTCCGGATTCGTTGCTTGCAACAGCTCAATTTTATTTAGACCTGCCCTGAAGAAACTAGTACGTACCCCTTCGCTAACGACCTCCTCCTCTTTATAGGGAGGCACCCCTAATATTTTTGTGTACAAGGTATTGCTTTGTTCAAGGCTCTTTACGGCGATGCCGAGGTGTTCTATCTTGGTGAGGTGGTGATACATTATTCTGCTTTCAGGTCTCCTAAGTTAACCAATGCTGCATACTTACCGCCCTTTTCGATCAGTTCTGCATGCGTACCCAATTCTATCACACGACCCTCCTCGATATAAGCAATCTGATCGGCGTTCTTAATGGTACTTAATCGGTGTGCTACCACTACCGTCGTACGTTCCTTCATCAAACCCTCAAGTGCTTGTTGCACCTTAGCTTCGCTTTCATTATCTAATGCAGCGGTGGCTTCATCCAACAACAACAACTTCGGATCGACATAAAAGGCACGTGCAATGCTCAATCGCTGGCGCTGACCACCGCTTAAAGAAGAACCTCCTTCACCAATAACTTTTCCTGCGGACCAATTGCTAGCAAATTCCGTACAGTACGCAGCTTCTAAAGCCGCTGCGACTCTGGGTATATCGGGCGTGCTGCCCAAGGCAACGTTTCCAGCAAAGCTTGAATTAAATAATAACGGCTGCTGCGGAACCCAGCCCAGATTTTGACGGTAGGCCTTAAGCTCGGTGTCCTGTAAGTTGAGACTGCCTAAGGAAATTGAACCTTGCTGAGGGTGTGCGAACCCCGCCAATAGGTGAAGTAAGGTGGTTTTACCGGATCCAGAAGGACCCACAAGCGCGGTAGTCTTTCCTGATGGAATGGTAAGATTCAAATTGTTAATAACGGGGCGCTCGTCGTAAGAAAATAGGACCCCTGAGAATATGATATCCTCTTGCCACTGTTCCTGCTTCGGTGCAATACTTCCACTACGCGGCTCCTCCATGTCAAGTACTTCGAATACGCGAGCGGCAGAAGCATTGCCCTTTTGAATGTCGTACAGCGCATTGGTAACGTTTTTAAAGGCAGGAATCAGCTGGTAAAACAAAACCACGAAAGCGATAAGTTCGCCACCGGTTAAACTTCGGCCTGCGATGACTTCCATTCCCCCTAAATACAGAACGACTAAAAGTACGCTTACCCCCAACACTTCGGCGATTGGTGAACTAAGATCACGCTTGCGAAACACGCTCACCATATGGCGTGTCCACGCAGACAAACTTTTGGCATAACGAGCAGACATGGCCTCTTCGGCAACAAATGCTTTGATGATGGGCAAGTTAGTAAGGACTTCTTCTAGTGCAGAGGTATTCTGTCCCAATTCTTCTTGCGCTTTCTTCGCGCTCTTCTTCAAACTACGCCCTACAGTAGCAATCAATCCAGCAGAAATAGGGATAATGGCAATGGCCAATAAGGTCAGCTTTGGGCTCATGGTAAAAAGCAACACCAAGGTTCCAACGATCATCAAAGGATCGCGAACGAACCCTTCCATACCTTTGAGCATAGACCATTCAATCTCATTGAGATCTGCGGTCGCCCGGGTCAGCATATCACCTTTTTTTAAATCGCCGTGCTGGCGCAAGCTTAAGGCAATCCACTTATCGTGAAGTTGCTGCTTGAGGTAAGATACTATACCGTTTCTCACTGGAGAAAGGGTAAATAGGGCCGCGTAGCGGCTGATATTTTTGAGAATAAAAATGCATAGAGTAACTATAACCGTGACGTAAAGTGTCTTCACAGCACCATGTTGTGCTTTGTACGACTCAACTATTTCGGCAAGCGCTAATTTCCAAGCAGGGATATTCGCCAGATCGATACCGGGTGTATCAAAAATTAAATTCAGGATGGGAATCAAGGCCCCCACTGATCCAATGCTAAAGATGACCGTGAGAATATTGAAAGCAGCGGCCAACACAACCAATGGCATATAGGGCTTCAAAAGCGATAAGATTCGAGCGAATGATTTCATAACAGCACTTCGAAGCGAATTTAATTGAATTGACGCAAATGGTATCTTTGCTTTATGGAAAGTACAAGACAACTTAAGATTGCCAAGCTTCTTCAGAAGGAAATGGCGACTATTCTGCAACAAATGGCCCGTGAAAATTTCCCTGGCACACTTCTAAGTGTAAGTAAGGTTCGCGTGAGCACTGATTTAGGGTTAGCCAAAATCTACGTTAGTATTTTCCCGGTGGTAAATACCAAAGAAGTGGAAGGTTTTATTGCGCTGAACCAGAGTAAACTTCGTGGCGCTCTAGGGCACAGTGTAGGCAACCAACTTCGAGTAACGCCAGAACTCGTTATTTATACCGACGACAGCTTGGAATACGAAGAGAATATCGAACGTCTACTTGGCGGGGAAGGTGAAAGCCCTATTAAATAGAAACCCTTGCCGTCGTTCTCGTCCTTCATAAGTAAAAAATACTTCTTCTCCTTAGGAAAACTAGGAGCAATACGACTGATGTCTCTTGCAGCATTAGTAGGCTTAGCATTGGGTACGGCAGCAATGACTGTAGTTTTGAGTGCCTTTGCTGGGCTCGAGGATCTTATTCTGAGCCAATTCAAAGATGCAAATGCGACGCTGAAAATTGAATCGGCCACCGGGCCTTACATAGAGCTAACATTAGAAGATTCCTTGTTTTTGAGCGGCCTTGAAGCCAGTTATGAGGAAACTGTTACGATGGCTATATTTCAGAAGCGCGTGCTGTTGACTTATGGTGAAAATCAACACATTGCTTACCTATTGGGGGTGCCAAAAGAATATGCAGAAAGGCATCATTTATCTGAGCACCTGCTGACGATGGCAGATCCGGCAATGGATTATGGTAAGTTTACTTTGACATTAGGGGCGGGAATTGCCTATCACCTCGGGTTAAGTACGACAAACCCGCCGCCTATTGTATCTGTTTATCTTCCTAAAATCGCAGCAAAAACGAATGTTTTAAATCTTAGCGATGCCATTGAAGGTCAGAATGCATTTGCAATAGCCATTCACAGCGTTGAGCCAAATTACGACCAGAAATACGCTTTAGCCCCACAAGGTTGGTTTAAAAAATTTACTGGATCCAAAGCACCGTCCTTTATAGAAATACATTCGGCGGCGGAGAGTCGCGTTAGGAAGGCATTAGAAGGACATTTTGGAGATAGAATAACCATTAGAAATCGATTAGAACAAGAGGCTGCCCTTTTCAAAGTTATGCGCTCCGAAAGAATGGTCGTGGTTTTCATCTTGGCCTTTATTGTGCTTCTAGCAAGTTTCGGCGTTGTTAGTGCGCTCATCATAATAGCCCTCGAAAAGAAAGGCGATGTTCACACGCTTTGGGCTATGGGTGCCTCAGAGTCTGACCTGCGCAATATTTTCTTTAAGAACGGGCTTATGATTGTAGCCACCGGTTGGCTCAGTGGATTACTAGTAGGTTTTGGTGTCATTGCCCTCCAACATTATGTTGGCATTGTGCCCTTAGGCACTGGATACGTCCAAGAATATTATCCGGTCAGCTTAAAATGGGAACATATCGCATTGACCAGTGCCATTGTATTAAGTATCGGCAGCAGTCTTAGTGCCTGGGCAACACGTAAAGTGATTAAATAGTTTGCTTCTCCGCAATGCGGCCGTACTGCAGGTTATTCAGATCTCCCAAATCTTGCTGATTACCGTATTTAGCTATGTATTCTTGTTCGATCTCATCTAAAGTAGCTAGGACTTCTGACGGATTTTCGATCGTAACTAAACGAGTACGATAAGGCTTAAAATGACTTAGACCACGGAAGTAGTTGGTGTAATGCTTGCGAGTTTCCATAATAGCATAACGTTCTTCCTTCCACTTAAGACTCAATTTAAAGTGCTCGCGAGCCGCCGCCACACGCTCCTTGACTGAAGGCTTTCTAGCTTCTAAGCCGTGCTCAAAGTAGTGTTTAATCTCGTTGAAAATCCATGGATATCCAATGGATGCGCGTCCCATCATGATGCCGTCTACACCGTACTTATTGCGATACTCCATCGCCTTTGGGCCGCTATCCACATCACCGTTCCCAAAGACAGGGATATGTAGACGAGGGTTGTTCTTAGTTTCGGCAATTAACGACCAATCTGCCTCACCCTTGTACATCTGTTTACGTGTTCGGCCGTGAATAGAAATGGCTTGAATACCAACATCCTGAAGGCGCTCTGCAATATCTACGATGTATTTAGTGTTATCGTCCCAACCTAATCTAGTCTTGACAGTCACAGGCTTATCTACGGCCTTTACGATCTCAGCCGTCATCTTCACCATCTTTGGAATATCTTTAAGAATACCAGCACCAGCGCCTTTACACGCCACGTTTTTGACGGGACAACCATAGTTGATATCGATAATATCCGGATTAGAAGCGGCACATACCTCAGCAGCTTGGCGCATACTCCCAATCTCGTTCCCGAAAATCTGAATACCTAAAGGCCTTTCATATTCGTAGAAGTCTAATTTCTTTACACTCTTTGCAGCATCGCGTATCAATCCTTCTGAGGAGATAAATTCAGTGTACATCACATCCGCCCCATGATCTTTACAGAGTTTTCTGAAAGGCGGATCACTCACATCTTCCATGGGAGCGAGCAATAAAGGGAAGTCGCCTAATTCGATATCACCTATCTTTACCATACGGCAAAAGTACAACGGGATGAGCTATACTGACAAGACATTAAAATGGGGGCATGCGAGATCTGCAATGACCTTGTTTTTTATCACAGTAGCCAGCCTCGTCTTCTTCGGAGGTATCGGCTTAACCTTTGCAAATACCACCTACGGCATAACCTCGCCTAAAGGCATGCGGTGGTTCCAGTTTTCCGTATCGCTGGGACTATTTTTAATGCCGCCACTAATATTTTCTCAGATTGCCACCAGTAATCCTGCACGATTCCTTCAATTGGTCTATTTGCCTAGTTACGGTTCTCCCACGCATTCAAGAAAAAATGCGGAAAAACTACCTTCAGCTTTCCAAACATATACTGCATTGGCTATGGTTTGTATAGGTGCCTTTTTCGCTATTGACCTCCTCGCGCAACTCAACCAATACATTGTTCCGAACAACAGCTACTTCCAAGGACTGAAAGACCAAGAAGCACTGGTTATAGACTCACTTAAAACACTTTTAAAGGACACTTCCTCATTGGCTCTTTTGGCAAACGCTGTGGTCTTGGTCTTGGTGCCTGCCTTTGGTGAAGAATTCTTCTTCCGTGGTGTGCTGCAAAAGATGTTTAATCGAAGTATTGGCATTCGTGGTGCAATCTTGGCTAGTGCAGCTTGTTTTGCCGTTGCACATCAACAACCTTTAAGTTTTATTCCTCTCTTGTTTATGGGAGTCCTATTGGGCTATACCAAGTATTGGACAGGCAGCCTGTGGGCGCCTATTATACTCCATTCCATAAATAATGGATTTGCTTTGTTGTCGTCGTACTCAGCAGGAGGAGAACTACAAACCGAAAGCACTATAGCACTAGGGTGGAGTATGTTAGGACTAGTGCCATTAATACTCGGGATCGTCTGGCTTAGGAGCATTCGCATCAAGCACTCTACTTGGCTGGACCAATAAACTAAGACCTAGTAAAAACAAAAAAGCCGGAACCAAAAGCCCGACTTTTCACTATAAAATATTCTCTTTGCTTAGTTATCTGAGCTGTACAATGCTTCTGCATCTTTCGGCTGCAAAGAACTATAATTAATCTTGTAAGCTTGCGCCTTGCGCAGCTCTAATTTGATATCAGAAATCAAACCCATTTTAACCGTCTTATCAGCTTTAATAGACATTGTCATCATTGGGCGATCTTCTTCAGCCTTAGCCTCACGCTCTTGGACAACAAACGGTTGTAAATCATCGATAGATGCAAACGCATCATTTAGCTGAATCCTAGCCGTCTTACCAAACTTATCCTGGTACTTAGCACGTGGCGAACCTGCGTAAATGTAAGTAACCAAAGACTTGCGTTCTAGCTTCTGGATTTCTGTTGCTTGAGGTTTGTTTACGCTAACCTTCAAATCTACCTCACGCATTACCGTAGCAACCATAAAGAAGAACAACAACATAAAAACAATATCAGGAAGTGCCGACGTGTTTACCGCTGGCAACGCTTTATCCTTCTTTTTCTTAATTACTGCCATTATCCACCAATATTTAACGGTTCTGCCTCGGAAATTTTCTGCTGGTAAGCGTTCTTGATTTCTTTAATGATCTCTTTATCCTCTTTTGGATTCATACCACGGTATGAACGCCCGTATTCATCTTCAGCGTAACGCTCACGTAAATCTTCATAGGCTGCAACCAATTCATTCTGAACCTTTACATACATGCCGTAAGAAGTACCACGGTCATTTTGAAGCGAGATAACCGCTTTAACAGGGTTATCAGAACTTGACGAAACACCATAACCTTTGCAGTATTCACAGGAACCGTCGCCGTTGTTGTCAATGAATTCCATAGCCTTAGCACGAAGCTGGTTAATCTTTAGGTATTCATCTTCTACTAGCAACTGATCGTTCGAGTTTACTAGAACTGTAAAAATATTACGCTCCTTAATAGGTGGAGGTTCTTGAACTAGCTCATCTTCGATAGGTGGAAGCTTCCTATTAATCCCCTTATCTGTGTCCATAGTAGTAGTTACGAGATAGAAAATCAATAGTAGGAAGGCGATATCCGCCATCGAACCTGCATTAATTTCTGGTATGGCTCTTTTATTTCTTGCCACAGCGCTCCTTATTTAATTACTCTAGCAATTAGAGAATAAACAACGGCTAGTACAGCACCTGAGAACAGAATGTAGAACGAAGTCAACATTGCACTCGATGCTTTCGAAGTAGCCTCCTTAACATTTTTGTATTGCGCAAAATCTGAGCCATCAGCTGTGAACCACGAGATTAAGCCGATAACAAGAATTGCCGCTAAACCAATACCTACGCTTTTGACACCTTGTGGGTTCACCACAAGTGCAAGGACGAAGCTCGATACAGCGATAATCATACTAACGATAGTAATGATCATCCCGTACGATACAAATCCTGGCGCTTGATCTTCATTCGCTGCTACCATAATGAATAGTACAACGCCGATTAGACCAAGAGCAATGCCTAGGATACGTCCGATTAATGGGAGTTTATCAGCCATAATTCTTAGCTATTTTTCTTTTTGAAGTCTACCAAGATGTCTAAGAAAGAAATAGATGCATCTTCCATTTTGATCACGATACCGTCAATCATAGCAACGATAAGATTGTAGAAAATCTGTAGGATGATTGCAGTAATCAAACCGAATACTGTTGTCAAAAGTGCCACTTTAATACCTCCCGCTACAAGGGAAGGATTAATATCACCTGCTGCCTCAATCGCGTCGAATGCACCAATCATACCAATTACGGTACCCATGAAGCCAAGCATTGGTGCCAAAGCGATGAACAATGAAATCCACGATACACCTTTCTCAAGCTTACCGTTCTCCACAGAACCTACGCTCATAATTGATTTGTCTACCATATCTAGACCTTCTTCGTAGTGGTCCAAACCTTCGAAGAAAATTGTAGCTACTGGACCACGAGTGTTACGACATACTTCCTTAGCTGCGTCGATACCACCGTTGTTCAATGCACCTTCAACTTCGCTCAACAACTTCTCAGTATTTGTTTGTGCGAATGTCAAGTAGATAATACGCTCTATAACAAGTGCTAAGCCTAATACCAAGGCCAATAATACAAACGACATGAAGAATGCACCACCCTCGATGAATTTCTCCTTCAAGATTTGAGTAAATGCCTTATCAGACTCAACTACTTCCCCAATAGCTTCTTCAGAAGCTTCAGAGTCTGTAGCTGCAGCTGCAGAATCTAAAAGTACATCAGCAGAGTCAGTAGTTTCGGTAGCAGCAGAATCTACTACTACTTCAGTAGCCGTCATTTCGTCCTGTGTGTACGCGTTTACGGTACCCATTGATAGGGAAACGATTGCAAGCAAAGAGAGTGCTTTTTTCATTTTTCTTAAGAATTAATTCTTATTAATTATCTATCGGTGGATTTACGCAAAACCCTTCCGGGCGTCGAAAATACAAAAAATTGGTGTCCAATTCCTATTCTGAGACCTCTCCTGAGAGAGACAGCGAAAACTTCATATGAAAATCCTCCACCGAGTTGCCCTGACCCAATAGAATCATCGACTTAACCAATGCACTTTCGAATGTCATATCCTTGGCATTCAGCATTTTAACTTCTTCAAGCGGGCTAAAGCTGTCGTACAGCCCGGGTAAGACAGAACCGCTCACACATTGTGAAATATTGACAATAATGGTTCCATTTTTTTCGACTCGCTTTAAAAATTCTAAGAAAGAAGTTGATTTTGGCGCATTTCCTGCTCCAAAAGTCCTCAGTACTAATACTTTCCAATGCGTCAAATGAGGCAATTGGTCAAAATCCAATCCAGGGTAAAGTGTAACTACCCCAACACTTGTGTCAATAGCTGTCTTTAGGCCATATTTTTTTTCTGAACGCCAGAGTAATTTCTTGCTCACGCTGAGTCGAACGCCACTACTTGCAAGCGGTGGATAATTTGGTGAACTAAAAGCGTTAAATTCATTCGACGATCTTTTGTAGGACCGATTACCACGCAAAAGTTCATACTCAAAATAGATGGCTACTTCTTGAATAACGGCCGAACCATCTTCTTCAGCCAAGGCTGCAAATTCAAAAGCACTTACTATGTTTTCGACAGCATCTGTTCGCAACACACCAACTGGTAATTGCGATCCAGTGATGATAATAGGCTTTTGAAGCCCTTCGAACATAAAACTTAACGCACATGCCGTGTAGGCCATCGTATCCGTACCGTGCAGCACAACTATTCCATCGACCTGATCCATAAGAGCATCAATAGTTAGGGCAAGCTCTTGCCACACTTTAGGAACCATTTCTGAGCTATCAATAGGATGCTCCAGCGTCCTCGGTAAAATTTCTATTGGAAGCAACTGCATTGCAGGAATCTTTTCCGCTACAGACGCAAAGTCCATTGGCGCCAATTTCCCATGCTCGTTCTTTCGCATCCCGATAGTACCACCGGTATATATGAGGGCTATTTTACGCATATAATCCAAACAATTGCTTCGCATTTTGAGAGGTCATTGCAGCAACTTCATACAAATCCATCTCTAATACCTCAGCCATTACTTTCGCTGGTTCAATAATGAACGAGGGCTCATTCTTCTCCCCGCGAAATGCTTTCGGAGTAAGGTACGGCGCATCTGTTTCCAAAATCAATCGTTCCTTTGGAATACCCTTAAGAACAATATCTGTCGACGACCGATTGATGCTAAACGACCCGCCAATTCCGAAATAAAAATCCCCAAGTTTTAAGGCACGCTTCACTTGTTTTTTGCCACCACTGAAACAGTGAAATACCCCGCGCAACTTTCCGTTATGGCGCACTTGAGCCTCCTCAAGAACTGGGAACAATTGCTTAAAACTACTTCTTACATGAAGCGCAATGGGCAAATCCCATTCTACCGCCCAATCTAGTTGGTGATTCAATGCTTCCGCCTGCATAGCCTTAGTAGTGGTGTCCCAATACAAATCCATACCAATCTCACCTACAGCCATATATTGATGTGGGTTAGCACGAAAATGTGCTTCCAATTGGTCCAACTGATCTTTCCAATCCTCCTTCACACGACAAGGATGCAGGCCAATCATTCGTCCAATCTTGAGCTGGGGGTAATCTGCCTCCACAGCATCCAACGCACCAATGCTCTCGGCACTGATATTTGGAAGCAATATGGTTGTTACGCCTGCTGCTAAAGCCCTGCTTTGAATCTCAGCTTTTTTATCAGCGAAGTACGCGTCGTAGAGGTGACAGTGGGTATCTACAAACATTTAAAGAGGTGGGTTACCGTGTTTTTTCTTAGGCAATTTTACAGCCTTATTCTCTAACATCGAAAAAGCCTTGATCAACTTCTCACGCGTTTCCTGCGGCAGAATAACATCGTCTACATATCCCCGATACGCTGCACGATAAGGATTGGCAAAAGCTTCAGAGTATTCTGCTTCCTTTTCGGCCAATTTTGCTGCCTGATCTTCAGCAGCCTTGATGTCTTTTCTAAATATAATTTCTGCAGCACCTTTAGCGCCCATAACAGCGATTTCCGCCGTTGGCCAAGCAAAGTTCATATCCGCACCTATCTGTTTAGAATTCATGACACAGTATGCGCCACCATATGCTTTTCGTGTAATTACTGTAATACGCGGAACAGTTGCTTCACTAAAGGCATACAATAATTTAGCACCGTTGGTGATAATTCCATTCCACTCTTGATCCGTACCCGGTAAGAATCCAGGAACATCTTCAAGCACTAGCAACGGAATATTGAAGGAATCACAGAAGCGCACAAAACGAGCGCCTTTTGTTGATGCATGAATATCCAATACCCCAGCCAAATAAGCCGGCTGGTTCGCCACAATGCCCACTGACTTTCCGGCCAGGCGCGCAAAACCAACTATGATGTTCTCTGCAAAGTCCTTATGTACCTCATAAAAGCTTTCCTCATCCACAATAGCAGAGATGACTTCTTTTATGTCGTAAGGTTGATTAGGATTATCCGGCACTATGTCCTTAAGAACATCACGCATTTCGTCACCTGCTTCATAGGGAAGAGAAGGCGGTTCTTCATCACAATTCTGCGGAACGTAGCTCAATAGTTTCTTTAACCCCTCAAACAAAGACATTTCATTTGGGTAGGTAAAATGAGTCACTCCACTTTTCGTAGAATGTGCACTCGCGCCACCTAACTCTTCAGCCGTTACTTCTTCATGGGTTACCGTTTTCACCACATTAGGCCCAGTCACGAACATGTAAGAAGTGTCTTCCACCATCATAATAAAATCTGTAAGCGCAGGTGAGTAAACTGCACCGCCCGCACAAGGACCCATCATTGCCGAAAACTGCGGGATAACCCCTGAGGCTTGTACATTTCGGTAGAAAATATCAGAGTACCCACCCAAGGAAACGACCCCCTCTTGGATACGTGCGCCACCGCTATCGTTCAAGCCAATCAATGGTGCTCCAGTTTTCATAGCAAGGTCCATCACTTTCGTAATCTTCTCTGCATGAGCCTCAGCTAATGAACCGCCTAATACTGTAAAGTCTTGCGCAAACACATAGATTAAACGCCCTTTTACCGTGCCGTAACCGGTCACTACGCCGTCGCCTAAAATTTTCTGTTTATCAAGTCCAAATAAATCACTTCGATGTCGAACCATTGCACCCATTTCCTGGAAGCTTCCTTCGTCCAAAAGGAAATGAATACGTTCGCGCGCAGTAAGTTTGCCTTTAGCATGCTGCGCATCGATTCGTTTCTGTCCGCCGCCTTCTTGACTTTGTTTTTTGAGGTCGCGTAGATGTTTTCGCTTGTCTTGCATAGTGCTTTTTTTGTTCTGAAGATTGGTCCTTAAGCTACTCCTCTTTGAAGGCATCTCGTAAATTTACTTTAGAATGTCTGTGGAATCGCTTTGTTTCCTTTGCTTTTCTACGAATCTCATATTGATCCACTTCGGGAAGGTTAATTACTTCCACACATTGCGGCGTACAACAGCCTTCGTTTTTATCAGCGCAGCTCTCGCACTGTATAAAAAGCAGGTTGCATGCTTTATTGGCACAATTGGTATGTCTAGCACTTTTTTCACCACACTGGTGACAATCCGAAATAACCTCACATGAAATTTCTTCGCCCAGTCTTTCATCAAATACAAAATTAACCCCGTGAAACTTGTTATCGAGCTGCTCTTCGTCAATCTGACGAGCGTAATCAATGATTCCGCCGTGCAACTGATTCACATCGTTAAATCCGTGGTGCTTCAAATAGGCCGAGGTCTTCTCGCAACGAATACCGCCCGTACAATAGAGTAAAATCTTGCGGTCCTTTTGGCCCTTGAGCTTTTCTAGTACCATCGGTAATTCCTCCTTAAAGGTCTCCGCTTCAGGTAAAACCGCACCTTCAAAATGGCCTATCTCACTCTCGTAGTGATTGCGCATATCCACGACGATAGGATCGCCGTTCTCCATAATATTGTTCCAATCCTTCGCACTTAAATGAGCACCAACGTTAGTAACATCGTAATCTTCAGGTTGCAACCCGTCCGCCACAATCTGGCCGCGAACTTTCACTTTAAGTTTTAAGAATGATCTACCGTCTGTCTTATCTGTAACGGCAATCTTAAAAGGCACATCCTTGAAATAATCTATTGCTTTTAGATGCTGCTCAAATTCCTCCCAATGGTGCTCGGGCACATTCATTTGAGCATTAATTCCCTCCTGACTCACATAAATGCGACCGAGACAATCCAAAGCCAACCACTTCGAATAAAGTTCGTCGCGCAGCTTTTGAGGTTTGTCAATAATGACATACTTATAGAAAGAAAGGGTAATGCGTATGAAAGTCTCTGCATCCAATTTCGCTCTAAGGCACTCTTTATCAAGCTTATTAACTAAATCTTTTTTTCCAGCATTTGGATCCATCCGATAGCAATTTGTTATAGCAAAGATAGGTTATCTTTAACCTACCCAAATCTGAGTTTTATCACGATCAGAGCATGAAAAAAACCACTCTAATCCTGGGCGCCTGTGGCCAAATTGGCACAGAGCTTACCCTCACGCTACGCGAGAAATACGGCAACGAAACCATTATTGCTACAGACATCAATGAACCTAGACTAGCCGAACTTAAAAATGGCCCCTTTGAAGTTCTCGATGCGAGCGATTCTGATGGTATACGTGCAATCTGCGAAAAGTATAATGTAACCACGGTATACCATCTGGTGGCTATGCTCAGTGCTACGGGTGAGAAATTCCCAATGAAAGCATGGGATTTAAACATGCGGAGTTTGTTGTACGTATTAGAATTGGCAAAAGAAAATATCATTGATAAAATTTTCTGGCCTTCTTCCATTGCTGTTTTTGGTCCTACGACTCCAAAGAACCTAACGCCTCAGCAGACCATTATGGAACCTTCAACGGTCTATGGAATTTCAAAGTTGGCCGGGGAACGTTGGTGTGAATATTACCACAATAAGTACGGCGTGGATGTGCGCTCTATTCGCTATCCTGGGCTTATTTCGTGGAAATCGCAACCTGGAGGCGGCACTACAGATTATGCTGTTGAGATCTACTATAAAGCTCTAGAGCAAGGTAAGTATACTTGCTTCTTAAGTGAACACAGAGCGCTTCCTATGATGTATATGGAAGATGCTGTTCGCGCAACTATTGAACTGATGGAAGCGCCAACTGAACATGTAAAGATTCGTTCTTCATACAACCTTGCAGGTATCAGTTTTGACCCGGCAACAATTGGAGCGAGTATCAAAAAGTTGATGCCTGAATTCGAATTGAATTTTGAGCCGGATTTCCGAGAAGATATAGCTGCTTCTTGGCCTGAAAGTATTGATGACTCTTCCGCTCAGGCAGATTGGAACTGGTCCCAAAAATACAATTTGGATACGATGACAGAAGCTATGCTTACAAATCTCAAGACAAAGCTTCAGCTTTTATAACGCCTATTCTTCCTTGTACCAAGAGCTGTATTTGAGGTAATTATTCGCAATACGTTCGATTTCACCGGAGCGCAATCTTTCCGGTACCGAACGGATTTCTTTCGCCGGCACTCCAGCCCAAATCGTCCCAGGCGCCAATTTTTTTCCTTGTGTCACCACAGACCCCGCAGCAACAATGCAGCCCTCACCTACCACGCAGTCGTCCATTACAATCGCTCCCATTCCAATAAGTACATTATTTTCAATAGTACAACCATGAACAATGGCATTATGTCCTATGCTTACGTTATCGCCAATGGTCGTCGGAAACTTTTCGTAAGTGCAGTGAACGATGGCGTTGTCTTGTAAGTTGACTTTATTACCCATAGTAATTGCATTCACATCCGCACGAATGACGCTACCGTACCAAAAACTGCAGCCTTCACCACAGGAGAAGTTCCCGATAATAGTTGCATTTTCTGCGATGAATGAATCTTTACCAATGTCAGGTTGGTGTCCGAGAACAGGGCGAACAATAGGCATACCGTCTTGTTTTTGTAATGTACTTTTGTAACCTGAAATTACCTTAATTATGGAAATTAAAAGAGTCCCCGTAAATATTTACGCAGAAATGACCCCAAATCCCAAGGTCATGAAGTTCGTAAGCAATAAACTACTCCTTCAGACAGATTCCGCAGAATTTAGAAATATCGAGGAAGCGAAGCCTTCACCGTTGGCGACTAAGCTCTTCCACTTTCCATTTGTAAAGAACGTTTTTATTTCAGGAAACTACATCGCTATTGCAAAATTTGATGTGGTAGAATGGGACGATGTTGCACAGGAAGTTCGCGTGTTCATTACGGAGTTTTTGACCGAAGGTGGAGTTCCAGTTCATGAAGACCAGCTCAAGCCAACGCAGGAAGAAAAACCTGAAGAAGGCGAAGATCCTATGTTGAACTCAGAAGATATTGGCGAAGTTGAAGCGCGTATTGTAGACATCTTAGAAGAATACATCAAGCCTGCTGTAGCCCAAGACGGCGGAAACATCGCTTTTATGGGGTACAAGGATAAGGTTGTTGAAGTACAGCTTCAAGGTGCCTGTTCGGGCTGTCCGTCTTCAACTATGACTCTGAAAAACGGCATCTTAAGCATTTTACAAAAGATGCTACCAACATTAGTTGACGACGTTGTTGCAGTGAACGGTTAAAATGGTTTAGTTGAAAATCAAGCGGCCTGCGGTAATCCGTTGGGCGCCACTTACCACTTCATAGAAATACGTTCCGCGCGAAATATAGGAACGTTGAATGTTTATTCCCCTGTTCTCAATAAAGTATACCATCTTGATCGGTTGCCCTCGCTTGTTAAAAACATTCAATTGATAGTCCATCGATGCGCTTAGAGGAGGAATAACTTCTATTCTCGCCTGATGCCTTATAGGATTTGGAATTACCACTGAACGATAAGCAACAGGTCTTTCATATTCGCTTACGTCTAATAATAGTAATGGATCGTTTTTAAGAATAGAATCGATATTAATATGCTCGTCGCCAGCTTGATAAGCTAAGTATTGAAATCCATCAAACAACATTTCGTCATCGGTACTAAATCCTACCGTTATTAGTTGTGGTGGAGAGTTAGGATTGTGATGATTTGTACTCCTATTATCAAAGGAATGAGTTGAATGTATGTTATATCCTGCCGGTACTTTGACCAAGTTCTTGTAATAGTAGTATTCCTGGTGCTCAAAATCCCAGCGATCGATTTTCATCAAAGGGATGGTATCGTTCGTTTGCGGCTTGTAAGCATAGTTCAATATCTCTGAGCAAATTTGGTGCGAATGAGGGAATGCGGAGAAAATGGACACCGTCTGCGGTGGCCATACTTCTTCGACTGAAAAACTCTTAACTTGCCCTGCTGGAACAAAAAAATCATTCGCCCAATATTGGAGGGGTACTGTATCGTGTACTTGGCGCACCCCAGATTCATTGATAGGATAGAGGTACATACGGAGCTTGATGTCTATTAACTGACCTGCAGTACCCTTGGGGGTGTGAATCTGCATACCAATTTCGCCGTTTGCCGGAAGCTCAATCCCCATTTTAATCAATGACGAGTTTGGATAAACAATAGGCATCGAACCCGGAGCCCAAGTACCTATGGAGATTTCACCATCGGTAGAAAAAGAACTCCCTGTGGTATCCACATCAATATCACCAACATCGCCCGCCATGATGAGTGCATGGTGCACTAACTGGGGATTATTGGGAATTAGCTCAATAGCCCTAAGGAATCTGTTTTGACCTAGATTCAATGGAACAACGAGTGTATTGTATGCATCAGATGTCGTCGCATTGCTCTTAAATTTCATCATCTGTAACACAGTATCTGGTGTTCCTGCTAATTGACGTAGAGGATATGCAGGAGTAGGCGGCTGGAGATTTGGATCACCTTGAGAAGCGCCATCATAAATCCATTTTAACAAAGAGTCTTTGTCTGCCTGTGTAATCTGTCTTTCGTTAACAAAATGTAGGTAAGACGTATCGGCGGACCAAGGGGGCATCTCGCTGTTCTGCAATACATGAACAATACTTGTCGTCCAAGGAGCTGTTGATGCATACGAAAGCATCGAGAAGGGCGCACCCCCTCCAGGTCTATGACAACTCGTGCAATTTTTATATAGGAGCGGAGCGATATCATTGAAGGTGCTCTGTCCCGCCATCTGAAGAGACAGAATTACAACACTAAAAACAGTCGCTACATTTTTCATTACATCTCCTTTTTTTAAGTGCTAAAGACAAATCTAATGATTATAAATCAGCTAGTTAAAATAAAATAGGGCGACCCGTTGGATCGCCCTATTTGTTAAATATTATTCTAGATTAAGCCATCGCTTTGCCCATATATTTTAAATGTGCAAAGTGTCCTCTGAGCGCTGCAATAGTCGAACGATACTCGTTATACGGCAACTTAAACTCCTTAGCCGTGCTCCGAACGATTTCTGCAATCTTTGGATAATGTACGTGGTTGATTGTTGGGAACAAGTGGTGTTCTACCTGGAAATTCAAACCTCCTGTGTACCAAGTAACAAACTTACTTTTGGTGCTAAAGTTCGCCGTTGTCTTCAACTGGTGCTCAAGCAAGCTATCGTCTTTCGCCTCTTCCTCAGTTGGGAAATCAGCCTTATCTACCACGTGTGCTAACTGGAAAGTGAACGATAAAATCAGTCCTGCTATTAAGTGCATCACTGTATTGCCCCATAGTACCATATACCATGGAATACCTAAAGCTATCGGCAGAACGTAGAACAAAGATAAATGGAACCCTTTACCAACGATTAGCTTTGTCCATACGGCAGCCAAGCTTTGGTTTTTTGCTTTGAATAGTTCTGACTTGTTGTATTGAACAACTTGGGTAAAATCCTTCTCCAAGAGCCATTTCCAAGTCATAAGACTGTAAGTAAATGGGGCATAAATGTGCTGGAAGCGGTGGAACGACTTGCGCTCCTGAGATGGGTGAAACCTGAACAAGCTACCAGTATTAATATCATCATCATAACCGTCAAGATTAGTATGGGTATGATGCTTGATATTATGCTGCACCTTCCACGTATATGAGTTTCCACATAACATGTAGATCACTGCACCAATCTTGCGATTGACCCATTCGCTTTTAGTTACGTTATTATGAATGGCGTCGTGCATCACGTTCATCCCAACGCCTGCCATACCTAGACCTGTGACTACCCACAATACCGTGGTCATCCAAAAAGAAGTATAGCCAGTAAGAAATAAAATGAAGGGAACGAGGTACATCACCATATTCAAGAAAGCCTTCAAAAAGTAACGGTAATCTGCCATTCCAGATTTTCCTTCTTCCTTGAGGTACGTTCTTACTCTTTTGCGAACTTCCTTCTGAAAATCGCTAGAACTTTTAAATCGCAACATGAAGTTTGTGTAAAATAAAGGTTTGAATTTAGTAATAAGAACAACAACTAACCTTACATAGTTTAGTTTTGTACTGAATTCAAGATTATCTAAGATGCTTAAAAATTTAAAGCCCACAGAACTAAAGGCTTGGCACAAGCTTCAACAGAACTTTATCTACGACAACCGAACGCTAAAGACTCGTTTTTATGAGGACTCAGAGCGCTTCAATAAATACCACATTAAGTGGGACGGTATACTCTTCGATTTCTCTAAGAACCATATGGGTAGCGAAACATTTGCCCTTTTCCAAGAATTACTCGAAGAAGCAGATGTACGTGCAGCCATTGCGCAACAGCAAGGCGGTGAAAAAATTAATATTACGGAGAACAGAGCTGTACTGCACACGGCACTTCGCAACATGAGCGAGAATCCAATTTATGTAGACGGCGAGGATGTTATGCCAGGCGTACGCGATTCATGGGCAAAATTGGCCACCTTCTCTAATGAAGTTCGCTCAGGAAATTGGAAGGGATATACAGGTAAGCGCATTACTGATGTGATTAATATCGGTATCGGCGGTTCAAATTTAGGTCCAAGAATGGTGATCAACGCATTGAAGCCATTCGTAACGGATGAAATGAATTTCCACTTTGTTGCTAACGTGGACGGTGCCGACCTTGATGAGGTATTGAAACAAGTAGATGTTGAAACCACGCTTTTCATCATCGCCTCAAAAACATTTACTACTCAAGAGACTATGCAAAACGCAAATAGTGCGAAGAATTGGTTCTTAAAAAACGGCGGGAGTGAAGAAGAGGTAGAGAAACACTTCGTTGCCGTAAGCACAAATGATGAAGGTGTTGCAGGTTTTGGGATAGATACCAAAAACATGTTTGGATTCTGGGACTGGGTTGGTGGTCGCTACAGCGTATGGTCGGCCATTGGACTTCCAGTGATTTTAGCAATCGGGTTCCAAGGGTTCCAAGAATTTTTAAGCGGTGCACATGCAATGGATAAGCATGTAACCAAGGCAGATTGGAGCGAAAACATTCCAGCCCTTATGGCTATGCTCGGCATTTGGTACCGTAACTTCCACAACGCACCTTCACAAGCGATTCTTCCTTACGATCAATACTTAGATAGGTTTGCCGCCTACTTCCAACAAGGAGATATGGAAAGCAACGGTAAGTATGTCGATCGTGGCGGCAATCGTGTGAACTATCCTACCGGTCCAATCATTTGGGGCGAGCCAGGAACAAACGGTCAGCACGCATTCTACCAACTGATCCATCAAGGCACTGACCTCATTCCTGCGGACTTTATCGCTGCAAAAAGATGCCAGCACAGTTTGGCGGAACACCACCCTATTCTTCTAGCTAACTTCATTGCCCAGACCGAGGCATTGATGGTAGGAAAGTCCAGAATGGATGTAGAGATTGAAATGCGTCAGGCTGGATTAAGCAGTGACGATATAGATAGGATTGCGCCATATCGAGTTTTTGAAGGAAACAGACCTACAAACAGCATCGTACTTGACGAAATCAACCCATACCATTTGGGTCAGCTGATTGCAGCGTACGAGCACAAGATTTTCATCCAAGGATATATCTGGAACATTTACTCTTATGACCAATGGGGTGTAGAGCTTGGAAAAGTGCTGGCAAAAGCGGTTCTTAATGAACTTAAGGGCGGTACTAAACACGAACACGATAGCTCAACGACTTCGCTTATCGATTATTTGAGAAGCTGATTTATTGAGAGAGTTCTGAACGGAAAACGTCCAATAGCTCATTGAGTTGTTGGGCTTTTGTTTGGTCTACACCCGCGGCAAGAGATTCCACTTCTTCCTTGGCTACTAATTCATTAACAAGAGTACTTCCTTTCTCCGTTAAAAAAATAAAGACGATTCTACGATCTTCCTTATCGCGAACTTTTTCTATAAGATCCATACTCACAAGTCGGTCAACCATTCGAGAGGCATCACTCATTTTGTCCAACAAACGGTCACGTATTTCTGAAGTTGTTGAGCCTGCGCTACCAGCGCCGCGTACAATACGCAACACATTGTACTGCTGCATAGTTAGGCCGTTTGATTTCAGGCGTGCCGTGATTTTCTCTTTTAACTTGTTGGAGGTATATATGAGATTGACAATCAATTTTGATTGCTCAGTGGAAAAGGCACTTTGTTTAATTTCGTCTTCGAGGCGCATAAACACTAAACAATGATACAGGTAATTGTTCAAACACGCAATAAAAAATAAAAACCCGCACCAGTTAGTGCGGGTCATTTGCTATATCTTCTTCAGGATTAAACTGTCATAATATCGTTTTCCTTCTTGGTGAACATAGAATCACATTTTGCAATGTAATCGTCGGTCAATTTCTGGATATTATTCTCGCTATCTTTACGCATATCTTCGCTCAGACCGTCGTTGCCCATTTTTTTGAGTTCGTCCATTGCACTCTTTCTTGCAGCGCGAACACCAACCTTAGCACTTTCACTTTCTGCTTTGGCCATTTTTGCCAACTCTCTGCGACGCTCCTCCGTCAATGGAGGTACAGAAATGATCACACTTTCCCCGTTATTCATTGGGTTAAAGCCCAATCCTGCATTCACAATGGCTCTTTCGATATCAGGAATAATAATCTTCTCCCAAGGTTGAATGCTTATCGTACGTGCATCCGGTGTATTGATATTACTCACCTGAGCCAATGGTGTCGGGGTTCCATAGTACTCTACCATAACACTATCCAACATAGTAGCACTTGCGCGTCCAGCACGGATTTTAAGTAACGACTTTTCCATGTGCGTGATTGCACGGTCCATATCATCCTTGGTCGATTCAAATACTAATTCTAATTCCTCTTCCATCAGATTTATCTTGTTAGTTCTTTACTAAAGTTCCTACCCCGTTAACCCCAGATACCACGTTCATCAAGTTTCCTTTTGTGTTCATATCGAAGACAACAATAGGCAGATTGTTTTCTTTACTTAGAGTAAATGCCGTCATGTCCATAACTTTCAATCCACGGTCGTAGACTTCTTTGAAACTCAACTCAGAGAATTTCGTGGCAGTCTCGTCCTTCTCCGGATCAGCAGTATAAATTCCATCGACACGAGTACCTTTTAGGATTACGTCGGCTTGAATCTCAACTGCGCGTAGGGTCGCTCCTGTATCTGTTGTAAAATATGGATTTCCCGTACCTGCAGAGAATATCACAACGCGACCTTTTTCCAAGTGTCGGATGGCACGTCGGCGAATAAAAGGCTCCGCAACTTTATCCATTTCAATTGCGCTCTGAAGTCGTGTCTTTACACCAGCACTTTCAAGGGCCCCCTGTAATGCAAGACCATTAATGACCGTAGCAAGCATACCCATATGGTCGGCTTGAACACGATCCATGCCTTGTGAAGCAGCACTAATACCTCTAAAGATATTTCCTCCGCCAATCACGATACCAACCTGGACGCCATTGTTAGCTACGGCTTTAATTTCCTCCGCGTATTCTGCGATTCTTTTTGGGTCAATTCCAAAATCATTGTCCCCCATTAATGCCTCGCCGCTCAATTTTAGCAGCACTCGGTTGTACTTCATCTTACATAGGATTTGAACACAAATATAAGTCAAGTCAGTTCCATTGTCCATCGTGTGGCGGTTACTTTTACACCAACTCCTCACAGTTGATAGTATAAAAAAAGCCCCCACTTTATAAGTGAGGGCCTTACTATTTTTAGAGTATTCTCAATTATAAAGAAACGCGTTTGAAGTCTACTACTTCCAAACCAGCTTGAACGCTAGTTAGGTATTTAGCAACACTTATCTTACTATCTTTGATGAAAGCTTGATCTACCAAAGTATTCTCTTTAAAAAATTTGTTTAGACGACCAGTGGCAATTTTTTCCAGCATTTCTTCTGGCTTGCCTTCTTGACGCGCCAACTCTTTACCAACTTCCAACTCACGATCGATAACGTCTTGAGATACGGCACCACGGTTCAAAGCAACTGGATTCATTGCAGCAGCTTGCATTGCTACGTCGCGACCAGCCTCAGCAGCCTCAGCAGTCAAACCTACTAAAGTTCCGATCTTGTTACCCATGTGGATATAAGAAGCGACGTAAGCGGCATTTACTGTAGCCATTTCTGCTACCTCGATTTTCTCACCGATAACACCAGTCTGCTCTTGCAATTTATCAGCAACAGTCAAACCTTCTTCAAACTCTGTAGCACCCAGTTCCTCTGAAGTAGAAACACCAGAAGACAAAGCGATGTCAGCTAATTTGTGTGCCAAAGCAACAAAATCTTCGTTCTTAGCTACGAAATCAGTCTCACAAGACAACTTCACGATAACACCTTTATCTGCACTGTTCGTCCTCGCGATAACAGCACCTTCAGTAGCATCACGGTCAGCACGCTTAGCAGCTACTTTCTGACCTTTCTTTCTTAGGATGTCAACTGCAGCTTCGAAATCACCTTCCGCTTCTACCAAAGCTTTTTTACAGTCCATCATACCAGCACCAGTTTGCTTTCTTAACATATTTACTTGAGAAGCTGAAATTTGTGTCATCTTTTTAGTTTAAATTGTTATTTTTTCGTGTCTGTTTTTTTTATATCTCTATCTTTTTTTTCGGCTTCTCTTTCTGTTAAAGCAACTTGAATAGTTTCTGCGACACATGACAGTATTGTATCAATACTTTTAGAAGCATCATCATTCGATGGTATTGGAAAATCAACTAAATTTGGATCCGAATTAGTATCCACCATAGCAAAGGTCGGTATGCCTAATTTTTTGGCTTCTAAAACAGCTATTTTTTCTTTTACAATATCAACAATGAAAATTGCACCAGGCAATCTATTCATATCTGAAATACTACCTAAATCCTTCTCTAATTTTTGACGCTTTCTATCTAACTGTAATCTTTCTTTTTTAGATAATGTCGAAATCGTTCCATCTTCTTTCATCTTATCAATCGCTGTCATTTTTTTTACAGCTTTTCTGATAGTTACAAAGTTAGTTAACATACCACCAGGCCATCTTTCTGTGATGTATGGCATATTAACATCAGATGCATAATGGGAAACTATTTCCTTCGCTTGTTTTTTGGTTGCAACAAATAAAATTTTTCTT
>MDTG01171944.1_pt1 | contig 40917 bp, 24 predicted proteins | sample 811421 | NCBI WGS metagenome assembly MDTG01 (sample SAMN05326645, study PRJNA326480) | marine metagenome | isolation source: seawater | place: Pacific Ocean: South East | collected 2011 | reverse complement strand
GAAGATTAATGGAAAATGGAAAATACAAAGTTCTAGTCCTTTCAGATCATGCGTTGTCTACAAGTGGTGTAGGTACTCAAACCAGACACCTTATTGAAGGATTACTCAAGAAGAATACCTGGACTTTTCGCCAGTTTGGCGCAGCAATGAAGCATGAAGACTACAGGACAGTTGTTGTCAATGAAGATTTTATTATAAAGCCTATTGACGGCTTTGGAAACCCTGATTTACTGAGGGTTACGCTAGCAACTGAAAAGCCGGATGTGATTTTTTTATTTACAGATCCTAGATTTTTTACATGGCTTTTTGAAATAGAAGATGAAATAAGGCAGATCTGCCCTATTGTTTGGTGGCATGTTTGGGACAATTACCCCTTTCCAGAGTTTAACAGGTTCTATTACGAAGCAACAGATAAGATTAACTGCCATTCTCATATGACTTACACTATGTTAAAGGAACACTATCCTGACAAAACTTACTTTATACCTCACGCTTTACCTGAAAACTTATTTTTTCCCTTACCTGAAAATGAGATCAAAAAACAGAAATCTGTATTGTTAGGTTCGGAAAGAAAAGATGACTTTGTAGGTATTTGGGTTAATAGAAATGCTAAAAGAAAGAGACCTAACGATGTGCTTTTATCCTTTGCCAAGTTTCTCGATATTTTGGAAAAAAGAGAAAAACATAGAAATGCAACTCTTATTATGCACACAGAACCTACAGATCAGGAAGGCCCTAATCTTTTCCAGACTGCAGAAATGCTTGGAATACAAGACAGGATATTCTTTTCAAGAGACAGACTAGATTTTGAAAAAATGAACATCCTGTACAATATTAGCGATTTTTGTGTTAACATATCTTTTGCAGAAGGTTTCGGTTTGGCAACTCTAGAGTCAATGATGGCAGGAGTTCCCATCATCGCGGCAAAGACCGGAGGTCTGACTAGGCAAGTCGTAAATCACAAAAACAAGTCAGAAAACGGTGTTGCTGTCCCCATCAAGACAAAATCACTTGTTGGGAGTCAAAGTGTTCCTTATATTTATGAGGATTATGTTGACAATTACGAAGTTGCCAAAGCCATGTTTAAAATGCACAAAACCTGCAAAAATAAACCTAAGAGAAATCAGCTTAAGCAAAAGGTCTTAAAGTATGCTAAAGAAGAATTTTCCCATCAAAAAACAGTAGATATGTGGCACGCTAGCATGCTAGATGCAATTGGAAAATTTAAAAGCAAAGAATTTAAAACATGGTCAGTCACTGAATTTTAATTCAAGGAGTAAGTTATGAGAGTTTTATTAAGAGCACCCTTGCTGACAAACAGTGGATACGGTGTGCATTCGCGACAAGTTTTTGAATGGCTGGTTGAAAAAGATCATGTTGATTTAGACGTCGAATGTTTAAAGTGGGGTAATACACCATGGTCAATCAAAGGGACTGATTATAACGGTCTGGCAGAAAAGATAATGGAAAGATCTAGAAGTTTATCTAAACCATACGACTTGACATTTCAACTTCAACTCCCTGATGAGTGGGATCCTACCTTAGGTAACTACAACGTAGGAATGTCTGCATTTGTTGAGACTGACAGATGTAACCCAGCTTGGGTTGATGCATGCAACAAGATGGATCAAGTTGTAGTACCTTCTAAGTTTACTAAAAACGTTGCTAAAAGATCTGGAATATTAACTAGTAAAATATGCGTAATCCCAGAGTGGTATAATCATAATATCGATAGAGAAGAAACACCTGTGACTAGGCTTCCGGAAGTTAGGACTAAGTTTAATTACTTGATCTTAGGAGTACTAACAGCACAAAATACTGATTGTGACAGAAAAAATATAATCAATACAATAAAGTGGGTTCTAGAACACCATAATAATGACAAAGATGTAGGTATTGTCATAAAGACGAATCTCGGAAGGGGATCTAAAAAAGATAAAATAGAAACCTCAAAGTTCATCAAATACATTGTAGATAAGTTTAGGAAAACCGACTTTCCAAAAGTTTACTTGGTGCACGGAAACATGACCAGTAAAGAAATAGCCGGCCTTTACAAGAACAAAAAAATATCTGCTCTCATAACGGCAACACGAGGGGAAGGATATGGATTGCCCATTGTTGAAGCTGCAGCAGCCGGTATTCCTATTGTGGCAACAAATTGGTCCGGACACTTAGAATTTTTAAAACCGGGAAGTTTTCTACCTGTCGATTACAACATGAAAGAAATTCCTGAAAGTAAAGTAGACGAAAGAATATTCTTAAAAGGTTTTCGTTGGGCAGAACCCACACAGTCAAGTTTTACGAACTGCTTAGCTAAGTTAACATCAAACTACAAAGAGCAAAAAGAAGTTGCAAATAATTTATCTGAATACGTACGAGAAAATTTTTCTAAACAAAACATCAAAAAAATGTATGATAACATATTCTCGGAAATAATTTAATTATGACAAGTTACATATATATATCTTGCATTGCTTTTTTGCTTCTTCTGGTTTTTCTCTTGACTTATAAGCTGTATCAATTTTCATTGTTGTTACTTGACATGGAGTCTTCTATTGAAGATTGCTTAGATGTATTGAATGAAAGATACGAAAAAATTTATGAAATTTCTGAAAGACCGGTCTTTTTTGATTCTGTAGAAATCAGACAGGTTATTTCAGAAATTCAAGCTAGTCATGAAGCTGTTTTAGCTATAGCAAACAAACTGACAAGTGGCGTGAGGCTTCAAAATGAACTACAGAAAAAAGACAATCAATAAAAAAGCAAAAATTGTTAAAAAGTCAAACATAGCTTTAGAAGCCGACAGACTTCTTGAGGAAGCGAAGAAAAGCAAACCCAAAAAGAAGCGAAAGATGTATTTTGGAAAAGATGCGCATGCAGCTATTGTTGAGTATCAGCAGGCAAATGAAAGAGAGAAAAAACATAAAATTTATGAAGAAAAAATAAAAAATTCTTTTGAGAAACTAGCTGAAAATTTAATATACATGCACAACTTCTCCCAAGGAAAAGATCATTTTCACATTTTAAAATCTGATACTGTAAGTTTTCTCTATGAAATACTAGAAAAATTTGACCCAAGCAAAGGGTCAAAGGCGTTTTCATACTTTAATGTTTGCGCAAAAAACTACCTCATCATTCAGAGTAAAAAAAGATTCAAGAACAAAGTTCGTCATGTTAGTATACACGATGAAAACTTAAGCCTCAATCAAAAGTATCAGATTGAAAGATATCAAGTTGAGCCATCACCCGAGGACAGGATGATGGATATGGAATCATCCCAGCTTCAAAAAAACCTGATACTTAAGATAAAAGAAAAACTAACAAATAAGAATGAAATAGCCTGTATCGACGCAACAATAACACTTTTTGATAATGTTGATGAATTAGATTTTTTAAATAAGCGCGCGCTCTTTGTCTATTTGCGAGAAATATCAGGTTTAAATGCAAAACAATTATCAGTTGCGATGTCAAATATCAGAAAGCACTACAGAGAAATATCAAAAAGTAGTTTAGAGTTTGATATATTTAAAAAGTTTCATTAGGGGTTTCTATGGCCACGAGCAAAAGTATCGAAAAAGCATTAGATGTAATATCTAAGTCAGAAAGTAAAATTAAAGAATTCTCTGATCTTTTAGATAGTTTAGAAAATACGCAAGATAAAAAGAAGATGCTCTGGTTGGAATCATATCAAAATGCAATTGAAGACAGAGAATCAGCAAACATACTTTTTACTGACTTAATGATGAAATCAACAAACAACCCTACCCAGCATATGCAGTTCGGGACTTTAATGACCAAATATCTTGAAAGAATGTCTAAGTGTAACGATCAGATACTTAGGTTGGCAGAATTAGTTGCAAAAGAAGAAGAAAAAAACGTAATGTCCGCGGACGATATATTTAGCAAGATAGGTGAATGATGTCAAGAGACGGTACTAGTAATGAAGTTGATGTTAGGTTGCTGTCTAGGGGTGCCCCTCAAGGACTAGCCACAGGGGCTGAAAGTGTATCTATTGGGACAACTTACGAGTATGTAAAAGGAGAGGTTGCTGAATTTATTAGCAACCCATCAAATTACTTAGAGCGAGAATTTATTGACATTGATGATGATTCAAAGTCCGGACAGTTAAAAGATGTCATGATAAATGAGATTAGAGACAATACGAAGGAGATGTTGGTTGATAACCATGCCATTTCAAAATTTATGCCGGCAGGAAGCATCAGAGTTTTTGTAAGAAGTCAATTATCAAATTCTCCTGCAGGTGTTTCTTCAGTAATTGCATACCCATTTTTTCCTCCTCACTTAAGTTTGCCTCTCAAGCCGGGGGAAACAGTTTGGTTGTTATCTGAAACAAAAGGAGACGTTGTTTTTTACTATTGGATGTGCAGGGTTGTAGGCGATAGGCAGCTTGATGACTTAAATTACACAAATTTGGACAGGAACTCAGAGATTAGAATCTTAAACAAGAAGCACGTGTCTTCTGGTAAAAACGTAACAGATCCAACTTATCTCGTTCCTGCTAGTCAAAATGTAAAAAATTCAAGAGGAATCTTACCCCGGGGTGTCAATTTAAACAACATCCACGCTACTTCTATAGCATGGATGGAAGAACATGTATCTGAGCCGATCCCGAGAACTTTTAGAAAATGTTCTGATATGGTAATTCAGGGTTCTAACAATTCAACGCTCCAACTCACGACAGAAAAATTTAGAAGCCTAGAAGACATTGCTAGTGAAGTTTTTTTAAACAAAGATAGTAAAAAATCTGATGCTTTTATACACACGCCAATGGCGGGTGCTGTAGACCTTTTTGTAGGGAAGGAAAAAGAAAGACTGGTTGCACTCTCTGCAACAGACAAGCCTGAAAGTCTTAGCTCAGCAGGTTCTTTTAATACTAGAATGAGTTCAAGAATTCAAGGCGGAGAGGGTTTAGAAAGTTATGAACTAGATAAACTAGATCAATTTACGATTGGTGAAGAAAATCAAAATGAAGGCCTAGACAACCCTAGAAACGTATTTGCAAGGCTTTACATGGGGATGAATTCATCTCCAGACGAAAGCTTTCAGCTCTCAAATGCTGATTTTTCTAATGCACATCACGTTGGAGGCTCTGCTACTCTATACGCCCACCACAGTCGTATTTTTGCTGAAGAATCATTGAGGATGTACAATTATTCAGGAAATTCAATATTTGATATGTCCGACGACGGTACGATAACGATTCAGTCTGGGGAGGGATCTACGGCAGCAAAAATTATATTAAGACCTGACGGTAACATTATAATAAAGCCAGGTAGTGGTGGAAATCTCTATTTGGGTGGTGATGAGAGTCAAGACTCAGGAGTAGCAGTCAGTATCAATACTGCTACTTCTCCAGTCGCTGGTCAAACGCAACCCTTTAATGAAGCTGTTAGTGCGCAAGGAGGAGGTTTGACATCAGGTATTATGACAACATTTGGAGGAGTTGCATTTTCTAATGATCCTGTCGGTGGATTCAGCAGTTCTAAGGTTTTGATAACGAAGTGAATTATGGGAACATTAGACGAATACGGGTTTACAGAATTTAGTTCGGATGAATCAATTCAGGGCGCCTTTTTAACAAGTGTTCACGATGCGTCAAACACTTTTCTTTTGACTTTGATTCCGGGTACTGATCTAATTCTGGACATTCCTTTTCCAGATGTTGCACCATCAGGATTTTTTCCAAGCAACATGTCTGTTAGCGAGCACAGAGAAAAGCATGAAAATTATCATGACAAGATTTTTCCTTTAATGGAGAGTGTTGCAAAAGGTTTGAATTTAGAACCTGTCGGTCCCGTCGCACCGCCAATTATGGATCCTACTTTACCACTATTAAAAATATACAACCTCTTAAAAGACATTCTTCCTGACTTTGACTTATTTATTCAAATACCTGATGTGTTTGAATGGATTATATCTAAGGCTGCTGAACTTCTAGAAAAATTTAATCTTTTGTTGACCGGTCAATGGGAACCACTTTTTAATTTCATGATCACTATGCCTGACTTTTCTTTAAGGTTTGATATCGAAGAATTTGAAATCAAGATAAGTGAACTTCCTGATTTGATAATACCCTTCCCAGAACTTCCCTTTTCTCTACCGCCACCCCTACCAGTGCCTCCTTTTATTGATATTCCCCCGATTATGCTACCTACTTTGACGATGCCTGGTTTTGGGATCATAGACTTGTTTGTGAAAATAATCAATGCGATAATGAAAGCAGTTAGCGAAGTGCTGGCTTTATTGACGAGTAGCTTGGAGAAACTTTTAGAGCTAATTGAAGCATTATCAAACGGGATAGTTGCATTAATTTCTTATCTTTTTAATTTAATTGTTGAGTTTGTCATTGAACCTATTTTAAGTGTAATAGCCGGTCTCAAGACACGATTAGGTTTTATTGCAACGCTCGGCGTGATAATAAAATATGCCATAGGGATGGGAATAATTTCAATTGTAACTTTTATATTGGGCCCGGGCGCTGTTTCTTTAGCCATAGCACAGTTGTTGGGTTTAGTTTAAAAAATTTTTTTTAAGTGAATACTTATAATGTTCGTCAATAATGGAGTTTAAATGTTTCAATTTAAAAGTGTTGGAAAAAAAATAACCGACAGAAAGTTTAAAGTTGAGTCTCCTGAATCGCTAGTCACGGCAATCGGAATAAAGACACCTCTAGAGTCAGGAAACGACATCGAAGAGCTTTATAAAGTTCATACTGACCCACTTGAGCAGTTAGCCGACAACCTGAGAAATCTAGTGCAAACAAATTCTGGCGAACGATTAGGCAGGTTCGAATTTGGATGTAATCTAAAATCAATACTCTTTGACAGAAATAGTTCTTTTGAGACCGATTATGAAAAAATTGCGACAGAAAGAATTAGAAACCAGGTTCAAAAATATCTGCCTTTAATCAACATTGACGATATTAACTTTAAAACAGAAACAGATAGAAAAAGTTTTAACCGGTCTTCACTTGCAAAAGTAGTGATAAAAGTATTTTTTTCAGTACCCAAAATTAGAAGAATGGATAATTCAATAGAGGTTGTACTGTATAATGGTGGATAAAAAATGGCAAGAAACATTAGAAAGAATAAAATTAACAACAAAGATATATCTTATCTAAATAGAGATTTTGAGTCTTTTAGAAATGAGTTGATCAGGTATGCTAGAGTTCATTATGCAAACTCAATTATCGACTATACTGAATCAAGCTTGGCAGGTATGTTTGTTGACATGGCTTCTTATGTAGGTGATGTTCTGTCTTATTACCAAGATCACCAGTTTAATGAGCTAAGCTTGGAAACTGCAACAGAAGATGCAAATATTGAAAGACTTATAAGAAATAGTGGGATTGAAATAACCGGCGCTTCACCTTCTTTCGTTGAAGTAGATTTAACAATAAAAGTTGACTCAATTTTAAAAAACGATTTTTTGGTCCCAAATAGCAACCACATGCCGAAAATTCAGGTTGGATCAATCTTTTCTTCTCTTGATGGTGTAGAATTTGAACTTATGGAAGAAGTTGATTTTTCCGAAACTGATATAAACGGTGTGTTGCTAGCTGACGTAGTAGCTGCATCAACTAATTCTACAGGACAGCCGATAGATTATTTTTTAACTAGAAAAGCAATTTGCACTAGTGCAAAGACAGTTACAGAAACCTTTACAATAAGTGATGAATTTGTTGCTTTTAGACAGGTACCCCTTTCTAATAGTAATGTAAGCGAAATTATAAGTGTCAAAGACACAGATGGTGACGATTATCATGAAGTTAAAAGCCTCACCCAAGACACTGTGTACCTAAGACAAATTAACAAATTACCTGATTTTCTTTCTGTGCCTGAAAGAATGAAGTTAGTTGCAGCTCCAAAAAGATTTGAAAAAATTGTTGACAGAAGTAGTGGAAATACTGTGCTGCTCTTTGGTGCGGGTGATGAAGACATGTTTGACGAAGATACAATTCCCGATCCTAGTGAACACGCAGTAAATCTTTTTGGAGATAGAAAAACTGTACCCTTTATTTCTATAGACCCAAATTCTTTTTTAGGTACATCAACGCTGGGCATAAGTCCAAAGAACACAACGCTCACAGTAAAATACAGATACGGTGGCGGCATTAACCACAATGTTTCAGCAAGACAGATATCTGTTGTAAAAACTTTATCAACAAAATTTCAAGACAGCACCCCTTCGACAATTGTCTCGGCTGTTAGAAGTTCTTTGACATGTGTTAATTTGGCAGCTGCAGGGGGAGGAGAAAACGCGCCGACCTTATCAGAGCTTAGGCAGGTGGCACTTTCTAGTCAAAACTCTCAAGGTCGAATCGTCACAAAAGAAGATCTCCTAGCGAGAGTGTATTCAATGCCGAATAAATTTGGAAGAGTCTTCAGGGCAGGAATTAGAAATAACCCCTTCAATCCTTTTGCTTCTCACTTACACATTGTATCAAGAGACAGTGAAGGTAAATTAACACTCTCGCCTGATTCTCTCAAGGAAAACATTTCTGACTACTTGGAAAAATACAGATTGATTACAGACGCAATTGACATTGTCGATGCTAAAATCATCAATATCGGAATTAGATATTCAGTTACTGTCGATTCTAACGAGTCACCAGAGTCAACACTACAGAGTGTCAATTTTAAAATATCAGAATATTGTGATATCAAGAATTTTCAGATAGATATGCCTATAATAGTCAGTGAAATACAAAATATCATTCTAAATACAAAGGGCGTCGTGAGTTTATTAAGTTTGGATGTAACAGGCAAACCTCCTGTCGAAGGTTCTAATTCTTATTCAGAAGTTTCTTTTGACCCTTTACGATTTACGAATAGGGGTATACTTTATCCGCCGCCTGGGGGAATATTTGAACTTAAGTTTCCAAACGATGATATAATAGGATTTGTTGAATAATGTATAGGATTATAACAGCTAGTAGCGACACTTACATCACTAATAAGATAATAAACAATAGATTTAGAGCAACAGACGCCAATGTCGGTCAGGCAGGAACTCTTGATTTGTTTAAATTGTATAACGAATCTACAATCAAAGGAGAAACTAAACCAATTGAAATCTCAAGGCTTTTGATAAAATTTGATCTAGATAAAGTCAAAACAATGAATGATTCAGGACAAATAGACATAACAGACAGCAGCTTTAAAGCATTTTTAAATTTGCATGATGTATACGGTGGGGAGACCACTCCAAATAACTTTAAGTGCATTGTCTTTCCTCTAGCAAAAGATTTTGACGAAGGTGTAGGTTACGACATTGGTAATTTTAATGATTTAGACAGTACTAATTACATAACTGCTTCTCACAAAGCAATTGCTGTACCCACAGCTGCTACAGCTGCGGTTGCTGTCGCAAACGGAACAGCTGCTTCTGGAATGTCTGAAAAGCAAACAATTACTCTAAAATCAGCCACAGAAATCTCCAAGACTTATGTTATTGTTGATAGTGCCAAAACATCTGTCTCGACAGGAGATGTTTTGGCATCTGATTCTGACACAGGAGACAGCACAGCAGGTTCTAGTTTATCAGGGGGTATTGCGGTATCGATCGATCTTTCTAGTTCACCCTCAACTCAAAATGATTTTTTAGGGCAGCTTAGGAGTGCAATAATAGGGACAAGTGGTCACAATGGTGCAATCACAGTCGGAGCGACACCCACCGGTGCTGGTGCTCAGTCTCTAGCTTTAACGCAAACTAACACTGGGTATTCCGGTAACAACACGTTGGCAACTGATATCAGCAATGTAACGACAACCGGTTTTGCTGGAGGTACAGGGGGCGTTGAGTCTTGGTCCCTCCCGGGGGCCAACAAGTCAGGAAGCTTAGGTGACATCAATATCGACGTCATCGTTAGTGGCACGTTGGATTCTGCAGTCGGCTCTGAATCTCTGTGCTTTGAGCAGAGTTTTGAAAAAGGAACAGAAGATTTAAATGTTGAAGTAACAAAATTTGTGTCAGCCTCAGTAAAAGATCTAATAACAAATAGAGGTTTTCTTATAGCATTTTCCGGGTCATATGAAAATGATGGCAGATCTTACTTTGTTAAAAGATTTGCTTCTAGAAATTCTGCAAACACAAGTATTAGACCTAAGCTTATAATTAAATTTGATGATTCAATTGAAGACAATCACTGCAATTTTGTTTTTAATACATCAGGTTCGCTCTATTTAAGTAACCAAGTTAGGGGTGCTTCAACAAACCTAAGGACAGGAGATTCTCCCGGAGATATCGCGACAGGAGAAAACTGCATGATTCTTAAAATTGTCACTGGTAGTTTTAAAAAGACACTTGATGTTTCTCAAGCCCTTAGGGGTGAGAACAGGGTAACAGGTTTGTATTCTTCTTCTTTTGCAATATCAAGCTTTGGATCTCTTTACGATGATGTGTTGGCATCTGGAAGCATTACTTTTGATGAAGTATGGTCAAATAGTACAGAGACAATTGCTTTTTTATCTAGCTCGCTTACCGTCACAAGAAATCAGTTAAATCAAGCTGATTATAACCAAACTTCTTATCATGTAACCACAATAAATCTTTCTGATAGGTACAAGATTGATGAAGTTGCAAGAATTAGAGTTTTTGTTGAAGAAAGAACTAGGGAAGTCGTGTACAGAAAAGAACCTTTTGAAAAAAAGAGCCAAGTCTACAACAATATGCATTACCGAGTGAGAGATTTTATATCAGGAGATATAATAATACCTTTTAATAAAAGTGACAAATCAAACAAACTTTCATCTGACAGCAGAGGAATGTATTTTGACTTTTTTATGAGCTCGCTTCCGCGAGGTCGAGCATACGTTTTTGACTTTTTGATCACTGTTGACGGATTCGATAATGTGATAACAGATTCTGCAGCAAAGTTTATTGTTGAGTAGAGAGAAGACACATGTCAAACAAAAGTATAATTTTAAATACTAATCGTCCAGGTTTATTTACACCAAAGGTTAGGGGTACTCAAAGAGAAAGCATGCTAGCTAATCGAAGTACGATTAAGAAAACCTTAAAAACATTTTCAAACACTAATCTTGAAAGCACTGCCTCTTTTCGATATGGAGACAAAGTAGGCCTATTGTCGACACAGCAAGTTAATATTGACTATTCTAAGTTTGAAAAACATACTTTTTTCCACTCTGCAGTTGCAAAAGTCAACGAAGCTTTTGAAAAAATAATAAATTTCTATCCTTTTGATGCAAACAATAAAGACTTAGAAGAATACGAAGACACGCTTACTGGTTTTGAAAGCTACGTACTGCAAAGCTTTCCAAAAAACGTTGGATATCTAATGTTTTCTGGGACACAAGTTGGAGAAACATCAGGGGGTACTTCGATATCCATAGTCGACAATGCGGGAACTGAAGAGTCATCTTTAGCATCTTTAAAAACGGGAGAATCTTTGCTCAATCCTGGGTTAAGTCCTTTTAGTTTTGAATTTTACATTAACGTCCCAGAACAAGTCAATGACAATCAAGTAATTCTCCAAAAGATATCCGGTAGTAGTATTGCAAAAGGTATGACTGTTGCACTGAGTCAGTCAAGTGAAACAACATCATGTAGTTTGATATTCGGTGTGACGTCCGGCTCAGCAAACCTTTATGTGACTTCTTCAATTGAAAAGGGTAAGTTTAATCACATATTTGCTGGGTATGACCGGTCTGGAGATCAGAAGCTTCACATGTTTGTAAATGCTCAAAATGAAGTAACTTCTAGCAAGTCTCTAGAATTTAAAACACTGAGTTTTCCTGGTACTAATTTTGTTATTGCTAGCGGATCCGCTGTCAGATTAAACGGAGATCCTTTAGCTTACGTGCCAAAGCAAACTTTGTCTGCTTCTATAGATGAACTAAGATACTACAGGAGTTTTAGAAGTCTTAGTGATATTAAAAAATATCAATACAAAAATTTAGATTTCAACAGAACAGACGAAGATGCTAACTTACTGTTTTATTATAAATTTAACGAACCCTACGGTTCTCATTCTGGCAACAATATAATCCTGGACAGTTCCGGAAATAGTTTTAACACGTCAGTGTCTAATTTTCATATTAATAATAGGTTAACCTCATCACTAGATGTTCCTGTTTCACAAGAAAACTTATCTAGATCGCCTGTTTTGTTTCCTGCACACCAAGACGTAATAAACTTAAACAATAATTTGATGACAACAGCTAGTTTGTATGATGACTTTAATCCAAATTTAATTACAAAATTAGTTCCTCCTCACTATTTTGAAGAAGCAAATACAAGTGAGGATTTTAACACTGTTTTCGGTAATTTTGATGATACGACTTTGACAGGAGGTAGTTCACCAGGAACTTCACAGATTAAAAGTGCACAAAGGCTGACAGTGTTTTTACTAATTTGGGCAAAATTCTTTGACGAACTAAAAATATTTGTTGACGCCTTCGCAACAATCAGCAATCTTTCTTATGACGAGTTTGAGGTACCTCCTGGAGCGCTTCTTAAAAAGATTGGAGAAATACACGGTCTAAAACTACCCTCTTTGTTTAGAGGCGCAAACATAGATCAGTTATTTGTAGGTGTAGACTTGCAGAGTGACCCTGTAAAATCCCAGAAACCTCTGATACAGATTCAAAATACAATATGGAAGAGAATTCTAGCTTCTTTACCTTATATAAGAATGACAAAAGGAACACTAAATAGTGTGAAGTCAGTTTTTAGATCCGCGGGTCTTGATCCGGACAATATTTTCTTAATAAGAGAGTACGGAGGTTCTTTTGAAAGAAGGATAGATCAAACAAAAGAAGCCAAAAAAGACGTAATTAAACTCCTAGCATTTACTGGAAGTAATTCATTAGAAGCACAGACCCTTGATTATCAAGGTCGCCCCAACAAAAAACCTCATTTAAAGTCAGGTTATTTAAGCGGCTCAAGGTTGCAAGTTGGAGCCCCAGACCCAAGAGGTACTTTTGTGCAAAAAAATATCTACCCGCCTCATGGAATCAGCAATAACGTCAACGATGGTCTTTTTACTTCTGGGTCTTTCACTTTTGAAGGTCAGTACAGGTTTGACCACAAATTTGCCCATGCTGTGACTCAAAGCTTGGCCAGGGTTCATGTAACAGGTACTACGCATTCATCACAGTATGAATCTGCAGTGGCAAATTTAATTTATAATAGCGGTTCAAAAGAAATTACACTTTTTGTAGTCGACTCACCAAAACCCACATCTGCAACTCCTTTTGTCAACACCAGTCTTGTGTTAACTGGTGTTGACATGTTTGACTCTGATTTGTGGAATGTTTCTTTTACAGTGACATCAGGATTGAACAATAAAAATGCCAATAGTGGATCCTTGAGATTACGTGCGGGTAAAGCCAACGCCGGCAAGATAGAAAATCAATACGTCACTAGTTCTTTATACAACAGAACACTAGACTCAGGTAGTCCAACTTCTATTTTTAGTAATATAAGCGAGTTAAATACATCGGGAGCTTTTTTGGCTTTCGGTTCCCAGTCTCTAGGTGGAGCAACACATAATACTTTTATTAATGATGAAGACCTAGATCCATTTTACAAAACGACAAATTTCACCGGTGAGTTGGGATCTGTAAGGTTTTGGTCTAAAGATCTTGAAGATCAAGAGTGGAAATCACACGTCCGAAATCCGTTAAGTTTTGGAACTACAGATCCGGAAAAATCTTATTTGTTTGAAAATGCAATCTCCGGATCTTTTGAAAAGCTCAGGTTGCAAACTTTTTCAAAACAATTCACGACTTCATCTGACAACATTGGTAATTTTAGGTTTTTTGATTTTAGTCATAACGAAAAGCATCTGACAGGCTCTGGTTTCGAACCTCTTAAAACAGTCGTCAATGCTGAACATGTAATATTTAATTCTATAACACCTAACTTTGACTTATCAATAGCAGACAAAAAAGTTAGAGTTAGATCTCTTCAGGATACTTCTCGTATAGAAGAAAATCCGTACGCTATCACTGCTCCTGTTTATGAAGTTTTTCCAGGAGAAAGAACTTTAGATGATCCTAGATTTTCAATAGACATGTCAGTTATGAAAGGTCTCAATGATGATATTGTAAAGATATTTTCAGATTATGATTTTCTAGACACAGGGTTGGGCACTACAAACCTTCTTTTCGGAGATAGATATCCTGATTTAATTCATTTAAGAAATCTTTACTTTAACAATGTTTTAGATGACTTAAACTTAGGAAAATACAGACAGCTTTTTAAGTGGATAGATAATTCTTTTACTGACATCATATCAAATTTGCTCCCGCACACAACCAAATTTATGGGAATAAATTTTGTTTATGAAAATCACATGTTAGAAAGAAATCGTTTTAGATATTATTACGACGAGATATATTTAAAGTCTAAGGCAATAACTTCTGACAGAAGTTTATCGCTTTCACAATTTGTTGCATTAATCAAGAGGATGTAATTGTAATGGGTGTTTACTACGTAGAAAATACTTTAGCTTTGTACTTTGATGACGTCAATAGCGAAATATTGGGAGGAAAAAATGCTGCATCAAGAATTGGATTGACACCTCCTCAAGTTTCCATTAACCCCGGCGCAGTCCAAATGCCAGAAGAACGTAGTGCTGACGGAAACAGGATTGGTAAACAAACACTTTTCGGAGATTACCAAGACATTAGTTATCTTGAGGGATATGTGCAAGGAAAAAACATTAAAAATTTAACACAATTTTTTAAAATGAATTTACCTGCACTCAGATCTAACAATTGTCAATATTATAAAAGTCAAAGACTGTCAGGTGAAATAGACCACACACTATCGATAACCAGAGATATTTCTTTAGGTCAGAATGACGGTGTCAGAAGGGCATTATCATATAATCCTTTCCTTGACAACCTATCAAAACTTTTTGTCCCAGCTGAACAGATTGCAAACTCAGTTAGGCAAGGAAAGCCTTTTTCTGAAATAATAGGCGGTGAAGCGTACCCTATTGTAACAGACAGTACTGTGAGTTTTTTAAATCACAATGACCCAGATGCTTTAGGTGCTTCATACAATGGTGGGCATTTTAGAGACGGTGCAATCGAACCTTTGGGTATTAGAAATAGCTTCGCAAACCCAAATACTTCAAATCCAAATATACAGATCAGGGGTATTAAAGGTAGTTTCATGCCTTACCATCAAGAGCAAGGTGACGCGTCTGATTCAAAAGGTTCGTCTGCAATCTCAGATATTATTGAGTTTAGACAGGGAGAATACGACTGGTTTGAAGACGCTCAGGACTTAGCAGTTCCTGAAAATGTTTTTTCGAGGGTAGGAAATTTAAACGAGACCCCAAAAGATAACTTTTATTCCCTGGAGGGTTATGTTTCAGACGGAAAGTACCTTGTTTCCCCTTATGTTGATGAGTCAGTCGATCAAAAATATTTTAAAAACAAGTATAGGCAATTAGGTGAATCTGCTTCGATTGAGCTGCTTAAAAATAGTTCAAAAACAGTTTCAAATATCGGTAGTCGTTTTAAGAGTTCAATTAGCGGTATTATAATTAATCCAAAAAAAGATTCAATTAACCAAAATGTATTAGGCACAGACTCTTACGCATTCGCTGGTTTAATTAGGAGCTAAAGCATGCCACGCGTGGAAAAAGCAAATAGAACAAGTATCGTAATTAGCGATGAAACATACGACTTAAATAGTTTTTTAAATTCATTTACTGGCGACCACCTTTATGACAAACATGACAACTTAGTGCTGTGGGGCGACTTTTGTGAGCCAACCGACGCTCAAAAACTTGAATATAGTACCAAGTTTGGTTTTGTGCTTAAAGGTACCGATCAAAGTAAATCATCAAAACTGCATGGTTTTTACATCCCTGGCAGCAGCGCGCTGCAGTCTCCCATTGAAGATCTGGTAAGTTTTTGTGGTAAAAAATGCTACCATTATTTTGCAAACACAAGAAGCCCAGCAGATGCTGGGTTTAAGTATTCAGGTCAAAAATATTTTTTAATTAGCGCACATAGTGAGTTAAGTTTTATAGACTCAGGTGTAGACACCGGTTTTTCAATCAGTTTTTGGATAAGAGCTAATAATGTGCAAGGTTTCAATATCAATGAAGGCGGCGATGATGCCTCGGGAGAACCTATTCCAGCTTTTTTTGAGCAAAATCGTAGAACTAGCTTGAAATTGACTGCTTCTAGAAAGTTAAGGTTTTCCGTAAATTCAGATATATCAAATTACATTTTCTGCGACTCTGTTGTTGATCCTTTTGTAGGCTCAGACTGGAACAATATTACTGTTACTTACGATGGAAGTGGTGATTCATTAGGTTTAAAAATTTATAGAAACGGCACGGACATAACTGATACCCGAGGGGTTGCAGGTACTTATACGGGCATGTTTCCTGGGGTAACGCCAATTTATTTCGGCAGGGGATTAAGTTTAGATTCTTACATGCCGGCTGCATATAGAAATTTTCAACCCACTACGTTTTTAGCAGAATTTAGTGTCTGGAATACTAACCTCAGCCAAGAGAATGTCAAAGCTGTCTTCAATGCAACACAAACATGTTCGATTAAAAAAAATAGAAGAGCATCTGGGTATACTAGCTTATCCCCGAGAGTTAGGCTTAGAATTAGAGACGCGTCAACAGGAAGTTATCCGACTATTCTAAGGACAGGTGACAGAGATTTTTCTGGTGGTTATGGCGTAAGTTTTGATGATCAAAATACTCTGGTGTTTGGTGAAAAAATAATAGATGAATTTGATGATGCTGAGATACCTAATTTTCAAAATTTTACTTCAGAAGTTGACTCAAGAAAGTGGCAGCACACATTAGGGTTGCAAATTAGGAGAGAGGCACTTCGTGTTATGCTCGGGTCTTCAACTTCCGCAGGTGCTCTAGTTTTTGTAGGGTCGGGCGAGCGATACCTTCAAACAAAAAGAAAGGTTAGGAATGCCAATATTAATTTCGATTTAATTCAAGGTCCTCACAATATTTCTACCAATATTCTAGGAGAGGGCCTTAAGCTTGAGAAAGGCGTTTCTTTCGGCGCCCATCGCGAAACTCTAAAGTTGCAGTTCAGTGTTGACGGATTGACTAACTGGACAACAATTAGAACTTTTACTCCAGAAGAAACCTTAGTTGGTTTTTACAACAAAAATGAATTAGACGTAGATACGGGTTTGTATCAGAAAAAATACAGAAAATCTGTAAGTGTTCATTTTTCTGAAATAAATGCAGGTGACAATGATTATTACTTGAGATTCTACCAGCAATTTTCTGCAAGAAGCGACAAAGCAGTCTGGGCCCTCGGTAGAGTAGAGATATCATCTATGAATCAAGACATAAGATACCCGATTCTTATAGATCATGATACTGTAGAAGGTTCTAGAGTTGATCAAAAATCAATAGCGACGCCACACACAAGATCTGATTTGACAGCAAAAGGAAGAGTGTTGTCAGGTGTGTCTGACTTAATGATTCACTTCACCCCCGGAGAAAACATATCTCCTTTTGATGAGTCTAACGTGGTAGAAAACTTAGAGCCTACCAATCTTTTCCACGCTGTCGGCACCGATCCAGACAACGTCTTACCTGGTTTTTCAACTCGATTGGCTGATAAAACTAAAATAAGCTTCATGATCGGTGATGCATCCACATCCAAAACGATCGGACACACAGACAAAGCATCCGCCGGCGCAACAACAACGCTTGATGACAACTCGTTTGATACTTTACGCGTCAATCCTTTTACCGGCGAAACCATAGGACACAGCTGCGGTTTTAGACACGATATGATGATGATTTGGGATAATAACTCTAACAACTGGGTAAAGCTGCCAACTTCACCTCGTCACCGAAACTTCACCGGAGGTAGTTTATTTACTCATATTGAGAACACACACTTAGGATTCGGGCCGATAGATGTTGTCGCTACAAGTAGTGACGGGCCCAACGCCACCACGCCAGGAAATAAAACGACTCAATTACCTAAAGACGTACTAAAAAGCTATGTTCGACCAATCAAAACTTTCCATTTCCCTTATGATAAAAAATATCATCCGGGAGGTGGTCGATTTAGCGTAGAAGCAAACAGCACTAACGGCACAATACCCCTGACAAATAAAATCAACAAACCTTTTGTTCTAGAAAAGGTCGTTGTAGACTTTAAAGCATCATTTGAATTTGCAGATTCAGATGACAATGGAGAACACGCCTACGGGCTTTATCAAAACTTTAAAAACTTAGCTGACTCTAGGGCTAGTCAAAGATTCTCGCGCGGGCACAGAGTTATTATTCCAACATTTTTTATCTTAAACCAGTATTTAGAAAAGTTTGAAATAGCACAGAACTTTAGAGTAGAAACAGCAGCAACAGTTTCACCTACGCTTAATTATACTGACATTTTAGAAACGCCCATCCATTCAGGAACATTTGGGGCTGACCTGGTAACATATGGGCAAATGTGCCTTTTCGCATCTAGTAGTGAAGGGTACGGAATTGATTTAGAAAAAGCTGTTGAAGATGGCCTGGGCAGAGATTTAAATATCAACATTTTAGAAAAAACGGGTCAATTGTCGTCAACCCCGGACTTAAATGCTGTATCGATTGATTCTTTTACAGACACTTTCCGTCTAGAATTTCCGTGTAGAACCGGACCCAAATCAGCAGAAAATCAGAGAATTATGTTCTTAACGGGTTCTTCCGGTGCCAGAACGAGTTACGGTTTATTTGTCTCGGACAACGCCGGCGGAAGAAGTTTTAAAGAATTCGAAAGAGGCAATCGTGGCCTTTTAAACAATATTCCTGGATTTACACCGGGAAAAAATTATCGAACTTTTAGCTCAAGATTACAGTCTGATCCAATTGAAGTATTGTCGCCCAATTTCGAATCAGTTGATCAGTCTTCTCCTTACATTCTTTTCCCTGAAGATAATTTAATTTTTGGATGGCAATATCCAGTTAATGCTGACTTTGGAGAAGTCACGACGCTAAACTCAGACACCCGGAAAAACATAATGACTCTTCTCGGGCCGATGAAGATTCACTTATACGGTTCTTTGATAGCTGATAATAAAGAACATCACGAATACGGTAATCAACCTCTTACTTCCGATGCAGTCCATGAAATTATTGGTGCTGAGAAACCTATCGACAAATTTCAAATCGCGACAAGGGGCGAACTGTCAGGTTCTTACATTGATGATAACGTTGTATTTTTGGAAAATTTTGATCATGCAACAACACCGGACATTGGGATATATTCTGATGCTAGTGAAGAAAGAAAAGAAAGGATAGGAAGTACAGTGTTTAGCTTAAGGGCGGGAACTGATTACCCGAGCACTTATACAGTGGGAAACGTTGTTTTTGCAAAGCGGGTTGAGAAAGTACTGGGCGAATCCAATCAAGTTCAAAGATTTGTTAATATGCAAGACCGGTCCAGGTTCTATTTGGACAGTTTATTTATCACAGGCACTTTTTATGACAACTCTGATTACGGCTCCATGCAAACTTATTATTCAATTCCCGCAACCCATCTGGCCGGCCATTTTTCTGAAGATAGAAGTCAAATTAAAGAAAGTGTTAGAGCAACAGCTAAGATATCGTATACGGGACAACCTTCCGCCGGAAACCTTGTCACTCTAGTATCTGCAAAAAAACTATCGCTTAACTACGTTTTTGTTGTCTCCGGAGACGCGCTCGCCGGAGGCGGATCAGTAACCACAGGTCATATACTTTCAGAAGGTGATGAAGTGGGAGGCTCAACTCTATCTTCTGGAGATGCCAAAATAGGTGGAATCGCGGTTGTAATATCATCTGATGACGCTGACGCAACATACGCGGCATTGACAGACGCAATACTCGGTGGTTCAGGCCATAATGGAGACATAACTGTAACTCACGCTGACGACAATAACAATGAAGGAGAGGTAGATTTAAGGCAAAGGCTCGCCGGAGAGATTGGAAACACAACTGTAGTAGACGCACTAGCAAACGCTTCGACGACCTCTTTTACAGGAGGCGTTACAAACCTGATACACAAAAGATCGAAACCAAAATACTACTTCAACTACAGACATTTTGGACATAATTTTGATTTTTTTGAACAGGGTAGGGACGGCATCACCTATCAGACAATAAGCGACCCAGGTTTTACTGCCAACCCCACACATGATGATTTTTCTGATATCATAGGATCACCTGTAAGAGTAAGATTTGCATCATCTTCGCTTGTTGAAGATTCTAGAATTAAAATCTATACCCAGGTTTCTGCTTCTGAATTAGCTTCAGAAATCAGGCCGTATAACACGAGCTCAAACTCAACAACTGAATCACCCTTCATCGATCCTTCTATTACAAATCCGCCGCCTTTTAGAATTCAAAATATTAAATTCTTGTCAAGTATAACTTAGGTAAAATAAAAATAGAGATAGTTAAGATTATGTCAGGTATATTAGATAAAAAAATTAAATTTATAGATTTGGTGGTGACTGAAGAAGGTCGACGACAGATGTCTCAGGGCGGATTTCGTCCAACTTTTGCTTCTTTTTCTGACAAGTCGGTAGATTATAATAGTTTACAAGAATCAACAGAAGAATCATCTTCTCGCATATACTTGCAAACGCCCTCTAAGCTTTTTGACGATAAGATAGTTTACGAAACTGATGATTCCGGAAAACTTCTTGTTGGGGAAACCTCAAGTGAAAAATTTAAAATTATTGATGATGAGCTTTTTGAACTTGACACTTCCGGCGCCGGCACTGTTGTAAGTTTTACAGCATCTACCGGTAGCGGATTTGCTTCAACGGTTGAGTTGGTAAAAGACGAAGTGCTTAAAAATTTCCAGGCGAACAAATTTGTCAGAACTGTATCTGGTTTTGAAGTCGCCGGAAAAACATTTAAAACAAGTATAGATAGTCATACTTTTGTAATATCAAATAGTGTACCTTTTCCGAAAGGCCCACATACTAGCGCTGTAGACATTGATGATGCAGAAACTTTCATGTTTGATAGTAAGTTAGGGCACAACAAAAATTTTCAATTCTTACCCCCAGTAAACAAAGACGGCACAGCTTACGGTTCATATCAAGACTTGAGAAGTTTTTCTAGAGAAGACTTTGATTCAATCAAAGCGGGTTTGAATATCGCAAAAATGCCGGAAGCTGACAGGATATACAATGAAAACACAGTCTTAAATTATGAGGGTGACTTAGTAATCCAAAATAGAGCACCAAACCTACCTTTCGATTCAACACTAATTGCTAGAGAACATGTGCAAATACAGTTTGTTGAAACTTCTGAGCAGAATAATTTCATAACCCAAATGTTTGAAGAAAACCCAGAAACCGGAAAAATCACAAAGCTAGACATAGTTGATGCAGGAGAATTTCTAGATGAAATCGATGCTGAAAGACCAACTAAGCATGTGTTTTATGTTGGAAAAATTTTGTTTGATAGCAACAATATACCGACTTTTGTTAACATGTTCACTCTTGTCATGGACTAAAAGGTGTAAGTATGCCAACTGTTTATATTAATGAATCTGAAACATTTTTTCTAGATAAATCTTCTGCCAGAGCAACTTTTGTTGACTTTTTAAAAGAAGAAGATTGCTACTTATATGACATTAGAATAAAGATAGACTTAGAAAAAATAGCCAGTTCAAAAATTAACAAAATTTTTGTTCTTTTGAACAACAATCTAGACTCTGAAAATAACTCAAGCTCTTTTAACGGTGGAGGTACATACGCTAGTATGTCGACAGCCACGTCGGCTGTGCTAAATGTTGAGGAAATTGAAACCTTATTTGATATAATGACAAATTTGGGTCAAAAAAATGAGATTACGTCTATAGACCCCAAACAGTTTATCGATTTAGACAGGTTTAAAAATAATTTTACAGGTGCTTCTGGTGACAAATTTGGCAGAATAACGCAAATGAAAACAACTGTTGTTTCTAAAACCCATGGTAACGATATTGAAAATCTTCTAGGTGTAAACTTTTCTCTTACTTCTCCAAACTTAGGCCCAAAAATTGAATCCGGGCTTTATAACGGGAAAGGTATTATAAAAACATTAAATTTAAGCAGCTACAAGCGAAAAGGATCTCTCGACAAGCACCAGATCACAACTCAAGATCAGGCTGAGTCTGAAAATTCGGTTCCCTTAGATCATGAAAATTTAGGCGAGTTTGGTCCTTCAGCAGCTCAGGTAAGTGCACAACATTTAGACTATTTAAATGAACTTAGTACACTCAGTAATTCTCAAACAGTGTCAATTCAACATCACGATGGCAAAATTAGAAATGTTTCTTTTCTTTTAAAAATAAAAAACAAAGATGTAATCAATGCAAACCTTGATCAAAGTGGTTTTTATTTACATCTTGAAGCTAGATCGAAAAACAATACAAAATTAGACAGTCAATCAATTTTTGTTAACTTAGAAAACGATTTAAGCATGCAAGAACTAACCCTGCAAAATCTTACTTTAGGAATAGATAAGGAACAATCAACTACAGAAATACTATTGCATAATACAACAAATTCACAAGCCACGTTTGTTTTGCATCGCAAGTGCCTGTATAAGAATATTCCTTTTTACAAAAACTATTTTGAAGAAGTCAGCGCTGTATCTATACCTAGCTCAAAATCTAAAGCATCTTTTGTCGTAGCAAACAAGCCCGGAGTTTTACTTTCTCCGAGGCCTGATCGAAACGTCGTCACACCTGTCTTTTTAGATGTCCCAAAATTTTACAGAATCACAGCTAAGATTGCAGGAGTTAATTTGGACAATTGCTTTGAATTGTCTTTCCCTTCAAAAAATACATATGAGAACAAACATGTTCCTTTTGTAGCTACTAGCAGAAGCGGCCCGAAAGGAAATTTTATCCAGCTAGTAATCGACCCTAATCTCATACCTAAAAGATATAGAAAGATTAAGATACTTAAGTCAGACATATCTAGAAATGTTTTTCTAATCAAAGATTATCTTACAAGATCGAAAAACGAAGTAGGCGATGTTATCAACCCTGTCGCCCTCAGCGATTCTAGGGGTTATAATAGAGATTTTATAACTTTAAATGATTATGATGTTAGAGAAGATGAATTTTATCAATACATACTAGAGTTAGTTGATGATGTAGGTAGGGTTGAAAAAATATACAGTACGACATCTTTTCAAGAAAAATTAACATCTCCGTCCGGCTATGTAAATTTTACGAAACTCAATCAACATAAAAACGCCAGTTCAGTTACTGTTAATGTCATGCTCACAGTAAATAAAAATGATAGCCAATTAGTTTTTAAGTCTTTGATGAGAGACGCTTTCCCACTGTTTCAAAACGAGCTTGATCAAATAAAATCAGACACAGTGAAGACAATAGTGCTGGGGATAGAAAAGATATGCTTAGAAGATGGGACAATTGATTTCTTAGGGTACTTCCAAGACCCTAGGGTAAATTTACAGAACACAGGCGGTCAAGGTGTTAGTAGTGACACAGACAGACTTGAATTTGCATTAACTGATAATATAAACCCTAAAAAAAATTACTATTATAAAGCAACCGCTTACGTGAAGCCTGTTGCAGAAATTATTTCAGCAATTAGATCGGAATTGAGGTTTAGAGATTCTTCTTCACCCGGGGCTAATTCTCCAATATCTACTTTTCCTACACTGGTTGCAAAAATAAAATCACTCCAAACATCTGTTCTTAATGAAATTTCTGACAAATATGCAACTCGTTCAAGAAAAAGAGGCTTAATTATCGACCCTCAAACCAGATCTTCATTGAATAATGGAAATGCGTTTGCAGATGCCAGTACTGGAGATACAGCTTATGTACTCTGCCCTTCCGACAACGTTAATGAGACAACTGGAGACAATGTTGAAATAGGTGATTTGAACATCACGTATGCTGAATCTAAGTCAATCAACCACAGAGATTTAGCGACAAAAGAGGTAAAAAATAAATTTTTAGTATCTTTTTCTGCAAACTTTTATCAGAATATCGACCATTGTGCAATATTTCTTCTTAACAAGGGACAGCTTCAATTTTGCTGTAATATGCACGTAGACCCAGAAAAGTCTACTTACAGCGTTTTAATTGAAAAAAATAATTTACATGGAATTGTCACATTTTTAGCATTTCCAATAGACGTATTTGGTAGTTCCATCGGCCGAAAAATGATAGGAAGCTTCAACGTAGGAGAATAGAATGACTGCAAAACAAACCCCGGAACTTCCAACAGCTGTGATACAAGCAAGGGATCGCACCGGATTAGCCGATCGGTTCCATGGCCCGAGTTCGGGCACCGGTGCGTACTTGGATGATACATTCAACCAAGGTCCACTTGACATGTCTTCAAATGTACTTCCTCCCGATCAAGAACTAAGAAGTGTCTTGAACACAGAAGATATTGCTGGCAAAGATGCGATGTTGATAAAACATCAATTTGCTGAATATTACGCAAGAGGAATTAATATCTTGCGCCCAGAAATTGTAATGGCGTCAGAGTTTGTTCCGATCATCAAGAGCAAGAATGAATTGCCAGGTTTACAGGTTCAATTAGGCGAGGCGAAAGTGTCCGTCAATCAAGTTGTAAGACTTATTGAGCTTCACAACGCTGTACAGAAAAGTCTGAATGTTGCCTCCCGAGACTTTATAAATTCTGCAGCAGATTGTAACGTTGGCGAAATTTATCAAGAAGCAAAAAACTATTTTGAAAACGAGCTCATAAGAAGCACTCTAGATGAAACAGTTGAAGTTTTTGCAGATGCTCTTAGACATAATTTACTGGCCGGATCTTTTTACTCTGAATCAGCCGGAACAACAATTAACTATTATTCACACCATGCAAATTATATCGCCCAAGCTAATGCCACAACTTCAGAGGAAGCTGATGCTTCTGACATACGCAACCAAACTGGTGTCCAGGGCTCCGAAACACTTCTGAGTGACGTCTCCGACGTATCCGTCATTGAAGTAACTACTCCGCTGGCAGAGCTTTATGTCTCTTTTAAGGACTTGCTTGAGTCAGGATCCGATATAAAGAAAAACACTGTTAAGCGAATTCTTGAAATAATTATAATTGAAAGAATGACACTTTCAATTGTTGAATACTTTAGTGAGTTTGTTCATTTGAAAGAAGTAACAATTCCTCACTTTTTAGATATTACAAGATTAAATACTTTGAGAGCAGGCACTCCAAATGCAGATCTGACAAGCACGTCTAAAAGTACTATTGAATATTTAAAATCTTATTTTACAGAGCGATCAGATACATTTAATTCTTCAGTAACGATACAAGACGAAGGAGACGTCGGTTTTGAGGTGCGCGCTAGCCAAGCCGGGTTTGAACCAGTAGGGCAAAGTGCATACTCAGATAATTTCGGAGCTTTCAAATACATCACCGGTGAAAACTTTTCCACAACAGGTCTGAGAATATCTAAAATTGGAAATAGATCAGATAACTTGACAGTGATATACAGTCTGCTTTCAACTATTATTAATATTTTAAATATGCAAACCCCGGGTTACATCAACAGAGAGTATATAGCTAGATCCAATACAGCGCTGAATGAAACAACGACTTTTGGACGTCTACCGGGTGAAGGACACGAACTTTTACACAGGTATCGTGTTGCTAACTTTTCGAAAATTGGTTTTTCTTCTTTTCCAAAAGGAACAACAGTTCAGCTTCACGCTCATGATGAAAACAACAATCTAATGCTTTTTAACTACTTCACCTCCAGGGTAATTAATCAAAAAACGCTTGACAGAGTTGGTGGTAAATTTGGCCTTGGAAACACGACAGTCATAAACAATGCAGCTGAATTTGAAGGGGGTAGCAATACAGAAGCAGCCCCTGGTGATGAAGAATACAGTTTTGAAAGTATTGCATTTAGAGCCGGCAACGGTCAGGCAACACCTAGCGGCGCGATCGACGCGATCGCGCATGGCAATCTTATTACAGACAATATAGGCGATTATTGTAGCAGCTTGCACATGACATCTGATTTAGTTGCAATGAGTATTTTTTCTACTGTTTACGGTATGAATGCAAGACTTTATTCAACCGATTCTTTTGGAGACTTTTTTGATGGAAGATTTGGCGATTACATTACTCGACTGCTAGGGCATGACTCAGAATACAAGGGAATTAAAATAGCTAGAAGATCACGACTTGAGGGTGGGAGATTGGGCGACGCTAGAATCGAACACGTTTTAGGTAGGTTTGGAGATGCGTTACTATCTGTTGAAAAAATACTGTCAGACGAAGTTCTAACTATGCCTGGTTCAACCACATCTTTTGACATGCCTCGAGTAATTCCCGGGAGCGAAGCAATTACTATGGCAGCTTTTGCAGACGGAAACTTGGACCCCTTGGACTCTTACATAAACTCACTTGAAGATTTAGCTAATAAAGTCACCAAAGACATTGGAAAGCTATTTTCTATTTTTAAAAATGAAGCACCTAGAGATCAAAACTTTACCTTGATTAGTTCTGCTGATGCCAATGCTGATAACCCAGCCAATGTGATCGATGAAATATTGAAAAATTTTGCTACAGGTTTGTGTCCAGGCACGGAGCAGGGAAATGCACAAATTGCAAACTCTCCGATTAGAAACATGAACGAATATCGTGCCAACTGTGTAATGACTGAGTTGTTAGTTATGTCACTCGCAGCAAACGACAACGAGCTTCTTTCAAGTTCTTTTTTAACTAGATATCTCGCCTTTTCTAACTACTCACCCATTAAATTAGTTGCAGCCTCCGGAGAACAGTCAATAACTGTAGCAGAGGGCACCGGAAGCGATACAAAAGGAGCAAAAAACGGTTTTGGTTTTTATGATTCTCATAAAAAAGACGCAGCAAACTTAACGTTAGAAAGGGTTTTAAAAATTCTCGGAAAAGACAGATTGACATACTACACTGCTTTTCAGGAAGTAACTGTAGACACAGATATCAACCCGCAAGTAAACTCCCTGACTCAAAACGACGGCCTAGACAGGCTGTATTTTGGACAGACAACAAAATATTTTCTGCAGCCCGGCGATCAAGGCCCAACAGACCTTTCAAATCTACAGTATACGTTTCTATCAGATGGTAAATTTGACGGTTCAACCACCAGCGTAGGTATTGAAGAATATCAGTCGCCGATCGAAGGGTTTGAATCATCTATGGATAATGATAGACATTCAGAAACGGGCTTGTACAAAGTTTTTGAGAATGTCTGTAGTGCAAAAGGCGGTGTTAAATTGACTAAAGCTTTTAACGTGCTTAACACTATGGCAGGCGTTGACGATTACGTTTCCGAATCAGATGTTGGAAACATGATATACTTTTCTGGCAACTTGGTTATAGAAAACCAAAGCGCGCAAGTTGATGATTTTACAGGTTGGTCAAGAATTGTCCTTCTTAAATCCAACGGCGAATATCCTGGCATGGGTTTATTTAACCGATCAGCAGAGCTTGGTGACTTAAGATTAAATGACATAAATAAACAATTTGCAATTTATAGCATGTTATGTAAATTAGTCAACAAGTGCCTTTCGCTTGAAGTGAAATTTGACACTAACCAAAAGCTAATAATAAAACATGACCCAATTCAAATGTCAGCATTTATCAACTGCCTTGTGAGAGCAAGACATACGTCAATTAATGCTGCTTCAATTGATGGAGACTTACAAGACATATTAGACAAGTATTCTTCTGAAACATCTAGAATTTCATCAATAATAAACACACAAGTAAGAGCCCCCGTCATTGACAGAATCAACACGATCAAGGTTGCCATGGCTTCCATTTACGGTCACATCAATACATTGTCATCTATTAGAGATGAGGTGAAAGCTTTGGTAGATAGAGATTCTTCTGGTAATGGAAGCCCGCTTCAAAGGCTAGCTTTAACACACTATGGATTAACACATACCACTGATAACCCAGATGACCCTGTTTTTTCCAATGAGATGCTTAGAAATAACCTGCTCAAGGCAAACTTTGTTAAATATCTTTCAAGTCGTACAATGGCTTCTATTTACAAAAACAAAGCAGAATTAGTCTGTGATTCAGTCACAAATTTACACTACCCACCTAGTCGAGAAATAAGTGACAGACAAGTAAGGCAAATGCTATTAGCATTTTCTGGAGAAGGTTACGGTTTCACTTCAGAAGAAAATTTTGGAAAAAAGACAATACTGAATATTGGGATCCCTCCAAAAGCAATTGAGCAGCTCGGTTTGCATGCTGCAAGTTCTGAGCAACAGAATTATATCAATTCACCCTATATTTGCATACACATTTTTAAAAAAGATGCCATTGGCGGAAATATAAGATATTACCCAAAGCCCTTTATATTCAATTCAAAGTTATTTGCGTTAGAGAATTTCGATATGTTAGCGCAGTCAAATAATCCATATCTGTCCCCAGTTGCTAAGCCTAGTCAAATTGAAAAATCAGATTTGATAACTGACTTCAGAAGTCTATTGAAAAATTTTAGCTTGTATAAATATAACGGAAGGAATATAGTCAAGTGTGAAGACGGTGACTTAGGTGTGGGCCGAGGTGACGGCAACACGCTAACAACTATGCTTGAAGACAGCATGGATTTTGAATACATGAATGAGTCAGGTTTGGGCTCCGGCGATAAAAAATCAGCACTCAGAGAAATGAAAATTAATCACATGTTAGATTATTACCTGAAGTTATATCAACAATTAACATCTGGTATCGATATCGGCGAACATGTTTTCCCCCTAGAATCGACAAAAAAAATAAAAGGTCTCGTTGACGCTAGAGCACAAGAACTTTATAATCTATACCGTCGTGATTTGGAATTAAGATATCCGTCTATTAATGTCGACCCTGTGCTAGCCAGAGAGTTTGTACGTCTAGAGAAAAACATAAAGTTCGGTAAATTCTTTTCTGTCGGAGAGAGAGTAAAAAATGTTCTATCACAACGGTGTTTTGAAAGAGTATACTCAGTTTTTGTAAACGAATCTGATTTTGCTGTATATCCCTATCCAGAATTAGCAGCCAACTTGAACGGCCAAAACCCGTTAACGGTTCAACAGTTGATTTCAAACCAACCTTTTATTGAGTCTTTGGAGGATTTGTATGGAGAAAATTGTCCCTACTTTAGACTAGATAGTGGGTATCAATTATACGGAATCAACCACGGAAAGAAGTCATCAATGGTCTATGACACGCAAGAATTTAGCACGCAATTTCACAATTTAGGCCAGCTTAACGCAGAACAGACACCGATTGACCTGTTGACGGGTAAATCAAGGCAGTTTTACAAGCACATGGTCGAAGTGGAGTCAAAAAACACAGCAGACGTCTATGAATTTTTTGCTGTCGTTACAGTCGTGAGGAAAAAATAATGTCAGAAAATATAACAAACCGTTCTAAGGTATGCGAGCTAAAAATACAGCCTCTTGAAAACGATGCCCCCGAGGATGAAATTGTTGATTTTACACCGAGGGAATCAAACTCATCAGGGCAGATGATGCCGGCGTTTTCCTCCGGTATCGGTGTAGACGAAGACAACGGAAGAGGTGGTTTAGAACAAGTTCCCAGGCCCGACTCAGATTTAAGTAAGTTAGTTGAGAGGCATCATTTTGGAGAATTTTGCAAAGGTAGGTCTAGGCCTTCTAGAGGTATGTTGTCGATATCTGTACCTGACGTGGAAAACCCGCAAGTAAAGTTTGTCTACAATTATTTTACACCCACTGAGAGGCAAATGATTGAGCCTGATGCGGATAACATTTTATACAGTTCAACAACATACAGGCCGGAAGACATTGCATATATTGCCCAAACAGATCAAATACCACGGTTTGTTCGTTTAAGTTTTAGGCCTCCCCCTGTTGATGATATGTTTGTAGGGTTGTCTGAAAATGAAGTTTTTCTAGAAAATTCTGACAGCGAAGATAGTATATTTGGTTCGTTTGCTGACGAAGGATTGAGTGAAAATTTATCAGACATTGTATCGAAGATCATGACAGAGGGCGGTTCTTCAAACCCAGTCTACACAGGAGTAGAAATTGTTGACACTTTTGCAGATAAAACAATTTACACGATGCTTGCCTCTTCGATGGCTTTCCAAGCTGTTCAGCCTGGATTAGCTTCTCCACGGGAACGAGCACAGGCTTTTATAGACACAATATCAGATGATGGTACAACACCACCTAATCCAACTGGATTGGAAAAGATATCTTTACTAAACATTCTCTCAGATTTGCAACCTGCAGGTGTCGCCATGGCGCCAAATGACGTAGGTATTGAAGTAGCCCAAATGGCATCTGATCCTATTTCTAAACAAAGTTTTTCAACAAAGTTTAATAATTTATTTTTTAAGGACATTATCGACTATAATGTGATAACTGCCAATACTGTATACGAAGATGAACTTCGTGCTCTGTCTCCTTTTGCCAATAGTGCTCAAGACAATTTAATTAGCACTATCGACCCGACATACATGTATGATCATGACTATAAGCTTCAAGTTGAGCCTTTGTCTATGGAATCAATCAGCGTCTCTAATTCAGAAATTCAACTCATAAAGGCTGAGCTTAATGCACTTAAGAATGACATCATAAGTCATAATCTTGCTGATATATCTGATCAAAACAGTCTTGCACGTCAGTATTTTCACTACCTAATAAACGGCTTAACAAATCCCCTTGACTATCTTTTAGCAAAGCACAAAGTCCCTAGTGTAAAAATCATAGGGTATGCGATACAAAAAACTGAAGTGTTAAGTAATGGAGAAACCAAAAGATATCCCAACACCTTTATTGATGATCCAAAGACGTTTTCAGAATTCATAGATAACAGTGTTAGGTACGGAGCAGTGTACAATTATAGAATTAGAACTATTGCAGTTGTCAAAAGTGTTGTAAAAGTTGTCAACACAGCATTTAACACTCATGAATTTAAAGTTGCAAAATATATAGTACTTTCTGACGGCAAAACCATATCAGTTGAGTGTGTAGAGAATGTCCCTCCACCTGCTCCCGTCAGATTAAATTGCTATGTTGATTATAAGTTTAGAGCCCCTGTAATTACCTGGGAGTTTCCTTTGAACATGCAAAGAGACATAAAGAGATTTCAAATATTTAAAAGAAAGACGATAGACGAGCCTTTTGTTTTGGTTGCTGAGTATGATTTTGATAATTCATCTTTTAGAGTGGTACCTAATGAAACAGCCATTCCTAAAAGTTTATTCAAGATTGAAAACCCAGAAAAAAAGTTTAGAGACGATGATTTTAATCTTTACTACGATGAAGCAATTTATGCTATAGCTTCAGTTGACGCGCGCGGTCTTTCTTCTGGTTATTCTAGTCAAATGCACATAAAGTATGATAAGTACACCAACGTTCTAAAGAAAAACATCATATCACATAGAAGTGCTCCTAAACCCTACCCTAACCTTTACATTAACAATGACTTCTTCGAAGATTTAATAACCAGTAGTGGTAGAACCCGATGCACAGTCTTTTTTGACCCTGAATATTACAAAATATACAAAAAGATTGTTAAGACAAATTCTGATGGAACTACAGAAGTATTAGACGAAACAGAAGACATTGATTACGTCCGGACGAGCGACGAAAATTTCAATTATACACTCCAGATGATAAATGTAGATCTTCAAGAAGAGCAAAGAATAAAAATTAGAATCGTAGACAAAACCGGCAGCGAAGTAGGCGTACCAGCCTCTAAAATTTCACCTACTAATTTGAGTTTCGAATTCTAAAAACAAAATTAAATTTACTTAAAATTAAAAAAGCAGTATATTTAACGTATATGAGAATGGAGAATTAAAAATGGGATTTTTAGATCACAGTACAAATAACATTATTGTTGATGCTGTTCTGACAGATACAGGGCGTCGACTCTTATCTGCAAACACTGGAGACTTTAGGATTGTTCAATTTGCACTTTCTGATGAAGAAGTAGATTATGGCATTATTACAAAGTTTGGAAGAAATGTCGGTCAAGAAAAGATTGAAAAAAATACACCTGTGCTAGAAGCACCAACCAGGTCAAACCTTGGTCAAAAATACAGACTTTTGAGCGTGTCAAACACTTATTTAGACCATCTACCTGAATTGAAAATAGAGAACATCACCGGTGGCGTCAACGCTAATCCAACGTCAGGGCTAGTTGAGCTTAAGAAAAGTACGAATAATCAAGATTTTGCGACTGTAACATTTATAGTAAAACCTTCTATTGGCGCTTCTGTAGAAGAAGAATTGCGAGATGAGTTTTTCTTTGTAGAAGTTAACAATATATTTTTGAATATACCTTCAGCAGATGTAAGTTTGATTAATTTAGATAATACAGTAGTTTACAGGATTGGCACGTCGACGATTAGTGGGGTGACTACTCTGGAATTTAGAGTTCAAACAAAAAGTTTTAGTAACTCTCAGTTTAATACATATAAAATAGCAACGTCTAATACTAGTTCAGACTTTGTCAAGCTTTTTGTAAAAGTGACAGGCGCCACCAGCGGTCTTACAAAGCATGTTGAAGTCAGAGTAAAAATTTAAAATAATCGGAGATAATAGAAATGGCAACATTTAAAACCATCGCAGACGGCAACATACAGGTTACAAGAAACGTCTTGAATCAATTAGTTGACTTCGTTGCAGAAGACGTCTCAGGTTCGTTGACAAACGTCACTAGAAAGAAATTTGAAGTTTTTGTAACGGGCGGTCAAGGGAGTACGATAGGTGTAACTTCCTCGCTTTTCCAGACAGTGTTTGATCAAAATTTTGCTCTGCAAACCTCAAATGAGCTTTTCGACCTAACAGTTGGCGTTTTTGACGGATCTGACGTTGTGACAGATTCAACAACCGGAAATGATTCATCGTCAGGCACAGGTAAGCGACTTTTTCCTTCTGAATCTTTAATGATGCGAGAGAAAATACAAAATTACAGCCAATTTGCGCAAATTCTATTAGGAGATTCTACTGCTCAATTTACAGCACCTTTTACTGATATTGCCAGTTTGGATGCTAACAAGATTGATGTTGCTCTTTTCATGCCTTTTAAACGACTATTCGCTAGGGACGGAATTAAAAGAGAAACATTTGCAATGAGGTTTTTTACTAGTGCGTCTTCGGCATCTGTTGACGAAGATGGTGCATTGACTTCTGCAGGGCAAGACAACATATTTAGGGTCACAACATCCGGATCAACGATTTATACTGATGTAGGTTCAGCAGCTTCAATCGAAACAAGTGCCGCCGGCGGTTCTGTAGGTAACATCGTTAACAGTGCAAATACATCAGAAACTGTTGGTTTACTCTTTTATGATTATGGAATAGCAGTATATGATTTGAAAAAAATAACTAGCGGTTCACAAGCAATGTCAGGTACAATACAATCTGTTCATGCTGCTGATACATACAACGGTGTTAGTATCGGCGCCGGAGAATCAGTCATGGGATCATCTGACTCCAAAGGAGGCGCCAATCCAAGTGCAAAGTTTATTCCAGATTTTATTGTTTCTGCGTCTATTGATCAAATAGTAGACCATATTGCTTCTACCAGATTTGGAAGTGGCAACGAAACTTTCTTAACATTTCAAAATAATACAATTATCAACTCAACGCTTTATTTTTGTCGAGCCACTGCAGACGAATTTAACTTCTCCACAAATCCAACGTACACAGATTCATCTGGTAATATTGTTGTAATTGATGAAGTAGGTATTCAAAAATCTTTTGCTTTTGTAACTACAGTAGGGCTTTACAATTCAAACGAAGATTTGCTAGCAGTTGCCAAACTTAGTCGACCTGTGCTTAAAAATGACGAAAAAGATTTGACTTTTAGAGTCAGATTGGACTTCTGATGGCTTTTATTAATCTGCAGAGAGATGATTTTGAGAGATCTGCAGTTACGCTTAGGCCAAAAGTTCATTACGTATCATCGTCGGCCGGCATAACCGGCTCTCAGTTTGTTTCCCCGGTTAGATCTAAGTGTATTAAAAAAACAAGAACAGAAGTAGCTTCTGACGCTGATAGATTTACAATAACGTATCACGAATCAAATCAGCCAGAAAATTTCACTAAAGTCGTCGCTGAACAGCTTAAATCCGACCCAAGCTTAACTGACATTAGTGAAAAAATGGAAGTTTATTTAAGCGAAATAGTGCCTTCTGCTGTTCTTGATGAAAGATTCACAAAGACAATCGACGTTCATCGACTAGACCCTTCTTTTAAGTTTGACCCACCGGGAGGTCAAAGCTTAATGGTTAAAAATAACGTGCGCAACGTAATGATGCCTCATTACAAGTACAAGTACCAAGATTCAGGATTCTACTACAGGAATTTTAATACAATTAATTTTTATACAGCTTCTAACTTACCAAACGAGGCTGTACTAATGTACCCTGACTCTTCAAACAAGTACATACCGACAAAAGGTTTTTCAACTTCATTTTGGATCAATCCAAGATACAAAAGCGAACCGGAGCAAAATTTCAACGCGGGAACAATTGTCCACATTTCCTCTTCTTTGTGCGTATCCCTAATATCCGGATCGTCCAAAGACAGTCAGGAAAGAGTCGACTCATACAAAATTTTACTTCAGCTGAGCCAAAGTGCTGATATAGCACCTAGTGAAATCAATTTTAATTCGCTATCTTATCCGTCTGATCTAGTGTTTACGTCTTCAAATGAATTAAAATTTAACAACTGGCACAATGTAACATTTTCTTGGGGTTCCGATTCATACAACGACTTTACAGGAAGTTTGTATGTAGATGATGTCGTGACTAACTTTGTAATCCCATCATCTTCCATAGGTACTTTGACTAAAAATATAGACGGTAATTCTGCCCTTTTTGTGGGTAACTACTATGAGGGAAATGCAAATCAAATTAGTAAGTTCTTTAATTCTGTTTCCTCGACAAACGAAGGTTTAGAACAGCTCGATTCCGGAAACAGTGATCCTGACAACGCTTTGTTCTCTTTTACACACCCACTAAATGCTGAATTTCACGACTTAAGAATTTATGATACACACCTTTCTAGTAGTCAAGTTCTAGATAAAAGAGAAAAGAGTGAAACTGTAAAGAACGATTTGCTTTTCTACTTGCCACCGTTTTACTTTCCGAGCTCCTCTCAAAGAGATATAATCCAGACACCCTTTCAAAAATTTAATTCAAGTTCAAACGATCCTTTTAACGTGTCTTTTTCTTTTGGGGTCGGAGGGAAAGAGATAAACGTAGAAAACTTTCTTTTAGATTATAAAAATAATTCTCAGCCTAGACTTTTTCACATGACAGCTTCTACTTTAGATAAGACTGTAACAGACATTACTGCCGACGAGTATGTTTATGCGAGCGGATCAATATTAAAAAGAAATTTTCTTCTGCTTCCCAATGACAACGGCCTCTTTTTCCCGCAGTATAAGCTCTTGCAAGACTTGGCAGTCGAAAAGAATTTAACATCATCTTTTCTATTTAGAGATGAAGGGTTAGATTATAGCAGAATAAGCTTGGAGGACTTAGTCCCAACTTCTTCTCTGTTCCCAGGACTCATCTTCGATTCAGGATCCGAAGGTTCTATACTTAGTGAAATTATCGGCGCCAGTCCAGAAAATCCTGGTGTCGTCCCAGGTTCTGTTCTCACAATGGCTCAGCGAACAAGAGACATGAGCAGCAATGAAATTGTAATATTTAATGTCTCGAATATATTTTATGGTGATAGAATAGTTCCGGGGACTCTAGAGATAAATGACAGTAATTTAACAGGATCAGACGGTAAGATAACTATTAAATTAAAAGATAACAAGCGAGGCGGATTGTATCGGGCTGACTGCCTAACTGAGCAAGCACAGTGGGCGCCCGTTGGAAATGTTTTTTATGATGAAGGTGTGTCGATTGTCAAATCCCCTCATTTGCTTTATTTTTGCAAGGATGTAACAGACATTAAACTAAGGGGAGAGCACAATATTCATACTATGATAATCAATGTTCCTGTAAATCGTTCAATATTGAATAAGAGTGTCAACAAAACATTTAAGGCTCTCCCGCCTTCAAAAAACTTAAACGACAAAGATCTAACTTCAATACAGTTATCGTCTATCAACATCCATGATGAAAACTTTAATGTTATTATGCGAGCAAACTTTGCTCAGCCAATTACCAAAACTGAAGAAGACGAATTCGTAGTTAGACTCAAAGAGGACTTTTAATGATACTTGCCTTAGATATCTCAACAAGCTGCACAGGATATTGTCTGTTTGACGAGAATGACCTTGTGGACATCGGAAGTATAAACCTGAGTAAACATAAGGGTCTTTACGAAAAAGCATCTCACGTTAAATCAGCGATCATAGAGCTAGACGATGTGTACACTATCAACAGCGTTGTTGTCGAAGAAAACCTGCAGGCATTTAGGCCTGGGTTGAGTTCAGCAAAAACGTTAATGACGTTGGCACAATTTAACGGTGTGGTGCGATGGATATGCCATGAGAGGTTAGAAGTACCTGTCGAAGCAATTAACGTTAACACAGCACGCAAAAGTGTTGGGTTGAAAATTGACAAGAAAGATAAGTCAAAGACGACAAAAGAAAAAGTATTAGATTGGGTGTCTGCAGATAATCCGTCTATAAAATGGCCGACAAAGATATTAAAAAGTGGACCAAGTAAGGGACAAAAGCGAATTTGTAATGAAGCGTATGATATGGCAGATGCCTATGTGATAGGTAAGTCTTTTTTAGTTGAAAATAAAAAGAATACTTGATACAATTTCAGCATGGAAATTGTCACAATACAAGAAAAACTAAGATTAATAAAAGCAAACTTTGGAAGATACAAGCTTTCTGGGTCGGAAAAAAACGCTAGCGTCGTGTGTGCTTCTTGCTTGGATTCGGGAAAAATAACTGACAAGAAAAAACTGTCTATTTGCTTGAACACAGGTATATACCACTGCTGGGTTTGCGAAGCAAAAGGCAAAAACATAGGCAGTCTAGCACTAAAATACTCTCGTGACAAGGTAGTAGCAAAAAAACTCAAACAGTGCTTTGGAAATGATAGCTTAACAGAAGATGAAGAAATAGAAGCAGACACACCTAGACTTCCGGACGACTTCAAACTAATGGCTTTTTTAAGCAGTTCAAAAGTATTTAAATATCATTATCAATATCTCGTCAAAAGAGGTTTCTGCAAAGAAAAAATGTTGAAATTTAGAATAGGTGTAAGTGGTAAAAAAGATTTTAAAGATCGAGTAATATTTCCAAGCTTCAATCTAGACCAAAGCTTAAATTATTATGTGACTAGAACTATTGATAATGATACACAGAAAAACTTCAGGTACAAGAATTCTAAAAACAAAAGAAAAGATGTGATTTTTAGACATGTTGATTTAAACATGAAAAAAGAATTGATATTAGTAGAAGGTGTTTTTGATTTAGTTAACTGCCCAGATAATTCAACATGTCTACTTGGCAGCTGGCTTGGAGAAGACTACGAGCTTTTTAAGCAAATAATCAAAAACAAAACAAGCGTAATTTTATGTCTAGATCCGGACGCAAGAGAAAAGTCTTTAAAGATCGCAAAAAAACTTCATTCTTACTGTATTTCCGTAAAAATAACTCAAAATATGGAAAAAGATTTTGGAAGCATGACAGAACAAGAAGTAAATTATTACTTGTCTACAGCAAAACAATATGACAATGCTGATCGAATTGGATATTTAATAAATGAAATTAGTTCGGGATCTATTTTTTAATAGGAGATACAATGGGAAAGAAACTGAGTAGAAACCAGATAAGAAACATTATTTTAAAAGAGATCGAGTCGATTGGAGAAGATGTAATTGTAACAAAGCAAGATTCGATTGAAAGACCAACCCCTCCTTTAAAGCATTCTAAGATGAGGTGCGAACAGTGCGGCGGTCGAACTTATGAAGGCAAATGCATTAATTGCGGTTCTGAGCAATTAGTTCCTAATGGAAAATCTGTTAACGAAGGTAGCGAATGTAGTGCATGCTCAAAGAGCAATCTGGTAGACGCTGACTTTGATTTTATACCTGATTTTATGGAAGATGACTATGCAACACCCGGAGAAGCACTCGGTTCACACCACAAATCTGGTGCTTACATGGCAAAAAAGCAAATGTACAAAGTTTCAAAATACGCAGAGAAGATATACCAGATGATTCCAGACGGTTATGATCTTGAAGACTGGATGAGGACAAAGCTCTCACAAATTGCAGACGACATTGGTGAAGTCTATCATGCACTAGATCACGATGCATTCGAAGGTGATCTGTAAGCAATGATAAAAATTGCTAAACTTTTTGAAGAGACTAAATCACTAAGTGAAGACGAAAGAGTTGCTTCCCTAGTGAATAGTCTTCCTGTGCTCCGGCCGCCTACTGCAGATAGTAAGCAGTTTAAAAAAGAAATAGATGATTTAAGTTTTTATTACAGCAATCCGTGTTTAAGCAATGACTTTTTAGACTTAAGTCACAATTCTGTAAAGAGTGTGTTTAAGAAATATTGCACTGAAAATGGCATTAGAGTAAACTGGAAAGAAATAAAAAAAGCACTACGTGAGGTAGACGATTGCACAGACTTGCTAAAAAAAAGGTTTAGAAGGCCCAGGCCAAAACATTACTTGACAGGTATTAGCAATAAATTTAAAAACGTCAAAGACATGAAATCTTATTCATTTCCAAGCGGTCACACAATAGTTGCATATTTTATTTCCAACATCTTATCTGATCACATTCCTGAATGTAGGGGCGACTTTGAGAATCTGGCTCATCTAATTGGGCAGTCTAGAATAGAGAATGCTGTGCACTTTCCTTCTGACGTATCTTATGGTAGACTAATTGGTGAGCTTTTAGCATCTAATTTTCTCGAAAATAAATTTATGCATCTTGACAAAAAAAGGACAATGAAGAGCGACAGAGCTTTTGGTAAGTTTTTGATCGAGAAAAACAAAGGGGTCGACAGCGCGATTGATAGTATTGCAAACTTTATAGCTATCACTTGTAACATCGAATCAATTTCCGTGCCTTACAGCGAGTGTCGATCAGCAGCTAAAAAGATATTAACTGGTGTAAGTGATGATTACCTCTCTAGAGATCCGCATATAAAATCGCAATGCAAAGCACTCAGAGAGAGTTTTTACTTGAGCAAGTACTCGCCTCACGCATGTATCAGAATTCACAAGCAGTTTGACCCTCAAGTTTTAGACACGGGCAATCCAGGAGAGTTTAGAAACAAAGAACACACTTCCCCTACAGGGGTGAAATACTGCAACCCACCCAATTTTTACAAGTGCCTTAGGCTGCTTGAATCGTGCAAAGATCCCTATGTAAAACATGCACTGTTTGAATGGGTACACCCATTTAAGGACGGGAACGGACGAATAGGCAGAATTATCCTTGTAGAAGATTTAAACTATCAATTTGACCTGGTTAATGATTTTATTTCAAAAGACTACATAAAAAAAATAGACAATTTCTATAAAAGAAATGATATTGCAGGATTATTTTCTAAAGTTAAGCTCATGTAAACATCTTTTTATTGTGTTATAATATTAATAAAAGGAGTAAGTGTTCATGCCTAAGTTAACAAAAAGCCAGATTAGAAAAATTCGTGCACAAGCAAAAGCTGCAAGAGAAGCTGAAGCTTTAGAGCAGGGCGCGGAAAATTTAAAAAAAGAAAGAAAAGATAATTTAGGCTTTACTGCAGAAGAAAGAAAAGAGTTACGAAACAAAAAGCAAGAAATGAAGCCTAAACCGCTTCCTAAGATTACTTGGAACTATGATGTTGGCGACCTGGTCTATCTTCCTGATGGTATTTCTGTTGGAATGATAAGCAAAAATAATGCAATTGATGTGGAAATATCAAACCACTCAGTTGACATGAAAGATACAATGAAGAAAAACAAGTATGCAGGAAAAATATTTGTAATTACGTCAGCGGGAAATGATTGGTATTACCCTAATCAACTTAGAAGATTAGAAGAAAATAGTTAAACTCCTGTAGTAGAACAAAAAAAATAATATAATAAATTAGAAATTAACACACAAACCAAGGATTAAAAAATGGACATTAAAACATTCGTAAAAGTAGTTTCGGCATTACCTTCAGATATATCTGTGTTAGCCAAAGGGCCTACAGGAATAGGTAAGTCTCACATCTTTCATCAGATTGGTAAGGCTCTAGACTTGCCTGTAGTTGATAGAAGACTTTCTCAAATGACTGAAGGCGACATTATAGGTTTACCTGAACTAGTTGATGGAGTAACTAGATTTGCACCCGTCGACTGGATGGTCCGCGCTTGTGCTGAGCCTGTGATACTATTTTTTGACGAACTAAACAGGGCAACACTTGAAGTTCAGCAGTGTGCTTTTCAAATTGTGCTTGATAGAGAATTAAACGGTCACAAATTACACCCAGGCACAAGAGTCTACGCAGCTGTAAATGAAGGAAGTGAATATCAAGTACTTGATATGGATCCAGCATTGCTTAGAAGATTTTGGTCAATGAACTTAGAACCTACTGTTGATGATTGGTTAAGTTGGGCTGCAAATCAAAGTGATATAGCAAAAATTACATGTGAATTTGTTAACAATTATCCAGCCTTCCTCAGACACACAGGAGAATTTGAGCCAGGAAAGGTATACCCTAATCCCGCTTCATGGCACAGGCTTTCTTCTAGTTTGAAACACGCGAGTATGTCACCTGACAATTTTATCGGAAAGAAACTGCCAGAAATTTTCTATCCTATGTGCAAAGGATTTATCGGAGAAGAAGCTTCTATTAAGTTTGTTGACTTTATTAGAGAGTATGAATGTAAATTTTCTGCAGAAGACGTTTTAAATAACTGGCAAGAAAACAAAGAAATGATAAACGGCTTAAAAGAAGACAAGAAAAACG
>MDTG01060190.1_pt1 | contig 40919 bp, 39 predicted proteins | sample 811421 | NCBI WGS metagenome assembly MDTG01 (sample SAMN05326645, study PRJNA326480) | marine metagenome | isolation source: seawater | place: Pacific Ocean: South East | collected 2011 | reverse complement strand
TATATTCTGGCACTTCAAAAGAAACTGCCACATGAGATTGGGCTGCTAAATTATAAATTTCATCAGGTTTAACATTTTTTATTATAGTTGAAACTGAAATCGCATCAGTTACATCTCCATAATGAAGAAAAAATACTTTTCTTTTTTCATGAGGATCTTGGTACAAATGATCTAATCTTCCAGTATTAAATGATGAAGATCTTCTTTTTACACCATGTACTAGATAACCTTTTTTTATTAACAATTCAGCAAGATATGATCCATCTTGCCCGGTAATTCCAAATATCAATGCGATTTTTTTTTTCATTTTTGAATAAACATTTTAATCATTTTAATTAAAATTAGTAAACCATCTTTAAATGCATTTACTTTTTTCTTTCCACCTATTCTATTTCTCTCGTACGACGGTGAGGTTCCCAGTTTATAACCTTTTCTATTTGCTTTAATCGGAAATTCTACACATAAAGTAAAATCTTTTGAAATAATATTTAAATTATTAAAACTTAATGTTTTACCCATTACGTAAGTATACAAAATATCTGTTATTTTTAATGAAAAAAATATATTTCCAATTTTTGTAAAAAAATAGTTACCAACAAAGGTAATTAAATTATCATCATCACTTCCTCCTCCCGGTTTTTCATAACGACTCGCAAATAAAAAATCTAAATTTTGAGACTCTATTTTATCTTTCATTTCATCAAGGTAGTTGGGATCCATAGATCCATCTGCATTAATTATACAAAAAAACCTAGTGTTTGTAATTTTAATACCCTCAATAATGGCAGATCCGTAGCCTTTATTTTTTTGATAATGAATTTTTATACCTTCAAAATTCTTTGTTGAATTAATAGTTTGATAATCATTTTCTTCTAAAATAATAATTTTTTTACAATTTAGGTGTTGAATTTCTTTAAAAAAAATAGGCAAAGACTCGCTTTCAAATTTTGCAGGAATTATTAATGTTAAATCTTCCATTTAATAATTTAAATTTTCATATATATACTCAAAGGATTTTCTAAAAGTCATTTTTGACTTATACACTTTTTTAAAGCCATATTTTAATAAAATATTATTAATATTTTTAAACTTATAGTTCTTTAAAATCATATTATCATAATGATGTTCAAAATATATAAATCTAACAATTTTTTGGTTTGGAATTAATCCTTCAAGGACTTTTAATTCATATCCTTCAGTATCAATTTTTAAAATATCAATCTTAGAAATTTTATTTTCATCAATATAATCATTTATTTTTATCATTTTAATAGGAATTTTTTTATAAAAATCCTCAACTTTATTAAAATTTAGAATTTTTATTTTTTTTTTAAAATATTGTGAATTTTTATTAAACTCATTAATTGAAGAAGAAGATGACTCTCTTGTCTGATTAATAAAAAAATTTTTTTTTTCTTCTCCGGCAGCAAAATTATTTAAATTACATATATCGTTTAATTTTTTTTTTTTTATATTATTTTCTAGAACACGAAAATTTTGACTACTTGCTTCAAAACAATGGATTTTGCTTATATTAAAGTTCTTAAGAAATAAAAAAACTGTTTCTCCATGATGAGCCCCTACATCAAATAAAACTAATTTATTGATTGATTGTTTTTTAAAAAAATTGATTATTTTTTTTTGTTGAAAATAATCAATAAAGTTTAATAAAAACCTAATTAGTTTAATAAAATTCATAATTTTTAACAAAACTTACTTGTTTCTTTGAATAAAATTATATCCTTTTTTTTTATGAAGTCTTAAATTATTAAAATCATTGATATTACCGCATGGAGAAGGTGTGGCCCAGCAATGATGGGCAGAATAGATTGTAAGTCCAGTTTCATATTTTTTTTCTGTAAATTTTTTTTTATCAATTGAAAAAAAAGGAAAATCTTTAAAACTATATATATCCTCTCTATCTATTTCGTTTTTTATTCTATTAAAATTTTTTATATTAATAATCAAGAATGTAAAAATAATAAAAAATTTAAATTTTTTAATATAATCATTTTTATTTTTAAGTTTATAAAAAATAACTGAAGTTGGAAAAGCAATTAATAAGTAAAAAATGCTATATCCTCCATATCTTAAAGTGGGATGATGTGTAAACCATACATAAAATATACTGATAATAAAAAAGTAAAAAATTAAAAATTCTTTTTTAAAAAAAATTTTATTATTTGATTTAATAAATTTTTTAAAAAACAATAGTGTGAGAATTATGCTTAAAAGAAGTATGCCTATTTGATCTAGAAACTTTATAATAAAATATTTATTAAACCAATTTGTAACCCAGTTAAAATTTTTAATATAACTTAATACATCATCAACCCTAAAATTGGGACTCGCACCTGCTTTAGACCATTGCTCAAGCCAGATTGATAATCCTCTTACATCATCAATAGACCTTGCCCAACTAAAATTATCTTCAAAGCATAAATAAGGTAGGGGTGAAATAATGCATCCTGTAGAAATAAAATGGTGAGAAAATATTGTTACAATAATCAATAAAAAGAAAAAAAATGATTTTGAAAAAAAAATGAATTTCAAGTTTTCTAAAAATTTTTTATTTAATAAAACTATTGAAAATGATAATAAAATATAAGTCAAAAAATAAGTTTTTATACTTATACAAAGTCCAAATAAAGGTAATAGTAGTAAAATTTGATCTAATTTTTTTTTTTGATCAATAATAACAATTATTTCAAATAATTTAATAATTAATATTACAATTAATAATTGTCCAGGCTTATCCATGCCAAATTCAGCCAACCTATTAAATGATACATTAAAAAAAACAAACGTAAGAAAATAAAAATATTTAAAAAATTCATGAGTTTTATTTGAAAAAATATTTTTTAATAAAAAATAATTGAAAAAAATTAAAAAGAAAATAATGCTAAAATGAAATGAGTAAAGTCCTATTAATGGTAAATAAAATGTTGAATTTAAAAAAAATAAAGAAGAAAGAAAATTATATCCAAGATTTAAATGACCCATCCCAAAAATTATGTGGTGTTCTGTTAAAAACTTTGTAAATGGCAAATGATAATATGAAAAATCATCATGTGTTTTAGATATCAATAAAATTGAAAATAAAAAAATAGAGATGAAAAATATATGCTTATAAAAATTTTTCTTATTTCTGAAATTTGAAAAAAAAAAGTAAATAAAACCTAGACCATGCAAAATAATATTATGATAATAATTATGTTGAACAAAATAACTTGTAATCAAGGAAATTAAAGTCAAAAACATCAGTCCATAAAAACCAGTATAAACATCTATATTTCCATTAATATTTTTTGTATCTAAGAGGATTCTTTGAAAGAAATCACCATAGGCTAAAACTGAAATTAAACAAAAATAAAATGATAAAATAAAAATTACTATATTGCTCATATCAAATATCAGCTAATCTTAATTTTTCTCTTCTCAACAATATAAAATAAAATAGTGTATATACACTAACACAAATTAAAATTAATATTATCAATTTAAATGTAGAGTAAATAAATTGGGTTCCAATAAAAAAAACTATAAAGTTAAAAAAATTAATAATAATAGCAGGAATTGATGAAGATAAAATTTTACTAAATGAAAATTTACTATTTAAATATTTAAATAAAAGATGGTGAAAATGTAATAGATCAGGTTCATCTGGTTTTATATTTTTGGTAATAAATTTTCTAATAATTGAAAAAAAATTCTCATAAGCAGGATACCACAATACTAAAGCTATAAAATAAGGAGAAATATTTGTTATATTTTGATATTTTATAAGCACACAACCTAAAATAAACGATAATAAATAAGATCCTCCATCACCGAAATATGACTTGTTTAATAAATTTAAAAACATGAAACTTAATAAAAAAGGAAATAAAATATTAATAATTTCAAAGTTATTTATTAATAAAATGTTTGAGTTCAAATAATAAAATATTATTAAAACAGTAAGATAATATCCAGAGCATTGCAGGTTGGCGCCATCTATAAAATTTGAACCATTAATTAAAATCAACAAGCAGAATGAGGTAAATATAATTGAAATTAAATTATGATTTAAGTAAATATCTATTAAAGAAATACGGATAGATCTTATGAATATCTCATTAATTGATACAAATATAATTATTGTCAATGTTTGCAGAACTAGTCTTTTTAATGGTGAATTAAGTTTTTGAAGATCGGCAAATAAACCAACTAAAAATATAATTAATATCAAGATTTGACTCTGCCAACTATTAAAAATATCAAAAAATAAGCAATTTATAAGCAAAATAACTCCACCTGATAAAGGAACTGAGTCTCTATTAATTAATTGTTTATGTGAACTCGTTTTTTTTTGATCAATTAAGATATTCTTTTTAACAAATAAAGTGTTAAGAAAAAAAAATAATAAGAAATTTATTAATAAAATCGAAAAAAAATTAAAATTCACGATATTAAAAAAACTATTAATCATCTTTTCCATTATTCACTATATAAAACAAATAATTAATCCAGAACAAAGTGGATGGTAATGTTGAGAAAAAACTGCCTGATGGTAAAATTGGAATAAAATAAGTTAAAATATAAAAAAAACATACTAAGTTTAAACTTGATTTCTTTTTAAATGAAAAATTTTTTAAAATAAGCATATAAAATATAAAAAGTAAAATTATAGTTCCTACTATGCCATGTTCACTTAGAAACTCATTGTAATTTTGATGAGAGTGAGTAGCGCAACCAGAAGCATATAGTCTGCCTTCACCTTCATTTTTGTCTATTTTTTTTTGAAATTCTATGACTTCATATGAATAATTTTTGCAAACATTTCTAAAATTTTTATTTCCAACACCAAAAAATAAATTGTCTTTAAGAATATAAAAAGAAGATATTGTGTGTGATCCATATTGTGATGTAAAATAAGTTTCAATTAAATTCAAATTTTGATTAGAAGAAAAAGTTATTGATGATAAATACCGATCTTTAAAATTGTCTATATTACTTATGAAAAATACAATTAATAAAATTAAACTGGATAGGGATAAAATTTTAAAAATTAATCGTGACTTAGAATAAAATAAAAAAACACAAGTTAAAACAAATATAAATTTTAAAAAATTACTTCTTTCTCCAGTTAGAAAAATCACAATTAGGAAAAAAATTAAAAATAAATAAAAATAAAAATTATTTTTTTTTTTAATTATTAAAAAATAAATTATAAAAACTAATGATAGCAAAAAACCTCCAGCAACTAATTCATCCATAAACAGACCGCTATTTCTTGCTTTATCAGCAGTACTAAAACTTAAAATATTATAACCCAATATGCTCTGATAAATTATATCTAGACTTAAAAAAATAATTATAAAAAGCCAAAAAAAACCTAAATTTTTTAAAACTATTTTTTTTTCTTCAATAAAATTTTTATAAATTAAAACAAAAATAAAAAACTTTAGGTAAGGAATTGTTCTAATTAACGAAGTTTTTATATCATCTGAAAAAAATGAATTAATCAATAGATATAAATAAAAAAATAAAAAAAATTTAAATTCAAAAGTTTCAAAAAAAAGAATTTTTTTTTCGAAAAAACATTTTAAAAAATATATGAAAAGAACTAAAATAGTTGCAGTATTAATAACTGCATTACCAAGAATTATAAAAAATGGAAAAAGATACAAAATATATCTTAGAGTTACATTTGTTGAGTTGTTAATAAAGTTCATTTTATTTATTAATTTTTATTTTATATAAATTTAAAAAATTTAATGTTCTCCCAACAAATCTAAAAAAATATCCAGAACTTTGATAAAAATTATTAATTGGTTTAATTGGGATTAACAATAAATACAAAAATGATTTAGTCAAATTTAAAGATGCTTTTAAAATATTAAGCAAAAAAGCATGATTGAAACCATGCAACTCTTTATCTATCAAAATACCGGTTAAACCAAATTTATAATTTCTAGTTAAAAACCATTTATAATTTTCCCTTTTTTTTTGGACAATTTCAAAAACAGGATTATTATTCCATTTAATAGTTTCGCCAAGTTTATATAATTGAGAAAAAAAGAGCTGATCCTCTCCAAAACCATATTTAGTAACATTTTCTGAAAAGTTTAAATTATGCTTTAAAATACTTTTTTTAAACAAAACATTATTTGTTGATACCCACGAAATATCTTTTCCAGGATTATAATTTCTCTCTAAAGCTCTAAAAAAAATTTTTTTTGACTTATATAATTGAGGACCGCCCACTATTGAACACTTATACTTTTTAATAAATTTTAGATGATTTATAATAAAATTTTTTCTTATCTTGCAATCATCATCTAAAAAACAACAATAATCAAATTTTAGAGTTTTTAAAAATTTAAGTGCCTTATTTCTGATATATGAAATACCAATTCTTTTTTCATAGATTATATTATAATTTATTTTATTTAATTTTTTTTTAATTAATCTATTTTGATGAGTGGTAATTTTTTTAAAGCTGTTAAAAGCTATCAAAACCCTAATATCTAAGTTAAAAGCAATGCAATTTTGACTTATAGCATTTAACAATATTAGTAAATTGTTATTAAACGATCTTGAACAAATAGAAATGATTATTCTATTTTTTTTCATAAACTTCAATTAATTTTCTGAAACTTTTACTATGCTCAATTTCAGAATATTCAAGAGATTTTTTGTAATTTTGTTTTATGCAGAAATTAATTTTGCTTTTTGTAGAATGCATGAATTTATCAAAAGTTTTAATCAAACTTTGATGGTCATCATTTTTAAATAAAAAACCAGACTTGCCTTGCTGAAAAAATTCTTTAGGTCCACTTGGACAATCACTATTTATCACTACTTTTTTTAAAGCAGATGATTCTATCATAACAAAACCAGGATCTTCCCAAAGCGAAGTCACCATAACACACAAAGAATCTTTTATGTATTTATAAGGAGAATCTACTTGGCCAGGAAATTCTATTTTTTTTTGCAAACTTAAATCTTTAGCTAAACTTACTAATTCTTTATACTTTTCTCCATCTCCTAGAATTATTAATTTAAGATTTTTATATTTTTTTGAAATTTCTTTAAAAGATCTAACTAATAATGTCTGATTTTTTTGTTTAGTTAATCGTCCAATATTTAATATATAAGGTCTTACATGGTTCTTTTTATTTTTTAGATTTTGATTAATTTTTTTTTTAATAAAGACAGGATCTGGTAAAAAATGTAATTTTGATGGATCAAAAATATTCATTTTTTTTAAATTTTTAAGCGTTTCTTTTGTTGGCACTGTAACAAATTGAATATTTTTTTTAGATAACTTCCAAAGCAATTTTCTAAAATAATTTAATTTTGGCAATCCAGATATTCTCAAAATTAGTTTTGTATCAAACCTAAATATTAAAAATAAAATCAAAGGCAATGATGTAATTAAATGGATAATTAGATAATCTGGTTTTTTTTTAATTAAAATTTTTTTAAGAAAAAAAAAAGAATGAATAAAAATTTTTATATAAGCAACTCTGCTTAAAAAATAACCTTTCGCATATATAATATTGAATTTTTTTTTATTGTTTATAATATTTATTTTTTTTGATTTGATATCTTTTTTGTAATTATTCCATTCACCAAATGAATTAATTATATGGGTATCGTAATTAAATAACTTTTTTAAACCAAAGGCTGAGTTTATAACGGCTTTTATTGTAGCAACATTAGATGTAAATGGAGACCAGTAATATATTTTCATAATTGATTATAGATAATATATTAAAATCTACATAAAAATTTAAATTATGCAAAAAATTAAATTATATATTTTTCACCCCTACTCTAGGATTGGTGGTGCCGACTTATCCCTATCAAGATTAATAAATAACCTAGATATGAAAAAATATAATATTAGTTTTATTACATTAGATAAGCCAAAGATTAATTTATATTTAAAAAATAAAATTAAGATCCATATAATTAAAAAAAAGAGATCAATACTTTCAATATTTGAACTAAGAAAAATTGTTCAAAAAGATAAAAATAAATTTTCTAAAGTAATTTTTTTATCTAATCAACATTTTGCAAATATAATTTCAATACTGGCTTTAGCTAACATAGATTGGATAAAATTAATTTTAATTGAGCGCAACAATCCAATAGAATTAGACTACTCAAATACAGCAAAGGATAAATTAATTAAAATTTTGATTAAAATTACTTATAGATATGCAGATAAAATTATTTCTATAAGCAAAGAACTTGGTCGAGATTTAGAAAGATTATGCAACAAAAAAGTTAACACTATTTATAATGCCGCATATGATAATAATATATTAAAACTTGCAGAGAAAAAAATAAACAAAACATCTAAAATAATTCTTAATGTCGCAAGATTTGAAAAGCAAAAAAATCATTTAATGCTATTAAAAAGCTTTAAAATGATTCATAAAAAAATTAACGCTAAATTAGTCCTTATCGGCTATGGAAGTGAAAAGAAAAATATTTTAAAATATATAAAAGAAAATGGTCTTAAAAAAAAAGTATTTTTAATTACTAATAGTAAAAACATTTTTAGCTATTATAAAGCAGCTGATCTTTTTGTTTTAACATCATTCTATGAAGGTTTTGGCAATGTATTAGTTGAAGCAGGTATGTTTAAAGTTCCTATAATATCAACTAATTGTAAGTCGGGTCCAAAAGAAATTTTAAACTATGGTAAGTTCGGTGACTTAATAAAAATAGATGATACAAAAACTTTATCTAAACTTATAATAAAAAATTTAAAAAAACCTAATAAACTTAAAATTTTAAAGATGTATAAGTCACTAAAAATTTTTAATATTAAAAATCATATAAAGAAATATGAAGAAATTTTTAACAAAGTTTAATAAAAATATTATTTTTTTTTGTCCATCAATTGAGGAAGGTGGTGTAGAAAAAAATTTAATTAATATTTGTAATGGTATAGTTGATCGACATAAAGTTACTTTAATAACTGCCAATAAAAATAAATACACTTTATTTAAAAAAAAAATTAATTTTATTTCACCTAATACAAATTTTTTTAATAATAGAAGTAGAATTTTGAAAAGTATTTATTGTTGTTATTTATTATTAAAAAATTATGATAAAAATAAAAATATAATCATAGCCTTTCAATCAAATATTTTGGCTATTATTATTTCTAAAATTCTTAATTATAAAGTAATCGTAAGATCAAATCAAAGTCCACATATTTATGCAAAAAATATCATCAAAAGAAAGATTATGGCTTTTTTTTTCAAAAAAGCTGACAAAATTGTTGTAAATAGTAATGATTTTAAAAAAGAATTTAAGAAATTTTTTAATATAAAAGCAATAACAATTTATAATTTAGTTGAAAAAATAAGCGATTTAAAAAAATATTCAAAAAAAAATAATAAAGAAAATTTTTTTTCAAATTCCAAAAAAATTATTAACATATTATCAATTGGAAGACTGGTTTATCAAAAAGATCAGATAACCATTTTAAAAGCTTTAAATTTAATTAAAAATAAAAAAAAGTTTAAATTTTATTTGATAGGAAAAGGAAACGAATATACAAATTTAAAAAAATTTATTAATAGTAATAAGCTAAATAAACAAATAAAAATCTTAGGATTCAAAACGAATGTGTACCCATATTATAATAAAGCTGATATTTTTGTTCAAAGTTCTTTGTTCGAAGGTCTTCCAAATACATTGATTGAAGCACTTTCATTTGGAGTGCCTATAATATCATCAAATTGCAAAACAGGTCCAAAAGAAATCTTAAATAAAGAAAAATATGGAAAGCTGTTTAAGATAAAAGATTATAAAATGTTATCAAAACTCATTTTAAAAAGTAAAAAGAAACTTAAAATAAAATATATAAATGATAAAAGATTTGATTTTAATAAAAATTTAAAAACATATGAAAATCTAATTACATCTTTATAATTAAATGAGATTATTATTCTTAGGTGCTTCATCATTTACAGGTTACCATTTTGTAAATAAAATTTCTGACAATAAACAAAATAAAATATATTGCACTCTAACAAAAAACTTAAATAAATATAAATCAACAAGATTAGAAAGAATTAAATTATTAAATAAAAAAAAAAATATTTTTTTTATAAATAAAGTTAAATTTGGAGACAAAAAATTTATAAAATTATTATCCAGAAAAAAGTTTGATATAATTTGTTTACATCATGCCTCAACGAAAAATTACAATAATGATTTAAAATTTAATTTAAATAAATCTATAAAAGAAAATACTCCAAATCTAAGAAAAGTTTTTAGTAAAATTCATAATCAAACAACAATAATTGTGACAAATACAATATATCAAAAAATAAATGAAAAAAAATATAAAGCAGTAAATAAATATGGTATTTCAAAGTCAATTACTTATGACAAAATTAAATCAATATGTAAGGAATTTGATTTTAAACTTAAATCAATATTTATTACAAATCCATGGGGAATTTTAGAAGAGAAGAAATTAAATTATTATCTAATTAATAATTGGCTAAAAGATAAAAAAACTTTTATTTCTCATCCAAATTACATAAGAGATAATATTTATATTGATAAATTGACTAAATATTACTTAAAAATACTTAATTCAAATTCTACAAAAATTAATTATTTTCCTTCGGGTTATTGTTCAACTAATAAAGTTTTTATAGAAGCATTTAAAATTAAATTTGAAAAATTTTTTAATAAAAAAGTAAAAATTGAATATGCAAATAATGCAAAATATAGCCAACCAATGTCAAGAATTAATGGAAAAAAAATAAGTAAAAAAATTTTTATAAAAGAGGATTTAAGAAAATATTTTTTAAACTATAAAAATTTAACCTAAGTGACATTTAATCTATGTAACAATTTTTAGTACCCTGGCTATAAAATTTAAATTTTACAAACTTACAGTTTTTAACTTTTTTTATTATTTTTGTTTGTATTTCTTTTTTGCATATGAATATAAAAAAACCTCCACCACCAGCGCCCAATAATTTTCCACCATAACATCCATTAGAAATTGCTCTTCTATAAATTTTATCAAGATAATTATTTGTAATATTTTTTGTGAAATTTTTTTTCATTTGCCAATTTTCATCTAACAACAATCCTAACTCTTTTAAATTTAAATTTTTGGCTTTCAATTTGTTATTAAATTTAAATGCTATCTGTTTTAAATTATTTAGATTTATTAAATTTTTTTTAAAGTTTTTTTTTTGTGAGGTTAAATTTTTATTTGACAATCTTGTTTTCCCTGTCCAAAAAAAAAGCAAATTGTTATTTAGGTAGTCTTGATTTTTTTTAGAAATTGAAATTTTTTTTACATAAACTGCATTTTTTTTATAAATAATTTTTCTCAATCCTCCGTAAGCCGCTATATAATGATCTTGTTTTCCTAATGAATTATTAGTAATTTTATTTTCGATTTTAAAAGCAATTTCAGCAATTGTTTTTAAATTTTTCTTTTCTCCTTTTAATAAAAAAATAGCGTTAACAAGACCAATTAAAAATGCACTTGATGAGCCAAGGCCTGTATTGTAAGGCAAATCAGATATGGTATTTATATAAATTGGTTCATCAATTTTAAAATATCTAAGAACTTGTTTTATTCTAAGATTTTTTATTTTATTAACATTATTAACAATTTCAGTATCGGAATAATTTAATCTAAATTTTTCAGAAAAATTGGCATGCGTTTTAACAGTTACGTATACAAATTTATCAATACTAGTGCTTACGGTTATCCCGTTTAATTTTGAATAGAAGTAAGGCATATCTGTACCTCCGCCTGCAAATGAAATTCTAAGTGGAGTTTTTGTAGTAACGATATTTTTTTTAAAAATTGTTTTTAATTTTTTCATTATATAGCTTTAATATGTCTTTTTCCAAAATTATAAACTTGTATTTCAATTTTTCTTTTAAAGTAAGTTTTTTTTTTCCTATATAAATTATGTACGTGTTTGCATTATATGCTGCCTCTATATCTCTTTTATCATCACCTATATAAAAAGTTTTATCTAAAATAAATTTATATTTTTTAGAAGCTTTATAAAATAAGCCAGGATTTGGTTTTCTGAAAAAAGAATTTGATTTAAAATGGTGATGACTTACAAAAAACTGTTTTATAAATATTTTTTTTTTTTTTAAATAATCTTTAATTTTAAAATTGATTTTTTCTAAATTTTTCATTGTTAAATCTTTTGTTGATAAACCAGCTTGATTAGTAATACATATTAAGTTTGAATATTTTGGTAATTTAGAGCATAGAATTTTGTTTATCCTTAGGTCCCTAGCATCAGTAAGATACCTATTTTTTGGCGAAATATTCAAAACTCCATCCCTGTCTGTTATCAATGTATTATTATTAGCAAATAATTTTCTTGTTAAATTTAATCTATTTTTATCTCCAATACTTGCATAACCATTTTTGTTTACTATTCCTCCTATTAAGTTTTTTCTAGAAATCTTTAATAAAAATTTAGAAAAATCTTTATCTTTAATTTTTAAATTTTTAAGAATTTCTTTGGATATAATCATGTATCCAATTTCAACAAAATCATTTTTGGAGCTTCTTTTTATTTTGTAAATAACTTTTTTATTTGTTTTATCATAATTACAATTTCCATTTCTTTTTTTAACTAAAGAAACCAAAATACTTTTTTTTTGTTTTGTGAATTCTGAATTTAGCTTGTGAATATTCAAAGAACTATAATTGTCACAATAAAGTAAAATAAATTTCTCTTTTAATTTATCTTTTATTTGAAATAGCCTTGAGCCAGTTTTGGCTTTATAAGGCAAGTATGAATATTTAATATTAATATTAAAATCTTTTCCATTTCCAAAATAACTTTTGATTTTCTCATGTTTATATCCAACTAACAAAAATAAGTTTTTTATACCATTTTTTTTTAATTGTATGATGAGATGTTCTAAAAATGGTTTTTCTCCTACTTTTATCATTGGCTTTGGTAAATTTTTTGTTATGTTTCCCAATCTAGTTCCTAGACCTCCACAAAAAATAACTGCCTGTTTGATTTCTCTCATTTAGATACTATTATGTTATAATTATTACCAAGACTAAGATATATTTTTAAATTTTAAATCTCTATTTGAAATTATTTTTACCTTTTTTGGCCATTTAATTTTTAATTTTGGATCGTTATAACGAATGCCCATACTTTTATTTTTTTTATAATAATTAGACATATAGTATAATACTAAAGTTTTTGGTTCCAATGTAAGAAAAGCAGTTGCGCAAGTTTTAGAAATTAAAACTGACTTGTTCATTTTTGATGATAATTTAATCTTAATATTCTTTAAGTAATTTGGAGATTTTTTATCAATATTTACTAGAACTAATAAAATTGAACCATTTATGCATGTTATTATTTTATTTTCTGAAAAGGGAAAATTTTGATAATGGAATCCCCTCAAAGTAAATTTTTTTTCATTAAAGGAAATGTTTGTTTGCTTTACTTTAAAGTTTATATCTTTCTTTTTTAAAATTTCATTACAAAATCCTCTCATAAAAAATCCTCTTTTATCATATTTTTTTTTATGTTCTAAAATAAAAGTATTTTTAAATTTTGTTTTTTTAATTTTCACTTTTTTAAATTTAACAACTTAATATTTGGCAGTGGTATAATTACATTGCCTCTAAATTTAATTTTTTTTAAAAATCTAATAATTTCATCTTTAAAATTCCAAGCTAAAAGAAATATTATATCAAACTTATTTATTTTTTTTGAAATTGGTTTTTCTATCATTATATGCGTGCCTGGAGTAAACAATCCCCTTTTAAGAGAATTTAAATCAAAAACTTTTTTAATAGATTGATTGTTTTGATTTAAAAAATTAATTAATGTTGAGCTTCTGGCTGAAGCACCATACGCCGCAATATTATTATTAGTTTTTAATTTATTTATCATTTTATTTAATTTTATTTTGTGTTTTTTGCAGATAAGATTTAGTTTTTTCCAATTTTGAATCGAATTTAATTTTTGTACAGACTCTTCATAAATCATATTTTTAAATTTAAGTGTTTCTCTAGATTTATTTTTTTTAAAAAGAATAACATATGAACCACCACTTATTGGACTCTTAAAATAGTCAAATCCAAATAAACCATTTTTTCTAAGAACTTTATTTATAGAAGTTAATGTAAAATAAAAAATATGCTCATGATAGATATAATCATAATGATTTTTACATATTATATTTTTTGCATTATGAAATTCGATAGCACCAATTCCATTATTTGAAATAATTTCTTTCAATCCTTGCATTACACTTTTTATATTTTCAATATGAGGAATAACATTTCTACAAATCACTAAGTCTGGTTTTTTTTTATATATTTTAACAATTTTTTTTGCAGAATTTAAATTGAAAAAATCCACATATGTTTTAATGCCCTTTGAATTAGCAATTTTTGAAATATTTTTAGCAGGATCTATTCCTATTACGGTATTATTGTTTTTAACATATTCTAAAAAGAAACCATCATTACTTGCAATTTCACATATGAAATTGTTTTGTAAATTTATATATTTTTTTAATTTTTTAAAAAAAAATTTTCTATATGTTTTTACTTTTTGTGAAGTGCCAGTAACCCATAAATATTTTTTAAATAAAATTTTTGGATCTACTGTATGAGTTAATTGAATAAGCTTACACTCTTTACAAATGGTTAATTTTAAAGGTATTTTAATCTCCTTTTTAAAATCATTAACACTATTTAATAATGCATTAGCTAGTGGTTGTCTTCCTAAATTGACTATATCAATTAATTTTTTATTATCGCAAGATCTACATTTATCTATTTTATTATACATCAAATAAATCTTAAATTTTTATTAATTTTTTTCTGCTTGAGTAATATTTTTAATTTCAAAATTCTATTTGTTTTTTCGGAAACAAAACTTTTATAAGTAAAATTTTTTTTTTTAAAAAAAATTTTTAATTTTTTTATGTCATTTATAATATCTTTATTTTTAAAGTTAATTATGTCAGAGAAATCTTTACTTAATAAATTAAAATTAACTTTATACGATCTTTCATCGTGACTTGGGTTATTCAAAACTATAACGGGATATTTATTAAAAACTTTTTTTACCATTTTTGCAATTTGTAAAATACTAAAATTTTTACCTGGATAGCCAACATTATATATTTTTTTTTGTATAATTTTTTTGCTTTTAAATAGGCTGGATATAATTATTTTACAGAGATCATCAATAAACAATACCGGCCTATAAGGTTTTCCATTCGTATTTATGACAATTTTTTTTTTTGTAAACGCTGAAGCACTTAGATTATTAAGAACTATGTCGCTCCTAAAATTTTCTGATGGACCATGAACTGTTGATGGTCTTAAAATAACAACACAAAAATTATCATCAGCTAATTTTAAAATATCTTTTTCAGCTTTAAGTTTTGATTTTGCATATTGAGTAATTGGATTAATGTTTTTATCATTCTCTTTAATTGTTTTATTTTTGTACTTAGAAATGCCATAAACACTTTGTGTTGAAACAAATATAAACCTTTTTACTTTCATTTTTTTAGCAAATTTTGCAATTTTTTTTGTGGCTTTATGATTAATATCTTTTGTAAGATTTTCATTCAAAGATCCTAATGGATCATTTGATAAACTGGCTAAATGAACGACTGCATCTATATTTTTTAGATTTGAAATTTGAACATCACGTATATCTTTAATTAAAATTTTTTTTTCTAATTTTTTTTTAAATTGATAAAAATTAGAATCTAATCCAATAACCTCTATTTTATATTTATATTTTTTGCTTAAAAGTTGACATAATCTACTACCTATGTAACCCCTAGATCCTGTGATTAGTACTTTCATTTTTATCTTTCTATATAGATTTATTTAAAAAATAATTTATTATCAATACATGAACTATCAAAAAAAACATAATTCTTCTAAACAATTTTTTATTGATTACAATAATAAATTATCTAATACCCTTAAAAAAGAACATTTTAAAGAACTTGAAAAAATTACCAAAACTCTAGAAAAAAAAATAAAACTTAAAAATAAAATTTTTGTTTGTGGAAATGGTGGTTCTGCATCAGTTGCCAATCATTTTCTCTGTGATTTTAATAAAGGTATTAAACAATCCTCAAATAAAAAACTATATCCAAAGGTTTTATCATTAAACAATTCAATAGAATTAATTACGGCTATTTCAAATGATATAAATTATCATCAAGTATTTAACCATCAACTAGAAAATTATTCTGAAAGTGGCGATGTATTGGTTATTATAAGTTGTTCTGGAAATTCGAAAAATATAATTAACGCAGTAAAATATGCTATTAAAAATAAACTAAACATAATTTCTTTTATTGGTTTTGGTAGTAATAAGTTTATAAAAAGTTCATCCAAACACTATATTAATTTAAAAACAAAAAATTATGGTATTACCGAGGATATATTTCAGGCTATGATGCATATGATTGCTCAATACTTGAGAAGAAAATACTCTAAAAATAAATCAGAAATATTGTAATTAAATTATTAATTTGTGATTAATTTTTTAAAAAAAATAAGAAGCTTTATAAGAGGTTATACAATGACCAATGTATTTAATCTTTTTGTTTCAAAAAATTTAAAAAAATATTGGATTAATAGTGATAAAAATAATTTTGATGAGTTATTAATTAAATCAATGAAAAGATACTTACAATCTGTTGATTATAAGAAAACTTCTGTTCATCACAAACTAGCTATAATAAAAATATTAAAAATCATAGAAAAGTCTGGCAATAAAGAAAGCTCAAGTGAATTTCAATTTAATAATCCTAATTTTCATAGTGATTTTTCCAATGAAACAATATCTGAAATAATAGATAAAAATTCAAAAAATGACGAACCATTCGAGGATTTATTTAAAATTCATTCATCAATTAAATTAGAACATTCATTAAAGTTAAACTTAATAAATAATTTACTTTACAATAAAATTAAAAATAAAAAGATATTTGAAAAAATACATTATTTAAAAGATGATACTTTTGTAGGCTCAGATAATATTTTTAATTTTCAAAAAAACTTAAAAATTACTCAAGAAAAATTGAGAACACTTCTTGAATTTGAAACTATTCTGCCATTAATAGAAAATGAAAATTCTAAAATAATTGAAATAGGCTCAGGTAATGGAAGAACATGTGATTGCATAATAAGTAATTGTAAATTAATTTCAAAATATGTTCTTGTAGATATTCCACCTGCATTACCATCAGCTTTTCAAAGGTTAAAGAAATCCTTTAAAAATAAGATGATTTTTTTTGGAATTGATATTACTAATCAAGATGATTTTGATAAAGCAATGAAAGATAACGATATAATTTTAATTTTTCCTAATCAAATAAAGTTCTTAAAAAAAAAGTATTTCGATCTATTTATAGCTATTGATTGCTTACATGAAATGAAAAAAAATACTATAAAAGAGTATATGAAAATCGCAGAATATGTGTCAAAAAAAATATATTTTAAAGTTCATGAAAAAGCTCATGTACCATTTTCTTTTGATATATTTAATATTAATAATAAAGATAATTACTTTATAGACCCTAAGTGGAATTTAATTGTTAAAAAAAAATCATTATTTCCTTCAAATGACTGGGAATGTGCTTATAAATTAGATTAATAATAATTATTAAAAAATGGAAAATTTTAAAATTAAAGAAATAACCCAGTTAAACATGGAAGTATTTGGAGGATGTAATTTGGCATGTCCTATGTGTCCTCAGGGCATAGAAGGAGGAAGAGAAAAAGAATTCAAGAAAAGTCTTAATGAAGAACTTTTTAAAAAGATTGTTGATGAGGCAATACCAATGGGCCTAAAATATGTAAATCTATCAGGAAGCGGTGAGCCTCTGTTAAATAAAAAATTGGAAGAATTTATAAAATATTTATCCTCAAAAAATTTAGTAAGCATGATTTATACAAATGGACAATTACTGGATAAAAAAAGATTTATTTCTTTATGTGAGGCTGGCATATCCATTATAAAAGTATCTTGTATGGGATGGGATAAAGAAAGTTATAAACACTGGATGTCAAAAGATAGTTTTGATATGGTTAGAAAAAACTTGAAAGAATGTCTGGAAGTTTTAGAACAAAAAAAATACAAGACAGTTTTACAAACTAACCATTTGATACAAGATTATAAAGATAGAGATTTCCAATTAAATGAATATAAAAAAAACTGGATAGATTATCTAAATATTAAAGCTGAAATTTGGATGGCACATAATTGGTCAGGAATTTATGACAAAGACGAAATATCTAGAAAAGGCGATGAATCAAAAAAAATAGAGAAAAGATCTTGCGGAAGACCTCTTGCTGGTGTTATTGAAATAAGAGCAGGCGGTCTTGGAAAATCTAAAGGTGCTGTTGTACCGTGTCCAAATGTATTAGGACATGACTCAAAAGCTGTATTAGGTCATCTAGATGAAAGTTCACTTGAGCAAGTTGTTAATGGAGAAAAGTATACTCAATTAAGAAAAAATCATATAGAAAAAAATTTTGATGAAATTGATTATTGTAAAAATTGCGATCATTTAATTGAATATCCTGAATCTTTAGTTTGGACCAACATTGAGGGAAGAGAATACGGAACTAGCAGAATATCATTACTGAATTATTTAGATAAATAATTTTTTTAAAAACTGTACTTATGATTAGTAATAAAAATCTATCTGCTTATGTAAACGGAAAATATGTACCATTAGATAAAGCATCTATATCAATACTTGATTTAGGTTTCACAAATAGTGAAATGATTTACGATACCTTTAGAACATTTAATAAAGTTCCATATTTTGTAGATGAACATATTGAAAGGCTTATTTTTTCTTCAAAGTATACTGGGATTAAAATAAATTTATCAATACAAAAAATAAAAAAAATAATCAAAATATTGTTTAAAAAAAATTTAAAATTTTTAAAAAAAAATGAAGATCTATGGTGCTTTATGAGATTTACAAGAAGTGGGTCCCAAATTATAGAGATGAGAAAGATTAATTTTGCAAATTATGCGCCTTATTATAAAAGTGGATTAAGATTACATGTTCCAAAACTAAAAAGAATTCCACCAGAATATCTAGATCCAAGATTTAAAAATTCTTCAAGTTATTTTACTCTTTCACTTGCAAGGGAAGAGATTTGGAAATTTGATAGATCGGCAAATGCAATACTTCTAGATAAAAATGACAATATCAACGAAGGATATGGTTTTAATATTTTTTTTATAAAAAATAAATCAGTATACACGCCAAAGTCTAAATATGTTTTGCCAGGAGTAACAAGGAAAAAGGTAATTGAAATATCTAAAAAATTAAAACTTAAAGTTATAGAAAAAGATATTTCGCTAAAAGAAGTGTATACATTCAACGAGTCTTTTGTTACCGCAACAGGATGGGGAATTTGTTCTGTTAAATCATTAAGTAAAAAAATATTTAAAAATCAAAAATACACCAAACTAATACAACAATCATTTAGCAAAAACGTTCGAATAGATATTGTTAATCAATACTTATCATTCTTAAAATAGTTAATATAAATTTTTGTATAAAAGTTTTTTTTCTCTAAATGTTTTTGGGTCAAATTTTTTACATCTAGCTATCCAGTATTTTATCAATTTATGATTTTCATGTAAGCTAGATAACTTAAAATTATTTTTTTTATAAAATTTTTGTGTTCTAATATTAAGTTTGTTAGGTACATGGACTGTTGTAAATTTTTTATTTGGTAATAATTTTTTTAATATTTTTTTTCCCAAACCTTTAGATCTATATTTGTTTGATATATAAAAAAATTGTAAGTGAGTATTTAATTTCAACTTAATAATAACTACTATTCCTATAATTTTTTCTTTAGTTACTATTCTATAAAATTCAAAATTTGGATTTCTAAAATAAATCCAGGGTGTATTATCAAAAGATTTATTTACTAAAAAATTTTTTTCTTTTATGGATTGCAGAAACTTATTTAAATTAGAATCTTTTTTTTTAATTCTTAAAATTCTAAATTTATTCATTTTTTTATATAATAACCTAAATATTTTTAATATAAATCAAATAAAAATTATTAATAAAATTAAAAATATTTAGTAATTTAAATGATCCAAAAAAGTTTAGACATAAGCTATAAAAATCACATTCAAAGCCTAAGAGCAATTTCAGTTTTACTAGTTTTTTTTTATCATTTAAAACTTGATTTTTTTCAAAAAGGATATCTTGGTGTTGATATTTTCTTTGTAATATCTGGGTTTGTAATAACTCAATCTATATATTCTGACTATTTAAAAAAAAAAAAAATTGATTTAATACATTTTTTTTCAAAAAGAATTAAAAGAATTTTACCTAATTTATTATTCATTACTTCATCTATTTATTTTTTTTTTCTGATATTAGGGCCTTCAGATATATCTAGATGGTTAGATTATTTATCATCTATTTTTGGAGTTTCTAATTTTTATTTTTTATTTTCAAATAAGGGATATTTTTACAATATATTTGACAATCCGTTTGCGCATACTTGGTCACTTGGAGTAGAGGAGCAATTTTACTTAATATATCCTCTACTACTTTTTTTAATTTTTAAGTTTTTTAACAACAAAGTAGATACATTAATTTATTTTCTATCTTTTTTTATATTTTTGTCACTTACGGGTTCTATATATTCATTTTCTATTGACTCTGATTTTGCTTTTTATTTTTCACCTTTGAGATTTTGGGAAATTGGTTTTGGATGTTTATGTTTTTTAATAAGCAAAAACATAGGTAAAAATAACTTAATTTCAATTTTTTCATTTACTATGTTGTTTTTAGCTATTTTATTAGATCTAAATGTATTTTATTTATTAAATAATATTTTAATAATTTTTTTTTCAGGATTATTTATAATTTACTATAAAAAAAATTATATTTTAGAAAATAGTTATTTTATATATCTTGGTAAAGTTTCTTATTCTTTTTATTTATGGCATCTTCCTGTAATCTTCTTTATTGATATTTACGTAAATAATAAAATAATTTTTATATTTTTAAGTTTATTTATATCACTCTTGCTTTCAAGTTTAACTTATAAATTTATAGAAAAACCTTTTATTAATTTAAAAACTTTTAAATTAATTTTTTTTAACTCTTTAATTGTATTTTTAAGTATAATTGTCTCTTTGGTACTAATAAAAAGTTTCTTTCCTGATCTTAGATATAAAATAAGAGATAATTTATATAAAATTAACTATCTAGAAAATAAATATAAATGGAAAGAAAGAGTAACTTTTCAGACTATATATATTAAAGACAAAGAAATACACCAATACTGTTCAAATAATTCAAAAAATATTAATTTAAATAAATTAAATTTAAATATAAATTGTCTTAAACAAGAAAATCAAGACTATATTTTTTTTATAGAAGGAGATAGTCATACCGCTCAATATGTTAATCCCTTAAATAATATAAAAATTTTAAAAAATATATATTTTAAATCTTCAAAAAATAATCGAATTTCTGAAGAACTAATTATCAATATCTCGAAACATTATAAAAAAATATTTTATGTTACTGACATAAATAATATTGAAAAATTAATGGAAATTATAAATAATAAAATATTTAATATCGATAATATCGAATTTATTTTTTTTAATTCTACTCCATTTATATATGAAAATTTAAATCCAAAATATTGCTTATCTAGACAAATCGACTGTTATCTTGATAAAAAAATTGATTTTAATATTAGAAATTTATTTAAATTGCATAGAGAGTTGGATAACCTACAAAAAAAAAGCTCAAAAGTTCATACATTTGATAGTTATCAAACATTATGTCCACTTGATAAATGTATAATTTATGACAAAAATAAAGATATTCTGTATTATATGGATAAAACACATTTATCAACTGAAGGATCTTTGTCTTTAAAAGATAGTTTAGAAAAATTTTTGATTAGTATAATTAAATTAAATTAAATATAGATAGATATGAAAAGATTTAAAGATTATCCATTATTGGAAAATAAAAAAAAACATGTAAGTTTATTTTACCCATATATTTCAAAAAATTCATTTAAATCTATAAAAAAAGTTTTGTCTTCTAGGTGGGTAGGTCAAGGTCCGCTGGTTGATAAATTTGAAGATAAATTCTCAAAACAATTTTGTGGTAATTTGCCTGCTGTCGCAGTTGGGTCTGGTACAGATGCTTTACATCTTGCCTATATTCTGGCAGAAATTAAAGAAGGTGATGAAGTAATATGCCCAGTATTTACCTGTACCGCAACGAATATTCCATTGTTATACATAAAAGCAAATATAAAGTTTGCTGATATTGATGAAAAAGACTTAAATATTTCCGTTGACCATGTTGAAAAATTAATAACTAAAAAAACAAAAGCTATTGTTTTTGTTAACTATGGGGGTTTACTTTGTGATTTAGAAAGACTTCAAAAAATAGCCAAAAAAAATAAAATTATATTAATTCAAGATGCTGCTCAATCTTTAGGTGCAAAATATAATAATAAAGACATAACAAAATTTGCTGACTTTACTATTTTTAGTTTTCAGGCAATAAAACACATTACCAGTGGGGACGGCGGGGTACTTAGTTTAAGAAATAAAACTTTAGCAAAAAAAGCTAGAATAATAAGATGGTTTGGAATTGATAGGCCCAAAAAACAAGGTGGCACCTGGGAAAATGATATCGTTGATATTGGATACAAATATCAAATGACGGATATTGGTGCTGCTCTTTTACTAGATTCAATGAAAGAATTTAACAAAATTAAAAAAATAAGAAACAACATACACGATCTATACGTTAATAAGCTTTCAAAAACTCCTCATTTAAGATGTTTAAAAAATAGCAATCCTAAAATTAATCCGGTAATTTGGCTCACTACAATTTTAACTGATTTTAAAGATCATCTTCAAAAAAAACTTAGATCAAAACTTATTGAAACTAATCAAGTTCATTTTAGAAATGATAGATACTCAATATTTAAAAAGTTTTGTAAAAACAAAAAATTTCCAAATATGGACAAAATTGAAAATAAATATCTAGTTATACCAACACATACAAAAATGAACCTCAAAGATGCCACAAAGATATCTCTTAATATTCACAATATATTAAAAAAAAAGTAATTTGATGTATGACTTTAAGGAAAAACCTTTGGTTGCATATATAGCATATGAGCCTTACGGAATAGAATATTTAGAAAGATTTATTTACAACTATAAAAAGTTTAACAGCGGATATGAACATGAACTTCTTATTTGTTTTAAACAGTTTGATTATGAAAAGATAAAACAATGGGAGAATAAAATTACAATTGATTATTTAAAATTTGACGATACCGGTCAAGATAATGATTTTGATATTGGTAGTTATTTTAGAATCGCAGAAAAATATCCAAATAGATGTATTCTTTTTTTAGATACGCATACAAGACCTAATACCAATAATTGGTTAAAATTTTTTACTAATCACTATCTAAGAAAAACAATTATAGGTGCAACTGCTTCATATGCAAGTTTATCGAGTCAATTTTTAAATTTTTACTATTCCCAGCACACAAAATTTCAACAATTAAGATGGGGCATAAAACACCTTATCAATGTTAAACTTTTTCCAAACCCACATATAAGAACTACAGGGTTCTTTATAAAAGCAGGAGATTTACTTTCATTGAATTTTGATAGAAGTAAATTTGTAAAAAAAATTGAAACAAATTATTTTGAAGGAGGTAGGAATGGACTTTCTAATGTTTCTATCAAAAATGGTTTTGATTTACTTTTAGTTAATTCTGAAAACCAAGTTTTTAAAATAAAGGATTGGCCTAAAAGTCAAACTTTCTGTATTGAAAATCAAGAAAAATTAATCTTTATTGATAACAGAACTGAGGAATATTCTAATGCATCTTCCGAGATTAAAAAAAAAATGACTAAATTTACTTGGGGATAATTTTTATTCTATCTCAGCTCGATAAAATGATTTTCTATTTAGCAATGAATGAAAAAAACCTAAAAAAAATAATTTATAAATTTTAGATTTTTTTTTATCTCGCAGAAAATGAAAAATAATTGTTTTCAGAAAATTGATAAACGCCATTGGTATGTTTAGATAAAGTGAATAGATGAGTCCATAATGTTTTTTATAATAATAGTGTTTTGACCAAGCATGGTGCCAAGACGCTTCACATTTCATTTCAAATGCATATTTCTCATTTGCAGATTGTCCCTCTAAATGCTGGGATTTAGCGTCAAAATCAATCATGATCTTTTTTTTTGCCTTAAAAATTCTTTTTTGAAAATCTCTTTCTTCATATTCTAGAAAAAAATTTTCATCAAACTTGCCTATTTCAATAAAGATATCCTTTTTTATTAATGATACATTTCCATTAACCCAATCTACTTGAAGTTTATTTTGAGAATTTCTTATTGGCAATTTTCTTTTATTGAAGTACCCATATGCATTAAATTCTTTTGTATTATTTTTTAAATAAGTAACAGGGGTTACTACCGCTACATCGTTATAAGTATCTGCTGTCTTAATAAGTTTCTCAAAACAATCTTTTTCTGGAAAACTGTCAGGATTTAAAGAGATAATGTATTCGGATTGCGATTTTTCAATACCTCTGTTAAGGGCATAAGCAAAGCCTGAGTCATAGCCGATATTTATACAATTTAAGTTAGCATATTTTTTTTGAAGATTGCTTGTAAACACAATATTGTTTGAATTTTCAACTAATATAACATCATAATCTGGTCCTATATTATCCAGGCATTTTTCAATTATATGTTCGCTCTTAAATGTAACAATTACTATAGATACCTTATCTTTAGAGCTATTATTTTTTTTCATATATCAAATAAGATGATTATATTTTTTATACCAATCAATAGTTGAATCAACATTTGTATAAAAATCAGAAAACTTTTTAAAATCTATTGTATTAAGAATTTTTTTATTAAGACCATGTGTTTTAAAAACTTCGTAATTATTATGCTTAACATTTTTTAAATTATGAAAATTAGTTTTTTTTATCAAATATTTAATTAATTTTTTTATGTGAATGGGTCTATTACTACAAATGTTATAAATTTGATTAGAATTAAATTTTTTATCTTTTAATTTCATCAAAATATCAACCACGTCATCAATATAAGTAAAATCTCTATAATGATTACCGGAATTATTTAATAAAAATTTTTTATTTTTTTTTGCATAATCTAAAAACTTAAGAATTAACATATCTGGCCTTCCCCATTCTCCAAATACTGTAAAAAACCTGAGACCTATATATTTGGTCTTTTTATTAAAGAAAATATCAACATATTCCTCATTTATTTTTTTACTTAAACCATAAATATTTTTTGGATATAATTTTACATTTTCGTTAACCGGAAATTTATTTTTATCTCCATATACTGAACTAGATGATGCATAGAAAAATTTTGAAATTTTATACTTTTTTGAAATATCTAATAAATTGTGAAAACCATAAATATTACTCTCAATAAATTTCTCAGGATGGGTAGAAACATATCGTACTCCAGCTTGTGCGGCAAAATTAAAAATCATTTGAATTTTTTTTTTTTTAAAAATAGTTTCTAACTTTTTCTTATCTAGCAAGTCTATCTTATAAAATTTAAATTTATCAAACTTTTTAAGTAATGATAATCTTTTTGTTTTTAATTTTTGTGAATAAAAATTATTTAAATTATCTATACCTATAATTTTAATTTTTTTAGTTGACTTAAGTAATTTTAGAGCAAAGGAACTTCCTATGAAACCTGCACAGCCAGTTATTAATATATTCATATATTTTTTTAATATTAAGTGTTAGATATAAATAATGTGTGGTTTTATAGGTTTTATAACAGATATCAATAACAAACAGATAGACTCTATTTCTAACAAATTTAATATTTATTTTGACAAACTAAAAGAGCGTGGCCCAGATTACTCTGAAGTAAAAAAAATAACTTATAAATCAAAGATAATTCAAGTTGGATTTGTTAGACTAGCTATTCAAGATTTAAAAAATAATTCTAATAAAATATTTTATAATAATGGTGGTATAATATTATTTAATGGTGAAATTTATAATTTTAAAGAATTTAAAAAAAAATATTTACCAGATTTTGATTTCACTACAAATACCGATACAGAGGTACTGTTTAATTTATATCAAAAAAAAGGTTGTTCAATTTTAAGTGAATTAAGGGGCATTTTTTCAATAGTGTACATTGATTTGAAAAATGAAAAAATTGATTTAATTAGAGATTTTACAGGCACAAAACCGCTGTACTACTCTTATAATTCAAAAGATCTTTTTTTTTCTTCAGAAGCTTGGTTTTTATATAGCTTGTCTAATAAAGAGTTAGATGAAAATAGCTTAAATTATTTTTTAAATTTTGGCTTTACGCAAGAAGATAAAACGCTAATTAAAAATGTAAATAAAGTGAAGCCACGCTCTATATATGAATTTAATTTAAATGATAATAATTTATCAATAAAAAAATTTTTCTCTCTCTCAAAAATCAAAAACGCAGATTTACCAAAAAAAAATAGTAGTAAAAAACTATTATTTGATACAATTGAAAAAAATTTAATTACTGATACAAAAATTGGAACATTCTTATCAGGAGGAGTGGACTCAACATCAATAAGTTTAATTGCTAAAAAATTTAATCAAAATATTGAGGCATTTACTACGTTTTTCTTACCTGACAAGAAGTATGAAAAATTTAATGTTGATTTCAAGTTTACAAAAAAAGTTGCTGAAGATTATAATCTCAAACTAAATGTACACTATGTTGAAAATGAAGATCATTTTTATAAAGATTTTATAAAAATTGCAGAATATCTTGATGAGCCAGTATCAAACTTAAATTTTTTAAATACCTATTGGCAAACAAAGCTTGCAAAAGATAAAAATATAAAAGTAGTTTTAACTGGAGATGGCGCTGATGAGTTATTTAGTGGCTATGATAGATATAAATCAATTTATATAGCTTCAAAACTAAAATTTTTAAATTTATTTTCAGAAAAAATTAAAAAAATAAATAATTTGCAAGAAAATGAAATTCCATTTTATTATTATTCAATTTTTAAAAATAATGAACATAAAAAAATTTTTAATTTAGAAAGATTTAATGATAATTTTAATTCTACTGATCTTTATAATAAATTTCATTCGAAAGATAAGATAGATTATCTTAATTATTTTGATGCCAGATATTGGTTAACAAATGAGAGCAATTATAAATTAGACAAATGTAGTATGATCAATTCAGTAGAGGCAAGAGTTCCTTACCAAGATGCAGATTTAATAAATCAATTTTTTTTTATATCTAATAAAACAAAATTTAGTCTTTTTAATAGGAAATATTTACTTAAAGAAATGAATATTTTACCAGAATATATAATAAAAAGGCCAAAAACAGGGTGGTTTTCTCCGGAAAAAATTTTTTTAGATATTCATCTAGAAAATATAATTAAAGACTTTTTCAGCGAAAATATAATAAAAAATCAGAATATTTTAAATTATAATGAAACTATTAAATTTTTTGAAAAATTTCCAAAAGAAAATTATAAGATTAAAAGACATACACTCACAATAATTCTATTTCAAATATGGTACAATAATATACTTAGTTTAAAGTAATGATTATAATTGGAAACCCGAATAAAAATAAACAAAAGCTAAAAGATCTTATATTTAATATTAAAATAGATCAAAAATATTTAACAACAAGCGATTTGTTTAGAACTGAAATACTTCAAAATATTAGGGCAGATATGACAGTTTTAGATGTAGGAAAATCTATGAGACAAGATTTTTTAAAATTAGAATGTAAAGAAAAAAAGACTCTCGATATAAATACATTTAATGATTACCCAGATATTCAATTAGATTTATCAGAAGAAATTGAAATTGAAAAAACAGAATTAAGCGAAAAATTTGATGTAATCATATGTTTAGCAGTTTTAGAGCACGTATATAATCCTTTTATTGCAGTAAAAAATTTAAAAAAAATGCTAAAAAAAAATGGAATTATTTATGGATATGTTCCTTTTTTATATCATTACCATGCGCCGGAGGACTTGTATTTTCAAGATTACTATAGATATAGCAAAGATGGTTTAGCTTATTTATTTAAAGATTTTCAAAAAATTAAACTTTATCCATTAAGAGGGAGAATGTCTTCTGCGATGCATGTATTGTTTGGTTCAATCTGGAAAAAAACACTAGAAAGAATAAAGTTTAATATTTTTTTAGATAAATTTTTTTCTATCAAAAAAAATTCTAAACAAGCTGGTGGATTTAATTTTATAGCAATTAAATAATTTATGAAGTTAACTGAAAGAAAAAGTTGTCCATATTGTAAAAATACAGAATTCAAAACTTTATTTGAAAAAAATTATAACTCGAAAGAATTAAATAATTTTTTATATGATTATTATAAAAATAAGGAAATTTTAAAAATATTAAATACAGATATATATATGATTGTTGAGTGTAAAAATTGCAAGGGTTTATTTCAAAAGTTTATTCCAGATAATGATTTGAGTTATTTTTTATATGAAAAATTAATATCTGCTGAAGATAGTTTTAATAAAAAAAAAAATATAAATCAAACTAATTTTAAAGAATATAATTTCGATGCAAAAATTATAAAATGCTTAATAAATAAAAATAATAATGAAACCAAAATTCTCGAGTTTGGGTGTGGTTGGGGTTTTTGGGCTAAATTTATGAAAGAATTAAATTTTAAGGTAGAGACAGTTGAAATATCTTCTGCAAGAATTAATCACTTAAATAAAAATAAAATAGTTAATTATAAATCAATAAGTGAAACTAACGAGAAATATGATTTAATATTTTCTAATCAAGCTTTAGAACATATTAATAACCCACATGATACTCTTAATGAATTAAACGAAAGGCTAGTTAATGGTGGAATAATGTTTCATAAATTTCCATCCACCTTATTTTTTAAAAGAAAATTATCTAAAAAATATATACCAAAGAAAGACTGTGCACATCCATTGGAGCATATTAACATTATTAATAAAAAATGTTTTATGAAGATGTGTAGTTTAATTAATTTAAAACCAGCCAATGTTAAAAATTTAGATATAGTCAATAGCATTAAAAATTTTAAAAATAATATTTTATTTAATCAAGCTATTTTAAAAAAATAATTTTTTAATTTTGTTTTTGATACGAAATGAAAGTTTTGGGATACTAAAACCCTCTTTAGTTAAAAATTCATCTACACTTCTATCACAACAAATTATCTTTGGATGACTTAAAGGAAATTTAATATCTTCTAATTTTAATTTATTCCATTTCTTTGGATTTAGGTGAAGAGCTGAATTATCTGCGCCAATGTTAGATATTAAGTTTTTGCTTGGAAATATATTTAAACGATTATTAATCAAATTTGCAAATGTCCAGGGTCTATCCCAATCATCATCTAACTCTTTAAATCTCCTATCAAATGCTTTAGTCCAAAAATGTAAAGATTTTTTATTATTAAAAATATCATTTAACCATTTTTCTTTTTTAATTTTAGGCCATAAACTAATTTTACTATCATATGAATTTTCCCAACGATTTTTCCAAGTTGCCCATCCCCACGAACTTGTAAAATTTGAAAAAAAATAACTATCATTATTTCTCCTTTTAAATTTTTTGTAATTTAAAAAGTTATTGCCTGAAATTTGAGATATTCTGTTGTCATTTTTATATCTCTCTAAAAGTAAATTACAAAATTTAAAAAATGATTTATTTGGAATACAATCATCTTCCAGAATAATAACTTTATCAAATTTTTTAAATACCTTAGAAATGGCAAAGGGTAAATTATATTTTTGTGTAAGGTTTTTCTTTGAAAAAATTATATTAATTTTATTTTTTTTTTTGAAATTTAAAATTACATTTCTAGTTTTTTGGTGATTGTATTTATGATGTGAAGCCTTCAATCCATCATTAAAAACAAATATATTATTTTGATTAAAATTTTTTATTATGTCCAAAATACGCTTTGTATTTTCTGGTCTTCGATAAGTCATTAATAAAATTGGGGCACTCATAATTAGCTTTTAATTGATAAAAATATTTTATAGAAAAAAAATACAAACTTTAGATAAACAAAAATAAATTCTTTTATTTTTTCTCTTAAAGTTATACCAAACATATTAGAAAAAATTACAATTCCATTATCTTCTTTATAATTCATTTTTTTTTTATCACTTTTTTTTATAAACATAATACCAATCATTTCTCTAAAATTATTTGTATAATTTGTAGTTCCTCTGTGCCATAATTTGTGTTCTCTAATAAGAATTTCTCCCTCATTTAAAAGTATTTTTGTTTTTTTTTTAAAAAAACTATTAATTAAAAAACTTAAATAAGTTTCTTTTTTTTTATGAGAAGATTCAACTAATTCTAATGGTCCATTTAAACTATTAATTTGACTTGTAGCAATATTTAAAATTATCATTCTTGGACTCCAATTACCATCGGTGTGATAAAATTGTTTTCTACTTTTTGGTAAATTTAAGTTTCCACCAAATGATACTTCAAAATCACCAATTTCTTCATCTGTCAAAAATTTAAAATATTCATCAAAATTATGATCTCTAATTATTTTAAAAATTTCTTTACCATAAATACCAGGATTTATATTAAGATTACCTGCATTAAATCCTCCTAAATTAGAAATGTTATTTTTCATTAAATATTCTTTTAATTCAATTTTAAATTTTTTTGATAATAATTCAAACGAGGATAATTTATAGATAGTTTTATCAATAACAAACCCCCTTTCTAAAAAATTTTTTTTTTCATTATTATCAAATTTAAACATTAACAAACTCTATTATTTTTTTTGCTCTGATGTCCCATGAATAATTCTTAATTATTAATTTAGAATTTTTTTTTAAATATTTAAATTTTTTAAGGTTATTAAATACTAAATTAATTTGATTTGCCCATTGTTCAATTTTATCTTCTTCTACAAGTATTGAATTTCTCTTATTCAAAATATGTCTATATACTTCAAGTTTTGATGCTATAATTATGCTGCCTGACGCAAGGTAATCAAATAATTTCATTGGAGACATATACTTTCCTATTTCTAAATTTTTTCCTCTTCCAAAAACTGTATTTGAATAAGGCATTAAAACTACTTCATACCTTTTAAGCACATTGGGTATTTTACTATATTTTATATATCCTTTGTAAATAACATTTTTATATTTTTTGAAGTCATTAATAGAATATTCAGAGTTTGAAAAATCTCCATAGATGTGAAACTTAATTTTTTTTAATTTTTTAGAAATCTCAAATATTTTTTCTAAACCTTTCCCTTTTGCAAATGAGCCTGTATAACAACAAGTATTTTTAAATTTAGTTGAATTACTTGATTTTTTAAAATCAATCAAATCTACAGCATCATCTAAGATTATACTTTTATTATTTATACTATATTTTTTTACCAGTTCTTTAGAAATAAATATAAATTTAATTTTTTTAAAAAAATTACAATATTTACTTATATTAAATATATATTTCGTAAAACTACGTAATTCATGGTGTATTTCTAAAACAACATTATACCCTTTTAAACTTAAATATAATGCGCCCAATACACTTCTAGATATAATTAAGATTTTCTTTGAATTGACATATTTTAATAAACCAAATGTAAATTTTAATCTATTGATAAAATTTATTTTATTTAACTTTAGTTCATTTATTGAAAATTTAGATTCACAATTATAAGTTTTAAAAATATTTTTTTCATTATTTTTAAAAATAATCAATTGAATATTATTTTTTTTTGATAACGCGTTACACATTTTCATTACATGGATCGCATAAGCTTTTTTTGATGGAAAAATTAATTCTGCTAAATATAAAACTTTCATTTATCTACTCTTTTTCTACAAGAGCAATGAATACCTAAATAATAATTATTATAATCCTTTGAAACAAAATTTAAGATTTTGTCAAACATTAAAAATATTATCAATATTGGAATTTGCAAAATGGAAAATTTAAAATATTTCAATAATATCTCTGAAACAACTGTAAAGGGGCCAACTCCAATTAATGTTGTTTTCACCTCATAACCCTCATCAATTAAAATTTTTTCTAAATATGTATGCGTTGGTCTAAAAACATCAATTGGGTCTTCATGATATCTATGCATAAATGGGACAAATAATTCTAATTTTCCCTCTGGCTTCAGAAGTTTTTTCACTTCCTTGATCAAATTTTTATAATTTTTGATATGTTCTAAAACATTAAAAAGCAAAATAGTATCAAAATTATTTTGGTCTACTTCTAACTGATTTTCTAAATCAACTTTATAAAAATTTTTTTTTTTAATATGAAACTTATCTGCAAAAAAGATTTCGTATTTTTTTTTATTTATAAAATTAAGATATGAGCTGTGATTACCGGCACCAAGATCTAAAATATTACCTTCAATACTGATTTCATTTAGAAAATAATTATGAAATAATCTTATAGGCGTTTTTTTTTTAATAATTTGCAATATCAAATGTTTTAAAAATGAATAGTTCAGTTTATATTTTTGTATCTCACATTTCATTTAATATTAATACGTTGTGTTCTAAAAATTTTTTTTTGAGATTTTGATAATCATTAAATATTTTTTTCTCTTTTAATTTTCTACTAATATAATTTGACACATTTTTGTCCATAACATCACCATTAGCAAAAGCAATGAATATTGCTGTTCTATTTTTTTCAAATTGTGGTTTTATTTTTGTAAAATTTGGCATCAAATTATCTAATAATGGAGGTAATGAAATATTTTTATTAATTTTATACCTCCATGAAGCTCCTGAATGATGTAGCCTTAAGTTCCAAATGATTAAATCACCTACGTCTAAATCTGGTTGAAAATTTTTATGGAATAAATTCAAATTAAAGTTTGGATTCCTTTTAACAATTTTTTCAGTAAAAATATTTTTTATCGATTGTTTGTAATTTGTAATACAATATGAATTGTGTGATCCTGGCCTAATTTTTACACCACCAGAAAAATCTGAGACATTTTGTAAATAAATTCCTGCTCTAGCAATTGGATATTCTCTTTTAAAATCAAAATCTTCGTTTCTGGAGTCAACGTGAAATCCTGAAGGACAATTTTCAATGTTTTCATGAATTGAAACCGAACTATCAGAAAAATATAAAAGCTTTTTACAACCTAAAATATCTCTAAAAAGTTTGAAAAATTCCTTTTTTAAAAATAGCTGCTCAATCATAATATTATCAAATATTTCAGAATTTATTATTTTATTTCTGATTAAATTTTCTCTTGTTTCAATAATTTTTTCTTTGTTGAAAAAATTTTTGATAATTACATATCCATTTTTTATATAATTTTTTCTTTGTTCATTCATTGATCATGATTTATCAATAATTGTAAATTTTTAAACTTAAAATTAACATTAAATGAAAATATTAAATTTTTTTTTAAATTTAGACCAATAAAATTAAATTTTTTACTAGATTCTTTGTGCCACTTAAACTTCTTATAAAAACTCTGTAGTTTTTTAGAACATACTAAAATAGAAATTATTTTTTTTTTTTTAATTACAGAATTATTTTTCTTCATTAAAATTTTTGATAATCCCTTTTTTCTGTAATTTGGATGTATTATTATTGTATCAAAAAGTAGAAAATTAATTTTATTTTTATCCTTAATAAGTTTTTTTTTCCTTAAACAGGTATATCCAATCAAATCCTTTTCATTAAATAATAAATTATGAATATCATTTTTCATGATATTTTTTTTAAACCATTTTAGTTGTGAAAATTTTCCAAACTTCCAAAAAGTATCTTTTAATTGTATTATTTTATTTAAATCAGATTTTCTCAATTGATTTGTTTTGCAAGATATAAATTTATACATTAAAAAAAACTACTCTATTAAATCATAATAAGTGTTCTTTTCATTTTTTTTGCTAATTTCAAACATTAATTGAATAATAAAAAGTAGCGAAAAAAATATTAGTGAACTCAAAAAAAGTGAAACAATTAATATTGGCAAGGGTGTTGCAATAAAAGATATATTTTCAAAAAATTTTAAATAAAACATGTAAATCAATAAAATTAAGCCAGTTAAAAATGAGCAAAAACCTAGAATACCAATAAAATAAAAATTGTTATTTTTTTTATTTTGGAACAATCTTAGATAAATTAAATCTACAAATACTTTAAATACCCTATAGAAACCATAATTAGAAATTCCATGGTTTCGTTTTCTATGATTAGTCGGAACTTGAATAAATTTTAGATTTTTAAAATCCAATCTAGCAGCTAATAATCTATGAAAATCACCCCATAATATTTCATCACCTAATAATTTTTTTTTAAGAATTTTAATTGAGCATCCATGATCTTTAATATGTGAACCTGTGATAAATCTTACTAAGAAATTTGCAAGTTTACTTGGTAAAACTTTTGATAAAAATTTATCTTTTCTGTTAATTCTATAACCATGAACTAGATCATAACCTTGCTCATAATTTTTAATCATCACATTTAAATCATGTGGATCGTTTTGACAATCTCCATCTAAAAAAATCAAATTATCATATTTTGAATTTTTTATTCCACTATAAATAGCTTTAGATTGTGATAGATTATATTTGTGTCTTATTATTTTAAAAGAATATTTTTCTTTCAAACCCAATAATACTTCAAAAGTTTTATCTGTTGAGCCATCATCAACTAAAATTATTTCAAAAATTTTATCATTATTTTTTTTTGTTAAAGCCATTATTTCACTTATCAATGAAGTGATATTTTTTTCTTCATTAAAAAGAGGGATAATAATTGAATAATTCATATTAAAATTATATAAAACTTAAATTAAAAAATCTAAATCATTTTTTATAAATTTAATCTAAGATTATTTCTTGAATTAAATTGTAATAAGACTCTTTTATGTGTGCTATTTTTGGTATTTATGGTGAATTTAACAAAAAACTACTAGACAATTTATCTTTAATTCAAAAGACAAGAGGTCCTGATGACTCTGGTTTTTTTTTAAGCAAAAAACATAATTTATCATTAGGAATGAACAGACTTTCGGTCATTGATATCAAAAATGGAAATCAACCCAAATATTCATATGATAAAAAAATAATTGGTTTTTTTAATGGCTGTATATTCAATTTTCAAGAAATTAGAAAATATCTTATTTCAAAAAATATAAATTTTATCACAAATTCAGATACAGAAGTTTTAATAAATTCGTACTCATTTTGGGGAGATAAATGTTTTAATTATTTTGATGGAATGTGGGGGGTGAGTTTATATGATTTTAAGGAAAAAAAATTAATCTTGTCTCGAGATTACTTGGGACAAAAACCACTTTTTTATGCAAAGATCAGCAGTAAAAAACTAATTTATTCTAGTCAAATTAATGGAATAACTGAATATTTAAAATATCCAACTTTAAATAAAGAAAATATTAAACTCTTCTATCAACTTTCACATTTACCTGCACCTTATACTGTATACAAAAATATCAATCAAGTTGAGCCTGGTGAAATAATAAAGTTTGGAAAATTAAAATTATTAAAAAAAAAATTTTGGAAAATTGAAAACGGTCCTGATTATAATATTTTTTTTAAAAAAATAAAAAAAAAAAAATTCTTAAATAGATTTTTAATTAATTTAAAAAACTATATATATGCAGATAAACAAACTGTTCTAGCGCTTAGTAGTGGTATTGATTCAAATTTACTTAGATTCTCATTACATAATATAAAAAAAAAAATATCATCTTTTACTATTGGTTTTAAAGACAACACCTATGACGAAACTAAAAATATATATAGAGTAAAAAAAGAAGTTATTTTTAAAAAAAAACTCAACAAAAACGAATTATTGGAAACTTTTAAAAGTTTGAAGAAAAAAATAGTTTTTTTGAACGGAGATGGCTCATTGATTCCAACTTATAGTTTATTCAAAAATATTAAAAAAAAAACAAATAACTCTATATCTGGTGACGGAGGTGATGAGTTATTTTTTGGCTATATAACATTTAAGGCTTTTTTTTTGATGATTCATCTTAAAAGATTTATACCAAAAATTATTTATAAATTTTTTAATCAACTATCTGATTATATTACTCCAAATAACAAATACTTAAATTTTAAATTAAAATTAAAGCTTTTTTTTAAATATTTTGATAAGCACTTGAGTATAATTAATATTTATTGGTTATCAAACCTCGATGATCAATCCTTAATTCAAATAACAAAAACCAAAACAGAGCACAAAGAAATAAAAAAGATAAAAAAACTATATAAAGATAATGATAATAAAATGCGTTTTGCACAGTTATATTATCTAAAATATTATTTACCAATGGTTTTAGAAAAAGTTGATCAATCAAGCATGCTTAATTCAATAGAAAATAGGTCGCCAATACTAAATAAAGATACAATTAATTTTTCTTTAAATCTTGCTCCTCATAAAAATTTTAATTTTTTTAAAAATAAAATTCTATTAAAAAATATTTTTAAAGAAGTTGTGCCTGGGAAATTTTTTAAAATTAAAAAACATGGTTTTTCGTTTCCTAAAAGCATTATTTTAAAGGATAAAAATTTGATTTATAAAACTATTGATGAAAAATTTTTAGTAAATAAGAATTTTTTTAAAGAAAGATATGAAGAATATTTAAAATTTAATACAAATGAACAGTATCTTTGGAATGAAATGATATTAAATATTTATAGGCAAAATATAGAAGTAAAAAAATGAAAATTGCAACTATTATTCCTACTTTAAACAGACCAGTGTTTTTAGAAAAAGCAATATTATCAATATCTAGACAAAAATTAAAACCCAATGAAGTTTTCATTATAGATAACAATAAAGAAAAAAATACTAATTATAATCTTTTTATAAAATTAAAAAAAAAAACTAACTTGAACTTAATTTATGTTAAAAATCATGGTTCTATTCAAAGTTTAAGAAATGATACAGTTTTTAAAACAAATTGCGAAATAATTTCATTCTTAGATGATGATGATCAATGGCATGAAACTTATCTCAATAAATGTTTGGAGATATTTAAATCTAAAAAAGTTAAAGCTATTTATACTAGTATGCAAGTAATTGACTTAAATGAAAAAAAATTATCAGAAATAAATTTGGAAGAAGATTATGATGTAAAAAAATTGTTAGTTTTTAACCCAGGTTTCTTTCACTCAAATCTGATAATATACAAAAATACATTCCTTGATTTAAATGGCTTTCAGAGTAACTCTGGTGCATCTGATAAAGATTTTTTCATAAAATTAAAAAATAATAATGTTCATTTTTTTATAAATTCAGAAAGACTAGTATACAGGTGTGACCACGAATACCAGTGGAGTAAAGATTACAAAAAAATGAGTGCCGATAAAGCGTTATTTTTACAAAAAAATATTAGAAAACTAAATTTTTTCGAAATCCATCAATCATTAAAAAATATAATTAAATTTTATTTGAAATATCTTAAATCACTTTTGTAAATCATTAAGATTTATAACTTGATTAAATTTTTTTGATAAAGCAACATTATGTGAAACAACTATTAAAGTTTTGTTTTTAAAATAATTTATTAATTTTTCAAAAATTTCTTCTTCTGATTTTTCATCTAGAGCATTCGTTGCTTCATCAAAAATTAAAACATTTTTATTAGCATAAATTGCTCTTGCAATAATTATTCTCTGCCTTTGACCACCAGAAATTCTTTTCCCACTCTCACCAATATTTTTTTCTTTATCTAGTTTTCCTTGCTCAATAAATTTTTCTAGTCCTGAGATATTTAAGGATTCTTTTAATTTTACTTGATCAATTATTTCATTATTTAATACGACGTTTGCTTCAATCGTATCATCAAACAAGTGTGGATTTTGAGATAAATAGAAAATTTTTTCAAACCAGCTTTGAACAACATTTTCATTTAGCAATCTATTATCAATTAAAACTTCTCCTTTTGTTAAATTAGTAAGCCCTGACAAAATATTAAGTAAAGAAGTTTTACCTTTACCAGAATCACCTTCAATAAAAACGGAATCGCCTTTTTTTATATTTAAATTCAAATTTTCAAATATATTTACTTTCGAATTCTTGTACTTATAAAATCCATTTTTGATTTCTATATTTTTATCAAAAGATATACTTTCTTCTGAAAATTTTTCTTGTCCAAATTTTTCTATTTCAAAAATTTTCAATACATCAACTGCAGAATTTTTTGTAAATTTAATTTTTACGTAATTTGAGTAAATAATCTGCGATTGAGATAATATTTTTTGAAATGCAAAAATTATTGCCCCAAATAAAGCAATAGAATTCTCTACGGGTATATCTTTTTCACTAAATAGATACATAACAATTGAAAGTGATGAGATTCCAAAGAATACAATTATATTTCCAGGTATATTCGCTACTAGAGTATTTTTTAAAATTGACTTCATAAATCTCAAATTTGAATTTATAAATTGTCTTAAAAAATAACTATGTAAGCGACCTATAATTATTTGCTTTATATTAAAAAAGGTTTCGTTAACTATTTTTAATCTATTTTCAATTTCAAAGTTATATTTTGCACTTATTTTCTCATTAAATTTTTTAGTAATTATAGATATGCAAAAATATAAAAGACCAACCAACAAAAATAAAATCAGTAAAATTTTAAAGCTTATGGTAAGTGTAAAAATTAATATTGAGAATAACAAAATTATACCAACAACTATTTGTAAAAAATGCTCTACAAATGCATGAGTATTAGAGGATTTTTCTAAATTACTTGTAAATCTGCTAGAATGTGAGTCTAAAAAATAATCATAATTTTGGAATATTGTTATTTTATGTGTTTTTGTAATTATACTATGACCAACTCTTGTCCCAACATAATTTGTAAAAATATTTAATGCTATTTTAATTATTATAGAAATAAAAATAATTATTATAAAGGTGATTGTAAAAAAAAGTTTTTCATTTTTTATATTCAGAAAATCTAAATAATTAAAATTAATTAAGTATGAAGATTTTTCAGTGGAATTAAATAATAATTCTAATAGTGGTAATAAGCTTGCTATAGATATAATTTCAAAAAAAGATGAAGTTAAAGTGGCTGGTACTAAAAAAAAAAGAAATATTTTTTCTTTTTTATTTATATTTTTGATAATTCTTTTAAACATATTTAATATACTAAAATTATCTAACATCTAATTTTCAAGAAATGTTTTTATTTTATTTATCATAAATTTTGCATCTTTAATTTGAATTGAGGGGTGCAATGGTATTCTAACTATTTTTTTGTATATTTTTTCTGTAATTGGAAGTTTAGTTTTTTTTATAATTTGGTTAGAGAAACTAGAAAGATGAAGCGGTATATAATGAAAAGAGGCATAAATTGAATTTTTAATTAAGTGATTTCTAAAATCATAAGCATCTTTATTTTCTTTAAATATTAACATAAATAGATGAAAACATTGCCTTATTTTTTTATCTGATACATTATATATTTGAAACTTTTTTGAGTTAATTTTCGTTAATTCTTTATAATAAAAATTCCATAATTTTTCTCTTTTTGTTTGCAAATGTTTAATTCTTAATAATTGTCCATATAGCAAAGCACTGGATAATTCTGTTGCCCTATATTCTGATCCTATGTTTTTCCAGCTATAATAATTTTTGTTTGAAAATGAAGTGGTATTTTTTTTATTTTTATAATTTATTAGGCGTTTTCTATCAGTGCCTTTGTCTAATATTATATCAGCTTCTTTAATAAATTTTTTATTATTAATTACTAAAGCTCCACATTGAGCTCCAACTAAATTTTTAGTTGTATGAAAACTAAATGCTGAGATATCACCAAAAGTTCCTAGGTATTTATTTTTATATTTTGTCATAAACGCATGCGCGGCATCTTCAACAAGGGGTAGATTATATTTTTTTTTAATTTTAATTAATTTTTCAATGTTTGCGCAAAAACCTCCATAATGAACTACAAAAATAGCTTTTGTTCTTTTATTTATTTTTTTTTCAAGATCCTCTAGATTTATATTTAAATTATGTTCATCTACATCTACAAAAACTGGTTTTGCTCCTCTCATGACAAAAGCATTTGCTGTAGATGTGAAAGTGAATGAAGGAACCAAAACTTCATCTTTTGGTTTCAATTTGAGTAATATCGCTGCTATTTCTAAAGCACTACTACAACTTTGAGTTACAGCAACATAATTAGATTTTATCATATTCTTTATCTTTTTTTCAACCATGTCTTGAAAAATACCATCTACAAGTTTTTTTGAATTAAGAACTTTTAAAATTAATTTTTTTTCTATTTTAGATAAATTTGGCTGACTCAATTCAATCATTTAATCATCTCAATTTTTATTAAATCCTCAGAAATTTCACTTACTTTTAATTTTGATTTAACATTCTTTACTCTCAAATCTATTTTTCTTAGATATTTTGTAGCTTCTTTTTTTGTTATACCATTTGGTATTTTAGAAGTTAAATAAAATTTATCTACATTTCTTTTTAAGATTTTTGAAATAACTAATAAAAAATAAATCATCCTTTTTAATTCTTTGAAATAAAATAAAAAATATTCTCTAATTGTTGTTTTGTTTTGTTTAAAAATGTAATTATTTTCTTTTTTAATATTAAATTTATCAATAATATCTAAAATTTTCTCACAACTAGTTTTACTATTGTATAAATTTAAATCTTTTTTTACTAAATTTAAATTGTTATTTTTTTTTATTTTGATCCACTTAAAAAAATCACTTACATTAAAAAT
>MDTG01044612.1_pt1 | contig 40951 bp, 42 predicted proteins | sample 811421 | NCBI WGS metagenome assembly MDTG01 (sample SAMN05326645, study PRJNA326480) | marine metagenome | isolation source: seawater | place: Pacific Ocean: South East | collected 2011 | reverse complement strand
TGGCTTGCATTTTAAATTACCACTTGTCAATAATGTAAGAAAGTTTGACGCGAGAATTTTAACAATGGATGCAAAACCAGAGCTCTTTCTTACAAGCGAAAAGAAAAATATGTCGGTTGATTTTTTTGTTAAGTGGAAAATCGCAAATGTTAAATCGTATTACAAATCTACTTTAGGCGATAGAGCCAGAGCGGAAGGACGTATTACACAAATTGTAAAAGACGAATTAAAGAACCAATTTGGTATTAGAACTATCCAACAAGCTATCTCTGGTGAAAGAGGAGAGATAATGCAAGAGCTTGAGTCTAAGGCGCAAGTTGTTGCTGGCGAACTTGGCATAGAACTGGTCGATGTGAGAATTAGCAGGATCGAACTTCCTGAAGACGTTAGTGAATCGGTTTATCAAAGAATGCGAGCTGAAAGAAGTAGAACTGCAAAAGATTTTAGGGCAAGAGGGCAGGAGACCGCTGAAAATATAAGAGCTCAAGCAGATAAAAAAAGAACAGTCATAATCGCAGAAGCTTATAGAACTTCAGAAAAGGAGAGAGGCTCAGGTGACGCAAAATCAACGGCTATTTATGCAGATGCTTACGGAAGAGATGCTGAATTTTATGCGTTCACAAGAAGCCTCAAAGCTTACATCAACTCTTTTAAAAATAAATCAGATATGCTTGTAATTGACCCTGATTCAGAATTCTTTGAATATTTTAAAAATATTAAATAACAAAAAATGTGCAAATAACTATAATAAATCATTAAAATATACAAATGCCAACCACGAAATGGATACTACCAGAGGGTATTGAAGACATCCTGCCTGAACAAGCTTATTGGCTTGAGCAAAAAAGAAGAGAAGTAATTGAAACTTTTTTATCTTATGGCTATGGTTTGGTAATCCCACCTTTAGTCGAATATCACGATTCTTTGTTATCTAATTTAAGCGAGGATTTAGACCTCCAAACATTCAAATTAATTGATCAAGGAACGGGAAGGCAACTTGGACTGAGAGCTGATATTACGAGCCAGATAGACAGAATCTACTCAACCTATGGTAATTCAGACGAAATTAATAGATATTGTTACTTCGATCATGTAGTAAGGGCTAATAGTAAAGATTCAAAAGGATCAAGAATACCAATCCAAGCAGGCGCAGAGCTAATTGGAAATTCAGATATTAAAAATGATGTAGAGATTGTAAATTTGATGTTAGATGTCGTAAAAATATTCTCTGATAAGAAAATATATCTTGATCTTGGACATGTTGGTATTCTTAAAAAATTAATTAATTCAGTAAACTTAAAAAAGGAAGATGAAAAAAATATAAAGGAGCTTGTTAAAAGCAAATCATCTTCTGAAATTAAAAAATACATGAATACTTTAGATGTTGATAATAAACTAAAGAATTGCATTTGCGATTTCCCAAAAATGCATGGGACGATAAAAAATATTTTGAAAGACTCTAATAATATCATTTCTTTTGATCCTGCAATTGAGGAAGATATAAAATATATGATAGATCTTTGTAATTTAATTAATAAAAATCACTCAGATGTTGAAATTAAATATGATTTTTGTGAATTGCCAGGATTTGATTATGAAAATGGTATTTTAATGAGTGTTTATATTGAGAATGATAGTAATGAAGTAGCGATTGGAGGAAAGTATAATTTTGACGAAGGCAGCCCTTCTGGTATTGGATTTAGTGTTGACGTTAGATACCTTATAAAAAACCAAAATAAATCTAGTATCTCCTTTAAATCTGGTAAGTGGATCTTAGAAGATAATTATGAATAAAAGTATTGCAATACTTGGCGCCCAGTGGGGAGATGAAGGTAAAGGAAAAATCGTTGACCTTCTTACTGAAAAAAGTGAGGCGGTCGTAAGATTTCAAGGAGGACATAACGCTGGACATACACTTGTTGTTGAAAACAAAACAACTATATTACATTTAATTCCATCGGGTATTTTACATAAGAATGTAAAATGTATAATAGGTAATGGAGTTGTTCTGTCATTAGATGCTCTTTCTGATGAAATTGAAGTTTTAAAAAATAATAATATCGATGTTAATGGAAGACTTTTTATATCTGATAATTGCCCTTTGATCCTTCCCGTGCATATTGCTTTAGATCAAGCGAGAGAACAGAAAAAAGGTAAAGAGAAAATTGGCACTACAGGTCGTGGCATTGGACCAGCATATGAAGATAAAATTTCCAGAAGGGGTATTCGCCTTGGTGATTTAGAAAATCAAGAAAATTTATATGAAAAGCTTAAAGAGCTTCTTGAATATCATAATTTTATTCTTAAAAACTATTATGATAGTGAAATATTTGATCTTGAGGAAACATATCAAAATCTTCTAGCTCATTATGATGTATACAAAAAATATTTTATTGATGCGCCATTGTATATTGAGCAACTATTTATAAATAATGAGAAAATTGTCTTTGAGGGTGCTCAAGGCTCTCTTTTAGATATAGATCATGGAACCTATCCTTTTGTAACTTCGTCAAATACAACAATTGGTGGAATATTTACAGGTTCTGGGATTTCTCCGAAAAGAGTTGATTATGCTTTAGCAATAGTCAAAGCATATACGACAAGAGTTGGCTCAGGGCCTTTTATGACAGAACTTTTTGATGAAAATGGTAAGATCCTTTCTGAAAGAGGTCACGAATTTGGCGCAACAACAGGCAGAGAAAGAAGATGTGGTTGGTTGGATCTTGTCGCCTTAAAGAGATCTATTATTATAAATGGATTCACTGGTATATGTTTAACCAAACTTGATGTTTTAGATACGTTACCGAAAATTAAAGTTTGCATTGAATATGAGAATAACAAACCAAAGTATAAAGAATATAAAGGATGGCAAGAAAGTATTTCCGGCATAAAAAAATATAGCGACTTACCAGAAAATGCGAAAATATATATTCAGGATATTGAAGAATATCTTGGTATACCAATCGATATTATTTCTAATGGGCCAGGCAGAGAAGAAAATATAATAAAAAATAATTTTTTTTAATGTAATCCAATAAAATGCACTTAATAGAAAATAAAATCAGAAAAATTCCTAGTTATTTTCTACCAATTTCTTTATTTTTTATATTGATTTCGTCTGCAGCAACAAATTTTTTCATTATACTCTCAGTTATATCAGCAATAATTTTATGTATACAAAAAAGAGAATTTAATTATTTAATAAAAAAAAAATCAATGTTAACATGCGCAATTATATTTATTTTGTTAGCTTTTTCATCTTTGTATAGTATTGCAGATTATACTCAAATAATTGAAGTTCTTAAAAAATATATTAAATTTCTATATATTCCTATACTGTATTATTCTGTAAAAATATTTGATAATAAATATTTGTCGATAAAGTTCTTTATTTATGGGTGCTCAATAATTTTATTTTTTTCTTATTTAAAATTTTTCTCGATCTTTGAATTTGAATTATTTTATGATTTTCTAGAAAAGTTAAATGTAGCGAATATAAAGCAAAAAATTGTAGAAAATGAAACAGCTGTATTCCAGCATTATATAATTCAAGGGATAGTTTTATCCTTTTATTCCTTCCTTTGCTTATATTTAGGCTTTAAAAATAAAATAAAAATATATTTTTTGTTTTCTGGTTTAGCTTTTATTAATGTTCTTTTTATGAACGACTCAAGAACAGCTTATATTTTAATTATTTGTTTGTTATTTCTTGGTCTTTTTTCAATCCTAAAAAATATCAAAGTTATTATTGGTATATCAATTATTTTAACTTCTCTATTATTCTCTCAGTTTTCTGACAACTTAGAAAGTAGATTTAAAGTACTTCATACAGATTTTAATCATATCCAAGAAGGTAATTATAATTCGTCTTTAGGGTTAAGGTTTATTTGGCTGAAAGTTGGGCTTGATGTCTTTAAAAAAAGTCCAATTTTTGGATATGGTGCAGGTTCTTTTGAAAAATCTGCAGAAAATTATTATGAAAAAAATAATATATCTTCATATCAAAAATATCTCACTAATAACCCCCATAATGAGTTTATAAGTATTTCATCGCAATTAGGAGTATTTGGCTTAATTTTATATTTTGGATTCATTTCGTTTTTGTTATATGAAAATAAAAATAATCTTCTTGGCATAGCAGTAGCAATTACGGTATTGGTATCTTCAATATTTAACAGCGCGTTTTATGATAATATGCTAGGATTATTCTTGGTATTAATAATATGTCTGGCTCAAAAAAATAATCAAAAAGTTTATTAATAAAATTATAGCATGAGTTTATTTCATAAAAATTTAGCGATAAATGACTTTTTTTCGACATTACGTAATTTTTCGTCGTGGTCTTATCTTTCTTATTTCGATCTTAAGTTAAAATATAGGAGAACTTTTTTAGGACCATGGTGGGTAGTATTTGGTATAGCAATATCTGCATCAGCAATGTGTTTTTTATGGAGTACAATTTTTAATTTATATTGGAAAGAATATTTAACTTATTTATTTTCTGGATTTATAATTTGGATGTGGATTAGCCAAATTATCATAGATGCTCCTGAAATTTTCACTGGGTCAGCTTCAAGATATATCAAAGCATATCCAAATCCTCCAATATTTTATGTTTTTAGGAAATGCTATCTTAACCTATTGCTTTTTTTCCATCATGTGCCATTAATTTTAGTTACTACTTTTTTTGTGAATGGGTCAATTAGTTTTAGTAATCTATATTTGCTTCCTTGTGGTTTAATTTTAGTTTTTCTAAATGCAATTCTATTTACTGTTAATATAGGCATGATTGCCGCAAGATATCGAGATATCGAGCCACTTATTAAATCTTTAATGCCACCAATGCTTCTTTTGACGCCAGTATTGTGGAAGCCGGAGATGCTAGGGCAATATATAAATTATATTTATTATAATCCATTTACTTACTTCGTTGGCATAGTGAGAAACGAGCTAATTGGTTTAGAATTTGATGAAAAGATATGGGCCGGCGCGATTTTTATAACTGTAATACAATTTTTGATTTATATTATTCTTTATTCAAAAAAAAGTAAAAGAATCACTTTCTGGATTTAAATATGCAATCTGAGATTAAATTAAAAAATATTTATCTTGATTTTCCAATTTATGATTCAGAATCATTGTCTTTAAGAAATAAGATTAAAATCATTGGAAAGAATGCTTTAAAAGATAAAACAAAGACAAAATTTAACAGACAATATGTTGAAGCCATAAAGAATATAACTTTTGATTTTCACCATGGCGATAGGGTTGCTTTACTTGGGGCAAATGGTTCTGGTAAAACAACACTTCTTAAACTCATAGCCGGTATATACTCACCAACATCTGGAGACATTAATAGGAATGGTGATATTAGCTGCATGCTTGACATAGGCTTTGGATTTGAACAAGACGCAACTGGTTATGAAAATATTTTTTTGTCAAATATTACAAGAGGGTTAAATAAAAAAGATATTGAAAAAATTATTGATGAAATTGCAGATTTTAGCGGCTTAGGTGATTTTTTACATATGCCTTTTCGAACTTACTCTAGTGGAATGCAAGCAAGATTAGCTTTCTCATCTGCAATAGCAAACTCGCCCGACATCTTACTAATTGACGAGTTTTTTTCAACTGGAGATATTGAATTTTCGAAAAAAAGTAAAAAAAAGGTCCTAGAAATGATGGATAATTCATCAATTTTAATTTTTGCCTCCCATGATTTAGAAATTCTGGGAAATATTTGTAATAAAGCCATATATATGGAGAATGGTGAAATTTGTTTTTCTGGAGATATCGGGAATACAATAGATTACTATAAAAAAAAATATAATCATAAATGAATATAAATTATAAAGTTAATCCAGAATTTAATTGTGAAAAATATATAAAGTCGTATGACGAAGATAAATTCTCCTGTCATAGCTATAAAGATTCAATAGTAAGAGCAGATTACTTAAACTGTTTAATTACAATTTTATTCAATTCAAACAACTTAAAAAATACATTAACGATAATTAATGAATTTTATAAAAAAACTAAAAATCCAAAGAATATCCAATTTTGTATAAAGATAGATAATGATGATAAAGACTTTAAAGAAAATTTTATTAAAGAATTATCAAAATTTAAATTTAATTTTGTTATTTTAGCGTCTCCAAAAGGGAGGGGGTTTATCGATCTCTGGCAGTGGGTAAATTTTTTATATAAATCTTCATCAAAAAGATCAAATTTTGTTATGAATATTTCAGACGAAATGTATATTAGTCAAAAAAATTGGGATCTTAAATTGGAAAAATACATAGGTGCATTTAGAGATGATATTTTTCGTTTAAGAACGTCTGTATATAAAAATAGAAACTACACAGATTTGTATGAATGTGGGTATGCCCCAGATACAACTGCGATTTACACAAGAAAATATCTTGATATTCAAGGTGATTTTTCGCCTTGTTTCGGGCCAGATAATGGACAGCAATTTGTTGCGTATTACTTAGCAAAAATAAATCTACCAAGACATTATCAGTTTCTACGTGATATTGTATCAGAGGGCTTAGACTTTTTAGGACAAGGAACAAACGCAGGTTTGACGAAAAGTCAAAAAATAAAAAGAAATAATTTGAACTACATACTATGGAACAATATGTTCAAGTATGATAACCAAAATTTATATTTTAAGAGAGCAAGGAAAATTCAGGTAGAAATATTGAAAACTCTCTATAAGGATTTAGAAATTAAAGATTTTGGTTACAAGTATCATATAAATTTTAAAGCATATAATGAAAATAAATATTTATACCTAAAAAATGATATTTCAAAACTTTCCTTCTTTCTTTTTAAAATTAGCAAACTCGATTTTTTCAAAAACAATACTGGATATCATGCAACGTCATTGAAGGGTTATATGATGACAGCTTATTTAAAAATATATAAAAAATTTCCAAATAGGGGTGAAGAAAAAAGAGAGAATGGATTTTTTTATAAATTTGAAAGAAGTAAGATAAATATTAATAATGCTAAATTTTTTGAGAATACTAATTATTTTGAGAACATCAAATTCTTTGAGAATATCAAATTCTTTGAGAACATCAAATTCTTTGAGAATATCAAATTCTTAAAGAATATTAAATTTTTTAGGAGTATACGCAAACATTGTAAAATAAGAATATCAATGTCTTTTATTTCACATTTACATTTATATTCTTTTATTTTATTTAGCATCCAAATTTTTATGTTATTCATTTTTCTCACATTGTACCTTTTATATAATCCAGAAAAAATATTTTCAACGTTCTCAGAAATTTTCAATAGAATTTTTAAATTTAAGCGCTTAAAATCAAATATATTTACAAATAGTGAAATTGATCAGTCTAAAACAATTGTAGTTAAGGGCGATTGAATTATGAAACAGTGTGTCATATTAGTCGGCGGCAAAGGTACAAGACTCGGTGATTTAACAAAAAATATGCCAAAACCTATGGTAGAAATTGACGGAAGTCCTTTTTTATTAAAATTACTTGATATTGTTCAAAGATATGGCTTTCAGGAAATACTATTGTTAGCTTCTCATGCCAACGAAGTTATTTTTAATTATTTTAAAGATTTTAAATACAAAGGTTGTAATATAAAAATTATCGTCGAACAAGAGCCACTTGGTACAGGTGGAGCAATTATTAATGCATATGATAGTCTTGAGGAAATTTTTTTTTGTTTAAATGGAGATTCATTGATCGATGGTAATTGGTTAAGGCTAAATCAATATTTAGACGAAGAATGCAATAGTGTTATTGCTCTTTCAGAGATTAGTGAATCTAGCCGTTACGGATCAGTAACTCTTGATAATGGTTTTATTTCAAATTTTAATGAAAAAAGTGAACAGGTAAAATCAAATCTCATAAATGCAGGTATTTACTTATTTAAAAAAGAAGTTTTCAAGAATTTTACCAAGGGAAATAAATCTTTAGAAAAAGATATAATTCCGGTTATTGTTGAGCGAAATCAAGTAAAGGGAGTATTAATTGATGGCTATTTTATCGATATTGGCACACCAGAGTCTTTAGATGAAGCAAAAAATAGAGTTTGGAATAATAAAAATAAGAAGGCAATAATTTTTGATAGAGATGGCACTTTAAACGAAGATGATGGGTATACGCATAAAGTCGCCGATTTAAAATGGAAAGATGGTGCCATAGAACTAATAAAATATTTAAATGATAAAAATTATTATGTTTTTGTTGCAACAAATCAAGCAGGAATAGCAAAAGGAAAATTTAATGAGAACGATATGAAAAAATTTCATAACAATATGCAAAAGGTGTTAATAGAATCAGGTGCTCATATTGATAAATTTTATTTTTGCCCTTATCATGTAGACGCAATTTCAGAGAAGTATAAGAAAGATAGTAGTGATAGAAAGCCAAAGACGGGTATGTTAGAGAAAATTAAAAAAGAATGGAATCTCTCTAAGGAAAATATGTATTTAATTGGTGATCGTGATACCGATATAAAATGCGCTGATAATTTCAAAATCAAAAGTCTTCTATATAATGGTAAAGATAATTTATTAAATATATTCTTGGAGAATTTCGATGAATAATTTGGATTTCTTTAATAATAATGGATACGATATATTAGAAAATATTTTTACAGAAAATGAATGCGATGAAATGGTCAATATTGCAAATAAACTTGTAATTGAAGAAGACTATGTTCCTATTATGAACATTCATAAATCTTCAAATAAATATCTTGAGTTTATGTCTAACAAAAAAATAATAAGCTTTATTGAAAAAGTTTTTGACGGTAACGCATCTGGACTTCAAACAGAATTTTTTTTTATGCCTCCAGGCACGAAGGGTTTCAGTCCGCATCAAGATAATACCTACGTCAAAGCTGAGTCGAGATCATTTGTATCTGCTTGGATCGCATTAACAGATGTTAGTGAAGAAAACGGAGGTCTTATAATATGGCCAAAATCACATTATGAAGAGCAGATAGAGTTAAAAAAAAATGAAGATCTACCTAGCAAGAACCAAGACCCAAATGCAAGAAAAATGTCATTAATAATACCAAGTAAATATGAATCACTTTCTCCAAAAATCTCAAAAGGCAGCGTGTTAATTATACATAGTTGGCTTGCGCATGCCTCAAATGATAATAAATCAAATGCTAATAGAAATGCGCTTCTTTGTACTTATATAAAAGAGGGCGCTAACTACAGATCTGGAAATTATGCAAAAAGGAAATCTTTTAATTTACTTTAGAGGAATATATGCAAAAAGAAAGAGGACATATGGGAAAAACAATAGTTTTTAGTTCAGAAGAGGATAAAAAACTATTTTTCAATGACTATAGCTCATCTAGTATAGCTCAAGAAACTTTTCAAAATTGGATGTATCAAGGTAAATATAATATTTTAGATATTAAATTTAGAGAGAATATAATTTACGAGTTATTAGAAAAAGATTTTGTAACTGAGAAAGATTTTTCGAAGAATAACTTCAATTTAGAAAAACTTCATTTATGTCTAAATTCAAATAAAAAAAATTTAGACGAATCAGAGCAAAACGAAATTTCTATAAGCTTTTATGAGACATCTGAAGATATTCAGTCTAGTTATATAAGTTTTCTAGAGACTTATGTTTCTTCACTGTTCAATGAAAATATTCATTATCAGGTTGTTCCAACCTTTCGTTTTCATTTTCCAAATCAAAGGGGGTATAACTGGAAAAATAGATATCATACCGACATAATGCTGGGACATCCTCCGTTTGAATTAAACCTTTGGATACCTTTCACGAATGTTTATGGATCAAATAGCATGAGAATTACATCATACAAAGATAGTTTAGAGCTAATTAAGCAATGCGATAATGATTTTGAAATTTTTGCTTCAAAAACACAATATGATGAATCCTTTATTAAAGATCTAGAATCAAAGTCATATTCGCTTGAAATGGATTATGGAGATTTTATAATATTTGATCCTAGATGTTTGCATTGTACTCAGTACAATGATACAAAAGATACTAGAATTAGCATGGATGTAAGAATAATTTTAGAAAGCGCTATAAGCAGATACTCAAGAGAGTATAAAACAACGGGTAGAAAGAAAATGCCGTTTTTACCAGGCTACTATTTTTCGAAAGAAGCAATATAAAAACAAAAATTGTTATGGATAAAAACTTAAATATAGAAAAAGCTTACTATTTATTTTTACTAATTCGAAAGAGCGAAGAGAAAATAGTAGAACTATATAATAGTGATAAAATAAAAAGTCCAGTTCATTTATCAATCGGCCAAGAATCGATTGCTGTGGGTGTATGCCTTGCATTAAAGAGTTCGGATATTATCTTTAGTAATTACAGAGGACATGCGCATTATCTTGCGCGTGAAGCAAACCTCGATAAAATGTGGGCAGAGCTATATGGTAAAAGCAGAGGTACCGCAAGAGGTAAAGGCGGGTCAATGCACTTAAACGATTATGAGAAAAATTTTCTACCGACGTCTGCAATTGTGTCGTCCGCAATCCCAGAGGCTGTTGGATATGCCTATGCTTTAAAGTATAAAAAGAAAAATAATGTTGTTGTGTGCTTTCATGGAGATGGAGCAACAGATGAAGGAGTTTTTTGGGAATCTTTAAATTTTGCAAGTCTTCATTCTCTTCCAATAATCTTCATATGTGAGAATAATAAATATGCAATTTACTCCCACCAAAATAAAAGATCTTTAAACGATCCAATTATTGATAGAGCAAATGCTTTCGGTGTAAATGCTTTTCGTATTGAAAAAAGCTGCACAAAAAGTATATTTAACTCAACGAGTGAATGTGTCAGACAAATAAGAGAAAATTCAAAACCTTTCTTGATTGAATGTATGACTTCAAGATGGCGAGACCATGTTGGTATAACAGTTCCAGAATTAAATAAAATTGAGATTGAGAAAATAGAAGAGGCTAAAAGCATGGATGACCTAAATAATTTAAAAGAAAATTTACCAAAAAAAGTCGCACTAGATATTGAAGAAAGAGTTACAAAAGAGATAAATGAGGCAATAAATTTTGCTGAAAAAAGTGATTTTCCATCAGAAGCAGAACTTTTCGAAAACGTTTACACATAAACATGGACAATGTATTAGATAAAAAAATTATAAGTTATGGAGAAGCATTGTATGAGGCAACTCTACAACAAATGGATATCGATGAAAATGTATTTGTTTATGGGCAAGGAGTGGATGATCCGAAAGGACATTATGGTACCACTAAAGATCTTCATAAAAAGTATGGGGAATTGAGGAGTTTTGACACGCCATTGTCAGAAGATGGAATGACTGGTATAGGTATTGGCGCAGCGCTTGCAGGCTTGAGACCTATATATGTTCATCAGAGAATGGATTTTCTTTTATTATGCATGAATCAACTTATTAATATGGCCGCAAAATATAGATATGTATCAGCTGGAGAACATTCTGTACCACTTGTTATTAGGGCAGCTATTGGAAGGAGTTGGGGGCAAGGAGCACAGCACAGCCAAGCTTTTCAATCTTTCTTTATGCATGTTCCTGGTTTAAAAGTAATAGCCCCAACCACACCACATGACGCAAAAGGGGCGTTGATTGCAAGTATCAATGATGACAACCCTGTAGTATTTGTTGAACACAGAATGTTATATAAAAACGCAGGATATGTTCCATCTGATATTTATGAAATTGAATTTGGCAAAGGGAGAATACTTAAAGATGGTAACGATATAACCATTGTAGGGGTTAGTCATACTGTAGAGGATTCAATTAGAGCAGCTGAACTACTTAAGGGTGTTGGTGTTAATGCAGAGGTTATAGATCCTATAAGCTTGTCTCCATTTGATTATGAGCTTATAAGAAAATCCTGCGAAAAAACCAAGAAACTTTTAGTTGTCGATAATGGTTGGACAACATGCGGTTTTTCCTCAGAGGTAATATCAGACATAGCAATAAATTGCGAGAATATTAAAACAAAAAGATTAGGCTTTGCCTCAGTACCATGCCCGACATCGCCGCCTTTGGAAAAAGCTTTTTACCCGAATCCGTCAAAAATTGCAAAAGAAGCGAATGTTTTGTGTGGAGGTGATAAAAATTGGAGCCCGCCAGATATAGATCAACCTGAAGTTACCTCATTCAGAGGTCCATTTTAAAAATCAAAGAAGGGAATAAATTTAATGAGTGAAGATAAATTTAAGAAAGTTGAGGAAGCAATAAATAATTTTTGGATAGAAAATGGTAATAACCAATTTTCAATTGATAATCCTATTGTAAGATTACATGAGCCAACTTTTGACTCAGAAGAGATAGTTGCATTTACAAAACAAATGTTAACTACAAGGGTAACAATGGGCGAAAAAGTAAAAGAGTTTGAAAAAAAATATGCAGAAAAATATTCTTATTCACACGGAGTATCTAATAATTCCGGATCTTCTGCAAATTTATTAATGATGTCAGCAATTACAAGTTCAATGACAAAAGATAATTTAAAGAAAGGAGACGAAATTATTTTGCCAGCACTAACTTGGTCAACAACGGTTTGGCCAGTAATTCAATGTGGCTTGATTCCGGTATATGTCGATTGTGAACTTGATACTTTTAATATGGATCCAAACAAGATAGAAGATGCAATATCTGAAAAAACGAAAGCTATATTTTCAGTTCCTATATATGGTAATCCATGCGATATGGATGCAATAGTTTCAATTTGTAAAAAATACAACTTACAATTAATAGAAGATTGTTGTGAGTCTATGGGGGCATTATATAAAGGCATACCTGTTGGCTCATTTGGCAGGGTAGCAAGTTTTAGCTTCTATTATTCTCATCATATTACAACTCTCGAGGGGGGAATTTGCGTTACAGATGATTTTGATTTGGCTGAAATGATGAGAATCATAAGGGCTCATGGATGGGTTAGGCAAGTGGAAGATAGAGATAAATGGACAAATAAATATCCAAATTTTGATCCAAAATTTTTATTTGTAAATGAAGGTTATAATTTAAGAATAACTGAGCCACAAGCTTCAATGGGTCTAATACAGATTGATAAATTAGAGGGCTTTATTGATAAAAGGATTTCAAACTCAAAAAAGTATTTGGATATTTTTGATAAATATTCAGATTTTTTCAGTTTTCAAAAAACAACCATTGGATCAAAGAACTCCCATTTCGGATTCCCTTTTGTAGTGAAAGATAATAAGATTTTTTCTAGAGATGAAATATGTAAATATTTAAATAATAATGGAATAGAAACCCGCCCTATAATAGCTGGCAATCTAGCGCGCCAACCAGCTAACTCTCTATTCGAACACAGAATATCTGGAGAACTTATAAATTCCGATATTATAATGGATAATGGTTTTTCTATAGGAGTGCATCAGTCACTATGCGATGATTCTATTAATTATGTTGAAAAAGTTTTTGAAAATTTTTTTAAAGAGAGAAATATAAATTGAAAGCGTTAATAACTGGAATTACAGGAATGGTTGGGTCTCATTTAGCAGACTATCTTTTAGATAATACTGATTGGGAAATTCATGGTTTAATTAGATGGAGAAGCCCACTAGACAATATTGAAAATTTAATTGAAAATATCAATAACAAAAATAGGGTTTATCTTCATTATGGTGATTTAAGAGATTCTCAGTCAATAAATAAAGTCGTTTCTGAAGTTGTTCCAGACTATACCTTTCATCTTGCAGCACAAAGCTATCCTATGACAAGTTTTGACGCGCCGCTTGATACTTATGAGACCAATATTAATGGAACCTCAATATTGCTCGAAGCATTAAAATCATATGCAAAAAAATCAGTTATTCATGTTTGCGCATCTTCTGAAGTTTTTGGAAGGGTTCCAAAAGATAAAATACCAATAAATGAGGAATGTTCATTTCACCCAGCCTCACCATACGCAATCTCAAAAGTTGGCACAGATCTTATAGGAAGATTTTATGCTGAAGCTTACAATATGACTATTATGACAACAAGAATGTTCACCCACACTGGCCCAAGAAGAGGGGATGTTTTTGCAGAATCAACCTTCGCTAAACAAATAGCTTTAGCAGAGGAAGGTGTTATTAGCCCAGTAATTAAAGTTGGCAATTTAAAATCAATGCGAACAATTTCTGATGTTAGAGATGCTGTAAGAGCTTATTATCTTCTTCTCACAGTAAATCCAATAAAAGGAGAATATTATAATATTGGGGGATCATACTCTTGTGAAATTGGAAAAATCCTTGAAGATTTGATTAATATGTCAAAAATAAAAAATAAAATTAATATTGAAGTAGATGAAACCAGGTTAAGACCTATAGATGCAGATTTGCAAATTCCAAATACTCAAAAATTTAAAGAGCACACCGGATGGGAACCAAAAATTGCTTATGAAAAAACAATTTCAGATTTACTAGATTATTGGAGAATTAATGTCAAAAAAAATAAAGGTCGATATTTGACAAGGTAAATCTTATGAACGATCTAGAAGAGCATAAAATAAAAAATAAGAATAAGCCATATTTAAATCATAAAAATGCTGTACTTAGCGCCCCAATCAGACATCTATTTATGATTGCTACTGTAGAGTATCTAAAGAAAGAAGAAAATAAAGATTTTATTGACGTGCTTGAAATTGGGTCATGGTTTGGTGCATCAACATTATCATGGGGACAAGGGTTATCATTATATTTTGATAACAAAAGTTCAATTACCTGTATAGATGCATGGGAGCCTTTTTTTGATATGAAAGTTCACGATGAAAAAGACTATGCGCTTGAGATGGAGCATCTTTTAGAATCAAATTTTGCATACGAAGCTTTTTTACATAATATTGGAACAATTCAAGAGAAAATAGACATAAGACATATTAAAGGCAAAAGTGAAGTGATTTTGCCCCAAATAAAAGATAAAAGATATGATATTATTTTTATTGATGCTGATCATACATATAATCCCGTAAAAAGTGACATCTATAACTCCATAAAGCTTTTAAAAGAAGGTGGAATTATTTGCGGCGATGATTTAAATCTTCAAATGCATGAAATAGATAATTCATTTGCCGAGAAAAATAGAGATAAAGATTTTATTAATGATCCAAAAACTAATAAAAACTACCATCCTGGTGTAACTTTAGCTGTTCATGAATTTTTTGGGCCTGTTTCATCATGGGGAGGTTTTTGGGGGATGCAAAAAAAAGGACAAAAGTATAATAAATACTCTCTAAAAAATATGAGTTTAGTTTATCCTACTCACTTCACAGCTGAGCATAGAGAAAAAGCAGAATCACATTTTATAGACATAAAAGATAATTTATTTTAAAAAATGTTTAAAGAAAAATTAATCTCTATTCATTTAAATTCCAACAGACCAGAATTTTTTGAAAATTTTGTTGAATCAATTATTAGTACTTCAAAAAATATCGAAAGAATAGAAATTTTAGTTAGTATCGATAAGGGTGACATGGAAATGCGAAGTACTATCATTAAGTTAAATAAGCACAATCCAAATTTAATTAGATACATTGATACAGACTTAATAAAAACATTTGCAGATGCATGGAAACCTCTTAATTTATTATTAAAACAGACCTCTAAAACTTGCTATTTTATTTGTTGTGTTTCTGATGAAATACGTTTTCTAACAAAAAACTGGGACGACATAATATTAAAATATAGAAACTATTATGAAGATGATATTTTTCGAATCAGATGCTCGAAATATAAAAATGAAAAGTATAACGATATATGGGAATGTGGATATAAACCCGATTCTTATGCTTTCTATACAAAGAAATGGATGGACCAGGTAAATCTATGGAATCCCTGTATTGGGCCAGATAGTTTTCAAGAATGTGTTGCATATTACCTAAAAAAATATGGGAATAGATACAACAGAGATATAATAAGCAAGGAAATCAATTATTCTGGCCAAAATGTTTCAGATAACCTAAAGTTAAAGTATAGAATTCAAAGAACAAGAATATATTACAAGGCTTTTTTTAGGCTCATGTCTTTTGGGATTCAAAGAATAGCAAATGAAAAAGCTTATAATCTTGCAAAGCTTATTTCTAAGAATGATAATATTAAGAAAAAAAAAATAAACAGGATAAAAATAACCATTACAAATTTTTATAGAAGATTTAACTTTTTTTACTATAGGGGTTCTCCTAACCATGTTATAGATTCAAAATTAAAAAATATAATTTTCATGCTTTGGTGTTATATGGAATTTTTAGATAAATTTTTAATGAGGTTTTTATTTTATATGTCAAAAAAATCACTTTTTCACAAAATTATAAAAGATAAAGAAAAGATTAAACAGATCAAGAAAATAATTAACGAATGATCTTCAATTATGCAAAAACCTAAAATTACTATAATAATTCCTTGCAAAAATGCCGAAGGCACAATACAAAAAACTTTTGATTCTCTTAGAGAGCAAAAATATGAGAATCTTGAGTGTATTGTCATGGATTCACTATCAACCGATAATACGTGCAAAATTATTGAAGAAAATAAGGATATTATTTCAAAATTTATATCCAAAAAAGATAAAAGTGGCGCTGATGCATGCAATAAAGCAATATCAATGTCATCAGGAGAAATTATAGGATTCTTGTATGCTGATGATTATCTATCAAACAACGCTTTAAATGATATATGCATTGCATATCAAAATAATCCTAATATAAATATTTTTTCATATGGTTTAAGTATTGAGAAACTGGAATCAAAAAAGGTCATCACCGAATCATTTAGAAAAAAAAACATTCAGCTAAATCTTAATAATATTCTTTTTAAACATGTATTAAATCATTTTTATAATCGGAAAATTTTTGAAAATTATGGCACGTACGAACCGCTGTATTATGATGATACTATTTTTTATTCAAATGATAGAGAGTTTATGATTAGATTAGCACTTAGTAATGAAAAAAATTTTGTTATTGAAAAAGTTCTTTATAGAATGACAACCCATGAAAATTCCCACACTGGTAATAGAAAAAATATAGAAAAAATAAGATATGAGCACATCGGCATAGCTGATAAATACTTATCCCAAGAAAATTTATCATTATACAAAAAGAAGAAATTAATAGATTTTAAATCTCATAATTTAACCCTTCTTTTAGTATACTACTTTTATAAAACTGATTTAAAAAAATTTCTTCACATATTTAGACAGGGTTATCAATTAAAAAAATTGTATTGGATTTTAGATATTATTATTTGTCCGTTATCAGAAATTATGTATAGATTGTCCGTAAAAAGATGGATATAATTTTAGACAATAATAACAATAAATTTTTCTTATATGATTATTACAAAGTCTCCTTATAGAATATCGTTTTTTGGAGGTGGAACCGATTATGAAAATTGGTTTTTGAAGCATGGCGGTGCCTTTTTATCTCTAACAATTAATTACTTTACTTACATTACGCTGAGAGTGAAACCTTCTTTTCAAGATAAAAAATTTCGGGTATTGTGGAGATTATCTGAAGAAGTTGAAAGAATCGAACAAATTCAGCACCCTATTGTTAGAGAAATATTGAATTTTTATAAATATCACGACAAAGGCTTGGATATTTCCTATATTGGAGATCTTCCTGGGGGTTCAGGCATGGGGTCAAGTTCCGCATTTACTGCTGCTTTATTAATGGCAGTAAACACTGAGATGAAGAAAAAAATTAATCCTTATGATCTTGCAAATTTATCATATGATATTGAAAAGAATAAATTAAAAGAAACTGTTGGTATTCAGGATCAAATTGCAACTTCTTATGGCGGCTTTAATAATGTCATTATTGAAAAAAACGGAGAATATAAAATATCACCAGTGAATTTATCAGCATCATCCTTAAGAACATTTATTGATAGACTTGTTCTTGTTTACACAGGTAAAACAAGAAGAGCAACAGCAATAGCAAAAAAGAAAGTAGAAAATATGGGTTCTAAAGAACAAAGTTATCATTCCATTCAGAGTATGGTTTCTGAAGCTTACGGAACTTTATTATCTAATGATTTTGATAATTTTGGCTATATGTTAAATGAATCTTGGCAAATTAAAAAAGAACTATCAGACTCAATATCAAATAGTGATATCGACGATATATATAATTTGGGTCTAAAAAATGGTGCTATTGGCGGGAAACTACTTGGAGCTGGTGGCGGCGGCTTTATATTATTTTTAACTAAAGACGGAGAAAAAGAAAACTTTATAAAGAAGATGGGCAATTTTATAAGTGTTCCTTTCGAATTATCCTTAAAAGGTACAGAAGTTATATATAATGGAGACCCAATACACAATGAATGATTTCTTCAAAGGTAAAAGCATTCTTGTAACTGGTGGGACTGGTTTAATTGGAAGGCCGCTTACAAAAAAACTAGTTGATCTTGGTGCTAAAGTAACAGTTGTTTCACTTGATAAGCCAACTGATATAAGTAAATCTATAAACTTTATCAATTTAGATTTAAGAAATTTTAAAAATTGTTTAGAAGTCTGCAAAGATAAAGAAATAGTTTTCAATTTAATTGGAGTCAAAGGATCGCCAAAAATGACGATGGAAAATCCGGCAAGTTTTTTTATTCCAACAATAACTTTTTCAGTTAATATGATGGAAGCGGCAAGACAATGTGGTGTAGAAAGATATCTTTACACAAGTAGTATTGGTGTGTATGAGCCCGCCGAGGTTTTTAATGAAGATGATGTTTGGTCATCTTTTCCATCAGATAACGATCGTTTTGCTGGATGGGCAAAAAGAATGGGTGAACTTCAAGCTGAAGCATATGAGATTCAGTATAAATGGAATAAAATATCAATCGTTCGGCCTGCAAATGTTTACGGTCCTTACGATAATTTTGACCCAAAAAATGCAATGGTAATTCCTAGTTTAATTAATAGGGCTTGTTCAGGCGAAAGACCTTTAGTTGTTTGGGGGGATGGAACGCCTGTAAGAGATTTTATTCATGCCGAAGATGTTGCAGACGGAATGCTAAAGGTTATTGAAATTGGATATAATAAACCAATAAATCTTGGAAGTGGAACTGGAGTAACGATTAAAGATATTGCAATGGCCGTTGCAAATAAAATGGACAACAAGTGTGAAATTGTTTGGGATAAAGACAAGCCTTCTGGAGACGCAATGAGAATTATGAATACAAAAAGGGCTGAGTCTATAGGAATTTACCCCAAAATCCCATTAGACAAGGGTATAGAAACTACGATGGATTGGTATATGAATTATAAAAATGATGCTTACGAAAGATATAATGCATTTACTGATAAACTCTATACCAATAAATAAATATATTGTAAAATAGATATTAATCAAGCAAACAAATTTGAAATCAAAAAGGGGACAAAAATGTCAAAAAAAGCGTTAATTTTAACTTGGGAAAGCTATCAAGATCATGAGGTAGTTTATCCTTTTTATAGAGTTCAAGAAGAAGGTTTTGAAGTTGATATAATGGCAAATAAACTTGGCAGAATTTTTGGCATATTGGGAACTTACAATGAGTGCACCCAAAATGTATTTGATTTAGATGATCAAAAACTTTTTGATAAACACATGAGCGAATATGATTTGCTAATTATACCTGGTGGAGTAAAAGCTTTAGAATATTTAAGACAACACAAGAGCGCACTAAAATTTATACATGAATGGAATCAAAAGAAAAAAACAATAGCTTGTATATGCCATGGTGCACAATTATTAATTTCTTCGAAAATTACTTCTGGCCGAGATGTATCGGGATACTATAGTATAATGGATGATATAGTTAACTCAGGTGCAAACTACATTGATGGACCGGCGGTAATCTCAGATAATCTTGTAAGTTGTCCTCACTATAAATGGATGGGACAATGGATGAAAGCAGTTTTTGAAGTTTATAATAAAAGTCAATGAATAAAACTGAGCCACAATATAAAAATGTAGTTGTTAATAAGCCATGGGGTTATGAGTACTTGGCTTATGAAAATGAACATGTGGGTTTATGGTTTTTGCATATTGAAAAAAATCAACAAACATCATTTCACTGTCACCCTAAAAAAGACACTGGCTTGATCGTACTAGATGGTTCTGTAGATGTATCTTTTTTTAATGATATTAATCGCCTTGTTTCTGGAAGGAAAATAATGATTAGAAAGGGGCTTTTCCATTCTACAAAAGCAATCTCCGAAGGTGGTGCCAATATTTTTGAAATAGAAACTCCAAAAATAAAACATGATTTGGTAAGGCTTGAAGATAAATATGGTAGAAAAGCAAAACCATATGAAGGTAAGTCTTTTGAAAAAGAGAAGGACAACGAATGTATTTTTTTTAAAGATCCCAAGTCAAATCAAAAAGACACATACTTGTTTTCAAACTGTAAAATTACCGTTGAAAATATTCAAAATAAAGATAAATTTTTAAAAATCCATGACTATGAAAATATTATGTTTTTAAAAGGTGGAATTTTAACCGATGAAGATAATATTTTTGTTGCTGGCCCTGGGGATGTAATTGCTGCACATATAGTAAAAAGACTGTTGGGAACCTTTAATAATGTTCATAAAGATACAATTATTATGATTATTAAATCCACAGGAAAAGAAGTTAAATAGCAAAAATGAATTCAACAAGCTCTGATCACGTGCCTCCTGGCTTTGAAAATGAACTAAATAATATTGCCATTGATTTTGATGGAGTTATTCATAATTTCGATAAAGGATGGCATGATGGTACTTGTTATGGAGAACCGTTGCCTGGTTCTCTTGAAGCGATTAAAGTGTTATCAAAAAAATATAATATTATAATATTTACTGCAAAAGCAAAAAGTAACCGACCTCTTGTGAATGGTAAAACAGGTGTCGAGCTTGTAGAAGAATGGTTGAAAAAATACAATATAATTCAGTATGTAAAAGAAATTACAAGTGATAAGCCAAGAGCACAAATATATATAGATGATAACGGCTATAGATTTAATAATTGGGATAAAACGTTAAAGGACTTAGAGGAAATTCTTTGAAAAATATAAGACTTGAAATATTTAAAAAAGCATCTTTATGTAGAAATTTCGAAAATATACTGTATGGCAAGGTACAAGAAAAAATTATAAAATTCCCTGTATATTTATCAGCTGGTCAAGAATTTATTGCAGCATCTATTGCAGTCAAGATGGAAGAATTAAAAATTAATCCAGATATTTTTATACAACATCGTGGTCACTCAACGTATTTATCTTTTGGTGGTTGTATAGAGTCATTAATTGATGAAATGCTAGGAAGAAAGTCTGGATGTGCAAATGGTATGGGCGGCTCTGCATCGATACAGTCAAAAGAAAAAAATATTTACGGACATGATGGTTTAATGGGAAATCAAGTACCAATAGGTGTTGGGGCATGCTTTGCGAGCAAAATACCGACCATTATTTTCGTTGGGGATTCTGCAGCTGAGGAAGATTATGCATTAAGTTCAATAGGATGGGCGTCAACAAAAAAACTCCCAATCTTATTTATCGTTGAGGATAATAACTTATCTATTCTTACTGAAAAAAAAGTAAGAAGAACTTGGGATATGCATGACGTAGCAAATGGCTTAAATGTAAAAGGATATAATATTAAAGATGATCCAATAGAGATCTATAATCATTTAGAAAATGCATTTACAGAACCAATGCTTCTTAATATAAATACTGTAAGAAAATTTTGGCATGCAGGTGCGGGCACCGATGGTGATAATTTTGATAGATATGAAAATGAGATGGATTTCTTTGGTAATGAAGGAAAAGAGATAGATGAATACAATAAATCACTTATTTTAAAAGTATGGGAAAAACAGTTAGAGATACAATAAAAGAAATTGTAAAAGTACATCTTTTGGAAGAAAAGAGCTTGTGTTTTGGACAATGCTTAACCGCTGTTGGATGGGTAGGGGGTACATTACCCGAGCTCTATGAAGAAGACGGTATGGTTGAAGTAACAACCGCTGATGTTGCCAATGGTGGTTTTGTGGTTGGAGCTGGGCTAAAAGGCATCAGGCCTATCTACGTAGTAAGGTATCAAGGTTTTCAATGGTACAATGCTCCAATAATTGTGAACTACGCATGTAAAAGTAAAGAAATTTGGGACATACCTTGCCCAATTTTTATCAGAAGTATTGCGATGGAAGGTGCAATTGGGCCAGTTGCTGGGTCATCGCACCACTCTTTATTCCAAAGAATGCCAGGAAGTAAAATTATATCTCCAATGACTCCAAATGAGTATCAATATACATACGACGAATTTATGAAAGATGATGAAGTTTATTATGTATCTGAGCATAGAAGAAGTTACGATAACACAGATGAACTTGATAATGTAATTGTTGAAGATGCAGACTTTACTTTATTTCCTATATCGATAACTCGCTTTGATGCTGAAAAAGCTAGATTAATTTTAGAAAAAGAGGGTTATAAAATTAATATTATACATTTACTTTGGATAAAGCCTTTTAATTTTCTAGAAGATTGGAAAATTGCATTAGCAAAAAGTAAGCATGGTGGTATGGTATTAGATGATGACTATGTTGAAGGTGCTGCTTCAAGTATTGCGCATAACATGATGATGTCATCAGATAAGAGAGTTTATGCAATGGGTTTAGAGCATAGAACCGCAGGGTTTCATCCAGATGTAGATAATCTACCGCCTTCGCCTGAAGCAATTGCTCGAAAAGTTAAATCAATTATAAACCCATGAAATATAAAATTTATGTTTAATAATAAAAATATTTTAATTACTGGTGGAAGCGGAATGATCGGCAGACAGCTTGTTTCTCTTTTGCTAGAAGAAGAAGCCAATGTTCATGTTGCTGATTTAAATGAACCAATAAAAATGTCAAATAAGATTACTTTTCATAATATTGATTTAAAAGATTTTAGTAATTGTAAAGATGTTTGTAAAAATATGGATTATGTTTTTAATTTAGTAGGTATAAAATGCTCACCAAAAGTTTGTATCGAGAGACCTGCAGATATAATGGGGCCTATGTTGCAGTTTAATACTAATATGCTTGAAGCTGCAATGTTATCTAATGTTGACTGGTATTTATATACAAGTACAGTAGGAGTCTATGAGCCAGCTGAGGTTTTATATGAGGATGATGTTTGGAATTCCCAACCTTCAAAGAATGACTGGTATGGAGGATGGGCAAAAAGAATTGGAGAATTACAATGCCAAGCCTACGAAAGACAGCTCGGAAAAGGAAAGTGTTCTATTGTTAGACCAGCAAATGTCTATGGACCCTATGATAACTTTAATCCAGAAAATGCAATGGTAATTCCTTCTTTAATTAGAAAAGCTCATGATAACGATATTCTTGAAGTTTGGGGAGACGGTTCTCCTATCAGAGATTTTATTCATTGTCGAGATGTTGCAATGGGTATGATGCATTTGGTTAAAAACAAAGTAACGGAACCAGTAAACCTTGGAAGCGGGTCAGGAATATCAATTAAACAAATTGCAGATATCATTTCAAAAAGATTTGGTAAAGATATTAATTGGTTATCAGATAAACCCATGGGAGATAAGAGGAGGGTTTTTGACACCACTAGAGCACAAAAACATGGATTCAAAACAGAAATTTCATTAGAGCTTGGAATTAATGAAACAATAGACTGGTTTCTTAAAAATAAAGATATTATAGATAAGAGATATAATGTTTTTGAGTAAAGTTCCTATTATAAATTTTACTTGTGATGTCAAAAATAAATAAAGTTTTCGCAATTCAATGCTATGGTCCAAGTGGGACAACACTTCTTCACAGTTTAATGGACCAACACCCCGAAATACTTTCAATGCCATTACTATTTCCCATTCCAATATACTATTTATGGGATGAATATTTAGATGGTAAAGATAAAACACCTGAACTAATTAAAAAAACTATAAAAGAAAATTTGCCTGTATTATTTGATCCTAATAATGCAGGTGGTGACCCTAGTTTGCTATGCATGGGTGAAAATGAAGACAAAATTATAAAGGTTGATCAAGAAATTTTTTTCTCTAACCTTGATAACTATTTTTTTAATATAAGAGAGATCACTAGGAAAGATTTTTTATTAGGAATTTATATTGCATATAATAAATGTTACGGAAGAGATTTAGATAAAATAAAATACCTCTGCTTTCCTTTGCATGATCAACCAAAGAAGCATGTTGGGTATTTAAAATACGATTTCAACGATGTAAAAATATTACATATAATAAGAAATCCAATTAAATCAATTGCCTCTATAATAAAACATATTAACTCAAATCAACAAAAATTTTCATTATTTAAAAGTTTAATACATTGCGCTGCTTCAAATATTATTTTGGAACTCAGAGAACATTGGGAGGAAAAAAATTATCGTGTGTATGGTAAAACTCCATATCTAAAAGATGACCCGATTGTTCAGTCAAGATATATAAGACTTGAGGATATACACTTAAACCGAGAAAAAGTAATGAAGAAAATAATTCACTGGTTAGTATAAAAAATAATCAAATTTTATCTAGATCAACTTTTATGGGTTTGCTCTGGCATAACAGATCAGAATCAATAAAGGTAAGCGGTATATCAAAAAAAGTTGTATCTCAAAATCAAAATAAATATATTAACTCAATTGATGAGTTTAGATTAAAATTATTATGCAGAAATGAATTGGAATACTTTAATTATTATAAATTTAATTTTCTCGATAAATTAAATACACTATTCATTTTACCAATATTAATTTTTTTACCTTTTAAATGCGACTTTAACTTTACTAGACTTCATTATAGGCTTAATGCAATGCAGAGAAATTATTCCAATAAGAAAATTCCTGTACACTTACAATTCTTTAGTAAAAAAGATCAAAAACTTAGCCACTTTCTTGCAATGTTTGAGTGGGTTTTATTAAACCATGTAAATAATACACTTCAGGAAAATGAACTTGTTAAATATAAGAATAAAATAGATTTTAAATTAATAGATATCGGAGTCTTTACTTTTGCTTTTCCTCTTTTTATATTTAGATTGATATTAAACTATTTTTTATTTAGATTTATATTGTTAAAAGTTTGGAGTAAGCTAATTTTTTTAAAAGAAAAGATTAGTTTAAGATCTCTTGAATAATTAAGTTAAGTCTGCGCACCATATTTTTGTCATATAGGGTACTTCGAAGTAATCTTTTGGTTTTAAAAAATCATAAATGTCAGATATAATTTTTTCAAAATTATCACCGGACTGCCTATTTAAGGTTTCATGTGATTTCCATGCAGAAATAATATCTTCGGTTTTCATTTTGACAACAAAATATTTTTGTATGCTTCTTATGTTAACAAAAATGTTACTTTCTCGAATAATATCTGTTGGATCCTCTCTTCTTTTACCGTAATTATAGTCTGGTATATATTGTTTAATAATATTTTCAATTTCTTTTTGGGTTATGTCATTTAAGTCTCGATGATTCCACATGCATGCAAATGATCCATTATTTTTTAAAATTCTTTTTGTTTCTTTTAAAGCTTTTTTTTGGTCAAGCACATTGAATGATGATCCAAAAAAAGCATAGTTCACAGAGCTGTCTTTTATATTTGTATTTTCTCCAGTGCCTTCAACCCAATTAACTGAAAATTTTTTTGTATTTTTAATTCCAATATTTCTCATATTATCATTTGGCTCTACACATATAACATTGTGTCCTCGAATTAGCAAAGGAATAGATAATTTCCCTGTGCCTGCTCCAATATCAGCAATTACTTGATCTTCCTTGCAGCCTAAAACATCTAATAGCTCATCGATAGCTTCAGACGAATAATCTGCTCTCTTATCATAAGTAGCAGCTCTAGCAGAATAATCCCATTTAGTTTTCATCCATTTAATTTGTTTGTTTTGAAAATTAATTATAATATATCATATATATCTTATACTATTAATCTTTCTTATATTTGTAATTTGAAACCTAAAAAAATAAAATTTTCAACAAAGTCAAAAAATCTTCTTAATCTTAAAGGAAAACTTAAAAATGCGGAAGTTTTGGATCAGCTTGTAATAAATTTTAAACAATTCAAAAAAGATTCTAGTATCATCTCAAAATCTATTAAAAGAAAAAAATGGGATAATATTTCATTAATAGCTAGAAGCTCATCAATATCAGAAGATCAAGATAAGTCTTCAAAAGCAGGTATGTTTTTAACGGTTTCTGATATTAAAGGTATAGATGAAATTAATTCTGCAGTTGAAAAAATTTTTAGAAGCTACCATCATGCTTGTTATAAAGATGAAGTGTTTATTCAACCATTTTTAAAAAAAGTAAAAAGCTCAGGTGTAATATTCACAAGGGATATAAATAACAATACTCCCTATATAAAGATTAATTATGACGACTCAGGTGGAAGATGTGATGCAATAACTTCTGGCACCGGAAAAAATAATAAATTATTTTTTTATCATAAGCTTCATAAAAAAAAGGTTAAAGGTACTCTAGGGAGACTAATTAATTTAAGTATAGAGCTTGAACAAATATTTCAGAATGATTCAATAGATATTGAATATGTTATTACAAATTCAGGAAAATTATATCTTACTCAAGTAAGGCCATTATTTATAAACTATCCAAAAATAATATCGGATAATGAGCATTATGATATCTTGCTAAATATCCATAGAAGGGCGAAATCTTGGTTTAAAAGACAACCTTATTTATTCGGGGAAAAAGCAATTTATGGAGTAATGCCAGACTGGAATCCTGCAGAAATTATTGGAAGTAAGCCGAGACCTTTATCTATTTCACTATATAGAGAACTAGTTACGAACTCAATTTGGGCATATCAACGAGATAATTATGGCTATAAAAATCTTAGAAGCTTTCCGCTGCTTGTGGAATTCGAAGGCATACCTTACATTGATGCAAGAGTGAGCTTTAATTCATTTATTCCAAAAAATCTTGATGACAAAATTGCAGAAAAACTGGTTAATTATTATTTAAATAAACTCAAAAAGAATCCCGGATTACATGACAAGATTGAATTTGACATAATTTACTCTTGTTTTACTTTAGATACAGAAAAAAAACTTAGAATTCTAGAAAATTTCGATTTTAGCAAATCAGAAATAAATGAAATAAAGAAATCACTTTTATCTTTAACCAATAATATAATTAACATAAAAAATGGTTTATGGAAAAACGATATAGAAAAGATTAATCAACTTGAAGAAAAATATAAGATAATAATGGATAGCAGTATAGATAACTATGCAAAAATTTATTGGCTTATAGAGGACTGTAAAAGATATGGGACCTTACCATTTGCGGGTCTCGCAAGAGCGGGCTTTATTGCTGTAGAACTCTTAAAATCTTGCGTTAATCAAAATGTCATAAATAGAAATGAGTATAGTTTATTTTTAGAATCTCTCAATACAGTTAGCGGGTCTTTATTATGCGATATTGAGCAATTGACAAAAAAACAATTTTTAAAAAAATATGGACATTTGAGACCAGGAACTTATGATATTTTATCAAAATCATATAATGAATATTATGATTCATATTTTAAGTTCAAAAAAAGAAAAAGTAAAAAGGTTTTGAAAAAATCATTTAATTTTTCTACAAGATCATTAGAGAAACTTGATGAATTGTTAAAAAATACAAAATTAGATATAAACGCAAATGAATTATTAGTTTTTATTAAAACAGCTATTGAAGCGAGAGAATATTCTAAATTTATATTTTCGAAAAATATTAATTCAATACTAAATATTTATAAAGAAATTGCAAAAAGCCTTACTATATCTGAAGATGACTCTTCTTATACGCACATTGGATCAATAATGTCTTTAAATAGTATTATTAGCGATCCAAAGAAAATTATTAATGCATCAATTCAACGAAGAAAAAAAAGGTTTAATTATACAAAGTTAATCAATCTTCCGAATCTTATATCTAACCTAAATGACATATTCTATTACCATGAAAACGAATCTAAACCTAATTTTATTACACAAAAAAGTGTACTTGCAGATGTTATTGTTATAGATAATATAAAAAACAACAATATAAAAAATAAGATTGTTATGATTGAAAATGCAGATCCAGGTTACGATTGGATTTTCTCACATAAGATATCAGGATTAATTACAAAATACGGCGGCTCAAATTCACATATGGCAATAAGATCAGCTGAATTAGGTATTCCTGCAGCAATTGGGACTGGGTTATTATATGATAAATTATTAAATGCTAAAAAAATTAAAATAGATACATTTGATGAAAAAATTATAATTATTAATTAAATAACATTGTTAATTATATGAAAAAAATTATTGTTACCCAAAGAGAAAATTTATTTAAGAATGAGATACATGATAGTATTGATATAAGATGGAGCTTTTTTTTGGAAAAGTGTAATCTCTTCCCTATTTTAATTCCAAATAACCTTAATCTTATTGAAAAATATTTGAATTATGAAGAATATTCAGGAATTTTACTTACAGGTGGGGGATTAATAGCAAGCTTAGGAGAAAGAAGTTCAAGAGACGAGATTGAAAAACTATTAATATCGAAATCTATATCAGACAATATACCCTTAATTGGTGTATGTAGAGGAATGCAACAAATACAGTCATATTTTGAAATTAAGTTAAAAAAAGTTGAAGGACATGTTAATAAGAAGTTTGAAATAGATTATCAAAAAAATAAAAGAATTATTAACAGTTTTCATGAATATGGGACAGAAGATACGATAGATGAATTAAAGGTTACTTCTCGCTCGACTGATAATATTATTAAATCAATATCACATAGAAGGCATCAAATTAAGGGTATAATGTGGCACCCTGAAAGAAATAATCCATTTGATCATTTTGATATTGAATTATTCGGAAAATTTTTCTTGTGAACGCCATTATATTAGCAGCTGGACGTGGTTCAAGATTAAAAAATCTCACAGATACAATCCCTAAGTGCTTAGTCCAGATTAATAAAAAGTCGCTACTCTCCAGACAATTAGAAATTTACAATTCCATATCAAAAATTTCAAACATATCAATTGTTAGGGGATATCTAAAAGAAAAAATAAATGATGAAAGAATAAACAAATACTTTGAAAATGAAGAATGGAGAAGGACAAATATGGTGTCATCCTTATATGCTTGCAAAGAAATTCTTAGGGAAAAGGATAGTATTATTTCTTACGGAGATATTTTTTTTGGATATAAAATTATTAATAAGCTAATAAATGACCATGATGATATCGTAATATCATATGATTCAGATTTTTTAAAATTATGGTCCAAAAGGTTTAAAAACCCTTTAGACGATTTAGAAACATTTAAAATCGACAAAAATCAATATTTGATAGATATAGGAGATAAAACTGATGACATACAAAAAATAGAGGGTCAATATATGGGTTTATTAAAAATAACACGCAATGGTTGGGATAAAATAGATAATTTATTATGCAAAATAAATTTTAATAATATTGATATGACTCAGCTCTTAAAGATTCTTTTAAATGAAAATTTAAAAATTAAAACAGTTCAAAATAAAGAAATTTGGGGAGAGGTTGATACACCTCGCGATATTACAATTTATGAAAATGAGTATGATATTTAATATAGATGAAATTATTGATGTTATTTTAAATTCTGGGGAGATAGCTAAAAAGCATCAATCTTTGAAAAAAGTATCCTACGAATTAAAAAATGATAAATCTAAAGTTAGTGATGCTGATATAGAAATAAATAATTATATAATTAATTTTCTAGCAAAAAAATACCCACAAATAAAGGTCTTATCCGAAGAAGATAATATAGTTAATCAGAAAAAAGTTATAGAAGATGATACTTTTTTTATTATCGACCCTATTGACGGCACAAGCTCATTTATAGAAAAAGGTGATTTTTTTACGATTAATTTAACTTTGGTTTATAAAAATTTGCCACAAATAAGTATTATCTATGCTCCAAATATTAATTTAATGCTGTGTGCTGAATTAGAAAAAACCTATAAAGTTGAAATTGAAGGTGATTTTAAAAGAAAGGAAGAAATAAAAAATAATAATAAAATAAATTTTAACAAACGTTTGAAAGTTTTAACGACAAAGCGGAAATCTGAAATTGCTGATATAGAATACTTTTTGTCAAAATATAAATTAGAATATGATATTCAACATGTTAGCAGCTCAATTAAGTTCTGTTATGTAGCACTTAATGAGGCAGACGTTTATATAAGAAATGCAAATATAAAATTATGGGATATTGTAGCTGGTTTTCATATATCAAAAAATGCAGGTCTCGATGTTTTGAATATAAAAGGAGAAAATCTTTATAATATTTTCTTGAATAAAAGTTATTTGAATAAAATATCAGAGGATAGCTTTAAAGTTGATAAGTTTATTATCTCAAATAATAAGCTAAATTGGGTATTATAGAATATGTTTTCTTATATATTTTTCAATTTCATCTATTTTAATATTCTCCAAAACGAAATTAGCCTTTTCGGGATACTCTGCATCTATTGACATCCCAACAACTTCAGATTCTTTATAAATATTTCTTTCATCATTTTTTATGATTTCAGATAGGTCTCTTTTAATTAGTATCTCTATATAATTTTTTAAATTCTTTCTATTCCATAAATGAATTTCTTTTATGAGTGAAATTGTTGAAACAATCACGGTTATACCTTGATCAGATATTAGTTTTGCTAATTTTGAATAAATCATGGCGACTTCAACCCTATTTTCTTTTGAGTAGTTATTTTGTTTTTTTAAAATCTCTCTTAATTCGTCACCGTCTATTAAAATGCTTGAAATTTTTTTTTTATCCAGTTGCTTTTTTAAGATATTTGCAAATGTAGTCTTGCCAACACCTGAAATCCCAGTAACCCAATATACTTTTGACATTTTCTTTATTTTTTATAAAAAATTCATAATTAATTAAGGCATTAATGCATATATCTGACATTTAATCAAATTGCTAGTATAATTTTATTGACAAATATAGAGTTTTTAAATTTATAATCATGAAAGAAACTTTTAACTAATTAAATTCATATGGAGATAATGAGAGAATATTGTGTCTTTAAATAAAGTCTTAATAACAGGTTCTAGTGGCGGCTTAGGGTATCATTTTGCTGAATTTTTTCTAAAAAAAGGATATCCAATAATTGTTCATGGTCGAGATGAAAAAAAAATAATTAATTTAGTGGAAAATTTTACCAATGAAGGTTTTGATATAGAATACTTTCTGTGTGACTTAAATAATGAAAATGATATATACTCTCTTTCGCAATTCTGTAAATCAAAAGATGTTAAAATACTTATAAACAATGCAGGAATAATATGCCCGAGTTTAGAATTCACAAAAATAACAAGTGAAGTCATCAATAAAATGATAAAAGTAAATTTAATAGCGCCAATATTATTAATAAATTTTTTACAGAATCAGCTCGAGCAAGTTATAAATATAAATTCAATGGTTGGCAAAGAATCTAAGGCAAGTAGAACTATTTATGCTGCTTCAAAATGGGGGTTACGAGGTTTTTCAGATAGCTTGAAAAAAGAAAATATAGATTACAATATATTAGATGTATATCCCACAAACATTAAAACATGGCCAGAAAGAGAAAACGCCATGGATATTAATTTTGTGTTAGAAATGATTTATAATGCAATGTTAGAAAATAAAAACGAGTTAGTGCTTGATGGAAGAAAAAATGATTTCAAATGAAAAGATTGAGTTTTATAAAGAAAATGGTTATGTGATTTTTAACAATGTTCTTGATAATGATACTTGCAATAAGTATTTGGCCCAAATAAAGAAACATGCAAACAAAGATTTTGGAGCAATAATGAATCCTGATAGATTTGATTTTTTAGTTGCTCAAAGTTTTGAGCATGTTTCCAACGATCTTTCTTTATCAGATAGGGTTGATCATATTGAGGAATGCAGACAGACATCAAAAATGACATACGACATTATGGCTGATAAAAATGCTGTTAATATATTAGAAACATTGCAACAGACGGAGGTAGTAGGCCTTATGTCTCAAATGTTATTCAAGGAAGCAGAAACAAGATATGCTAAACAATCTTGGCATCCACATCAAGATAACATATATCCGCGTAATAATACTATTTTAAAAAATGGTTTTACAACTCAATATTTAACAACAAACTTTTTTCTCGAAGATTCTAATTTAGAAAATGGAACTCTGTATATATATGCAGGATCTCATAAACATGGATTATTTGATGCTGAGTCAAATATCTCATATAGAGAAAAAGGAGATCAGAATCCAGGAAATAAGATTTCTGATGAAATTCTTGCAAAATTTAGCAAGAATGATTGTGAGTTTAAAAAAGGAGACCTGTTAGTTTTAAATGGTAATTGCATACATGGCTCATATCCAAATAATAGTAAAAAATCAAGGCCTCTTCTTTCGGTATCCTATATTAGCAAAGGTGAAAAGTTTATTTCAGGAAATAATGCTAAAAGAATGGTGATTAATCTAAAAAGGTAATTAGATGCAGTCTGAAAATATTTTATTGTCTATTCTTGTACCATCAAAAAATAAAAATAATTTGAATAAATTTTTTAACTCTTTTGAAAATAAAGCAGCTAATCCAAGTAGTTTTGAAGTAATTGTTAATATTGATGAAAATGATCATGATATGAAAAAATTTCTAGATCAGGAAATTTTGAAAAGAAAGTTTTTTTTAAAATATATTGAATCCCCACCTGGATACTTTAACGGGCACATACATAATAACATTGCGCAAGAATTATCAAATAAGGATGCATATTTTGTTACTTGTCTTACTGATCGCATGCAAATAAATACTAAAAATTGGGATCATAAACTATCAAAATATAAAAACCTCTACAATGATGATATTTTTAGACTAACTTGTTCTGAATACAAAAGCAGAAATTACTTAGATTACTGGGAAAGTTGTTTTGCTCCCTCAAATATAGTTTTTACAACACGAAAATGGATTGAAATATGTGATAACCAGTGGAGTCCAGCATTCTCAGCAGATTCTTTTCAACAATGCATATCTTACTACATGATGACATATGATAATTTTAGCAGCACGCATTTTAAGAGAGACATTAGTCTAAATGAATTTATTTTCGAAGGACAAAAACCTGAGCAAAAAAGTGAAGTTGATGAGTACGAAAGATTCCATGGCCAACTAAAGGCTTGGGATATTTTAGTTTCTCCAAATATTCAACAAGTTGCAAAAAAAAATGCAATGAAATTAATTATTAATATATTAAAAAGTGAGCAGGAAGATATTTCTTATGTACAAAACAATTCTTCGTTTATTCTTTACAAAGATAGTAAAGAATTTTTAAAATTAAAATTCAAGGTTAATATCTTTAAATATCTTTTTTTTAACTTTTTTAGAAAATTTTACTACTTGAATTATGCTGGATCTGGATTTAAATTAAAAAGCCATTCATTATTTTTTAATATATGCTGGTATTTGAACTATAGATACAGATATTTAAATGGTTTAAAAGATTTTTATAACAAAATGTTATCTAAAAAATTTTGGTAATTTTAAAATTTATTTTTTACCAAAGAGCTCATCTTCAACTAACCCGCATATTAGTTGTCCAATTGTTATATGCATTTCTTGAATATGATTTGTTTCTTTACTTGGAACATTGATACAAATATCAGACATTTTATTCATTTCCCCTTCAGTTGACCCTGTGAAGCTAATTACTTTCATACCTAAGTCATTTGCTACTTTTATTGCTTCTAATACGCTTTTACTTTTTCCACTTGTTGAAATAGCAAAAAGAACATCACCTCTTACACCAATTCCTTTCATCTGTCTTGAAAATACATTTTCATATCCATAGTCATTTGCGATAGCAGTCAAGGCAGATGTATCAACAGTTAAAGCAATCGCTGGTAGAGGTTCTCTATCAATCTTATATCTCCCCATTAATTCAGCCGCAAGATGTTGTGAATCAGCTGCAGACCCTCCATTACCGCAAAAAATAACTTTATTCATATTTTTCAACGCATCGATTGTTATTTTGGTTGCGGCTTCTATATCAGCTACATTATTATTCAGACTTTTAAAATTACTAACAACTGAATCTAAATAGTTTTCAATTATTTTTTTCATTATTTTTATTTATTATGTTTTAAATTTTATAATATCAGTAAATTCATGATAATGTTAACATAATTTTCAGAAAGATATTTGCAGTTTTTATTAGCATGATATTGATACTCAAAACTATATTAAAAATATTACTTTTCAGTTTTTTTCATAAATTCTTTATACGATAATTCTATTCCTTCTTTAAGAGAAACTTTTGGCTTCCATTTTAGTTTTTTAATTTTTGAATTATCTAGTATTTTTCTTTTAATACCATCAGGTTTTGTATTATCGAAAACCACATCACCCTCATATCCAACAACCTTTTGTATTAATAATGCTAAATTTTTAATGCTTATCTCTTCTCCTGTCCCAAGATTGATTGCTTCCCTGCCTTTATAATTTTTAATGATGTGCATGATTCCATCAGCCATATCATCAACATGAATGAATTCTCTCTTTACATTACCTGTCCCCCAAATTTTAATGTTTTTCCTATTTTTAATTTTACCCTCATGAAATTTCGTAATTAATGCGGGTATAACATGATTTTTTTGCTGATCATAGCAATCATTTGGTCCATAGCTAGCAGCTGGTATTATTGACAAATGTGAAGTCTTATACTGCTTATTCAACATCTCAATAAATTTTACCCCTAATATTTTTGAAACACCATAGCCCTCATTAGTTTCTTCAATCTTTCCATCTAATATTAATTCCTCTTTGAATGGTTGTTTACCAAATTTTGGATACATACAGCTTGCTCCTAGAAAAACAATTTTTTTACAACCAATTTCATGAGCTGAATTTATTATATTTAAATTTATCATTGAGTTTTCATATAAGAAAGTTGCAGGAATTCTTGAATTAATATGTATGCCGCCTACTAATGCTGATGTGATTATTATTGTATCTGGTCTATTTTTTTTTAACCAATTTTTTGTTTTCCTTTGGTTAATTTGATCAAAATCTGATCTCTTTGTTTTTAAAACTTCATAATAAGAGTTATTTAATAAATTTTTTATTAAAGATTTCCCAACCATTCCATGTCCTGTGATCCAAATTTTATTTTTCTTCTTCATAATAAAAAAGCCATGCTAGCGCAGCTGTTACATAGGTAAGACCCTTAAATTTATTTTCTTTTATTGCACTTACTACCAAATCTTTCTTAAGCCATAGATATTCTGGATTTTCAATATCGACATTAGATGGTTCTCGAATTTTTTTAATTCCTTTTATAGAAACAAAGTTTAACTCTGAAAACATATAGCTTCCACTTACGACATATTTATTTATCAATTTATAATCTTTGAATTCATAGCCCATTTCTTCAAGCAACTCCCTTTTTGCAGTATCTTTTATTGTCTCTTCTTTTTCTATTCCACCCGCAGGAAATGTATAAGATACTTCTTCTATCCCGTGTCTATATTCATTATAAACTAGTAATTCTCTATTTTCATTTTCTACAAGAAGCATTACCGCATTATTAACCTCAATCCTGTGATAATCATTAATAATATTTCCGTCTGGAAGTATAACTTTATCAATAAAAATATTAATATACGGGCTCCCGTCATAAACTTTTTTTCTAGATAGCAGCTTCCAGTTTTTATTTGTCATTATTTAAACCTCTTTTAATTGAAAAAAAGTATACAAACATCCCAGGCAAAGCAAATACCATATTAATTAATCTGTAGATAAAATATACTGATGCGAATTCCAAAATTTTATATCCACTCATATAATACATAATTTGAGAAAAGGCAGCTTCCCCAACACCAATGTTACCAGGCGATATTGGTATTATGCCGAGAATTTGTACAACCACACTTGAAATTGTATGACTTATTAAACCAAGATCAACTATTAAAGTTTTTATCGAAATAATATACAAAGAAAATGCAATAATTATTTGAATAGATATAGAAATAATTATATTCAAAATTATGTTCTGGTAATTATTTTTATACATAAAGAAAACATCAATTATATTGAACATCGTTTTGATAATTCTATTTTTATATTTTTTAGATGAATTTATAATAAAATTTTTTATCCTTACACTATTTAGTATTTTTTTAATGAAAAGAATTAGAAAAATTATTAAGAAACTTAATACAAAATAATAAAAATAAATACTTTTATAATTTTTTATATAAGTTTCACTTAAGCTAAAAACGTTTAAAATTACTGGCATTGAGTATAAAATTATTATGCCCATACATATTAGCCCAATGACTCTATCAAGAATTACCGATAAGGCAATTCCAGTCTTATTTTCATTATTTTTTGATATGTATAATGTTTTAATTACATCACCAGCAAATCCAAATAGATAGTAGTTCAATGCATAACCTAAATAGCATGACTCTAAAGTTCTTATAAAGGTTATTTTAGTATTTTGTATATTTAATAATAAAAACCATTTTAGCGCACCTAAAATCATTATTATGAAACATAATAGAATTATTTTTATAACTAACACTAAATCTAAATTGAAAATTGTTGAAAAATTGAGGGAATTATGTGATATCAAAAAGTATATTATTAGCGAGGCTACGATTATTTTTAATATATTTTTTATAAACATTTATCTTCTTTGTTTAATGGTGTTTTTTACAAATAAGCATCCTTCTCTAGTATTATTTTTATATGATAAATCAATACATTTATATTTTTTAAAATTATAATCATTGATTAATTTACCTTTAAAATAGATTGACATTAAATTACTGTAAAAAAGATCTTGGGGATATTTAGATTTCTTAATTTCCTCTTCAAATACTAATAAATTCTCTTTGTTTATATCCATATTTCCATATGGGTTTATTAAGAATATTCCATCTGATTGCGAAATTCGTTTCATGAGCATTTTTTCTTTGTATCCATCAAGTACTATAGGTAAAGTGGTGTAATAATTTTTTTTATATGACTTAATATTCGATAAAAGATTAGTTGTAAAAATATCAACTTTTCCCTGATTGCCAAGAGAATGGTACATAAATGGAAGTTCTATGGGAGAGTGATTATATTGTAAATCTTTAGAGCTCTCATGTATTAAGTTTGCTACTTTGGGCTCAAATGAATAGCCTACTGGATTTTGGATATTCCCCCCAGAGATAATGTTGTAACCATTTACAGTCCCGTCCAATTTTTTAAAGATACTAATTTTTTTATCACTATTATCAAAAACCATAAAATTAGAGTCACCAATAATTATAGAAATTGAAAATATTTGAATTAATGCTAAAGAGAAAAGAACATAATTCGTAATCTTATAAAATTTTTTAATCGATATAAAAACAAGAATACCAAATAATATAAATAAGATATAGGTTAGAGCAAACTTTCTTGATGTATTTGAAATAGTAATCAGAACTGGTATACAAGCAACAACAGAAGAGGCTAAGATATAATAGTAAATTTTATTGGCAAACTTTGTTTTAAAGTATATTTTATATAGAAAGGATACAATAGTAATGAAAAATATCAGTATAAATGGAATTAATCCAGAAAATTTTAATTGATCAAAAAAACGATAATAAATATCGGAAAAAGATAGAGGTATATTAAAAAAGTGATTTACTAACTCATTTGCTTTTGCAACTTGGCCAAAGTTTGTTTGGTAAATCCATATATATAAGTCTCTCCATGATTCAACGAACCAGGCAAATATTAAAAAAGATAGTGAAGTAAAAATTATTACAACATATGATTCATTATTGTTTTCTCTAGAGTTTTTTATCCATAAAAATATATCTTTAAAAAAAACAAGAATTAAAGGTAATAGAAATATTATGACAATCAATGAAAAATATTTAAAAATAGATGTATAAAGAATTTCTGCTTTTCCGTCATGTAAAAATTTTATTTGATCTTTTGCAGTAAGTGAGATGTCAAATCCTTTTACTAAAGCTAACAGAAAGAAAAGTGCGAATATAAATTGAAATATATTTATTATTGCTAACCCTTTGAAAATTCTTTCTCTAAACCCAAAATATAAAAAAAATATAATTATTGGAAATAAATAAATAATTGCTTCAATTGGACGCACAGTAAAACAAATTGTCATTGCTATTAAAGCATAAATAGAATTGGTCCTGTCTGTCATATAATTTGATTTAACTAAATAAAAAATTGACGCAAGTAAAGCAGGAGTAAGAACAGTTTCAGCAAAAAGATGTGTTCCACCCGGAAAAAAAGAATTTGATAGCGTTCCAATTACTACGGCGGCTAAAAGGCATGTTAATTTTGATATGCATACTAAACGAAATATGTGATAAGAATAAAAAACAATAAAAAAAAGTGCTAACAAATGGATTGCTGAAAAAGTAAATAATACGTTGTTACCTGAAATAAACATAAATGGAAATAAAAATAGGTGAAAAGAAACCGGTCTCCATGGTTTTTCTGCATAAAGCGCATATAAAAATCTATCTATATTTCCATCATATAAGTAGTGGGACAAAGTACTTGCAGAATATAAAAAATCATTGGCATCGGCAACTGGCAAGCCAACGTTTTTAATTTGCCATAGCACCATAAGTACAAGCGGAATTATAGCGGCTATAAAAGCAACTTTTTTATCTGTAAGTTTTTCGATTATCTTCATGAGCTATAAAAATAAGTATTTTACAAAGTAATTTTAAAAATTTTCTTTACATATAAACGAACTATGAAAAGAGAAATACATAAGCCAGCTCTGAACCAAGGTAGTGTACTTTCTCCACCTATTCTAGCAGGCTCAGTTCCTGGTATTTCAATATATTTATATCCTTTAAGGTTTGAATAAGCAGATAAAAGTGGCTCAAAGATAAGATCTGTTGATAAATATCTATTAAAAAGTTTTTCTTTTGGTATAGAAGCTTTATATCCTTTATATAGAGTTAATGCATCAGTAATCGGGAATTTTCCTAAGTATCTGATCATCTTTGAAAACATCCAGTTTCCAAATCCAGATATCATAGTATCGTCTTCAGATATAGCTTCACCCAAATATCTAGAAACTACTACCATATCGTATCCTTCGTATATTTTTGAGACAATATCTGGAAGTTGCTCAGGTATACAATTATTATCTGGACTAAACTCAACTATATAATCCGTTGTTACAATTTCTAGCATTTCCATCATAGCATTTTGCATGCCTTTACTTTTTTGTGTTACAAACTTTACATCAGGATGTTTTGATATATATTCTGCAGTACCATCCGTTGAAGATGCATCGATTACCAAAACTTCATCAAAGAGAGAGCGATCAATTCTAGGAAATACAACTTTTAAACCTTCAATCTCATTGATTGTGGGAATAACTAATGTAATTGTTGGTTTGTTTTTCATAAAAGCAATTTGATTTTATTTATTATTAGTATTAATTATTCCTTAATATTCTCTTTCCACCATTTTATCGTTTTTAAAATACCGCTATCAAGATCAGTTTTTGGTTTCCAGCCGATTAATCTCTTTGCTTTAGAACAATTAAGATACATGTCAAAAGGAATAGAAGGCTTTGATTTATTGAAACGGATTTTCACATCTTTTTTTGATAAAGCAACTATTTTTTCACAAAGCTCTTTGACAGTTACAGGAGTTCCATATCCGCAATTAAATATTTCATAGCTTGTCTTTTGTTTTTGAATTGACTTTTTTACAAAATCAACTAAATCTTCAGCATATAAAAAATCTCTAATTTCTTTACCAGTCCCCCATACTTCTAAATTATCTTTTGATCTCATAACTTTTGTTATTGTGGCCCCAAAAACATGACTTTTATCTAAATCATATTTATCATGTGGACCGTATATGTTTGAATGACGAATAATCGTAAATTTTGTATCACTCAGCATAGAATAGAATTTTGCAATTTTCTCTAAATATACCTTTGTTTCTCCAGCCCCCTTATACTTATCTATAATCTTTCCATTAAAATCACTTTCTTTTGTCGGTTTTTTTGAAGAGGGATACATAACAGTGCAACTTGGGAAGATAAAATGTTTTATCTTAAAGCTATAAGCTGCTCTAAAAATATATGAATTTATAATTGCATTATCGGTTACATGAATATACGGCTTTGAGACAATATCTTTTGAACCAGACGTTGTAGCTGCACATTGAATAACTATGTCAATGCCCTTAAGTAATTTATCAACCTGTTTAGAGTCTCTTAAATCAGCTTTGTGCCATTTAACATTTTTTGATGTTTTATATGAGGGTCTTTTATACCTTACAGCATGGATTTCGTAATTTTTATTTTTTGACAATCCAAGAGTTACATTTTTGCCAATGAATCCAGTAGCGCCACATACTAAAATTTTCTTCATAAATCATCCCTTATTTCTTAGTGAAATTACTTTTTGGATAATATATCATAAAATATGGTTATTTTAGATAGAAATTATTTTCAAATTATAGGTTGTAATATGCATCTCGTTATTGGAAGTTTGAGATATATTAGAAGTGTAATAGTTTTTTTCTTTCATATTATTTTTTTACTTTTAAATCTTTTATAAAAAAAAGTAAGTAATAACTGTAATCGCAATTCAAAATAAATAATAATAAAAAATTTTTATAAAAAATATATGTCTTTTTTAAAATGCTAAATTTCACATTAAAAAACGTTCAAGATAAAGCAAGGCTAGGTTTACTAAGTCTAAATGGCCATCTTATAGACACACCATGTTTCATGCCTGTTGGTACAGCAGCGACAGTAAAGACAATGTCTGGTTCAGAGATTTACGATTTTGGTTATAAAATTATTTTGGCAAATACTTTCCATTTAATGTTAAGACCAGGAGTTGAGATAATTTCGAAGCATAATGGTTTACAC
>MDTG01103560.1_pt1 | contig 40971 bp, 30 predicted proteins | sample 811421 | NCBI WGS metagenome assembly MDTG01 (sample SAMN05326645, study PRJNA326480) | marine metagenome | isolation source: seawater | place: Pacific Ocean: South East | collected 2011 | reverse complement strand
GGAGGTTTTTTTTAGGAGTTCCATATAGGTCATTATCTCCTTGCCTCCTATCTCGATTTTTTTGTCATAGGTTTTGGGGTTTCCGATACATTGTTTGAAAATGGAAAGAATATCAAAAACATCAATAGGTTGGTTTTCGGATTTCGTCCATTGAGGACACCCCATTACAGGGAGGTTTTTAACCAAACTAGTAACAATCTTAAATGACGAGCCACCGGGCCCTATGATAATGCCGGCTCTAATAGCAGTCAACGGAGTTGATCTGTTCCCTAAAGTTTTTTCCACTTCATAGCGGGACAAAAGGTGATTGGAAATCTGGTGTTTGTCCTTGGGCAGTATCCCTCCCAGATAGATGATCTGTTTAAGTTTGTTTTTTAAGGCTGATCTAGAAAAATTGTCGGCAAGTAGCAGGTCCGTATCTTCGAATTTCCCCTGATTCAGCCTGGTGGAGGGTTGCATGGAGTGTACCAAATAGATAGCGATGTCTCCTCCTTCTAAAGCTTTTTCTGTACTGGACATAGAATATAAATCAACCGTACGCCATATAATTTTCTCATTGGGATTTGTTTTTACTTTTTTTCGGCTCAAAGCGATAATTTGATAATCATCTTGGAACTCTTCAATGATCCATCGTCCTATGAAACCTGTTGCTCCCGCCAGTACGATTGTTTGTTTCATTACCTAAATGTATCAAATTTAGCCTATAAGGCGAATGGGTTTTATCAAATAAAAAACTTTAAAAGGGAAGGTAAAACTAAAATTACTTAACTTCGTGATTCATTTTGAAATCAAGACCATCTGGTCTAATAATATAAAAATGTTGTGTGTTGTTAAAATTGGAAAACCAATAAATTAGCAACTAATGAGAAGCTTTCCAGTATTTCGGAGAGCTTTTTTTATTTTCAAATCTTTTTAAAGAAGAATCTAGAGTCCAAAGCAGTAAATTTTATTTCCGGCTTTGGTTCCGGGTTTTCCACTTCCTCCACCTGCGATGACGATGTATTGTTTTCCATCAATTTCATATGAGGCAGGAGTAGCATAGCCACCGGCCTCTAATTGGTGCTCCCAAAGGAGTTTTCCATTAGATTGGTCAAAAGCACGAAAACGCTCATCCATGGTCCCGCCTATAAAAACCAAACCGCCTGCCGTAACCACTGGTCCACCCATATTGAATGTTCCCGTGGGAGAATGACCCAATTTCTCCAACTCAGGATAAGTGCCCAGTGGAATTTGCCAATCGATTTTTCCTTCATCCAAATCTATCTTTGATAAGGTTCCCCATGGGGGTTCACTGATTGGATATCCATTTTTGGTTTTTAATTCCGGATGTCCATTGGCCACCCAAGGAATTTCGAAAATCTTTTCGTTATTGTAGATTTCAATGACTTTATCTTTTCCCATACCAACTATATAGTTAGATATAGCATCTACTGCCTTAGCATCAAAATGAGGGAAGGCTGGCATTGCACCTTTTCCATTAATAAGTGTAGTTTTGATGAGATGTCTGTCGTTTGCTTGGGAGGGACTCAATAAATTGTTTTGGGCAGAGTTGTGACAAATATTACAATTCGAATTGAAGAGCTGTTTCCCATAATTGAAGGAAGATATTTCTTGGTCTTCCAATAAGTTCAACATGGCAAACCATTCTGGTTCATTGCTGGTATTAACATAGAGGGATCTATTTAATATGTCATAAGCCGCCCCTCCCCAGTCTGTTCCTCCGTTGAATTGGGGGAATACCATGGTTGGTTTTACAGCCGGGGGTAAATAGAGCTGCCCATAGATCATATTTTGCAAGGAATCTTTAATGGACTGGTTTTCGAAGCCTTCTATCTGGTTTAAAGAATTATTATCGATGGTAATCTTACCATAAATCAGCTCTGGGCTTGTAAAGGGTTGTGTTTTTGAGGCCTTTTCTCCGGGAATATCACTGGGGGGAACTGGCACCTCCTTAACGGGATGAATCGGTTCTCCGGTAAAGCGATCCAAGACAAAAAGTTGTCCCGTTTTGGTTGGTTGAGCAATTGCCTCCACCAATTTTCCATTGGATTTTACCCGAACTAAATTGGGAGGACATGGAATATCATAATCCCATAAGTCGTGATGAACTGTCTGAAAATGCCATATTCTTTCTCCGGAATTGGCATTCAGGGCCAAAATACAATTCCCAAATAGATTGTCACCTATACGGTTGCCGCCCCAATGATCATATGAAGGGGAACCCGTACCAAAAAACAACATCTCATTTTCTTGATCCAAAGTAAATCCACTCCAACTGTTGACCGAAATGTACTCGTTTTGCCAAGCTTCACTGGGCCATGTGTCATAACCCAACTCTCCGGGACGTGGGATGGTTCGAAATTCCCATTCGATCTCACCCGAGTATAAATTGAATGCCCTTATGTTTCCAGGCATAGTTTTTTTATTGGCACCGTCCAACACCCTTGATCCCAATATCAATAAATTTTTGTGAACTATTCCAGGAGTGGAGGCTGTGATAAACAATTGTTCTGCCTTCGCTCCAAAGCCTTCTTTGAGCGATATTTTTCCAGCTTCACCAAAAGAGGAAACGGATTTTCCAGTAAGTGCATCGATACAATAGAGAAAAGAGGTCGCCACAAAATAGAGTCTTCCGTTTTTTCCATCATTGAAATAAGTAACACCCCTGGAGTTTCCAGAGTATTTTTCTCCGGGAAATGGATCAAAGCTCCAATTTAAATTACCAAGAGAAGCATTGATAGCGTGAACCTTCATGTCAGGGCCAATGACAAACATTTGATCGCCTACGATGATCGGGTTGCATTGTATTCCATCTCTGTGATTTTCCTTTTTATTATAAATTTCAAGCTCCCAAAGTAATTTTAGTTGCCCAATATTGGCGGTATTGATCTCAGATAAATCGGAGTATTTAGACCCGGAAGGATCTCCGCTGTATACCGACCATGATTTAAATTCTTTACCAGACTCATTTCCACAGGAAAGGAAAAGCGATAGCAATAGGAATTTTAAAATTCCGATCATTGAATTCAAAAATGAAGTAGTATATGTATTTGTTTTTTTCAAATCTTTCCTTAAAGATTTAACTAAAGTTAAAATTATTTAGACGATTATTAAGGAACAACAACATTTAGTGTTTTGGGAAGAATTTTGATATCCAAATGATTTGAGGCAATTGGCAGATATTCACCGTCAATTTGAACACAAAAATCATCTTGATCTAAAAGCTTGATTTTCAATGCTGAGACTCGAATAAAATTAAACCCTTTTGCCGCAAATTTCCTTCTCAATAGTGCGTAGAATAAAAACTTAATTTTATTGAACAGATTTATTTTTTCAATCCAAAATAAATCCAACTGTCCGTCATCAATTAGTGCTTGGGGGGTAAGTGAGAAATTATATCCCTGTTGATTGGTGTTGGAAACGAGCAGAATAAATGGGCTGATTTGTCGCGATTTATTAAGGTATTTAATTTGGATTCTCTGATGCCTAAAGCTCAATATTGCATCAAAAAAGGCAATGACATAGGCCAAGATTCCATGCCATTGTTTTTTTTGGTAGCTTTTTATAAAATGAGATTCTAAAGCACAGCCCATGTTTCCAAAAAAATAATTTTCGTTGACCGCTCCCACATCCATTTTGGTAGTCTTATTTTTTTTTAGAATTTGAACTGCTTTGGAAATTCCAAATGGAATTTTAAAATGACGGGCAATACCATTTCCTGATCCCAGGGGGATGATACCCAAAGGGATTTCCGTTTCGACCAATCCTCGGGCGACTTCATTGATCGTTCCATCACCGCCACAAGCCACCACCAAATCGGCATTTTCATAAATGGCTTTTTGGGTTAAATCGATGGCGTCCCCTTTTTTTTTGGTCTCTAAGATGTGCCATGAATCCTTTTTGATGTCAAAATTCTCTTCCATTGACTTGCTCAATTGTTTCAGTGTGTACTTCCCTAGAGGCTTGACAATAAAATATACCTTCATAGTTATGGTGTTTGGCTACTTTTGCGTCCAGACATTAGGGTTTCAAAATAATCTTCAAGAAACATACTGCATTTCTTCTCCAATTCAATCATCTCCTGGGTTTTGTTCTGGATTAAATTTTTTTCCATGCTTTTATCATACACATCATAAAAGCCGATGGCTTTGTTTCCATTGTGGACACAGATGAAATTTTCATCCATGATAAAATAACTTCCTCCGCTAAAATAATTTATTACAAATGGATGATGTTCTTGGTCAGACAGTAAACTTCTTCCCCAGCTTTTAAAAGGCTTGGGGTAGTCTATCAGGTCAGCAACGGTTGGAAAGATATCCATATGGCTGGCTAGCCTCATATCAATCCCTTTAAGTTGACTATTTGGTTTGAAGATCATCAAAGGACTGGCAAATCGATTGACGGTTTCTTCATAAAAAGGAAAATGGGTTTGATTGCCATGGTCGGCAGTGAACAAGAAAATCGTATCATCAAACCAAGTGGCATTGCTACTTTCTTTAAAAAATTGCCGCAGTGCATGGTCCGTATATCCCACGCATTGGTGCATCGGCACATGACCTTTATCAAATTTACCCTCATATTCTTTTGGGATCAGATAAGGGTCGTGAGAAGTGATTGTAAAAACACTGCTGAGAAATGGCGTTTTTTGCTGGTCCAATACAGATTTCATATAGAGCAAAAAAGGTTCATCCCAGATGCCCCAATAACCATCATATTCATTGTCATTATTAAATTCAGTTCTGCCGTAATATCGCTCAAACCCCAAGGTATTGGCAAAGCCCAAAAACCCCATGGATCCATTTGCAGCGCCGTGAAAAAAAGAACTGTTGTATCCCAATTCATGAGCTACGGAAACTACAGATTCCACTTCTTGTCGGGAATAAAGTGAGGAGGCATATGAAGTCTCAAAAGAAGGGATTCCTGCCAATATGGAAGGCATGCCATGAATTGATTTTCTGCTGGTGGCAAAACCATTTGGAAAAATTAAGCTGTACCGGGCAAGCGAGTCAAGAAAAGGGGTGTAACCTTTATAATCGGGAATATCGTATGGTTCGTTTAAAGCACCCCAATATTCCCTTCCCATACTCTCAAGGATAAAGATTACTAGATTGGGTTTTTCATCAAACCTTTCCGAGGGGGGATATTGTTTAATGGTTTTCAGTTCCTTTTCAACTTCTTGATCGGTAAAGCGATCTTTGGATTTGTTAAAATTGTCTTGCCCAAGCGTTTTAATAAGGGTGAAAGCACTGCTGAGTACAACGTCGGCCTGTTGAGGGGTTTTTACATCATCCATGGCATCAATCAAGGTGATGGGACGGGTGCTTTTTTTAAAATCACCTCCTCTGGCACCTAACACAAATAGGGCGATAGTTCCAAAAAACAAAACAATTGAGCTTAGTTGGTAACGCTTATAATTTTCTATTATAACAATGGGATAAACTTTCACCTTTTTGTATGCTATAGCTAATAAATATAGCATTGCAAAATAGAGGATAAATAGGTGGAAATAGGCCCAAATAAAATGAAAACCCAAGGGGATTATGTTCTTCTCAGATTCTACCACTTCTAAAAAATTACTCATTAATCTGTTTTGATTGAACCGGTAATAGGCAAAGTCAACAAAGTTGAGTGAAATAAAAAAAGCATTGCAAATCCAATAGACCCAAAAAAGAATTTTTTGATAAAGTAAAAAAGTTGTTTTTTTCGAAGGTATGATTGACATCAGAATAAAAATCATATTGGAGTAGACGATGGCGACATTGTCAAAACGGAGTCCATAATAACACAATTCTGCCAGTTGGGAAATCGATTTTACTTGAACTAAGTCGTTGTTAAAATAAACAAACAGAACCCTGCAAAAGAAATAGCAGAGGTAAATCAAAAAAATGCGATAAAAAAGCGCAATGAATTCTTTAATTCGAAAATCACTAATCATGATCAAATATATGGTTTACAAACCTATTATTAATGAGTTAAATGCGACTAAAAAAGAAGTTTTGAATTACAGAAAAATTTTTATAAAAAAGTAGGGTATTTAATTTCTGAATCGGGTAATAGTTGTAATCAAAATAAAATTGTTATGAAAATTAAAAACTTAACCCTAATAATATTAAGCCTCGGGATTATAACCTCCTGTTCCGAAGATGGAGTAAGTGGCTTTTCAGAAAATTTGAGCACGACCACCGTATTAGAAGCTATCAATTCCATTGCCTTTGAGGAAGACATTGATGAATTGGTATCAGAAAGCATGGCTTTGAGTTCGAATTCGATGAGTGCTCGATCTGTTAATACAGCCTCAAATAAAGGACCCAATGGATTTAAAGGAGATAAATATGGTGACTGTGCCACTGTTGTTCAAGACGATGAAAACAACACTAAGACCATTACTTTCTCAGAAGATTGTGAGGGAAAGCTGGGTCAGTCGAGGAGTGGAACCATAATCATTGCCTATTCAGAAACTCAAGGAGAGGCTGGCAGTTATAGACAAGTCACCTATGATGACTTCTATCTCAATGGGGTCAAAATTGAGGGAATCCGAAGAACCGAAATTATTTCCATAGATGAAAATGGAAGTAAAACCATGCGAACGACCGAAGTCGATGGAAAAATGATTTACGAAGACGGTACTTTTAAAACCAAAAGTTCTGATATGACCCGTTACACTCACGTAGAAAATGATGAAAAGCAATACAGTTCACTTAGTGGTAGTAAATCTGGAGTCAGCACAGAAGGGGTAAACTTTTCTATGGAAATTATCGTTCCCATCAAATTTGTTTACGACTGTTTTGGAGAAGGACAAAGAAAAAAGGGCAAAGTTCCCGTAGAAGGAGTTAAGATTACTAACGATGGTCAGCAAACTATTACCACCGATTTTGGAGACGGAACCTGCGACACACTTTTAGAAGTTTCCAAAGACGGCGAGGTTGAAACGGTAGATCTGAAAGATCTTAAAAGGGGGGAGCGCTTTAAAAATATATTGAAAAAGAAAAATAAAAATAAAAAGAAATAATTTTTGTTTATAATTATCTGTCAATATCCCCATCCAATTCCTTCGATAAAAGTTATCTTAGGGATTGGATTTAAGGAGTTTAAAGTTGACGGCCAAAGATTTTAAAATGATTTATGATACGCACTTTGACGACCTCAGACGTTACCTCATATACCGATCGGGGGATCAGGACTTGTCTGGAGACATTGCTCAAAATGTATTCATGAAGGTTTGGACCAAAAAAGTTGAGATTGCTAAGGGAAATATTAAAAGCCTACTCTTTAAAATGGCCACTGACGAGTTTATCAGTCATATTCGAAAGAAAAAAGTAGAAAAGGAATATACTGAAAGTATAGATTTAAGATTTATACATGAATCAGATACCGATGATGAGCTTTCAGAAAGGAAAATAAAATTTGAAAAAGCCCTAAATCAATTACCGGAGAAACAAAAAACAGTCTTGTTGATGAATAAGTTGCAAGGACTCACCTATAAAGAAATTGCAGAAATATTAAATTTGTCTCAAAAAGCGATTGAGAAGCGAATAGGGTTGGCTTTAAAGACATTGAAACAAAAACTCAATCAAAGATGAGTAGTAAAAAACAGTTTACTGATAGGGATTTCAAAAATATTTTTTCTAAAATGGAAATTCCATTAGAAAAAGATAAGGATCTCATTTGGTCTGAAAAGTTTGAATCTTTGGTAACAGATGATGCCCTTAAGCCTTCCAAAAAAAATCCTGTTTTTCGTCTGTATTGGGAATATGGTATCGCAGCTTGTTTTACCATACTCCTGGCTTCTTCTCTCTATTACAGTTCGCAAAATTATGTACTTGGAGAAGTCAAGTTGGTAGAAACTATAATGGATTCTGAGCAAGATCTTCTTGCGGATCAAACCATGATCGAATCCCTATTCGTTGATGATAATGAATTCGATGAATGGTTTGAAGAACAATACGTTTTGAGTTCAGTTAATTAAAAATGAAAAAAAGTAAAACCATATTTATCCAACTATTTTTCACCCTAATATGGTTTGGGGGTTTGATGGCTCAGGACAAAGTTGTTTATAAAATTTACACCCCCAAACAATTGGAAATGATTGAATCTCAAAGGGAGTTGGTGAAACAAAATAGAGAAGCCTTTAGAAATTCGCTTTCTGAGGAACAAAAAAGTCTGCTAAGGGACAATTCGCTTTCTATGAAGGAAAGGCAGCAGGCGCTCATGAAAACACTCACTGAAAATCAAAAGGAGGCCCTCAAAGGGAATCGTGAGTCTGTGAAAAAACTCAGGGATGCCTTTTCCAAGTCCCTGACTGATAAACAGAAAACAGCATTAGAACAGCGTAAAAAAAACATCAAAGAGCGTAGAAAAAAAATCAAAGACTACAAATCCGGTTTCGATGGGCGCAGAGAAAAGTTAAAGGGAAAGAAACAAAATATTAAGCAACGCATAAAAAAAACCAAACCCAAAAAATAAGTTTAGATCTATTATTTGATTTTAAATTTTCTTCTTATTATTATATTTAACCAATGAAAAAGTTCCTTTTCTTTGGTTTTTTTTTAGCACATTTTTATAGTTTTTCGCAAACTGAAGAAGATGCCATTTTAGACAGCGTCATAGATGAATTATTTTCAACCGAAAGTTTGTTGGTAGACTTATCCAAATCTAATTATTTATACACCACCTTTTCCTTTGATGAAAGCGTTTTTTTTGCTGGAAGAGATTTTGACGTTACCCAGTTTGGCTTCACCCCTAGCATTAGTTATATGAGGGGACAAAACTTCTTTATAAGTTTGGGTTCGGCCTATTTCAGTGAACTCGATCCCAATTGGGATTTTGTTTCCCTCAGCAGTGGATATTCTTTTTTTTTAGATTCAAAGGAGCGGTTGAGTTTGACGGGAATCTACAGCCGCATCTTTTTTTCTGATGATACTGCAGAACTTAACCCTAATAGACTCTCCACTGTTTTGACCTTCAAAAAAAATCATTTGAGACTGCGAGGCTCTATCGGTTATCTCTTTGGAGGATCCACCTCATTTTACACCACCAGCAGTGGGAGTTATGAGTTTTCCATACTCGATAAAGACAATTGGGAAATATCGCTCAACCCTCAATTGAGTTTATTAATGAGTGAACAGACAGTAAGTGAACAAATCTCTTCGGGGTTTTTCAAAATTCAAACAGTAGAGAGAGATTTATTTGATTTGATAAATACCCAAATCAGCATACCACTTCAATTTGATAAAGGAAATTGGGATTTTGAATTTTCATACAATATCAATTTACCTAAGGCTTTGTCCAGTGAGAGTAACTTGACTACAACGGGCTATTTTTCTTTTTCGCTAGGATATTTTTCTGTACTCTAAATTTCCAATAGTTTATTACCTTTAAGAAAAACCTTTTATGATTAATTTTTACAAAACAGTTGCCTCACTTTCAATGTTGATCATATTGTCATTGGGTGCTTGTGAATCTAAATCTCAAAAATATGTTCAAGCTCCTTTTTCTTCATTGGACACCTTGGCCACTAATGACTGGTGGAATCGAAAAACCACCAAGATTATTGATATGAAAGTGCCTAGAGATCAGGTTGTAGCTTTTGGGATTTACACCACTTCAAACAACATCCTCAAGCTCTCCGCTCAGCTTTTTCCGCTTCACCCTAAGGAGACCAGAACTGTTCGATTGGAGTTGTTCAAAAACAACCAATGGAAAGAGGTACAATCCCAAGAGATAAATGAAATAGGATGGTCTACCTTGTTTAGAATTGAAGATTGGGACATGAACCAATCTATAAAATACCGTTTGCTGCATGGTACAAACTCCCAATTTGAAGGCACCATAAGAAGGGATCCCGTCGATCAGAATGAAATCAGTATGGCAGCTTTGTCCTGTAACAGTAATAAGGATAGAGGAGCCAGAGAGGAATACGTAAAAAACATCAATGCCCTAGATCCCGATTTTGTATTTTTCGCCGGTGACCAATCCTATGACCACAAGGAACATACGGCTGCATGGTTAAAGTTTGGGTTACAATTCAGAGAAGTTTTTAGAAACCGTCCCGCAGTTACTATTCCCGATGATCACGACATTGGTCAGGGTAATCTCTGGGGCGAAAGCGGAAAAAAATCCATGCGTAAAGATGGTAATGATGGGGGTTATTATTTTCACCCTGAATACATCAAAATGGTAGAAAGGGCGCAAACCTCCCATTTGCCTGACGCTTTCCACCAAAGCCCCTTAGAACAAGGCATAAAAGCCTATTTCACCAGTTTAAAAATTGGAGGTGTAGATTTTGCAATCATAGAGGATAGAAAATTCAAATCGGGACCCAATGGAAAGATTCCCAAGCAGGGACCCAGAGCTGACCACATCAACGATCCCAGTTACAATCCCGAGTCTATCAATTTGCCTGAATTGGTATTGTTGGGAGAACTTCAGCATGAATTTTTAGAAGAATGGGGCACTGATAAAAACACTGAAATGAAAGCCGTTCTATCCGCCACAGGATTTTGTGGAGGAGCCCATTTACATGGCAAAGCAAGTAATCGTCTCCATGCAGATTTGGATTCCAATGGTTGGCCCCAACACGGCAGAAATAAAGCTCTTAGACTGATCCAAAAAGCTGGAGCGGTTCACATTGCAGGAGACCAACACCTGCCTACGGTAATTCATCACGGCATAGAAGACTTTGAGGACGGTCCTTGGGCCTTTGTGGTTCCTGCCATTGTCAACAACTACTACAGTAGATGGTGGTGGCCCGAAGACGAAATGCCTGGTGAAAAAAACAACGACATCCTCCCTTGGACAGGACGCTATCTTGATGGTTTTAAAAATAAAATTACCATGCATGCCTATGCAAATCCTGATTCCAAATCTAGTGGAGCAGGCTTTGGTTTCGTCAGATTTAACATTGAAAAAAAGGAAGTCACTTTTGAGTGCTGGCCCCGAAATGAAGACGTATCAAAGCCCGATGCAAAACAATTTACAGGATGGCCAATAACGGTTAAACTTTAAAATTTTTGATAAAGAAACTTTATTTAATTTCATTACTCTTGTGTTTCGGTTGTTCTGAACCCTCCAAAAAAAAAGTCACCCGTCCCAATGTCCTTTTTATCTTGGTGGATGATTTGGGGTGGAAAGATCTGAGTTGTTATGGAAGTTCTTTTTACGAAACCCCCAATATTGATCGGTTTGCCGATATGGGCTTTCGTTTTTCTCAGGCCTATTCCGCTCATCCCGTATGCTCTCCGACACGCGCTGCTATCATGACGGGTAAACACCCGACCCGATTAAACATCACTGATTGGATTCCCGGTCAGGATCCCAAAGACCGAAAACTACTAGGGCCAATCGACCTTCATGCTTTACCATTGGAAGAGAGAACAATAGCCGAGGCCATGAAAAAAGAAGGTTATAAAACTTTTTTTGCTGGAAAATGGCACTTGGGCGACGAGGGGTTTTTTCCAGAAGATCAGGGATTTGAAATCAATAAAGGGGGACATCAAAAGGGCTCACCTCCGGGAGGATATTATTCGCCATACAAAAATCCCAGGTTGGAGGATGGACCCCAGGGAGAGCAGCTTACCGATCGACTAACCGATGAATCGCTGAGGTTCATTTCCCAAAATCAAGACAATCCCTTTTTACTCTATCTATCTTATTATACCGTTCATACTCCTATTCAAGCTCACCTAGATCACTTGCCAAAGTTCCAGGTGAAAAAGAAAACATTAAAAGATACTTTGGCCCTCAAAATAAAAGATCAAGGCGGTTATACTGTTCAGAATCAATATAATGCAGACTATGCCTCTATGGTATATGCCTTAGACAAAAATGTGGGCAGATTGATTGATCAATTGGAAGCACAGGATTTGTTGGACAATACTCTTATCATTTTCACCTCCGACAATGGTGGATTGACCACTCTTGAGAAAAAGGGACGTACTGCTCCTACTAGTGTTTTGCCTTTACGCGCTGGAAAAGGATGGGTCTATGAAGGAGGGATTAGAGTTCCCCTTATCATCAAACCCCCTCAAAACAAGATAACTAAGGTAATTGACATTCCTGCCATTAGTATGGACTTTTACCCCACAATTTTGGAGTATACTAATATTTCAATTCAGCCTAATCAACATCAAGACGGTATAAGTCTAAAGCCTGTTATGGAGGATAAAACTCACAAAACCCACTCTATAATGGTTTGGGATTTTCCCCACTATCACGGCAGTGGTTGGACGCCTGGAAGAGCCTTGCGAAAAGGTCCATGGAAAGTCATATATTTCTTCGAAGAAGATCGCTATGAACTCTATCATATTGAGCAAGACTCCGAAGAAAAAATAGACTTAGCCAATCAAGAAGTGGAGAAGCTCGAGGAATTAAAAATTTTTTTAAACGATTGGGTTAAGGAAATGGGTGCACAATCCCCAATAAAAAATAAGTTTTAGTACAATGAAGAAGGTATTTAGGCTAATTTTTATATTTTTTTTTGCCGCGAGTTTTGCACAGTCAACTCGATACAAAACCTTGACCGATCTTCCCTACTATGAAAATCCGGTTGATGGTGCTTATCAAAAGGAGCGCTGTAAGTTGGATTTGTATTATCCTGTTGAAAACCAAAATTTTCCAACCGTTGTATGGTTTCACGGGGGCGGACTTAAAAGCGGTTCAAAAGCGATTCCAGAGCAGTTAAAAGGCAAAGATCTTGCTGTTGTGGCCGTAAATTATCGCTTGCACCCAAAGGTGAATGCTCCAAAATACATTGAAGATGCCGCGGCTGCAGTCGCATGGGTTTTTAAAAATATCGATCGCTACGGTGGGGACAACAAGCAGATCTACGTCTGTGGATTTTCGTCAGGAGGCTATTTGTCTTTAATGGTGAGTTTGGACCAAAAATGGTTAAAAAAATATAACTTAGAGGCCAATCAAATCAAAGGTGTCATTTCGCTATCGGCTACTACTTTTACTAACCATACCATTCGAAAAGAATACGGAATGGAGATTACCCAAGCGCTTATTGATCACTATGCCCCGGTATACTACGCTCGGGGTGACGCCCCACGCATTACATTGATTACGGGAGACCGTGAAAAGGAATTTTTTGGTATGTATGAAGAAAATGCTTATTTAAGAAGAATGTTAAAGATTAATGGGCATGAGAAAAATGAACTGATAGAAATAGGAGGTTATGGACATGAGATTACCGAGGCAGGTTTTCCATTACTTTTAAAAAGAATCGAATTTTTGAAATGATATGCTTATTAGTTATAAGCAGAGTAAAATAATATTAGTACTGATAAAATACATAAAGCTTGGAGAGAGTTAGTCTAGTCAACTGTCCAAATTTCTTTTATGTTAAATTAAGGTAAGCTATTAAACTCCTGTATCAAAAAAAGCTTTTAATTTAATTAGAGAAAAGGCAAATCAATAAAAAAAGAATTTGATTTTTCATTGCCAAAATTTGTAAAAGGAGTTAGGGTTTTGTTATTTTAGGATGATGTTTTGAGATAAGTAATTGATTTATAGAGAGTACTAATTTTTTTAAGTTTAAATAGTTAAACGATTGAAATTTATAAATTCTAAAATTTGGAAAGAAACTAATCTGCTTATTGGGCTAGGTGGAATATTTGTCTTTGCTATTATTTTTTTTGTAGGCCTTAAACCTGAACGGGAAGTTGATTTTTCAACGGAGGTAAAACCTATTCTTAATAAACACTGCATTTCCTGTCACGGGGGGGTTAAGAAAACTTCTGGTTTTAGCGTTTTGTTTGAGTCAGATGCCTTAGGTGTTAACCAATCGGGAAAACCCTTTATAATCCCTGGTAATGCAAGCAAAAGTGAATTTATCAAAAGATTACACTACACCGATCCAGAAATGCGAATGCCCTACAAAAAACCTGCACTCTCCGAGAAAGAAATCAAAACCCTTACAGATTGGATTGATCAAGGAGCTAACTGGGGAACACATTGGGCCTATCTATCTCCTCAGGAAAAAACTATTCCTAAAGTCTCAACTGTATATGATGAAAATGATTTCCTCTCTAATCCCATAGATCACTTTATTGCCGCCAGGATGGAGGAAAAAGAACTCCTTCCTAATCCACCAGCTGCAAAAAATATTATCGCCAGAAGATTGGCTTTTGATATTACTGGCCTTCCCCCAGATCCTCGACTTGCTCAAAGCTTTTTCACAGAGGAAATCTCTTATGAGGACTATGTGGATAGTCTTTTAGTGGACGTTGGCTATGGAGAGAATTGGGCCAGCTGGTGGTTGGATTTGGCCCGTTATGCAGATACGATGGGTTTTGAAAAAGACCCCGGAAGAACTATTTGGCAATATCGGGACTGGGTCATCAAGGCACTGAATCGTGATTTGCCCTACGACCAATTCACAATCGAACAATTAGCCGGGGATCTATTACCCGAGCCATCTGCCGACCAGTTGATTGCTACCGCTTTCCATCGCAATACAATGAACAATGATGAAGGAGGAAGCGATGACGAGGAGTTCAGAGTAGCTGCTGTGGTGGACCGGGTAAACACGACCTTTGACGTATGGCAAAGCACTACAATGAGTTGTGTCCAATGTCACAGTCATCCTTACGATCCATTTAGGCACAAAGAGTATTACAATTTAATGGCTTTTTTCAACAATACTTGTGATGAAGATCTTACAGACGATTCTCCAAACTTAATTGATTACAAGCCTGAAGAACGTCGAAAAATAAAAAGTGTGTTGGATTGGGTATCTATTCACGCGGATGACAAAAAACTAAAACTTTTTAAGGACTTCATCCTTTTTAAAGAACCTAGTTATTCAGCTCATCATTTTGAAGTAGTTAAAAATGGGTTTGTTGGTCAGATTTTTGGGTTGAGAAAAGGTGGGAGTGTTTTTATTAAAAATGTGAATCCACTTGGACACAAAAAACTTTACCTAAAGTTTGTTGGACATACGAATAATTCCACATTGATATTTCGAAAAAATGGTATCAATGGTGAAATAATTGGAAAATTTAATATTTATAAAAAAGCCAAATTCTCTTATAATGGTCCTCAAGAGAAGATTGTTACATCTATCGACATTAGTAAAGAAATTGATGAATTTGATTTGTTCGTTCAACTTCAGACTCAAGACAAGTCACTAAAAAAAGAACACATAATTGTTGATTGGTTGGCTTTTATGCCTGAACTTCCGGGTAAAGGTAAGCCTGGTTTTAATAGAATTAATAATTCCCTCAATGAAGCGCTTAACTTTAAGGGAGATTTAACCCCTGTTATGGTCGAAAATCCTGAGCATATGAAAAGAAATACTCATGTTTTTGATCGGGGTAATTGGAGGGTTAAATTGGAGGAAGTACAGACTGGAGTTCCCCAAACACTTAATCCTTGGGAAAAGCGATGGGAAAATAACCGTTTGGGTTTTGCCCAGTGGTTGGTGGATAAGAAAAACCCACTTACATCCCGAACTCTGGTTAATCGTGTTTGGCATCAGATCTTCGGAAAAGGTTTGGTCTCCACATTGGAGGACATGGGTACCATGGCCGACACTTCTTCGCATCCAGCTTTGCTGGATTGGCTTTCCTATGAGTTGATGAATTCCATGAACTGGAGTATAAAAAAACTGATCAAAACCTTATTGATGTCGGCTACTTACCAACAAAGTTCAATAGTTAGTGAGGCTAAATTAGCCGTTGATGCCAATAATCTTTTCTATGCCAGAGGTCCCCGCCTTAGGTTGACGGCAGAGCAGATAAGAGATCAAGCCCTGCAAGTTTCAGGTTTGTTAAGCGATAAAATGTACGGCCCTGGAGTAATGCCTCCCCAGCCCGACGGAATTTGGGAACATCCTTATTTGGGTAATCTTTGGAAAACGAGTGAGGGGGAAGACAGATACCGTAGAGGTATTTATACCTATCTCAAACGAACCAGCCCCTATCCTTCCATTATCACTTTCGACGCCGGAAGTAGAGAAGTTTGTTTGGTAAGGAGGTCTCCAACCAACACCCCACTGCAAGCCCTGGTAACGATGAATGATCCCGTTTATTTGGAAGCGGCCCTGAATCTAGCTAAAACACACCAAGACAAAGAAAGCAAAACGGCCATCCTCGATATGTATCAAAAAGCGACCCTGAGAAAAGCCGATGAAGACAAACTCAAATTTCTGATGCGCCTCTATGAACAAGCCAAATTGACTTTTGAAAACGATCCGGAGCAATTGGAAGATTTCTTTGGAATGGATCAGCTTACAGATATAAAAACAGCATCATTGGCTATCATTGCCAATGCGATTATGAACTTAGACGAATTTCTCACCCATGGATAAGATCAAGAAACTATTAGTAGAGCAAAGAGCCATTGAGTCACAGTTCAACAGCCGTAGGCACTTTATTAAAGATTGTACACTTGGTCTGGGGGGGTTGGCTTTAGGCAGTTTTTTGAACTCTTGTTCTGGGAGAACTACAAAAACACCTGCCTATACCACAGACAGGTCACTTAACCCAATGGCCTCAATTTCAGCTCCATTTTTGCCTAAGGTAAAAAGTGTTATTTACCTTCATATGGTAGGTGCTCCTTCACAGCTGGAGTTGTTTGACTATAAACCCGAACTGGCCAAACTTCACAACCAGCCATGTCCACCATCCTTGTTGGACAGTAAAAAGTTTGCTTTTATTCAAGGGGTCCCCAATATGTTGGGGCCACAGGCTACATTCAAGCGGGAGGGAGAATCGGAAAATTGGGTTTCTAATCACCTGCCTCATTTCAAAAAAATAGTCGATGAGGTAGCTTTTCTTAAGGCCGTTCATACCGATCAATTCAATCATGGTCCTGCTCAAATGTTGATGTATACCGGTAGTCCACGAAATGGCCGGCCCAGTCTAGGATCATGGGTAACCTATGGTTTGGGTTCCGATAATAATAACTTACCTGGATTTGTTGTCCTCACCTCAGGGGGTACTCCTGATGCAGGTAAAAGCTTATGGGGTAGTGGATTCTTACCTTCCGTATATCAAGGGGTACAATGTCGTTCGAAAGGGGATCCTGTTCTATATCTGAAAGATCCAAAAGGTATTCCAAGAGATTTGAAAAAGAAAGTATTGGAATCCATCAATGACATCAATTATAAAGAATTTCAAAAGTTTGGCGACCCAGAGGTGTTGACTAGAATCAATCAATACGAAATGGCCTACCGTATGCAGGTCTCAGTACCAGAGGTGATGGATATTGACAAGGAACCTATTGCCATAAAGGAAATGTATGGAGTTCAGCCCGGTAAGGAGTCTTTTTCCAACAATTGCCTTTTAGCACGTAAAATGGTAGAACAGGGTGTAAGGTTTGTTCAGTTATACGACTGGGGATGGGATTCCCATGGCGCTTCTCCTGGTGAAGCGTTGGACGCAGGATTCCTGAAAAAATGTAGAGAAACAGACCGCCCCATAGCCGCGCTCATTCTCGACCTAAAACAAAGAGGTCTTCTCGATGAAACCCTCATCATTTGGGGTGGGGAATTTGGGAGAACTCCAATGTGGGAAAATCGTTTAGGGATTCAAAATGCACCCGGTAGAGACCATCAAGGTGATGCTTTTACTATGTGGATGGCGGGAGGTGGTATCAAAAAAGGTACAGTTTATGGTAAAACAGATGAAATTGGTTATTCTGGAATAGAAGGGCGCGTATCGGTTCATGATATTCAGGCCACCATACTTCATCTTTTGGGCTTTAATCATGAACAGTTTACATATGATTTTCAGGGAAGACCCTTCCGACTTACTGATGTTTCGGGCGATGTGATCAATGAAATCCTTGCCTAAATAAATATAACAAAAATTGATCTTTAAAGTCTATGGATTTTCTAATTGATCTTTTGGGGCGTTTTCACCCACTCATTGTCCATTTACCCATCGGATTTTTACTTTTGGGATTGATGATGTTGGTCTTTGACCGCAAAGAAAACAACCATCAAAAAATCATTCATTTTGCATTATTTTGGGGTGTTTTTTCCACCTTATGTGCTGTTCTTACTGGGGCCGTTCTATATATTCGCGAGGGCTATGCTTGGGAGGATATTCAAGGTCATTTAATATTGAGTGTACTCACTTTTGTATTCGCTTTCTTGTTGTATTTAAAACTTAAGGGTTTTTCACCGTTCAATAAACTTTCACAAAAATTTTTGGGTTATGGATTGGTATTGGTTTTGATAGCTACAGGACATTTGGGAGGTAACCTCACACATGGAAAAGATCATTTAACAGAACCGCTTCCGTCTGACCTAAAAACGGCTCTGGGCATGGAAGTAGCCTCTAAAAAGTTGATCCTTTTGCCTGAAACACATCAAGAATTACCCCTGTACTCTGGGGTTATTCAGCCTATATTAGACCAAAAATGTGTCAGCTGTCACAATCCCAAAAAAATCAAAGGGGGATTGTTAATGAACAACTACAAAGGTATTATGGAAGGGGGAGAAGAAGGATCTATAATTTTCGCTCTCAACGATGAGGAAAGTGAAATACTCAGGAGGATTCACCTGCCCAGAGAAGAAAAAAAACACATGCCTCCAAAAGCCAAAACCCAACTTACAAAGGCTGAGATAAAAATTATTGAGCAATGGGTGACTCTTGGTGCACCAGAAAAAAAAACAGTTTCAGAGCTTGGACTTTCTCCTCAGCTATTCACTTCTTTTTTTCCAAAAGATGAGACAGGAATATACCCGGATATAAAGTTGAACCCATTGAACAACTCTTTAATAGATTCTATAAAAAGTATAGGTTTACAGGTAGCTCCCCTTTATAAAACTTCTCCACTATTAAAAATATCAGCCATTAATGTTCCTGATTTTGACGATCAAAAAGCAGTGTTGCTTTTAAAGGCATTGGATCATATTGTAGATTTGGATTTAGGACAAACTCGAGTTACCGATGCTGTTTTTGATTTAGTGAAACAATTTAAACATCTGACCGTACTCAAATTATACCGCACCTCGATTTCAGGGAATGGGATTAATAAATTAAGATCACTTGAATACTTAAAGAAAATCAACTTGGTCAACTCCAAGTTTGAGGCTCCCTATTTAGAGGATATGTATCTTTTCCCTACCCTGGAAAAGGTTTACCTTTTTGGGACATCGCCAAACATATCTGATGCAGAAATTCCAGACCAGTACCAAATGATTTTTGAAAGGGAAAATTACAAATTGGATGAGGATGTAGAAGAAACTCTTTGAGTTTTGTAAATTAGTTACAAAACCAAAAAAAATGTCAATCAACAGAAGAAATTTTTTAAAAAAAACCTCCATATCCACAGCAGCCCTGGCTGCTACACCATTACTTACAAACTGTGAGTTGGAGGTAAATCCACAAGCTCCTTCAGGAGGACTTTACATGGGAGGCTTCTCTGCTCCAAAACTTAGTAAAATACGAGCCGCTTTTATCGGAGTAGGAAGCAGAGGAGGAGGACACCTTAAGTTTTTTGCTGGGCTTCCTGGAACAGAGGTAGTTGCCATCAGTGATCTTTACGAAGACAATGTCAATGAAAAACTGGATATGATAAACCAACTGGCAGAGGCTCCCAGACATAAAAATATTGCAAAGTATTGGGGAGATGAAAACCGGTGGAAAACTATGCTTCAAGAGGTCAAGCCTGATGTAGTGTTTATTGCTACCAATTGGAATAACCATGCCCCCATGGCGATAGAATGCATGAAGCAAGGTGCGCATGCTTTTGTTGAGGTTCCCTTGGCAGTTACTCTTAAGGATTTATGGGAAATCGTCGATACTTCCGAAACTACTCAGAAGCACTGTATGATGATGGAGAACGTCAATTATGGCAGGGCTGAACTTATGTACCTCAAAATGTGTCGACAAGGTGTTATAGGAGAATTACTCCATGCCGAAGCTGCCTATATCCACGAGCTGAGAGGTCAAATGAATCAGGTGGAGCGAGGAACAGGCTCTTGGCGCACCCATCATTATGCGACGGGAAGAGGTAATCTTTATCCCACACACGGATTGGGTCCAGTAGCCCAATACATGAGCTTGGCCCGCCGAGACGATAATTTCAAAAGTCTCGTATCTTTTTCTACCCCTGCCTTGGGTAGAAAATTATATGCCCAGAAAAATTACCCCACTAATCACCAGTGGAATCAGTTGGATTACCGAAATGGTGATCTCAATACCTCCATAATTAAAACTCATGTTGGCCGAACCATCATGGTTCAATGGGATGAAACGAGTCCAAGACCATATACCCGTCTCAACCTTGTTCAGGGAACTAAGGGAACCTTGGCCGGATATCCTACACGTGTCGCGCTGGAAGAGGGGGTAGAAGGAATTACCAAAGATCATCACCGTTGGGTAGAGGGTGAGCAATTAGAAAAAGTATTCGAAAAATACGAACATCCCCTCTACAAAAGACTGAACGAGCAGTCTAAACAAAGTGGTCACGGTGGGATGGATGGTATCATGATGTACCGTATTGTAGAATGTTTACATAAAGGCCTCCCCCTAGATCAAAATGTTTACGAAGGTGCTTTTTGGAGTGCGGTGACCGAACTCAGTGGAAAATCCCTAGAGCAGGATGGGGCACCTCAGCAGTTCCCAGACTTTACTCGGGGGAACTGGAAAAAAACAAAACCTCTAGAAATAATATCTTAAAGCAATTTTTTATCCTATGAAACATATCATTTTAGCCATTATCTTACTCAGTATTTACTCTTGCGCCGAACCTACCAATAATAAAACCAGTGAATGGATCACCCTTTTTGACGGCACCTCACTAGAAGGCTGGAAGGCCTACAATGGAGATCAGATGCCCCCAGGCTGGAAAATCGTGGACAGTGTATTGACTTTTACGACCTCCCAAATCTTGGAGGAAGATTACGATTATAAAGGAAGCAGAGACATAATTTACGGTGCAGAAGAGTTTGACAATTTTGAATTGTATGTGGAGTGGAACATTCCCAAAGGAGGGAATAGCGGAATCTTTTATCATCTCAAAGAGGGATATGAAGGCCCTCCAGTCGTATCGCCAGAATACCAATTGTTGGACGATGAGAATTATGCCGAAATACACAATTACGAATTAAAGGACTGGCAACTGACTGCGGCCGACTATGCCATGCACGTTCCCGACACATCCCAAAAGGTACTATACCCCCCAGGTCAATGGAATAGCAGTAGGATTATTTTTACACCTAATAACGTCGAACACTGGCTAAACGGTAAAAAAGTGTTGTCTTTTGTACCTTGGTCTGAAGATTGGTACCAAAGAAGAAATTCCGGTAAGTGGAACAATGCTCCGGACTATGGGAAATACAAAACCGGATACGTTGGCTTTCAAGACCATGGTAGCAATTTATCCTTTAGAAACATCAAGATCAAAAAATTATAAATAAATTAAAGATGAAAAAAAGAGATTTTTTAAAAACCTCAATTGCAGCTGCCTCAACTGCCTTTCTACCAAAACCAATCATTGCCATGGGAAAGACAACAGATAAACTAAGAACCGCCCACATTGGAGTTGGTGGTATGGGTGCTGCCGACCTAAAATCGACCGCCTCTCACCCTGATGTTTTGGTGGTAGGACTTTGTGATGTAGATTCCAATGCGATTGCCAAAGCAAGTGCTAGCTATCCCAATGCTAAAACTTATAAAGATTACAGGGTGATGCTTAAAGAAATGGCTAGTGAAATAGACGCTGTAGTTGTTTCTACACCCGACCACACTCATGCTCCTGCCTCTATAATGGCTATGGAAATGGACAAACCGGTTTATTGTCAGAAGCCCCTCGCGCATCATGTATCCGAGGTACGTGCCATGCGCAAAATAGCAGAAGAAAAAAACTTGGTTTCTCAAATGGGAATTCAGGTACACTCCTTTTATGATTATAAACTGGCGACCTTATTAATTCAATCAGGAATCATCGGGAAAGTAAGCCGGGTAAGGGCTTGGTCTCCCAAAAATTGGGGTTATGACGGCCCAAAGCCCAGTGGAAGTGATCCCGTACCTTCCAATTTGGATTGGAATCTTTGGTTGGGAACAGCTGAAGAGCGATCTTATAAAGATAAAGTTTACCATCCTGGAAACTGGAGAAAGCTGGTCGACTTTGGTTGTGGAACCCTAGGAGATATGGGTGTCCATATTTTTGACACCCCCTATAATGCTTTGGCACTGGACGTTCCCAAAACCATTAAAAATAGTTGTAGAAGGCCCAATGGGTATGGTTATCCTGAGATTAACAAAGTTGTATATACTTTTCCCGGAACTCGATACACCTCCAAAAAATTTGACTGGGTATGGCATGATGGAAAAGGGGCTCCCAATCCGCACAAAGAACTCAGACTGCCCAACAAAGAAAAATTACCTTTACAGGGTGCCATGTTCATTGGAGAGAAGGGAAGATTGCTTTTGCCTCACTTTATGAAGCCACCTCGTTTGATCGTGAAAGGTGAATACAAAGTAATAGATATCAAAAAATATGATCCAGATGGAAAATTAGGTATTACCGTGAATGACTATAAGAGGGATTCTCCTAAACACTACCATCAGTTTGTAGATGCTTGTTTGGGTAGAGACCAAGTTTCTGCTCCTTTCTCTTATTCTTCTAGGTTAACTGAAACTATTTTATTAGGTGTAATTGCTGGGAGATTTCCCAACAAGACCCTTCATTGGGACAGTGAAAGAGCAGCATTTAAAGAAATTGAAGCCAATGTTTTTCTTAGTGGTATAAACCGAAAATTTTAGTTTTCAGAATATCATTTATTTTTTTAATAAAATAAGACAGTCTATTTAACGGCACTTAAATTTCAACATCCGTATTCCTGTAACCCTAATTATTTAATAGAAAAAAATAGCTTGATGAGTGCAATTCTGAAACTATCAAAAAACCTTCTTTTAATAATTGGATTGATTTTAATCTTATCCTCTAACTCATACAAAGAAGTTAAAAAAGAATACCAACAGATAATTCCAGGAACAAAAGAAAAAGTTGAAATGGTATTCATTCCTGGAGGAACATTTAGTATGGGAAGCCCAAAATCTGAAAAGGGTCACTTTGGGGACGAAGGACCTCAGCACGAGGTCGAGATTGCCCCTTTTTGGATGGGGAAATTTGAAATCACTTGGGATCTTTATGAACTTTTTGTTGCCCGTGAGATTGATAGTAAAAGACTCCAAATTGTTAAGGGAAAAGAGGTGGACATAGAGATTGATGCTGTTTCAGGTGCTACTCAACCCTACACCGAAATGAGTTTTGGGATGGGTGTAGAGGGATACCCTGCCATCTGTATGACCCAACTCGCCGCGGCCAAATTTTGCGAATGGCTTTCTGCCATGACTGGTAATTTTTATCGCTTGCCAACTGAAGCAGAATGGGAATATGCTTGTAGAGCAGGAACAAAAACAGCTTATTCATTTGGAGATAATCCAGGAGATTTAGATATTTATGCTTGGTATGAGGGAAATAGTGGTGGTGCCTATCATCAAGTGGGACAAAAAAAACACAACCCTTGGGGACTGTATGATATGCACGGCAATGTTTCGGAGTGGACCCTTGATCAGTATGTTCCAACCCTTTACAAAAAAAGAAAAAGGAAAGCTGTAAATAACCCCCTTCAAAAACCTACCAAAATCTATCCCCGGGTTGTAAGGGGAGGAGCTTGGTCAGATAAAGCCAGTAGATTGAGAAGTGCATCACGAAGACCCTCGTCTAAAAAATGGAAAAAAAGAGACCCTCAAATCCCAAAAAGTCTTTGGTGGCACACCGATGCACCCTTTGTAGGTTTTAGAGTTGTAAGACCAATTAAGACCCCAACGCCTGAAGAGCAAAAAACGTATTGGAATTAAAATAAACTAAACAATGAAATCAAAACAACACAATTCACTAAGTAGAAGAAATTTTGTCAAAAATTCAACCTTAGCAACGACCGGAATTTTGTCGGCTGGACTTCCCGTGGAAGCTATGGCAAACGTTTATGGTAATAAAAAATTAAAACTTGCCCTAGTAGGTTGTGGGGGTCGAGGAAGAGGTGCCGTCGTTCAAGCCCTCCAAGCTGATGAAAATGTTGAGCTGGTAGCCATGGCTGATGCCTTTCAGGACAATGTTGACAAAAGCCTCAAAACAGTTCAAGAACACTTCGAAGGAGTCAAGAAAATTAAGATCAATCCCAAAAATCTTTTTTCAGGTTTTGATGCCTACAAAAAAGCTATCGACTTGGCCGATGTAGTCATACTTACCACTCCTCCTGGTTTTAGACCATACCATTTTGAATATGCCATCAACAATGGCAAACACGTTTTTATGGAAAAACCTGTTGCTACTGATCCAGTAGGTGTAAGAAAAGTACTAGAGATTGCACAAAAGGCAAGAGAAAAAAAACTCAATGTAGTAGTGGGACTTCAACGTCATTACCAAAAAAAATACCTCGATTTGTATCAAAAAGTCCAAGACGGTAAAATCGGTAAAATCACTGGTGGACAGGTATATTGGAATAGTAATGGTGTTTGGGTTAGAGAAAGACAACCTGGACAAACTGAGATGGAATACCAAATGCGAAACTGGTACTACTTTAACTGGCTTTGCGGTGATCATATATTAGAGCAACACATTCATAATATCGACGTGGCCAATTGGTTTATTGGAGGCTACCCAGTTCAGGCACAAGGAATGGGAGGAAGACAGGTGAGAAACGGAAAAGATCACGGAGAAATTTTCGACCATCACTTTGTAGAATTCTCCTATGATTCCGGAGCCGTCATCTCCAGTCAGTGCCGACACCAACCCGGATGTATGCGCAGGGTTGATGAAACCCTACAAGGAAGCCAAGGAAGTGTTAATATGCGTAAAGGATTACTAGAGGGCTTGGATGGAAACGAAATGTACCAATACAAAAGTGACCCCTTGAATGAACCCAACCCCTATCAAGTGGAGCACGACAAATTGTTTGCTTCGATCAGAAATGGCGGCGTGATTGCCGATGCCGAAAATGGTGCTAAAAGTACCTTAACTGCAATTATGGGAAGAATGGCCACCTATTCCGGTAAAATCATTACATGGGATCAGGCCATGAATTCCAATTTGCAAATCATGCCGGAATCTATAGACTGGAACAGCAATCCACCTACACTGCCCGACAGCAATGGGATGTATACAATTCCAACACCGGGTGTTACTGAATTTTAAAAATCGAATAGGATGAACAGAAGAAATTTTACTCAGTCTGCCCTGATGGCAGGAATGGGATTGGCAGCAGCCCCTAGTATATTTGCACAAACGGATGCCGTGGCTCCCCATCAATTCAACCTAAAATATGCCCCCCATCTGGGTATGTTCAAACATTCAGCGGGTGAAAACCCTCTCGATCAGCTGAACTTTATGGCTGATCAAGGATTTACTGCATTCGAAGATAATAATATGAACACTAGGCCTGTCGCAGTACAAGAAAAAATGGCAGCGACTATGGAAAAAAGAAATCTCACTATGGGGGTTTTTGTTGCCTATAAGGACTTTAAAAACCCCACTTTATCTAGAGGTAAAGCCCAAGACCGAGAGGAGTTTTTAAGACAAATCGCGTCAGCTGTTCCCGTTGCTAAAAGGGTCAATGCTAAATGGATGACCGTTGTTCCTGGAACTATTGATTTAAAACTAGTTGAGGACTATCAAACCGCAAATGTTATCGAAAGCTTAAAACAAGCTTCAGCTATTTTGGAACCACATGGTATAGTTATGGTATTGGAACCTCTAAATTGGTATCAAAACCATGCTGGTTTATTTTTAAAGGAAAGCCCTCAAACTTTTCAGATTTGTAAGGCAGTAGATTCTCCTTCTTGTAAGATTCTTTTCGATATTTATCATCAGCAAATCCAAGAAGGAAATTTGATTCCTAATATCGAAAAATGTTGGGAAGAGATCGCTTATTTTCAAATTGGAGACAATCCTGGCAGAAAAGAGCCCACAACAGGAGAGATTAATTACAAGAATATTTTCAAATATATTCACTCCAGAGGTTTTAAGGGTATATTAGGAATGGAGCACGGGAATTCAAGACCCGATAGAGCTGGTGAAATCGATGTAATTGACGCTTACAAAGAAGTTGATAATTTTCTTTAAAAATTAATGGTTAGATTTGTTAATACCTATATCACAATCGCAAATCATTAATCAATTTGAAACCTTATCTCCCTTCTAAAAATAATCCATGGGATGCCAAACAAATAAATTTGATTTGTAGAAGGTTGGGGTTTGGTTGTTCTTTGTCTGATATAAATCTTTATTTAAATTCCACTCCATCAGCAGTAATTGATGATATAATAGATGGTGCCCGAAATATCGATATTACTCCCGCTCCAGAATGGAGCCAATGGGACAACAAGCAATTCAACGATTCTGAAAAAAATAAAAGTTACTACCATACTCTCTGGCAAAAACAAGCTTTTACTGACATTATCAATAACGGTTTTAGAGAACGTTTAGCCTTGTTTTGGAGCAATCATTTTGTTATAGAATACAAGGATGTCAATCAACCCGCCTACCTCTACCAATACTACGCATTGATACAAACCCAAGCCTTGGGAAATTTCAAAACTTTTGTAAAAGAAATGGGACTTTCTCATGCAATGCTCCTCTATCTGAACGGTTATGAAAACAAAAAAAATAGTCCTAACGAAAACTATGCTAGGGAACTTTATGAGCTTTTTACACTTGGCGAAGGTAACGGTTATAATCAGGAGGACATAACCGAGACTGCAAGAGCTTTGACGGGCTATAACCGTTTTAAAACAAGTCGTGGAGAAATTCAGTTCAATGAAAATACTTTCGATAAAGGATCAAAGACCATTTTTGGTCAAACAGGCAATTGGGGATACAATGATGTAATTGATATCTTATTTCAGGAAAAAGAAGACCTCATTGCTGATTTTATCTGTACTAAAATCTATCGCTATTTTGTCAGTCCTAATATTGATACCATTATTATTGCAGATATGATAAAGACTTTAAAAGACAATGATTTTGAACTTCTACCTTTATTAAAAAATTTATTGAAAAGTGATCATTTTTTTGATTCGCTAAACAGCAACGTAATCATAAAAAGCCCTATTGATCTAATGTTAGGATTACATCATTCACTTGCCTTCATTTATAAAGATAATGTAGATTTGGAAAATAATTTCAGGACCAAATGTAGAGATATGGGACAAGAAATTTTTTCTCCAGTTGATGTTGCTGGCTGGCAGGGGAATCAAGATTGGATCAATTCAGAAACCCTGCCCAAGCGATGGGAATTTGCTGACTATCTTCTAATTAAATACTGGCAAAAAAACAAAAATCAGTTTGAAACTTTCATAAAGGCTTTGGTAGGTAAAGATGAAATCGATATTAAGATCATTGTCACAAAATTAAAAGATTTTATGTTTTGCCCATATGAGATCAAAGAAGAGGAAATGGTAGATGCAATTAATATCTTTAAGGGGGAGGTTCCAGAAAATTATTTCGAGGATGGTACTTGGACATTGAATGATGAAACAGTTCCTAGACAGGTATACGACCTATTGCGTTTTTTTATAACACTGCCTGAATTTCAATTGAAATAAAGATGAAGCACCGTAAGCCAAATGAACTGCATCTTAGGTCCCATGATCTTGATCACGATCATTGGGATCGACGGGGCTTTTTGAGGACCCTTGGCATGGCCGGTGCAGGTGCTATTTCATTTGGAAACAGTACTCTTTCCGTAGTCGAATCACCTCTTTTGTCACATGCTATTTCCGATGCCTACTCTGATCGTATTTTGGTGCTCATTCGATTAAAAGGAGGAAACGACGGACTCAACACTATCGTTCCACTTTACGACTTTGACTTATACGCCAATAAGCGCCCCAAAATTCATATACCGGAAAACAAACTTTATAAGCTTAATGACAATTTTGGTATTCCCAATTTTATGAATTCTGTTGTTCCTATGTGGAATGAAGGAGCCATGAAAGTTATCCACGGTGTGGGTTATGAAAACCAAAATTTATCTCATTTTAAATCCTCCGAGATTTGGGCAACTACTACTCCTGATTCTGAGATCACATCTGGATGGATGGGAAGATATTACGAAGGAAAGTATATGGATTACATGAACAATCCTCCCGAAAAACCTTTGGCAATTCAAATTGGGGGAGGTGGGAATTTGATTTTTGATGGAGACCTAACTACCTATTCCTTTTCGGTATCCAGTCCCGAACGTCTCAAAAGAGTGGCTGAAAACGGAACCCTGTATGAAAACATAGACAATGCGAATAACCTTCACCGTCAGCAGGTTTCTTTTTTGAGAGAAGCTTCAAACACGACCTTCCGATATGCCTCTGTGATCAATGAGGCTTACGAAAATTCCAAAGCATTTGATTCCTACACTAATGATAATTTCGATTTACAATTGAATTTGGTTTCTCGATTTATCAAAGGGGGTTTAGGCACAAAAGTATATATGGTTTCACTTGGCGGGTTTGACACCCATGCCAATCAGCCCGAACGACATGAAGCCCTAATGACAAGGCTAACCAGGGCTATCCAAACCTTTTATAAAGATTTGGGTGATTACGGAATGGCCGAAAAAGTCCTTTCGATGACTTTTTCTGAGTTTGGTCGTCGTGTTGCAGAAAACGGTTCCAGTGGAACAGACCATGGTTCTGCGGCACCCATTATGCTTTTTGGACCCGCACTTAAAGGCAATGGATTTATTGGGCAGCACCCCGATTTAAGAGCCCTCAATAAAAAAGGCAATATGGCCAATAGTAACGATTTCAGGGCAGTATATGCTTCTGTTCTTACTAATTGGTTGTGCGCAGATGCAGTTGATGTTAGCAATGCCATTAGCGGCCCTAACCCTGAGCTTTTAGGATTGGGATTGGGATGCGACGAATTTTCATTTTCCTGTGATCCAATTCTTCCCCTTCACATGACTGATGATCCACTTCTTCCCCTTCATGCTGCAGTAAATGCAGATCAAGGAGTAATATTATATCTGACCATTAATGAATCTGCTGATGTTGAAGTTAACGTCTTTGATGTTTTGGGAAGAAAAGTTGGAAACACCATCAGTTCTCGTTTAAACTCCGGAAAGCACAACCTCTCATTGATTGATGCCGCTTCCCAAAGCTTTCCTTCGGGGCAGTATTTTTACAAAATAACGACCAACGGAGACAAAACCTACAGCAAATCCTTTCTGGTAAAATAGCGACTTACTACTTTTCCTTTATTTTTTCGAAAACTTGTTCAACCATTTGACCCAATTCCAGCGCGTCTTGGTGGCTCCACAACTCACTTTCTTTTTTTCCTGCTGCAATACAGCGGTTGACCTCCTTGATTTGAGGGACATAACCATTGCCCTCTGAGGGAAAATCCTCTTGGGTAGTGGCTACTATTTTTTTCAACTCCACTTTTTGGGCATTATGCCAAAAACCGTGAAGGAGGATTTCTCCTTCTGTACCACCCACCCTGGCATGGTTGTCACTTTCGTTAGCAATTCCACTATATAGCACTGATTGGGCATTTTCATATTGCAATATCATAGAGGTCTGAACATCTACCCCCGTACTTCCAAGGATGGACTGGGCGACTATATTTTTAGGCCTGCCTAAAATAAGATACGCTAGAAAAAGGGGATAAACCCCTAGGTCCAGTAAAACCCCTCCTCCTTTTTTAGGATCCAACAAGCGGTGAGAAGAATCTATATTAAGTCGGTAAAAGGAAAACTCGGCATAAAGAAATTTCGGTTCGCCAATATGTCCTTCTTCGATCCACTGTTTTGCTTTTTGTATAGCAGGGTTAAATCGAGACCACAAGGCCTCCATCAAAAAACAATTTTGTTTCTTGGCAAGCGCAACCATTGCCTTTATTTCTTTGGTATTAAGTCCTAGGGGTTTTTCGCACAAAACCCCTTTACCCGCCTTTATTGCCGCCATGGTCATCGCTTTGTGGTTATGGTTTAGACTGGCAATATAGATGACCTCTATTTCGGGGTCACGGTATAAATCTTCATACTTATCATAAGCTTTTTTTCCGTTAAATTCCTTTTGAAAAGCCATGGCACGATCCCTGCTGGTGGAAGCTACACCAATTAATTCGGCTTGGGCAACACCTATTAAATCCATGGCAAACTTTCGGGCAATATTACCCAAACCTGCAATGCCCCATTTGACTGTTTTGGCCATCCTTTTATATTTAATTTTTGGGAATTTAATTTAAGATTTTTTTTATAGCAAATTAATCCCTCTCAATTAATTGAAATTTTTATAATTTGTATCTCATTAAATAAATCAAATTCGATGAAAAAATTTGCTCTTTTCGTTTTTCTTTTGCCACTTCTTTTTTCTTGTGAGCAAGAAAAGCCACAGCCACCAAATATTGTTTTTATCATGTCTGATGACCATGCTTTTCAAGCGGTAAGTGCTTATGGACATAATTTAAACAAGACCCCTAACATTGACAGAATTGCAAAAGAGGGCGCACTGTTCAACAAAGGTTTTGTAACCAATTCAATTTGCGCTCCCAGTAGAGCTGTGATGCTTACCGGAAAGCACAGCTTTGTGAATGGAAAGGTGGATAATATTCAAGACTTCGATTGGGACCAACCCAATTTTGCCAAAAATCTTCAAGCAGTAGGATACCAAACCGCTATGGTAGGCAAAATTCACCTTAGGGGACTGCCACAAGGATTTGACTACTCTGCAGTATTGCCTGGACAAGGTCATTATTACAATCCGGATTTCATAATTAATGGAGTAAAGGAACGAATACAAGGTTATGTAACTTCAATAACTACTCGCCTGAGTTTAGATTGGCTCAAAAACAAAAGAGATAAAACCAAGCCTTTTCTATTGTTATATCACCAAAAGGCACCTCACAGAAACTGGCAGTCCGAGGAAAAGTATTTGTCCCTTTTTGACGATAAGACCTTTGATTTTCCCAACAATTTTTTTGACAACTACGAAGGTCGTCCTGCTGCTGCTGCACAGGAAATGCTGATTGCTGCCACAGAAGAGCAGATTGCCGCTGCCCATGGTAATGGCGGCCACGGTCGTTGGGGACATGATTTTAAATTTCTCGTGGACCCCTATGGCAGAGAAACCCGATTCAACAAAGAACTTAAACGTTTTACCCCCGAACAGCGTGAGGCCTGGCTTAAAGCTTATACCCCTAAAAACGATGCTTTGAAAGCCGCCAAACTTGAAGGCAAAGAATTGGCCTTATGGAAATTTAACCGCTATATAAAAGACTACCTCAGAACTATTCAGTCTGTTGATGACGGAGTTGGAGAGGTGCTTGACTATTTGGAGCAAAATGGCCTGACAGAAAATACCATTGTTGTTTACACTTCTGACCAAGGATTCTACCTAGGAGAACATGGTTGGTTTGACAAGAGATTTATGTACGAAGAATCCCTAAGAACCCCTTTGCTAATGAAATATCCTAAAGAGATCAAGCCTGATACAAAAATCGATCAAATGATCCAAAACTTGGATTTTGCGCCCACCTTTTTGGACTATGCTGGAGTAGATATTCCCGATGAGATGCAAGGAGAATCTTTTAGAAAAATCGTCAGTCAGGAAACAAGCGAGTGGCGCGACGCAATCTATTACACCTATTATGAGTATCCATCGGTACACATGGTTAAAAGGCACAATGGGGTAAGAACTGACCGCTACAAGCTCATGCATTTCTATTATGACATTGATGTTTGGGAGTTATACGATTTGAAAAAAGACCCTGCCGAAATGAACAACATTTACAACGACCCTGCGTATGCAGAGATACAGCAAATGATGCACAAAAGATATGACGAAATGCGTAAAAAATACGGTGATTCCGATGAATTGGATAAGCAGTTTATCGATAGTTATGTCAATCGTTAAAACCTTAAAAAAAAACAAACCACAACCCTTTTTGATACTTTGTTAAAAAGGGTTTTTTATAAAACCTCTTACCTGGCATGAAAACTTTTTTGAGTACTCTTCTGATTTCTGTTTTGCTATTGGCTTGTCAAAAGCCTGAAACTGAAACCCCCAATATCATTTTGATCATGGCCGATGACCAAGGATGGGGTGATGTGGGCTATAACGGCCATCCCCACCTTAAAACCCCTCACCTTGACGCTATGGCTCAGAATGGGGCTATTTTTTCGCGTTTTTATTCAGCGGGTTCAGTTTGTTCTCCTACCCGTGCAAGTGTTATGACGGGAAGGCATTCCGCTCGCATGGGTATTTGCGGTGCTAACTGTGGACATCTCAAAGACCAAGAAATCACCTTGGCCGAGATGGTCAAAGAAAAAGGCTACCGCACGGGGCATTTTGGAAAATGGCATTTGGGAACCCTTACCCGAGATATTCTCGATGCGAATCGCGGAGGGAAAAAAGAAAACGAAATCCACTACGCCCCACCTTGGGATCACGGTTTTGACGTCAGCTTTGTTACTGAGTCCAAAGTCCCCACTTGGGATCCTATGATTACACCACCTAAAAATTCAGGAGATGTAAATGGCTCTTTAATTGAGGGAGAGCCATTTGGTACCTATTATTGGTCTGGGCCTGGAGTAAGTATAACAGAAAATCTTGAGGGAGATGATTCACGTATAATAATGGATAGGGTCATTCCTTTTATAGAACAATCTATTGCCCAAGTAAAACCCTTTTTGTCCATTATTTGGTTTCATGCCCCTCATTTACCAGTTTTAACAGGTGAAAAATATAAATCCCACTATGCACACTTAAGTAACAATCAACAACATTACTATGGTGTCATCTCTGCTCTGGACGAGCAAGTAGGTCGACTGAGGAACAAACTCAAAAACCTAGGGATATCCAAAAACACATTGATTTTCTATACTTCCGACAATGGCCCTGAAACTTCATTAAAAGTAAGGAATCAAAATATACCGCATGGAAGAGCTCAAGGAATCACTAAAGGTTTACGCGGAAGGAAAAGGAGCTTATACGAGGGAGGTATAAGAGTTCCCGGTATTGTGGAATGGCCCGCCAAAATCAAACCAGGAACACATGTAAATGTCCCTTGTTTTACTTCCGACTATTTCCCTACAATTGCCCACATTTTGGATATTGACCTAAAAAAAAATAAACGACCCTATGATGGGGAAAATTTAATTCCCTATTGGAGCCAAAAAAAACAAAAAAGAAACCATCCCCTATCTTTTCAATTTAAAGATCAATTTGCTTTAATTGACAATGACCAAAAGTTATATGGTATTTCAGACGGAGTAAATCAACTTTTTGATCTCAGACTAGACCCCGAAGAAGAAAATGATTTGTCAAAAGAAAAACCTAATAAATTGAAAGCTTTAGAACGTCTTTATCGGGATTGGGATTCATCAGTTCAGAATAGTAGTTTGGGTGAGGATTATTAATTTTAGCCTAACTTAAATCTAGTATTAAAAATATAATAAAGGATGAAGCACATTCAGGAGTTGATTGACCTAATTTCTTTGGAGAAAATAGAAGAAAACACCTTTAAGGGTCAAAACTTTCAAACATCTTGGGGAAGGGTGTTTGGGGGGCAAGTATTAGCACAATCTCTCAATGCTGCTTATCAGACTGTTCCAAATGACCGTTTTGCTCATTCACTTCACGGTTATTTTATTTTGGGAGGAAATCTAGACTTACCGATCATCTATGAGGTCGATATTATCAGAGACGGAAAAAGTTTTAATACCCGACGGGTTGTTGCCTTTCAGGACGGGCGAGCAATTTTTAATATGTCTGCCTCTTTTCAGCTTCAGCAACAAGGGGTTAACCATCAGTTTTCTATGCCCAATTTTATCCCTCCTGAAAAATTATTAAGTGACCTAGAGCAGTTGGAAAATCAAAACATTGACCCGATGGTCTATGACCGATTTAAAAAAATAAAACCCGAGGTCATCGAATTTCGTCCCATAGAAAAACTAACCTTGAGAGACGATATTGATGCCCCAGCCAAAAGTAATTACTGGTTTCGTTCTAAAGAGGCCACCCCCTTTGGATTAGACATTCAACATCAGCTGTTAGCTTATATCTCCGACTATGGACTCCTTCGAACTGCTACCCTTCCTCATAAAAAAGAACTGAGTCAAAGCTCCACTTTCTTTACCAGTATTGATCACTCAATATGGTTTCATCGTTCCTTATCTTTGCAAGAATGGCTCCTTTATGCCATGGACAGCCCTAGTGCTTCAAACTCCCGAGGATTTTCTAGAGGTTCAATCTTTGACCGCGACGGACTTTTGGTTGCTTCTTCAGCTCAAGAAGGATTGATACGACAGCTATCTTAAAAAGGAGGGTTTTGAAAAAGTCATTCGGTTAATATATAACTAATGAATCACATAAAATTTAATTTTGGAAGAACTTTAATAGGACTTATATTGGCCGTCAACTTAGGCTGTAGTAAAAAAGATGCTATGCCTATAATGGAACAGATAACTCCAGAGGGGCTAACTATTCTACCCAATATTTTGTTAATAATAGCCGATGATATGGGGGTGGATGCTACACCTGGTTACGGTTTGGGTAGCCTTCAACCCCAAATGCCCAATCTGAAGGAGTTGCAATCCAAAGGTATCATCTACGAATCTGTTTGGTCGGCTCCTGTATGTGCACCTACCAGGGCAACTATAATTACTGGGAAATACGGTATTAAAAATGGGGTTCTCAACACATCTAATTTAGGGACCCTTTCCGAAACAGAAATAACGATTCAAGCTTATTTGGACAAAGAATTGGGAAATGTCTACTCAAACGCCTTAATTGGGAAATGGCACCTTTCCAACCATGAGAATAATAGACCCAACGAAATGGGTATCGACTACTTTGCTGGATTAATTCCTGGAACTGTTAAAGACTACAACCAATGGGAACTCACTATTAATGGACAAACCACTACAAGTAACAAATATATAACCACCGAATTGACTGATTTAGCCATTGAGTGGGTAAATGAGCAAGAAAAGCCTTGGTTTTGTTGGTTAGCCTATACCGCGCCTCATTCACCTTTCCATTTACCTCCTGCCGAGATGCACTCCCAAGGCAGTCTAATTAATGATCCTGCAATTATAGAAATTAACCCCGTGCCTTACTATATGGCCATGATAGAAAGCATTGATTATGAAATAGGGCGATTGTTAAATCAAATGACAACAGAGGATAGGGAAAATACCATGATTATTTTTTTGGGAGACAATGGAACCCCTGGTAGTGTAATTCAATTGCCCTTTTTATCCAACCGCTCAAAAGGCTCACTATACCAAGGTGGAATTCATGTCCCCTTGGTTGTTTCAGGGCCTGCATTGAGTCGAAAGGGGGAAAGGGATTCCAGCCTGATCCATACTGTCGATTTGTTCTCTACTATTGCACAAATCGCAGGAGTAAAAAACACTGAATATCATGATAGTAAGAGTTTTTACGGCACTTTTTCTGACACGACTCAAGACTCAAGAAAATATAATTATTCAGAAATTTTGGATTCTGAAAAACCTGCCAAATCGGGCTATACCATAAGAGATAATCGTCATAAATTAATAGCCTTAGACAACGGAACATCACGTCTTTACGACTTGAAAGACGATCCCTACGAGCAAAATAATTTGATGATTCAAAATTTATCTGAAGATCAAAAAATTGCTTTAAAGGAATTACAAGCTCATGCTTTGACCATTCGTTAAGTTTTTAATAAAAAATTATTAATACTGTTTATTAATTTTTCACTTTCTCTCCTTCTGCCCTTGCTTTTCTTTTTAATTTGCAATAAATCGTTTTGATGGAAATAGGATTATTGATCATATCGACTCTGAGTTTTGTTTTGCTTTTATATTTACTTCTTAAAAAGCAAAGGACCAGTGGACTTTCGGAAGAATTGCGAGAGTTAGTCAAAGGGGAGTTCTATCAAAATCGGGAGGAGTTGACAAAAAACCTTCGGGAAACTCGTTTGGAGATCACCCAAAATATAGGTCGCTTAAATGAATTATTAGCTAAAAAAGCTAAAGATGATCGTGAGGAGTTGCGTATCAACCTTAAGGATTTTCAGGATTCTTTTTCCAAAAATGTCACGGCTTTTAACGAACTCCAAAAGCAAAACTTTGAACGCCTTAATCAAAAGCAAGATGAACTGATTAAATCCACTGAGCTTAAGCTAGAAAAGATGCGGGAGACGGTTGATGAAAAGCTTCATAAAACCCTTGAAGAACGTTTGGGAAAATCTTTTGAAGTGGTCACTCAGCAGTTGCTTAAAGTTCAAAAGGGGCTGGGAGAAATGCAAACCCTGGCGGCAGGCGTAGGCGATCTTAAAAAAGTATTAAGCAATGTTAAAACCAGCGGTGTTTTGGGAGAAATACAGTTGGGCAACATTTTGGAGCAAATCCTTGCTCCTGAACAGTACGAATCCAATGTAAAAACCAAAAAAGGCTCGGATGCTTTGGTGGAATACGCAATCAAACTGCCCGGTAAAAGCCATAGTAGTGGTCCGGTATATTTACCGGTGGATGCCAAGTTCCCACAGGAGGATTACGCCCGTTTGCAATCGGCCTATGAGGTGGGTGACCCGGTAGCTATTGAAGCTTCTTTAGGGGCTTTGCTCAAAACAGTAAAAAAATTCGCTAAAGATATTTCCCAAAGGTATATCGATCCTCCCCATACCACAGATTTCGGGATCATGTTTTTACCCTTTGAAGGTTTGTATGCTGAAGTGACACGACATCCTAAAGTAATCTCCCAATTGCAAAGGGAATACAAAATCATACTGACAGGTCCCACCACTTTGGCGGCTATGCTTAACAGCTTGCAAATGGGCTTTAAGACATTAGCGATCCAAAAACGTAGCAGTGAGGTATGGGAGGTTTTGGCCAGTGTTAAAAAAGAGTTTTCAGCCTTTGGAATTGTCTTGGAAAAGGCCCAGCGTAAGATCAAAGAAGCAGACAACGAGATTGAAAAAATGGTTACTACCCGTACACGTATGATGTTGTCTAAGCTGAGTAAGGTAGAACAGATAGAACATACTCAGGAGGAAAAAGAGAAAGATGATCTCTTTAAACTGCAATAGCTATAGTCCTCCAATCACCTCAACCTCGGGATGTTGTTCTATAAAAGATTGGATTCCTCCCGGAGTCACAAGGGTATTCCAAACGAATAATTTTTTAAGGCTTTTAATCTTCCCCAAGCTTATAAAAGCGGCATCACTGATACGGGTACCATAGAGATTCAGTTCGTTGAGATTTTTCAATTCCTTTAGGACTTCGATTCCACTGTCGGTTACAGATTGATTTCTTTGAATCTTTAGTCGGGTTAGGTTAGGGAAGGCTGAAAGATAATTTAGGTGGTCGTCATTTAGCATACAGTCTGTTAGGTTCAGCCAGGTTACGTTTTCTTTTACTTTCTGAATGTTCAGGAGATCGGATGTTTGGATTTTTTTTGCCGAAAATTTTACATCCAAAAAACTTTCTTCAGGATTAAGAAAACGCCAGATGTATCTTTCATCCTCCAAGGCCTTAAGATCGTTCTGGGATAGTGCTCTGAGTTCAAGGGTTTCCAAATAGGATTTTTCTCTAAGGTCTAGTCCGTATTGGAGTTCCATCAAACGCTGAATTTTAGGTTCTTTTCGGGCAAGGGTCACAGGCATTTGTCTTTCCGCGCCATTGTCGATCCACCACTCCAGGATTGCAATTTGGTCGTAGCTAAGGGGTACACCAGTTGGGGGCATAAATTTAGGATGGTTTTGGGGAAAACTCACCCTTTTGTAAACCAAACTTTCGAAGGGGCTGCCTTTTTGAATGCCCGCACCGCTTTTTCCACCTTTGACTATACTTTCAAAAGAACTCATGTTCAGTCCGCCATATGTCTGATTTTGGTTGTGGCATGCCATACACTTTTCTTCAAAGACGGGATAGACTAAATCTTCGTAGACAAAAATGGAATCAGTTTCAGAACGCTTTACTTCGGAAATGGACATTACTGAGATTTTCTTTTTTACATAGGGCAGGTTTTCGAAAAGGTAGTTTTGACCGTGTGTCATTTCTCCTCCATAATGTCCTGTAACCAGAAGCAGAAAAATCGCGGTCATGTTGATAGACCGGTTAGTGGATCGGGAAAAGCGAAAGTTGAGATAGCGCAGAATCCAAATGATAAAAAATAGCCCGACAAGGGCGACACCACTCCAGCGGTGAATGGTAATTTGTGATTCGAAATAGTAACCGTTGTCCCCCAAAAACCAACCAAAAAGGGCGGCCAAAAGTCCGCTGAAAAAAGAAAAGAACCATCCCATTGTAATGACCCGTTGAATACTATTGTTTTTGTTTCGCATAAAAACATCTATAGCAATGGTCAGTAGAATTATACCGATGGGTAAGTGAACAATCAGAGGGTGGAGGCTACCGAGAAAATCGAGGAGTTCTGAGAGCATATATTTTAGGCTAAGATTTCGTTAACTAATTTACCGTGAACGTCTGTCAATCGGTAGCGTCTGCCTTGGAATTTAAAGGTCAGTTTTTCATGGTCTATGCCTAGCAGATGCATCAGCGTAGCTTGAAAATCGTGAATGTGTACAGGTCTTTCGGTTATATTATAGCCAAAATCATCAGTGGCGCCAATAGTGACCCCCTTTTTGACTCCTGCTCCTGCCATAAAGATCGTAAAGCAACGGGGGTGATGATCTCGTCCATAATTATCGGGTTTGAGCATTCCTTGGGAATAGTTGGTTCGACCAAATTCACCTCCCCAAATAACCAAGGTGTCTTCCAAAAGTCCTCTCTGTTTAAGGTCTTGTATAAGTGCTGCGGTAGCTTGATCCGTTTCTTTAGCTTGTGTTTTGATATCCCTTGGGAGGTTACCATGCTGGTCCCAGCCACGATGGTAGAGCTGAATGAATTTGACGTCTTTTTCGGCCAATTTTCGCGCGAGTAGGCAATTGGCCGCAAATGTGCCAGGATTCTTACTATCTTCTCCATAAAGGTCAAAAATGTAATCGGGTTCATCAGAGATGTCCATCACCTCGGGTACAGAGGTTTGCATTCTGAAGGCCATTTCGTAATTTGAAATTTTAGTCAAAATTTCTGGATCTCCAATATCAGCATGCTGAATGTTTTGGAGCTTTTTGAGTGATTTGAGTTGTTCTTCTCTGATGCCAGTTGTCACTCCCGGTGGGTTGTCGAGATAGAGAACAGCATCTTTTCCAGAGCGAAATTGTACACCTTGGTATTGTGAGGGGAGGAAACCGTTACCCCACAGTCGAGAGTAGAGTGGTTGACCATTTTTGCCTTTGGTGACCAAGACCACAAATTCGGGTAAATTTTTGTTATCGGTTCCTAGACCATAGCTGAGCCAAGATCCTATGGAGGGTCTGCCAGGCAATTCTGATCCCGTTTGGATCATAGTCATTGCAGGGTCATGATTGATGGCGTCAGTATACATGGATTTGATAAAACAGAGATCATCTACGATCTTTGATGTGTAGGGCATGAGTTCACTCATAGATGCACCGCTTTGGCCGTATTGCTTAAACTGGAACAAGGTTCCAGCCATTGGAAAAGAATTTTGTCCTGAGGACATACCCGTTAGACGTTGTTCACCAATGATACTTTTTGGTACTTCTTTCCCAAACATTTCGTTTAGTTTGGGTTTGTAGTCGAAGAGGTCCAACTGTGATGGGGCACCGCTTTGAAACAAATAAATGACTCTTTTAGCTTTAGGAATAAAGTGAGGCAGCTTCATTTTTTTGCTTTCTAAAAGATTTAAAAATTCACTTTTGCCATAAGCATTAACAGGACTGATAAGTGAACCTATTGAGAGTGCACCTAGCCCCAGAGAGGTTTTGGTGAGAAAGTCTCTTCGTGAGTAGTTCTTGTTTTCTTGGTGATGATGGTCGTTGCAGTGCATCTTAACGTTTGGTATAAGTTTCATTGTGGTTGAGCAGTGTGTTGGCGACCATTGTCATGGCAGCGGTTTTCACACTATATAATTTAATGTCCCTGGGTTTTTCGCCTACGCTAAGGATTTCATACGCTTTGTCCCTGTTTTGTCTAAAATATTGGTATTGACTGTTATATAGGTTAACTAGGATCTCGAGTTCTTTTTCGTTTGGGTGTCGAGCGGTTGCCAATCGGAACCCAAGGCTGATTTGTTCTTCGAGATTGTCTTTGCTCTTAATCATACGCTCAGCAAAAATTCTAGAGGCTTCAAAAAATTGTGGATCATTGAGCAATACCAGTGCTTGAAGCGGGGTAGATGTAATATCTCTTTTGACCGTGCAAACTTCTCTTGAGGTTGCATCGAATGTGAGCATGTTGGGGGGTGGTGATGTACGGCGGATAAAGGTATAAAGTCCTCTTCGGTAAAGGTCTTGCCCTTTGGACTCCTCATACTCAAGGAGGAAGGTCGAGAAGTTGTTTTTTTCTTTCCAAAGACCTTTGGGTTGATAGGGTTTCACACTTTCACCTCCCACTTTGGGATTTAAAAGGCCACTTACCTTTAGGGCATTGTCCCGAATGATTTCTGCAGGTAATCTAGTGGCGTTGGCCCTACCTAGTAAAAGGTTGTTGGGATCCTTTTGATCAAGGATTGGATTACTTACCGATTGTTGTTGATAGGTTTTTGAGAGCACCATTTTTTTGAGTAGGGCTTTTACATCCCAACTTTCACTAAAGTTAAGCGCCAACCAATCTAGCAGTTCAGGGTGGGAGGGTAATTGTCCTTGTACCCCAAAGTCGTTGGGAGTAGCAACGAGTCCTTTCCCAAAAATCATTTGCCAGTAGCGATTGACAGCTACCCTGGCGGTAAGAGGGTTTTTGGAATCGAAAAGCCACTGGCTGAGGCCCAAACGATTTTTGGGTAAATCTTCATCCATGGCGGGCAGGATTTCAGGCACTTTAGCCTCTACAGTATAAAGCGGGTCACTGTAATTACCCCTGTTATAAAGATATGTGGGGCGTGGGTTATCCATCTCTCGCATTACCATGATTTCTGTTATAGGAGAATAGGTTTT